>Ga0228710_1000609_pt1 | contig 47162 bp, 35 predicted proteins | sample MedpolnodulmetaG_FD_177995 | JGI IMG/M metagenome (GOLD analysis project Ga0228710, IMG submission 177995) | Root nodule microbial communities from Medicago polymorpha collected in Santa Monica, California, United States - pink nodules | ecosystem: Host-associated > Plants > Roots > Nodule... | reverse complement strand
CTATCTCCAACGCAGTGGATGAAAATGCATATACTTTGAATCATACAAATCTCAACAGATTTGGAATAGAATCAGGAATCCAAGGTAAGATGAGCACAACACCAATCAGAAACTCAGAAAAAGTCATGAAACTAAACCACCACCAAAAGGTTGTGACCCACATGACCAGAAATCAGACCGATATGCAAATATGCTAAAAACTGACCCGTGTGGGCAGTGGCGGATCTTGAGTTTTTTTCTTGGGGGTGCCAAATATTTTCGATATATATTAAACTGTGACCAGAAATTGCTGAAGTTATTAATTGAAATAGTGCTAAGAAATGCAGTGTAGTGGTGCAAGTTCGAGTCCCAACAAATACGTTTTTATTTTATTTTATAATTTATCAAAAATACAGTAGAAATATGAAAAATAAGACACCAAGGGGTGTTGAACCCGCAACCTGTGATACAGGTCCCAAGCATTTTACCACTGAGACAAGCAAAAGTTAGTGCTAGATTATGGCTAATATAACATATATAGAAACCTTGGGGGATACCATGACACCTGCAAGTCCCAAGGAAGATCCGCCACTGTGTGTGGGTTTTTTGAATCAAAAACAACAACCGAAACTGCTTCAACATGGAAGAAACAACTCCAGTATCGAGAATGTGGGTTTAACACCCGAATCCACCAAAACTCGAGTGAATCAGTGTTGTGTGACCTGAGGGATCTATGGGTGATGCAGAGGCAGAGCTTGTCGCACCACCACGATCGATGGCTACATCAGAGAGTTTAAAGGGTGGGGAAGGGTGGCAGGTCTAGGTTAGAGAGAAGACAGAGGAGAGGAGGGTTAGAGAGGATTCTTAATCTAGTGGACAATCAAAAAGGGCGGGAGAGGTTCAACAAAAGGTCTTTCCAGGAGGTCACCCATCCTCGTACTACTCTCGCCCTAGCACACTTAACTACAGGGTTCAGATGGGATCTAGTGCATTAGTGCTGGTATGATCGCACCTCCTTGTTTATCTATTTGTTACACTTTTTTTTAAATATTTGAGGTTACTCTTATCTATTTGTTATATGTGCTTAAAGTTGAGGGTAATTTAGGAAAGAGAAAAGTCAGCCCAAAAGAGTCAAAAAAGGTTATTTTCTTTTTATATATATAGTTTTATGATATGCAAGATTTGAGATGATGGATATCTTAATATGGTTCTATTAGGATGTCAATTTGTATCTTCATGTGGGGATTTTCGTAGGAGTTATCAAATTTGAGAAACCGCAAACGAAGAGTTGCTTTAAAGGATACAAGGGAGAAAGTCCTTCTGATGGTGGTTTATGGACAAAGATGAGCATCATACACCGCCTTGCATGAACCTTGTCCTCGAACATTTTACTAAAATAACATTTATACTTATATATTTAAGTATTTTATGTTATATTTGTCTTCTCACACAATGTACGTACAAATTTCTTTTATGTGATGTTTAAATTTTTCATTTGTCATATGGCTAAACATTGTTTAGTGATTATTTTTCATGTTGATAAGGTCCTCCGAATCTCCTCAAAGTGTTGAATGGGGATAGGGGTGAGGAGTACCGGAGAGTACTCTCAACCCCTTCCCCACCTAAAATTGACATCTCTAACTTCCACTCCTCTTCCAAGCTAAATTGAAGTTGATAGCATTTGCGGGAGAGTCTGAAAATTGAGAGCAACAAAATACCAATAACCTATATATTGATATTTTTTTTAATTTATAAAACAGTCAAAATTAGCTTCATTCAAAATCTTAAAATATTTTCTTGAAGAAGTCAAAAACTTAAGAAATTAAATATATGGATCATATCTCTTATATAGAGTAAATGTTTAGTGTCAACAAATAGCATGAGTAGAAGAGCAAGATGGCTTGGAAATGGTTGATGGACAACAAATTTATCGAATCATACCCATATACTGATAAGTATATAGTATAAGTAAAATATTGTGTCTACAGACTCTACACAAAGATTAGTTTAACATCAACTTCTACAAAATTGTTGCTATTTGGGAGAAACTCTTCTATGAACACAACCACAAATGATAAATATTTGGGCACACTCACATCAAATGAAAAAATTTAAAGCAAAAATAATTAGATCACATCAATCAACATCATTTAATATTATTCTCTTTTAATTTTTGCATTTGATGTGAGTGTGTCTAAATATTTATAATTTGTGGTTCTGTCTATATAAGAGTTTTTCGCTATTTGGACCGGGTATATGAGTAGGATTGTTGACAAAGGTAAAGTATAGGTGGGTGTTGTGTCTACACATGATATACTTCATAATATGAATTTGTAACATTTTTTTTAAGAAGCTAAATTAACACATTCAAATTGACACCGGAGAGAATCGAACATGAGACCTCAAGGAGGAGTACACTCCCAGATCCCAAGCCAATGTTGACAAAATATTTCTTGTGTTTTTAACCTCTCTTGCTCTTCCAGCTAAATAATCTCTTATGCTTCACTACAAGTTCTAGAGCATGGTCCCCATAATTCTATGATGGATTAAATGTTAAAACAAGATATATATCACTACCATGGCACACTCATATCTTCTTCTCTTGTCTTCTATTGTGTATGCATGAGACCAAATTATATGTTTCTATATTTAAACAGTTTATAATGTTCATAATGCATGCGTGCACTTAGTTTTATCGATCACATTAGTACGGAATTCACCAATAATATACAACAATGTAATCTCAAAATAGTTTCACAGTTAAACTTAAAAGTATTAAGTTAATCTTGAAAGTACAATGAGAATTGAGAACTCGGTTATGATCATAAAATAGTAGGACTTTGCAAGACAGAATCAAAGCAATATTGTGTTTCTGTTTGTTTGATTATTATTTGATCATCACCATGCGTAGATGTGTCAACATCCCCCACTAATTAATTTATTTATTTAATTTAATGGTTCTATCAACAAATCAAAGCAATATTGGGCAATGTTTAATAAGATTATTAGAGTCTTTGTTTGATGTTATTATGGAATAGCCAGGGGTTAAATGAAAACAGTGATTGTAGTTTATGCATTCAATCCAGGAGACACTTTGTCTATGTGTATGAATACAAAATCATTAGGGTATTGATGTTTTTTTTTACAATGTATTGAGGTTAAAATTTGATTGATTAGATTAGTAATGTTAGGTAAAACTACTTCTTAATTTAGTGGGGTCCATTGGATACTCACCCTGTCCCTAAGCCCCTGTCGTTGCCTTGCCAAACAAAAATAAAATCCCAGAAAGATGTTTCAACAATGCACCCAAGGGAACATTGCATTTGGATCTGCACAATGTTGAAAATGGGGCATCTTTTTCACTTTTGACTTCAGTTCCTCGTTTCCAGTTTTTTACAACACTAAAAAGTTCCCCTCGAAGACATGTGGAATAAAATGCTGTGATTAATCATATCTTTTTTGTTCCTTTCTTTTTTTATTGACAAATGATAGTATCATGTGGTTTGGATGTGGATTATATTTGACCTTTTGGTTCAACCATCTCTTCTTTTTCAATTCATCGATTGACTGATACATGAAAAAAAGATTAATAATAAAGGAGAAAGAAAAAAAGTTAGTAAAAGACTGAGATTAAAATAAAATGAATATCGTGAGAGAATTAGCATGAGAGGATCCAAATCAATATGTGGTTACATTAGTTTTTAGAATTCAAATTTTATTCGTCTTGTAGTGTTTCTTAAATCAATATGTGGTTACATTGTTATTGTGTTAGAAAAAATTAAAACGACGTGATAGAATATAGCCAAGAATGTACAAATGTTATATTTAATTAAATATTGGTTGATACAGTCTATGAAGATTGACTCAGTTGATACTGAGTTGACTACCCATAAAGTCGTGAATTTAGCTCTCGAGCCTTAAGACACGTGCTCTCATTCTAACGAATCTTCTAAGCTCAACTCATATAAACCTTTTATTCCAACAAAAATTGATTGGTAAAAAGTAACATAATTTTTTTTTACTGAGACAAGAAAGTGCATTTGGTGTTTGCGAAAACTAAAATGCTATTAAGAGCAAGTGAGTATTACATAAGACAAATGTTGATATCTCATCGACAATCTGAGATACATAAGATTTGAAATAAAATCAGCGAAGAAAAAATTAGGATAACACTACACTGTATGGAATCTTCATCTTGTTTATGTTTGGTTTTGCAATAACAAAAAATAAATTTGTTTTTTTTTAAGGAAAATTTTAAGTTAATTGAATTTGTAAAGTGGTTTATGTTTAAATGTATATATGTAAAAGTGGATCGAACAATAAATTTAAAATTAAAATCAATTGTAGCAACCAAAAATTACAAATTCTTACTTCAACTAAAATCAATTTTTCTTTAAATCATATAAACATGATAAAATCAATTATACAACCTTTAAATTCACATTTGACCCTCCCATATTGAAACCAAACATATGTTTAGATAGTTTGAGCATCCATGGAAGAAAAGACTCTTTAAAGCTATATATGATACAACTAATTTATTAGGTGCAAACAAAATACTTCAATCAAGAAACTGGTGGAGTTGAATTGATAAGTATCAGACAGCTCATATTTTAAATTTTGTATATATCCAACCGTGCGCCCTGATTAATTCAACCGTGTAGATTACTTTGAACTATTTTTCTACTAAATTGAAGATCAGTGTCTAAATTAATAATTTGTTGGTATCAATTTATATGCCTAACACCTCATAATATTGAATGAGATTATGACAAAAAGTAGTACAAAGACAGCAGAGATAAGTATGTTCTTGTCTTGTAATAAATTATATAACAAAAAGTTGTAATTGTCCTTTACAAAGTTAAATTAAGCGTGATCTCCCTTTGAGAAGTGGGAAGATGAAGGACAACTCATAATTCAAACAAAGGTACACATAATCATTATTGAAGTTTGACAGGCAAAAAATGCATTATAATTCATCACAACCCCTATTTTTATAGCCTTACTTTATGCCATTTTGGTTTAATAGCCACCTATGTTAATTGTTATATCGTTGCTCACATTTTGAAAACCAAATTATTTGCAACATTGGAAGTTAACAACAACTACTAATTAGAGTAATATAAGTACTGCAAAAATATTTAATTTCTTTTGGACTAAATCCATAAACAGAAAAGCCTAATGCTTGGTTTAGCTAGGCTCATCAAAGTTAAGATATAGATTATTGCATTCACACAATTACACATGCACCAATTCCAGGAGTTGAAATAAAATTGAAAAGTTTACATTTCAACTTTGAATTTTCAACTCTTATTGTGAGAAGAACGTTGGGTACTCAATCTTAATTCAATGGTTTATATCGCATGATTGCGTCAAATTTATGATTTAAATTTCAAATATTCAAACAATCATATAGTCGTCAATCAAAGAGTCAAATTATTATCAAACAAATTATATTCCAACTTTGAATTTTTGACTTCATTTACCATATAGTGAGAATGTGAACTATTCAATATTGATTCAAATGGTTCACACAGCGTGACTAAGTCATGCGTGTGTGACTAAGTCATGTGTGGTGCCATGGTCGTTCCGTTCTTAACACTCTCAATGATTATATACAACTATAGGAAAAGAACATAACTCCTCAACATAAGGGAACATCGTCCTTCAAGAATTCAAATGCTACTATGCTATAGCTTAACTCCCAAACTAGTCAGTTCCTCATCATCCTAAGTGCTATTTCTTGCAACTCACCCAAGTCATGATCATTATTATTGTTATGTGACATTCTTCTCTTATAATTATTACAACCTTGGAATGAGAAATCTTCTCTGCTACTTTGTACATCTTGCATGCTCATCATTCCATCATTCATGCTGCTGCTATGATCAATTGAAGACTCAAGTGAGCTTTGAGGAGATATAGGGTTCATGTAAGTTGGACAAAATGGATAATTCATTGGCTGTGTGCCAGCAACACTATTACTGTTTCCTGTCCATTGATTATTATTCTCTATGTTATGTGACAGCTGAGATTTCACTTGCATCAATTGTGCCTGCAAGCATGCTACCTGCATAATTAAAAAGAAAACTTAGAGAAGTACCAATAGAATTCATTAAGGTGATAACTAGAAAATTTGTTTGTTTATTAATAAATTGACTAATGAACATTTAATATACATAGTGACAATAAATAATATTCTTTGACTGGCCCTTGAAGCATCAAAGAGCCTTAAGAAAAAGACAGGAGTAGTGTGGTTTAATTACCTCAATGATCTTCCCAAATTTCTAATATATATTAAAAATATAAAGGGGAGAGATAAAAAAAAAAATGAAAATTGCAAGTTCTGAAAAAACTTTGGTGGATGATCAATGACGAACTATGAATCACTAAAAATAATTGAATGTGATTAATCACATATGTAGGTGTCCACCTGCACGTGTCGAAAATCTGACAACGCCTTTAATTAGAAGTGTCAGTGCCAGATACGTGAGTAAGTGTAGTGTTAATTATTAGAAGTTGAATGAACTTCTATTGTTCATTAACAGAAAAAACATAGCCAAATGTGAAGTTTATATAATTAACTTGTGATGAGTAATTAACTATATGAATAATATGTGTACCTGTTGTTGTAAGGCAAAAATGTGAGAGACACAGCCATATACAGGGTCTCTAATACGAGCTTGAGCCTCATAAGCAATTGTGACAACAGCTTCACAACGTTCATGAGCTGGTATATGCAAGAGCAACTTAGAAACGTTGCTAGCACCAAACACTTTATGAATAGCTGCAAATCTTGCAGGGCCTTGTTCTGAGCAAAAGTAAGGTGCAAAAATGCAATCAGGTGCACATTTTCTTCTAAGGAACTTGCATGCTCCACAAGGAGAACCAGTTCCGGAGCTAGTTCCATTTGAAGAAGCCATATTAGAAAGGTTGTTTTCTGTTTTTGATGTTATGTGCGTGTGAGAAGTGAAAGAAAGTGAATAAAAATTGTTGCTAGGCACACGGACACACTAGGAAATGGTGAAAGGTTCTAAATACTAAAATTTGAGGAGTGAGTGAGATGGAAGTGGGACAGTGGGAATAAGAGGCATAAAAGAGTCTTATAAAAAACATGAAAGGGGAGACATAGAAGGGTCATGTGTAGGGTTCAAGGGAGACATTTCTTTATGGCAGGTGCAATTAGGGACTGGTTTTTCTAATGGGAGGGGTTTGCTTGTTACTTCTTTTTGTTTAAAAACTGTCTCTGAGACTTTTTCAAACACAAATTTCTATGATCACAAAACTAAATAAATAGTGTTTGGACATACACACAAAGATATATATTTAGAAAATATTTTTTTATAGACAAATATTAGTAGTTATATTGGTTTCCGAGAATCTAACATGGACCTTCGCTTTCAAACTCATTCAATGTCTTTTAGCTCATCAACCGAACTACCTATGCGGAACATCTCCAAAATGTCAAAAAAAATATGTGTATCCTCAAACACTATTCATTTGGCCTTGTTACCATAAAAAAATACATTCATCTTATATTTATACCAATTCCAAGTTTTAGTATGTTTATTTTTCACTCTTTGAATGTGTTTGTGTCAAATTGATATTCACACTCAATAATATACGATGTTGAAATACAATGTCAGAAATTATGTGTCTAAATAACACAATTGTTTTGTTTAATAGTGGTAATTCTTGTTTTATGGGATGCTAAATAAAATAAAATAAAGATAGTAGTACTTTGTTGCTTCCTATGCTTGATTTTTGTTTGACATTTTAGAAAAATATTTTTGACTTTTACTACTATCATTTACGATATTAATGATAATAAAATATTACGGAGTACTCCGTCCTTATATATAAATCCTCTATTTCTTTTTTACATTTTATAAAAAATGTTTGTAGTGTAATGAATGTGTCTATTTTGTGTGTCGATATTGTTAAATTGTATTTTGTTTGTATATTATTTATTAAATTTGACTTTTCATATTTTAAGACAAGTTAGTGGTATTAATTAAGGATATATTTAAGAAAAAAATAATACATGAATATAGTAATTTTTATAAAGGATATTTAGGGAACTTTTTTCTCTCAAAAATGCTTATAATTAAAGGCAGAGAGAGTATTATATTAGCAAAATCTTAATTTCTTTGACAAAACCTATGACAAACAAAATGAAAAAGTTGAAACACTCAATAATTATTCCTGGAGTACTAGACACAAATTCAATAATTAAGCAATTAAAAATATTTAACTTTACTGTATTATTAAATGTACTTTGATTAGTACTAGTGAGTAGTGACTAGTGAAATGAGAGTAGTTGTTAGGAAGAATGGAAGAAGAGAAAGAAAAAAACATTAATTATTTATTTTGGCATATGACTGTAATTGTATGGGGTTGAAGGGTTGGATTGGACTTGGTTTAGTTTAATTAAATTATTTAATTGGTTAATTAGTTGTTGGTGTTATTTTTCCGCCGAACGCCGTACCTGGGAACTGCTGCTGTTTGTCGCTTCCTAAAGCTCAATTAGCACACTGCCACCTGCCGGTAAACACTACCACCAACTTCATCTCGAGTTGAGTTCAATGGATTTGTTTTAGTTACATCCTAATCATCATTAATAAAAATAAACTGTTCAACTAGTAACAAAAATGTTGTTCATGTAATCTTTGAATTTATCAAAGTTACAAGAATATTTTTAAAAATGTCTTTTTTTAATAAGTTTGATTCCGAAATGTGTCTTTCGTTAGTTCGTTTTAGTTTAAAAAATTACTTACACATGACATGACAAACTTAAGGATACTTTTGAAATTTCAATATATTTAAGACATATAATGACGTCATCTAACACATATCTTTACGAGGATGAGAGCCGCTATATGTTTTCTTTCAGAAATGCATTCTACATAATGCAAAAGTAACATAGTTATGTGAAAGTTTTCTTGCGGTAATTTGTTAAACGAGTACTAATAGTAATAAGTCTATTCAGTACAAAATGTTTCAGACTTTGATCATTACTCTTTTTGTTGCTTGAAACATAATTTAATGCCTAATTGCATTTGCCTTCTTTTTCTTTGGTCTCAAGAAAGTCATAAACACTTTGGTGTGAGTAGTTTACAACTTCATTCCACAAATACACTTTCCGTTTCTTGTATCATCGCTTCTCCTAGTCCAACAGAAGATTCCCACATTTGTTTGACTGTCGGCTAGTAATTGAAATAGACATTACTAATTCTTTTACTTAATTAGGTTACCAATAATAATAACAAAACATTATTGAGATTTGAGCAACTAAAAAAAAAATCATAAAATTAGTCTCTTGTATTTACCATCTCCGTTTCAAAATATATGTCGCATTTTTGCAATTTGCACTATTGATATGACTTACTTTGGCCCTACTTTTTATCTAATATATAAATACAAATGTTAGTATATAAGATGTTAGATTTGTCTCGACAAATATTTTCAAAATTTTTAATTTTTTATAATTTTTTACTTTAGATAATTAAAGATATTAACAGTCAAAATTGTGCATTAGCATGTGTGAAGTGATTAACTGCGACATATATTTTGAAACGGAAGGAGTATATTTTACGTTAGGGGCAGGATTGGATTGTGATGGCTGATGGTAACTCTTCTTGTGCTGCCTAATGTGTGTTTAGTTTTGAGCGACAAAAGTTAATTTTAAATAAATTTTACAAAGTGATTGTAACTAAAAATGAATTTAATGTAAAGTTATTTATACTGCATTCGAAAATGACAAATCATTTTGGAGAATCCGAGCTCGAATCTTGGATGAATCAATTCTTAATCACGCTATACTTACTTCAGGACCAAACTTCATATTATCATTCCCCGAGAACCGGTAGAGAGAATAAACCCCAGAACATCAATATGTCAAAATCTATGGTTAATTTTGTCATTTTTCTTTCTCTAACTCGTGAGTGCATCATTAAATTCATATATTGCATGTAGTTTTGTTTAATCAAGCAGAAAGATGTATTTACAGATTCGGGAATATTAGATATTTAAGGTCGTTATCAGAATCTAAAATCAAATCTGTGATTTTAGAAGAAAATGTAGATCCCTTACATCACTTAATTGATTGAGTCACGCACCCACGCTCAAGAGACTCATTTAGAAATGGTTTAATATTATACATGACCACTACTTATAATTCTTAAACCTACAATAATGAATTTGAAAGTCAAAATACTTCAATCAGATTCAGATGAAATGCATTCAGAAAATAACAAAACAAATAATAAATAATCTTGTAACAGCCTATTCATCACACCAAGGACCAGCTGTGTTTGCTAGGCAGCAATAGCAAGTCTCCAGTGACGTAAGATGAGCCACTAAGCAGCAGAGACACAGAGAAATGGCTCATACATCATTAAAAAGCAGAAAAATTGCAACACGAGAGTAATTCGTCATTACTAACTTAAATAATTGGCTGTTTATATCAAAGAAGAGTTCAAAAGTTCAAGCTAACAGAGCTCCAAGAACTGATTGGGTCATATAATCAACATTTATTGATGCATCGGTTAACATCACCTTTTCATGTGACATACATGCTGCAGATCATGTAAAATCTTGTCCAACAAAATGAGTCCCCACACGACCATAATAACTCCATAACCAGGGAAGCATTAATTTATTCATTCTTAAATTTTTGGCCTGCCTAGTTACGTAAATATAGCTTCAAAACAAATATTCCTGCACCCAAGGTTTCTTATTTCTAACATGCTTAAAGAATTTTGTCAACAACCAAAAAATGCTTAAAGAAAACAAAATTCAGATCATCATAATAATTACCTCAAACAAAGGAGTGAAAAAGACCTATCAATGCTATTTAAAATGAGTACGTTGTTGGGGTATAATATAAGAAGCTTCATTGGTGTTTTTTAGAAGGTAAAAGCACTCCGTGTGAACACATTCAAAGGGAAGAACTTGATAACAAGAAGTTTGATGTTAAACTAGCAGTTCTATATACACATAACCAGATCATGCATGAGATTTCTGCTCTACATGACAAGTTTCAACTAGATCCCTGCACTAACAAACACACCCAAAAAAAAGAAGGTGAAAGATCTCCAGTCAATTCAAAATGAGACCTTATCACGAGAAGTTACGAGAATCCCACATGGACTATGTACAAGTCCTTGTCAAAAAACTACTTCTTACAGATGATACCCCAAAACAGCACACCTCTAGTTTCCATCCTCATTTCTTGTGATGGAACCTCACCTTCAACAAGAATTGCAGTTTAACCTGCACAAAAGGTTTACATTCAGTCACATGAACATGTTTACTGACAAAAAAAATAAAAATACCATATAGCAGCTTTAACTGTTTAAATTCTGGTAATTTATCAGTGTAGTATTTCCAATAAAAAATTTTGTATATAATCAAATAAAAGTTTTCCTTTCATCAGAGATATAATTCATCTACTATGGGGTGAGAAGGGGTTATTTCAACCTCCGTTTAGCATGTTTGTTTGTATAAGCTTTTGAAGAAAATCAGAATGCAAAAAAATAGATTTTTATTATTTAAATAAGCTAATGAGTTTCTTTTTTAAAACAGAAATTTGCAAGAAATTTTAAAATTAGTTGTTCTAATTGTAACCAAACAATAGTTGGTTTCAGCTTTACAAAAACTATAATACCTTTTGAACACAACAGTAGAATAACTTAACTTTAATCTTAAACAAGCAAGCTCTAAATATATCAAAATAGCATGTCAATGATAGCCATGGTAGTAGAAATTTTCCCACTTTCATTTTATTAAAGTTTATACTTAGGGGGTGTTTGTTTCCTGGTTGTAAAAATCATTCCTAGGAATATGGAGTTACAAATAAGGGATTCCTATGTTTGTTACAAAGTTATGAAATTAATTCCCGGATATATTCCCAGGAATAAAATAACTTCCCATTCCCCATGTTTTTATTCCCAAGAAAATGGGTGGGAATAAAATATTCCCATGAAGGTGGGGATAAAATATTCCCCATGTTTACAAATACCCCTAGGAATATAGTAAATATTAACCAAACGCTTTTTTTGAAAAGTACCCGGGATTAAGATTCCACTTCTTAATTCCTGGGAACATTATTCCTGAGTATAAATTTCTCATCCAAGAAACAAACGCCCCCTTAAGTATCCTAATGATAAAACAAAAATACAACAGTCAAGCTTAAAACTTACTTGAGCGGTATTATAAACAATATACTCATTGTACATGAGCTCAGATGCCTTGACATTTGATGACACCGGTTTCCCACAAGGAACAACGACATCATCTCTCCACTTTGCATATTCAGATTCCAGGGGCATTTTCTTGCCCAGTCCTTTAGTAGAATGCTTTCCTTGCGGAGGTTTATCCATATACTATTTTACAAAGGAAAAACGAAAAACAAAATGAATATATACATTATTTCATATCCATTTGGAAGAAATTTAGTGTTCAATGCAATGTTGTTCATTTAGAATGCATGTTCTCTTGTAAACAATAATCAACCACGTGCCCTTGTAAACTGATAAGCATAACTTGAATTAAATCCAACTGACCTTAGCTTTTTTGATCTCATACATATTTCCAAGGGCAACTTCACTCAAAAGCATTAGACCAACAGGATTTTTCTTATCAGTGAAGCAATACTGAGCACTCTTGCTGACAAGGTCAGCAAAGTAAATCCCTTTGCCAAACTGCAGGCAAAAGATATTTAGATTATAGTATTGCTACGGAAAGGTAAACACATGCATGAAAACATCAACATAAAAAGGGATTAATAGATAGAACCATATAGCCAGTTGCAGGGGCTTCGGGAGGTGCAATTCTCAGTCCTTGGTTAAGAATGCCCACAAAGTTCGTCAACCTAGAACCTGAAGTAGAGAACATTGTCGTTACATGAGTATAAATCAAATTTCTGAACAATTTCATATACAGCTGTAGTATGCACGTTACCACAGAATATCCATCCTAGTTATTGTAATTCACCCCAGAAACTGGTGTTTTTTGTTAAGAGATATGAAAGAATTTTTAACCTAAAATTTTCTCTTTAGAACACCTCTGGTCTAGTAGTATCTCACAGGTTCTAAAGGTTTTAAACTCGTTTTTACACCCATGCGCAAAAATGACATATAAGTACTAATATATAATATGTATCATAATATATATGCAGTTTGTTATACATAATATATAATATAATCAATATCAAATAACATATAAGTATCAAGGAAAATACAATATAAAATGTTAACAATAATCAAACAAAGAAATTTGTTAATTCATATTTGATTTTTGTCAAAACCATTTATGTCAAAAACACTAATGAAAGCACGCTTGCGGTAATTGATTATATGCACATTTATCCTATACCATGTTGAATTAATGTGGGTCAAGTTTGTTCTTTTACTATTAATAGTAATATGAATTGAAAGAATAACAGTGATAATGGGTGCGTTTGTTTCAGCTTTAAAAAAAAATAGATTTTGAGTTAAAAGAATCTAGAGATTTTTCTTTGAAGTTTTTAAAAAAACTCTAAGGCTGTTTCTGTTTGTTTACTATCATAAAAATCATTTTTCTAAGATTTGAAACTCTTACACTTGAGCTCCTTATATTTAGAAAAAAAATAGATTTTGGAAAAGCTACTTGAAATAGATTTTCATTTTGAGGCTAAAAATGATTTTTTTAGCAAAATGGATTTTTTTTTAAATCTAAAACATACACAACAAAAATAAAAAGTGATTTTTTAATTAAAAAAATAGATTTTTTTTCAAAAAAATCCAAAACAAACGGGCCCAATAACCCGTTTAAGCACATTCGCTTGTCAAAAATAGTTATAATAACATTAACACACTTCATTGTTAATTTGATCAATTGTAATAATCGATTTTCACGAATAGCAGGATACCATACAAACATGGATATTTTTCACACAGCCCTTGTATACAATCTTTATCAAAGGAAACACTATAAGTCAAGATGACTCATTTGGTCTTTTCATGTGGCCTATCTTTGATTTTCCTTTGTATACAGATTGGAAGGTTCTAAAGGTTTTAAATCTTGTTTAGAAATATGTCCTTCCTTTCTAGTTCTCCTATTTATTTTATTACATCATACGAGGATATTTCATAATAGCAAACATATAATCGAACTAATAGCTAGCACCAAAACTTACCATGCCATAGGAGCATTCTGTTGCCAACTTTGTCTCTGTAAGGGGCATATTTATCAAATTCACCTTCTCTTTCAAGTGAAAAAACTTCTTCTAGCTCAAGACTCCAGTCCTGTGTAGACGTATGAAATATCGTAAGAACTTGTACATTGTAAGAAATGAGAGCTCACACCAGAAATATGAGCACACAAATAAACACTAGTTAACCAAATATAGACATACCGTATGTGTGGGGGCATGAGTAGTATGTAGAAACTTCTCAACTAATCTAAAATCTTCACTGTCATGAGGAAGTGGAGATATATCACAGTGGAGCTTCTTATAATTATCATCAATGGAGTCATCGTTGTTGGCGTCAAATCCCACTAATCTTGAGGCTATTTCAATATCTTGAAGGGCTTCCAACATTTTCACCTGACAAAAAAGCAAGACTGTTATTCAAATTATTGTAAAAGCGACTCAAATGCATCAAACCACAGGCAAAACCACGGTCCATATAGAATAAGAGAATTTGCTATCATTAATATTATTTACATTCATTGGAGATTGGACAAAGTTGAAACAATGAAGATAAAAAAAATCGCATGCCTTGCATTACCACTATTATTTGATTAGTCTTATAATTTAGAAATTTAATAACACACTGTCAAATTGCAAGGAAACAAACTCAAAGAATCATGTGAAGGTCCATTATAAATAGTCCATTAATTGTAACTGTATTTAAACATAAAATAATCTCAACACTTGAGTTTTACACTTCAACTGCCGAAGTTATGTACTTAAGACAGTCATGGCTGAAAGTTGAAAACTACTGTAAAAACATCAGTCTAATTTAATGATATTGCTAAGCCTAACACTATACATATGATGTATATAAATAAATAAATAAATAAAAAATAAAGGTAACAAACCTTTGACTTAAAATCATCCTCATCCCTAATAATATGTGGATGAATGGAAGGGATCACAGTGAAGAACCTATTGCTAGCATCAATGAGCAAGCTATCCCTGACTGATGGATCAGCATTGCTGCTTTTAAAAAGATTTTGTATATCTGTTAATGCTTCAAAACCTGGGATGAGGAAGCAGACATCACATTAATACATGATATGGGATAGCTTGACACTGCCAATGAAAGAAAATGAGAAACTACCGTAGCTTGTAAAAAGTTTTAAAATAATAATTGTGTTAACATACCCTTTTGGATATTACTTTTGCTCAGTTTCCCGAGTGGCATTTCGGACATATTGATCTCAAATTCCATCATGGCGGATCTACAAAACTCAAGATTTAGTATTGCATCAGATATATTCAAATAAAATGATGAGGCATTTGACTATGACCTGTATGTTTCCACATTAAAGAGCATCTTGATCAATTCTATTAATGGAGAGGGTAATTTGCTGTCTGCATTGTTTTTACTCTTTTTCACAACTTGTTTGTTAACTCCATAATCCTACAAAATCAAGTGTTCAAAACAAACATCAGCTGAATATTGACATGATGTGTGGAAATGATATCCATCAAACAAATAATTTAAAAATAAAAAAAGATATAGTACAATTTCCAAGGGGAAGAATCTTCCAGGTTGCTTCTGAATAGTCTTTTGTTCCCAGGCCTCCCAAGGGTTTCCAGTTTTCTCAAAGAATAGTCGTTTGAATTCCCTGATTGCATCAGATTTCGACATTTCCTCCAGTTTGTTCCCTCCAATCTTGTCATTTCCCACTCGACCCCATTTGCGAAACACGTAGCAATCTGACCCATTATCTTCTTCAATTATTTGCAGGATGTAGTAGCTTTACATGGGAAACAAAAGTTAGAGATGATGATGGAGACCTAGTTTTTTCTAGAGGGTATTAACAAGAATCTTAAAAAAGAAAGTGATACAACAGAAATCAATGGGAAATTAGACCCAACAGCCCCAGACCCCCAGTGCTCCCATTAGTCACCATCACAGTAAATAGATACAATTGCTGCATAATTACTGCCTTGATTCCATGATCAAAATAATTAAAAGCAATCCCATCCAAATTGTTCTAGTGATAGTGCAGTTTTGAATGTAGTGGTCGATAGTTTCTGCATCTAAGCTCTCTACTCATCTGTATAGCTTGTAGATTAGTATTTCGGTTGGCTAGTGAAGATAACAGAATTTTGTTACGGAGCAGTTAGTTAGGAAGGCAGTTATGACCCTCTACAGATAGTTTCATGTACTCTCAATAGTATCAGAATGACATTCAGAAATAAAGAATTTCTAAGTTTCAGAATTCTCTCTAAAACCAGTCCCCCTTTCATTGACTTTCTCTCCAATTGGCAGTGGTAGTCAACTTCAGAAGGACAAATAAACTCAAAATATAGAACTTAACAGTTCTTGACAATTGACGCTTAATGTTTTATATGAAACATAGCATTATAATAAAAAGTAGCATACTTTTAGGTTCAGTTTTATTAATCAATCACAAACTGCTATTCCCTGGTTAACAACTAAAAATATTAAGCTGAATGGTGAAAAAGAGAACTAAAATGGAATGAACCAACCTGTTAATACCAGTAGACAAATCAGACATATTCAAAGTTGTATTATATATGCTTTTCCCTTCCTCTAGAATGTGGCCAGAATCCTGTAGGCCAGAAGCATCATGAACAGCACTTTGCCCCTTGACTTTGATGGTGACCATGCTAGAAGCCTCGCCAATCATTTCAACTTTGTACATATCAAATGGAAGCTTCTTCTTCCTTTCCATACAGTCAACCAAATAGTCCTCTCTGACTATTGGTATTTTCATCCTCCTACAGATCAAACTCTTAAGTTAGTTTTGACAGAAATAATCAAAGAAAAAGGAAATATCAGACACTGGCATTTGAATTCGCCAATACCTTGCCTTCCGCATCTCAACTTCATCCTTAAGCGCTCCACTGACAACCAAGCAGTTGGTATCTGTAAGTTATCAGTTTCAAGTAAAAAATTACAAAAATCACAAGTATATCTCTTTTAAAAAACATATTCATAAATTGGTCAGTCGAGAGTTATCAGTTCAAGTAAAAAATTACAAAAATCACAAGTATTTCTCTTTTAAAAAAAACATTTTCATAATCGATCGGTGGAGCAGATACCTTTCTTCACTTTTGCATGAAGCACTCCACCTACAGCATCAATTTTGCGTTTCCATTCCACCTGTAAAAGCACATTACAGAAGATGAATACTAGATACTATAAAGCAAAATTAATCATGACAATTCCTCAAATGGTTTGGGGGACTGAGGTATTAATTATTAAAGGTAAAGGAAAACACAGAGAATTTATACAATGGAATCTTCAGGCAACCCAGAGATGGCAACTCTCAAATCAGCCAAAGTTTCACTATTTGATGGTTGGTGCTGGCCTGCAGAAATTTGAATTTCAGCAGAAGTCCTTGATGATGGCGGAGGCAATATCCTAGTTGGTTTCTTCCCTTTTTGAGATTTGAACCACTGTAAACAATAGACAAAAATAAGTCACAATACATTGGTTTTGTTCTATGACTATTTTCTTTTTACAGACCTTTTTAAGGTACTGATTATCTGTTTCCTTTGGGATTTTCCACTTCCCTTCAGCACGCTTTGGTTCGCAGTTAGAGTAGGAACATTTACTCCACTCGGAAATGTATCCAGTACATCGGTACACTCCTCCAGAATAACGCAGAAAACCAGAACATAGTGAGCACAGACTAAGTCCTCCAAACATCATTCCATCAGCACTGAAATGACAACAATAATTATCAAAACTGGAGAAATAAATAAACCGTAGCTTACAGGATAATATTTTCAAAACCATCACAAAGAAAGCAGAATGGATCTGGAAATTATGACCTCATCCAGACAATCATGGACATGCTAGATTTTCTTGCATTAAAATTATTTTCTTTTGAAGAATTGTGCATAATAGTAGACACTCAGCAGACAAATAAACAAAATCTATTGTTGGTAAAATCACTGGCATCTTAGTAGAAAGGGACAGTAACATAATGGATGACAAACGTTAATCTTCATAAGTATAGCCTTAGATGCGGCAGAGCTTCTTAAGGATCAGAGCAGAAAAGTCATGAGTGATTAAATTACCAGCGGTCACGCAAATCAAGCTCTGATCCTGTTGAATCTTGACCATTGGCATCCAGCATTTCACGCATCTCTGCTGTTGTCACATGCTTTTTAAGATCATCCTTCAGAGCCCAGAGATCTTTGCTCTGGGCCTCCAGTCTATTCTCAAGATCATGTGCCACCCCGGAGTCATCAGCATTTTTCACTGCCACTACCCTGCTTGCAGACACATCTCCCTTGACTTTAGCAGCCTTTGACTTTTGCTCACCCTCTGCATCTTTCCCCCGTTTAGTGCCACCTTTGGAAGAGAATTGTTGTGTGGAATCTTTAACATCTTCAGCCTCGACATTTGTACCACTACCACCTGAAAGGAAAACGGTGAGAAAGTAACTAAAGCACTAAAAACCAGCCATTCTGCAGCATATCATTCACCATACCTCCTCTATTTGTAGGATGGTCTTTCGTAGCCAACTCACTGACAGCCGATTGATCAGAAGATGAGAGACTATTCCATCCAGGCAAATTATCCACTTGAATTGATGGAAATAGTTCCAAGAGACACTTGGCATGGTGCCAAGCCAAACCCCTGGCACCTTGACCATCAGGCTTAGTAGATATGCGAATCTAAAAATCGAATTAGTGAATAGTCAGTGAGGAGAGAGAATCCAAAACCAATAACTCATGCTTAGATCAATATGATCATGAATAATTAGGAAACATTCTGAATTCTGATATGCATCTGAATAAAAACTGATCTTTGAATGGCAATTAGATTTAAAAATATTTAACATTGCAGAAATGAAGAAGTTTAACAAGCATGAAGAAACTTGTTGCTATTGTAAGTTGTGCAGTTTTCATGCAATTGCAAAACGAAAAGGCTGACGTTCATAGATAATAATTGAACATTGCCAGAACATTTTTGAACTTAATGACATTTTAAGGAAATTATATCATAGTTAAGAGGGAGGGAAGTTGGTTGAATGCAAGACCCCTGATTAGCACATTCACAAATTATATCTCCCTCCTAATTAATAAAGACAGATGTGTAGAAGAAACCAAAGGCATTTATTTCTTTAGCTATCATACAACCAATGTTGTGAACTTTCTGCCATGGTGGTATGGCAGGATGGAGTTTTTGCCAGCCACCATAATCCCCAACGTCTATTACATTCGTGATGTTTCCACCATAGGTCACAACGTCACGTTTAAGGCAGATTTTTGGTTGGCCACCAAAATCTGCCATTGTCAAATTTCTGTCATGCCGGTATGGCAGGTTGGATTTTGTGCCAGCCACCAAAGTCCCCAACAACTATTATATCTGTGATGTTTACACCATGTTTATATGGCAGCCTTTTGACTGGCCACCATAATTTGCCATTGATAACGTTGTATACAACTGAAGAAGAGGAATGGCTAAAATCTTATAAGATATAGCTTCATCATCTGCCCAAACAAAAAGAGTTAACGGGAGCACAACTGATTTTAGAGTGGAAGAGCTTAGAATAATTATATTAAAATCACTCGTGTCCACCACCACACAATTCATAAAACATATCTTTGAGGTAGCTTTATATTCTTCGACATGTCACAATTTGCTATAACAAACAACATCCAGAAATTTATGAACATCCACAAAACTTCCTTTTACTCGAATGATGAGTTAGGCTATCTAAAGAGGATTTTGGCAATACAAAATGAATATTAGCATGGAGAATAGAGTGAAATAGCATAAAGATTCTAGTCCTGAATGCCAGGACGTGATCATAGATTTAACAAGCGATGGAATAGCAACTTCGCTAGGCAAAAGACATAGGCAGCAAAAATCTTAGCTATCAAGGCAAAATTCGTGATATCAAACACGAACTGCTAGATATTAGAACAAAAGTTTAAACCATGCATCTTAATAGTTTCATCACTTAAATCATCAATATCATCAAGGAATTACTAAATGTGTAATATGTTATTTTCATAAGTTAATCATGAATTCATGATAACCAAAATAATCAAAATTTCCATTTTAATTAGCACGTTACTGATTATGGCCTCATTTTCACATCAAAAAGAAATTCATCAGGTCCAATTAACAAGACATACACACTCTAAGAAGTTAACCATTGCAATTACAACACTATACATACAGAAATACTAAAAACCAACCTCTCCTTTGATAATTTTTTGACCACAATGCTTGCAAGCGGCACGTGAAGTTTGAGAAATTTCAATACCATATTCAATATTTTTTCCAGCACTCGACTTAGAGGCGGCATTCGACTTCGGTGTGCCACTACCACCACCACCGCTCTCAATGTACTTTCTAATCTTCTGCTGATCTTCCCAACGAAGCGCCTCTAAGTTCTCAACATCATCAACTCTATACAAGAACAGTAACACATAACTATAAATCGTTACCATTGTGAAAACAAAACATTAAAGAAATTGAAATTTTAATAAGTATAAATTTTCATACAATTTTATCTGGTTGGCTTTCTTCAATATGCACTCAGCATGGTTCCACATCTGTTACAAATATATACTAAAAAATAGTAAAAATATAATGGCATTACTGTTTAAACTGTAACCTAAACCCTAAAATAGGTCTAAAAATCAAGAAATGCGTGAATGTAGCAGCATTGATAAAAATGGGGCAATATTGAAATAATAATAAAAAAAACAAAAAATGAAATAGAGAAAAGAGGGAGTTATGATTACAGGCATGAGGCCATCGAATTTGGAGGATTGAACCATTTTTCCAAGACGGAGCTTCTCGGTTGCAATGGGACTCTTGCAGGTTCTGCATGACGAACGACCTGATTTTGCGTACTCTGCTTTCCATGGCTTCGCGTTTTGAGGGTTCGACATTGAAAAATCAAGATTCTCACACGAACGAACACACTCCAACAACTACTACCACTCTCTCTCCCCACCCTCTCTTGTTATATATATATATAGTACACTCAGAATATTAGAATTACAACATTATTTTCATTTTAATATAATATTGGAACACAGCTTACCAACTCAATAAATTTAATTAATATTTATGAGGAATTAAAAAAAATTAATATAATTCACCTTAAAAAATTAATATAATTCCTCCAATTTCGATAGGTCAGTTGTAGGTAGATAGTGGAATTAAATCTCTCAAATTTGTATTGAATATCAAATTTTATTATTATTATTCTACTTCAAAAAAAAAATTAATATTTTTGTGCTTACATGCAATTTCTTTTTGTTTAGTCAACTAAGATATCTTCCTCAACACCCTATCAAAAAAACTTATATCTTCCTCCACAAGCTGTGAAAATTTAATATTTCATTTTCTAGATATTTAACTATAAATCGTTTTAAATAGTTTTCTAATAGATATTCTTTTATATGGATCGGTCTGAAATTAAACTATATATCCAGGTTTTTCTAACTCAAGGAAAAGGGAATTTATATAAAAGAATATTAAAAAAAATCCAGGTAAAGTAAAATAATATTGCAATCACTATCACACTAGAGTCTTCTCTATGTATTTTTGGTAGGGTTTAACTTCGCTATTAGTACTTACAAAGTTATCATGGCTTTTGGTAAGTTATGGAAGATCAAGAAACGCAACATCATTTCCTTTTCAATGTCCAAGGTTACACTTATATTCCAGCCAGCCTAATGACCTTTCACTTTTAATCAACTTTATATGATTATATATTTGCTTGTTGATAATAAAAAAGTCCACTTGAGAAATTCTTTCCCCCTCAGCCTGAAAACATCTCATCAATTTTCAGATTTTAGAATGTTAAAGATGCTGATAATCGAATGTTCTACTGATTGTGGAGGAAGATTAAACATGCAGTGACACTGACATTGCACAGTTTAAGTATATTTTTACATGACGATTAACTCAATAAGTATCCAATACGAAAGTCTCCACTCTTTCACAATCAACAACTTTCTCTCTTGTGATTCTTATTACTTATAACAAAGCACTTTCTCTCGTATCTCTACTGAGAATCCTTAAAGGACTGATTTATTTGCTTTTGAAAGCAATTGTATCATCACAACTAAATACATGTAAGTTATTCTTAATTATGATTGAGGAAAAGCCAAGATTTCCAATTCATCACAAAATGTTTCTTTTCATAAATTAACAAAACTACAGTTCAACCCTTGTTTTATAGGGCTAGTTTTTCCTAATTCCATCAACTTTGAGTTAAGAAATGTAAAAATCCACCAGTTTTTCTCTGTTTACGTTATTTTGCTGTCCTTGTCACTTCAATCTCATGCGGACTCTTCATTTCTTGACATCATTGAAATATATCGCCATAAGAAAACATTTAATGTACAATTGGAGTACGCATGAACAGGAACTGCAACCAAGAGAAAAAGATAGTAGTGTCAACAAACATTAAAGCAAATTATGAAAATCTTCAGTAAGTGCCATGGTGTATACCTCAAATGATTTCCCTGATCTTTCAAATTCTAGCATGCTTAGAGCAACTTGACAACTTTGTGCAACAAGAGGCTCTGGGTCTGCCGAAAATTCCTCAAGAAGGGATACACTTTGGTCATCTAAGAGCATACAACAAAAGAACTATGTAAACGGGGAGATTCGAATATTTAGAAGTATTCACAACTATACTTAGTGATAAAGAAAAACATTGAGGCAATAAATGATTAATTAGCCAACTTGGTAAAAGATTAAATAAAGTTAAGCAAAATTAAATTAAAGTAAAACTAAGAGATTAAATAAAGTTTCTCAAAATTAAACTGAAGTCAAACTTGGGTAGCATTTGGTAAATATGTCTTAGGACAGAAGAAAAGCACAAAACATAACATTTGTGTTCTATGTTTAGTAAATTTTGGTTCAACTAAAAAAGTTGGGGTAGCTGCCAAAGGAAATAAAGTCATGTTTTAAGTGATTTGGACATGTGTGAAAAAGAGATGTAGAAGCACCAGTAAAAAGAGTTGACCAAATAGAAGATAGATTAAAAATTCCAGACGCAGAGACTAAACAAACTATATAAAAGGCCAAATCACAAAGAAGTATTTACATGAAAAAAATCTATCTTTGAAGTAATACGTGACAAAGCCTTATGGTATTCATTGGTCCATGTAAAAAGGTAGAACCAAAGAGAACAGGAAGATTGTCCCGTTCCATTTTCTATGTGCCAAACATTACCTTATATACATCATAGGCTTGTCATAGACTCATAGACTACAGAAAATCTACTTGAGATGGAGGGAATATAGTTCATGTGCTATTATTATAGAATTAATAAAGACGAGAGATATTTTGTTGCAAGATATAAAAGAGATGGAAGGGCATAGGTGCACAGAAACATTATTTTTCGGAGGGCCTCCACCACAAACTCAGAAAACTAATATCATAACACAACTGATAAAAGTAAAAAATAAATATCAAACATATTAAAAGAATAGAAAGGTTTTGGTGAGAAAAAGAATTACATCTCAAACTAAAAGATATTGATTGCACTCATGAACTAATAGTTAGACGCTCTTCAAATTGATGCGTAATATATCTCAACCAAATCCAACCAAGAAGCATAAAACTTTAAAATCACTTTGAATAGTAAAAACTAACAGGTGCCTTCTCCAGCACCTCTACTTTTTTTATTTGCAAACTAATAGAATGAGCTTACATTTGAGTTTCGACCAGTCAAAACCATACAGATATGAACCGAGTCACCATATATACTAAAAGCTGCAACCTAAGTTAAGTTGAACTGCTCAATGCTCATTACCAAAAAGAACATTTACTTAGACTGCTACATTACTATCTATTCATGAATTCTATACACTACACAATATGCTTGCATTTATCTTTTTATACATGGATGACACCACAGCAATATTAATGCCATATATTATTGACTGCAACAGAAGTCACATGATTCCATAGATGTGGTTTTAAATGCAATACCTGCAATTGAACCAAGAGCTTCAGCAGCCTCATGTCTAACCATTGGATGCTCATTCACATCTCTAAGTATATTGGATAGAGCAGCTGAAGCAGCTTTGTCTTGCAATTGGCCCAAAACATATGCAACCTAAAATTTCAGCAAATACAGTTGTTAAAAATATTCAGAGAATCAAACAGGTGTACTCAAAGTTAAGCAGCAACATTAAGGCAGTCGTATGATATTATTTGAATTATTGTTTTATTAAACTACTGAAGAACAACTGACTTCTTTTGACATGACAATTACATGCTTATTCTGCTCCAAGGAATATAATGGTTCAACATTTAAAAGTACGAACGATATAGAACCCTCTAGATTGACCTGATGTTTTCTCATGTGAAGTTATCACTTATGTGCAGTTCATACAAAACATACTGAATGCAGACAACATTTATTGACATAAAAGTGTACTTATCAAACCTCATGTTTCAGTAAAGCACTCTTGGAACCCAAGGAATCAACAATAGCAGCAACAGCTTCATTTCCGCCATCATTTCGAAGTGCAAAAAGAGCTGCGTAGCGCTCATACATCCCTTTTTCCTCATCGAGAAGTAAATCCCTAATATTATTAATTGAAAACCGAGTTAGCAACATACAAATTACTCTCTCTGGTTAACAAGAGTCTGTTTCTAACAGCATGAACCAAACAAACCTTAGTTGACTAACTGAAGAACAAGAGCTGGCCGGTGCCGCAGGATCAACAGACTTAAACGGAGAAATACCAGGTGCAGTCGAATCATCAGTAGTAGCAGCATGTTTTAAATTAAGAATACGTTGAAGAGCCAATTCACAAGTTTCTCGAACCTCTTGAGCCGGATCAGAATCCAAACTATGCTTCAAAAGAGAAACATTACTATCTGAACCAATAGCGCCAAGTGCTTCTGCTGCCTGAGCAAGATTGAAACAACCACAATCATCATCTTAAAACTGAAACAGAAAAAAGTGACACATTCAGAAAAGGAAGAAATAGAAGGCTACTTTGGCACTACCTCATGGCGAACAATGGGATGCAAAGAAAGATCATTAAGAACTGAGGTTAATGCAGGTATGGCTTCGAGTTCTTGCATTTGCCCTAATGCAAATGCAGCTTCGTGAGCCAACAAATTTGATGAATCTCTTGTCGCTGCCAAAGAGAAAGAAAAGCTGGTTCAGAATCCATGCAATAATACACTTAACAACAATCATTGATTAAGTCCCTATTTGGATAAACAACTTAATTGAGCGTTCATCTTATAAACACTTAACAACAATCGCTGATTAAGTCCCTATTTGGATAAACAACTTAATTAAGCATTTATCTTATAAGTGATTGTGTATAAGTGATTTCTATGTTAAGGCCCTATTTGGATAAACAACTTATCTTATAAGTGATTGTGTATAAGCTATTTCTATAACAAAATATCAACTTTTAATTATGAGCTATACTCCTCCGCAATGAAATATAAGCAAAAAGGTACTTGAAAAGTTTAAGTAAATGGTTTAGATTTTAGATGAAATACATCAACTTTTCCAATACAACTTTTGCTTATGTTTCATTCTGGAAGGAGTAAGTTGTCTGCACAAACTATGTCGAAAATAAGCTGAAAATAACTGATAAGTTCTTTGCGCAAGCTGTAAAATTGAAGAGAAAAGGAAAAGTGAGTAACCGAGAATAAGGGCGGTGCGAGGGGCGGGGCCTTTGAGGTTGCGAAGAGAGAAGAGTGCTCTGAAGCGTTCGGAAATTGGCTGGGTTGAGTCTAACAGCAACTCGCACAGGAACTTCTCCATCTCTGATGAGCACGAAGCGACGTCGTTTAGCGAATTCGCAGACATAGAGTGATTAACGAAGATTTGTGAGAAGAGAGTTGGTGGGGCTTATGGAGACGGTGGCGGGTTCTGAGTTCTGACGGAGGCGATCGGCGAGTTCAGGAGTTAGTTGGGACTCACTGTGCGTTAAAGCTTTTTGGGTTGAAAATTGCTATTCACACTTATCATCAGCTCACACACACGAGTAAAATATCATATTGCCCCTCGACAGTTAGATGTCAGGAATTGTAAAACCGTCGAGGAAAACCTCGGTAGTTAACTGCCGAGAAAAACAATTATGCAGATAGTGGGTTCTGCATAATTGTAAAGCATTTCCAAGCCATTTTTCGGTCAGTTTTTACCTGTAATTAAACCAGAGCATTTACAAAGGCAATATAACTCATACAACATTTAATCTCAGTCATAAACAAGAAAAATACAATATCTTTTACAATTGTCCATAATTAAATCAAACCAACATTTGGTTCAAAATACACAAAAGTTTGAAATTCATCAAAACGTTACATAGTGTTCATAATTAAACAACACATTACAACTCATTTCATTTCATAAAATTAAATCCCTACTTACATTCAAGGCAATTGCATATGGAACGAACATACATATATAATATATTACTTTCCACCATACTCCTAAACATAAATCCAATGTTGCTATCGTCTTCAATAAGTCAAGGCATATAGCTTGTCGTTTTCCATGCGCATTCATCTCTATCTTCTCCTAGGTCTATGCATGGCATTTGACCAAACAAGTGACCTGTATATTGATTTTCACCAAGATGCTCAAAATAAGTGTTAAGTTGTGCCTTCAAATCATCAAGAGAGTCGGTCGCGTTATCATAACTTTAACCGTCTTTTTAAATGTGAAGTACCTAACACAAAAAATTGAATGTTTCATCTGATGAAACAGTTTTCTCGGCAGTTAACTCCCGAGGTTTTCCTCGGCAGTTAACTACCGAGGTTTTCCTCGACAGTAGTAACTGCCGAGGAACAGTATAGTATTTTACTCGTGTGTCTCAGCCTTATGATATGTGTGAACAACAATTTTCCTTTTTAGGGGCACACGATGAGTAACAAACAATTTTGCAAAACAATGCTCTAAAATCTTTTATAACTCCTAAATTTACCCCACAAATTAAAACCCTTCACACCCTTACTTCAAAAAACTTGGTAGTAGTCGGAAAGGTTTAATTCATCATCCTATCCTATTCTTTAATTTAATTTAATTTTTTGTTTTAAATTAATTACTGACTACTTTAAAATAAAGAATTAATTTAAGAAATTAGGGATCAATTTTGCGATTTTCCAAACCACTGGCACTTATTTACCTAACTCAAACTGTCATATTGGGTTAATCCAAACCGATTTGGCCGGTTATTCTAGTTTTACACAACATATGTACACCCTGAAAAAGAAATGCAAAATACACTTATTTTATTTTTATTAAATTGATTTTAACAATTTAAATTATTAACCTTAATTAATTAAAATTATTATAATAATAGGTTAATGAACTTAAGTTAATGATGAAAGGTGAATAACAATTATCGATCTTTACATAAGTCTCAATTGAACTTTAGATTATCAAGGTTTGGTTCACTTGAAAATCGGAGGGTTATGAGAATGGTGAGTGACTGGGAGATGTATTGGATTAACATTTTAAGAGATTTTAAAAGACTTTTTAATTATGAAAAAAGTTTTATGGTATTCAATCAAGACTCTTTGCAACTTAAAAAAAGTCTTGTGGTGATCAATCAAGACTCTTTGTCATTTTAAAAAAGTCTTCAGATATTCAATCAAGATTTTTCATCACTTAAAAAAAAGTCTTGTGGTATTCAAAATCATTCAAATTTCGAAGGAATGTTTAATAAATTGGATTTTGTGGAATTTTTTTATGAAATTTTAGCAACAAAAAGTCTTTCATGAAAACATGAGATTTCTTGGGATTGTTTTTCTTTTAAAATTTTACTATCTCTCTCTCTTCCTCCCCCCTCTCTCTTTCTCCTCTCTTCTTAAAATTCATAAAATCTTTTGAAATTTTATAAATCCATAAATTCAGTTCGTTCAAATCCTTTAAAATCTTATGATGTAAATCCATTGAAATCCAAATTGTAAATCCTGATAGAATGATAGTCTTTTAAAATCATGAGAGTCATTAAAATCCAAATTGTAAATCCTGATAGAATGATAGTCTTTTAAAATCATGAGAGTCATTAAAATCCTACAAAAGTCTTGTAAAATCTTCGAGATTTTTTAAGCAAAAATTGTCATTTAAAATCCTAATCCAATACACCCCCTTAATCTCATCTTTTTTTTGTTCTTGGATTGAAACTTAATTAATTCTTATCAATGACATCATTAACATTGTTTTGAATCATCATTAGTTTATCAATCTTCTAGGTTGTGGCGCATTTCACCATCTTCTTCTCCAACTATGTGTTTTCTTCTTTTCGCTTTAATTTAAAAACGATATAGTGATACTTGATTAGAAGAAATTACTTTTTTAGATCGATCATCTCATGCGAAACAAACTAATAAATAGGTAAAATAGTTGCATTGTAAAAATAATCAATAGAAGAAATTTCTTTTTGTTGGACAATATAGTTGTTCCAACTCCATAGAAACATGTTCCCCATTTTTCAATTGCTTCAATGAACCCAAAATATTAAAAACAGCAAGTCGCAAAAAGTAAGATGTAACATGTCTCTATTTGCCTCTTTCATCTTTCATGTGTTCACTAAAATGTTTCCTCAAATAATAAAGATGATAATAAACATTATTCAGAATTTCAATATATTTGCCTGCTTGTACTTGGCTATCCTACAGAAGCTGAAACAATATAATCACAGTTAGCTGTTAGCATGAAACTCGCTTCAGCCACTTTGCTCTCTTCCTCTGTCTGCAGTTTAATTGAGTGTTTTAAAACCTTGATCTATTGAAACAATGCTGCAACCCATAAATTGTCATGATAATCCAAAAAGTAATTACATTTCCAGTTTTAACACTGATCACAATACAATGTTCATGCTATACCTACTCATCTTCATTGTTTGAAGACCTTTGTATGTCAGTTACGACAATCACATGTCTTCCTTTAAAGCCGGTCCAATTTATACTTTCCCTCACCCTGTTAAACAGTTATGATCAAAATGTTGCATACATTGAAGGTAAAAACAAGACATTGTCGACTCATGACAACTATCCGCAAAAGTTTTGATAGCATTAGAGTTGGAAAATGTAGCAGCTATCTGGACTGGAGTTTATTGATGTTGTATGTATAATTCAATTGGCAATGGAGTTATATATTTCCAACCTACTCTTATTAATTGCACAAAACATCTTATATAAATTTCAAGAGGTTCTTAGAATCTTGTATAACATCTTATATATTTTCATGCCAAAGCCTAAATGGAAAATCCAAATCTGGATTTATAACTGTAACAGATCCACTTAAATGGAAAGGAAATATAAACGAGAAAAAGCACTATGTTCACAAGAAAAAGAAAAAGCGCAAAGTTCACAAGAAATCCATTCATAGCGACTTTATTTATTTATCTATATTTGAAAAAGATGTTTGTCAGAAGTATCAGATCGAATTGCTAGATATATGATATAACCCGAGACATATCTACTAAATTGATTCCCTTAAAAGTTAAAACATATTTGAGGACCAAAAGAACTAATAAAAGAGATACTTGTGGATATGTTTCCAATTTCAGCTATAGTGACATAGCCTAAGACATTCACTCAAAAACTTAGTTACAACTAATAAAGCTTAATCTTCCATTTCATCATCGCCAATGACCTCATATCCATTTTCACTGACATTTTTTGGTCCATTTGGTATCTATATCAAAATATCTGACTTCAACCCAGTTTCAGCATTAAAAATCCCTCCATTCTTTTCCACACGGTAAGACAAATCACTTTCCTTAGGACCAACATCAATGTATACAGTTGTATTCTCATAAATTTCTTCCTTTATAATCATCATAGCCAGCTCACTCACCACATTCTTTTCAAGCCACCTTCTAATTGGTCTAGCACCATACAGCTACACAATAATATAACATAGTTAGTAACATGTTTGTTTTTTAGACATGCTTTTAGCCCCCTGAAATATAACATTTTTTATTTTATTTTAGTCTTTGTAAAATGTTTTATTTGGTACTTGCAGTTGTAGGCCAGAATATGTAGAATATTTGATTTTAGCCCTTCCAGGATTAAAATGAATATTATGAGGCCTAAAGCAAAATATGATATATTTGCAAGGACCGATTTCAAAATGAACAAGTTTGCAATGACTAAAACAAAACACCTAGGACCTAAAGTAAAATATGATGTATTTGCTATGAATAAAAACAAAAACAAAAAATACTTTTTACTGGGATTAAGAGTAAAATATGGTGTATTCGCGAGGGCTTCAAGCATATATAACCAACATTTTTTCTATAAGAAAATGATTAAGATGATGATGATATAATAACACTTACAGAATCATAGCTTTTAGCAAGTATATAATCTAGTGCTGGATCTGTAACTGCCAATGCAATTCCTCTCTCAGCAAGACGTCGACTAGCAACATCCTTCATTTGCAACCTTCCTCAATTGCTCGCGAGATAGATGATCAAATACAACAACTTCATCCAGAGAATTCAACAATTCTGGCCTGAAATGTTTTTTTACTTCCTGCATTACTCGATCACGAGCAACTTGCATGGTGCATTTTCTTGAAAGTCCACTTATGAGATGCTCGGCACCAAGGTTTGAGGTCATGATAGTGACTATTCCTAAAATCCACAGTTCTTCCTTGGCCATCAGTTAATCTCCCATCATCTAAGACTTGAAGCAGAGTCTTGAATACAAATGTATGTGCTTTCTCGACTTCATCAAAAAGTACCAGACTATAAGGCCTTCTCCTTACAGCTTCAGTTAATTTTCCACCTTCGTCATGTCCAATATACCTGAAAAATTATTTCACAATCAGTGACACCTGAGATGCATATTTTAAATTTACGATAAGTAAAAGACTATAAGTCTAAACAAGAATCGAAAGGAAAAAACAATTCGCATTCAATGAAGTCTGAAAAACCAAATTTCAAATGTAGGTTAAATAAATCTCAAGAGAGACTTTATAAATGACTAATGTGCCGGCATTTGAAATATTTAAAGACCAAATTTGTAGCTCTTCCCCATGGACCAAACATATTAAATGTTTTATCTCCAAGTATAATTTAGGCTTTTACTATAATCAAATGCAGTTGTTAATAAAAATATCTTACCCTGGTGGTGCACCAATGAATCTCGATACAGAGGAGCTTTTTTATTGCATTTTTCACCTTCTCAAGATCATACCACCTCTCAGCCTCCTGTAGTGCAAAGAGGAGCTTTTCACGTATCTGTTTCAGCCTTCGAATCTCATCAATCCTCTCTTTCTCTTTGCTATACTTCATCTTCAGATGTTGAAGCTTGTCTCTTAAATTGTCAAGTTCTTTTCGCACCTACAATGACATCAATAATTAGAATAAAGGAGAATATAATAGATGTTACGAAGGCAGTGCATACGAAAACTGACGAAAAGCATTATTCTTAAATGGAAATCTCGTGTTTGTCCACCACTCATTTTTTATTTTAGCATATTATGATCCATTGTCAGTTAGTTTTATTGAATTATCATAGAATTCTGTCGCTTTCATACTCGTACCATATAGCATAGCTCCTAGAATAAATATATGTCCATTGTAAAATATATCATCAATCCTTAGTTAAAAGAAAAACTCAACATCCACAAGACGAGCTTTGTTAGCTTTGTCCTCCTCTTTCTTCTCCAAAGCATGAAGTTCCATTTCAAGTTGCATTCTCTTCCTAGCAAGGTTGCCAATTTCCTCTGGACAATCAATTTGAACTCTAACAGTTGCACAAGCCGCATCAACTAAATCATTTGCCTTTCAGGAAGACGACGCCCTTAACAAACAAAAAACAGAAACATAACATACCATGTTAGCAAAACCACAACAATAAATCTTATTACTTTTTATATAATCATTTCTCTTTTACCTATAACAGCCTTAACTATTTATTGTATCATTGCTCTTTGCAATAAATACTTAAGGATAATATTGATAAAACTTAACTATTTATTGTCTCATTACTCTTTGCAGTAAATACTTGAGGGTAATATTGATAAAACAGTAGCTAATATTGCATTGCACTTTGAAAGTGACAAGTAAATAGAGAAAAAAAAATCTATAAAAGCAACAAGTAAAAAGAAACAGATGGAGTAATTAACATCAAGAGAGAACATATGTATACCAGTTATTTACCGACTAGACATCTGAGCTGCAACAACAATTGCACGGTCTTGCTTGAATACTAACACCATGATGACCCTCAAATTTCTTTTTTAGTCCACGAAGAATATTAATGGTATCAGGCACACTAGGTTCAGAAACATGAAATAAAATTATGAAATAAAATAATAATATTTTAAAAATAATATAATATTATTTTATGTGCATCTCTCCGAATGTGGAAGTATCAATGCCAGAGAGAATCTTGATCGCCAAGGCACAACCCTATAATTTATTTATATATAGAAAGAAAGAAAAGTAAAATTGTACAGAGAGTGAACATATAATAAAACCCTCCGAATACACCACGGTGCAGTGACTTCTCCCAATTCTAATCCCCCGTTACCTCTTCATCATTAGGAGGAATTATGTAAGTGCAAACATGGCATTCATTCATCTATCTATGTTGTCTAGTTATATATTTTATATTTTGATTTTGTGTTAATCCTCCCATCCAAGAGAAAGTGGTCCTAATAATCGGGATTTCGGTCTGGTAAGTATGACATGATCAAAAATTGTTGAATTAGGTTCTCTCAATTCGTTCTTTTGTAGAGCTTCTTAACCACTCGAGCACAATTATTTGGTTATGTCTTAATAAAAACAAAATTGAACGATATGCTAGATGATGATTTGGTTATACATACAGGTCGAGGATAATTGTGAAAGATATCCCAGAATATGTTATGCCGGATCGACTAAGAGAGTTATTTTCTGAGAAAGGAGAAATCACTGATGTCAAACTTATGCATAACATCAGGTACCTACCTCCTTAAATCATCATATCATATATATATAACCCTAGCTAGCTATTCCACTTTTATTTTAATTGTTTTGTGTTGATAATTTCCTTGTTTAAACTCAGATTCGGCATATTTGCTTTCATTGAATTTCGCACGGACCATGAAGCTTAGGAAGCTGTTCAATGTTTCAACAGATCTTATATTGACACATCTATAATTACTTGTGAGGTAGGTCGGCCTCGGACGTTCTGTTTCTTACTTTCATCTGATGATTTAATATTTTATTGGCCAAATACTAATCTTGGTCCTTTTAGTTTGATAGAATTCCCGAGTTAGTCGTTTCCTCTTAGTTGATAAACTATTTCACGGTTACCCCGCTTCATCCGTTTACTGCGCTGATTTGGCCGTTAAGTTGCTGACTTGGTCAAAACACTACGTTTTAATGGCTCCAGGGCATCAAAATGCTGTGTTTACAGGCTGTGACCATTAAACGCAATGTTTTGACTAGAGCCTTTGAAACACATCAACATTTGTTAATCGGAGATTGACAGCAGGGGGCAAAAAGTGAAATAGTTTATCAACATCTGTCAAACTAAATGGACTAAAAGAGGTATTTGGCCTATTTTATAACTCAAACTCAAACCACTCTATTATTATGTTCTCAGCTGACGCCTTTGGATTTCGATTATGGTGCTGCAAATAATGACTTCGCCCAACAAGCCACTTTTTCACTGGTCATGTTACCATCAAAGCCTCTTGTTAAAAAGAAAAGAGTTTCTGATCCCTGTCGACTCTTTATCTTTTATCTGCCATTTACAACCACGTATGTGTTTGTGTGTATTCCCTACAAGAAAGAATGAATGCTTTCAACAATTATAATAACTAATAATGTTGCTTATAATTTCTACATGTATTGTTATGTTATTTTTGTTCCAGTGAGAAGGAATTAGAAGAGCTTTTCAGCCCCTTTGGTACTGTCACAGAAGTTCGTTTTGTTCTTAGCCAACTCACCAAGAAATTTAATGGCATGGCTTTTGTTAGTTTCTCCAGTCCACAATCTGCAGCCAGGTAGTAATTAACAAACAATTGGATAGATAGATATGTGTTTGTCTGTGCTATATATGGTGTTTTGTGCTATGAATCAAAGTAGGTTCGAAATATATAGTTATTTCCTGTGCCAATTGAAACTGCACCTACAACATCAACAGACTCCAGATAGTTGCTACAACATCAGCTGACAATGCATTGTTTTACCTTCAATTTATGCAACATTTTGATAGTAAATGTTTAACAGGGCGAGCAAATCTTTAACTTGCACTACCTATAAAGGAGTATCTATGACTGTTGTACCAGCCCTACAAAGGCCTTCAAACAATGAAGAGGAGTAAGTATGGCATGATTATTATTGCATTGTGATTATGTCACATATCATCTATCAATAACTATATATCATATATCATTACATTTCAATATTTTAATCTTTAAAAGTGGAACCCGTAAAGAGAGAGTACATATTCTAAACACTTTCTCATTAGATATCTATCTTATTTTCTCCACAATAAGAGTACATATTAAGTAATGATGTTTACGGAGTTAGGATACTCCTATTGTGGATGGTCTAAGTCTGGGCGACCTTGCAAGTACTTAAGCTTATGGAGTTAGGATACTTCTATTGTGGATGGTCTAAGTCTCGGTGGCCTCAACAGAGCGACACCAGTATTGGTGTTTTAAAGGCCTCTGTTGGATGGTCTGACTTGTTCCCACCCCTAGATCCAATCTCATACGCAAGCAAATGATATTTTTTTCAGGCTAATTATATAGTTGATTTATTATGATTAGATACATGAGTTATTTAACAAATTTGAAGGGAAAAAACAATATTTGTTTATATGAGACCGAAATGAGTATCATTTTTCACTTTGCATTTATAGTAAGGCAAATTCTTCAGTGGACAAACTTCATAAATGGTCCACCGTGGACTAATACATAAACTTATCAAAATGACAATCAACGATACTATTAAAAAATAAAAATTGATAACATTTCTTAGGTGATTTAATTAATGTTGGTTCAATACAAACAACATATTTATTTTCCGTTGTTTTAATTAAATTGGAATCAATAAAGCCGTTAATTCAACTATAAAAATTCCTTAAAAAAAAAAAATAAAATATAAAAATGATGATGACCCACTTAATCCGATCAAGTTTATCTAACAATTAAGAAAATCCAAATTCTGGATAAAGAAGAAACCGAAAAAGATTATTAGAAAGAAAGAAAAAAAAACTGAAAAAGACAAGTAAAATATGTAGTGACCCCACTTACATTATCTTGTCAAGAAGAAAAAGTGAGAAAACGACGCTACCACAAAAAGTAAATAAAATGAACACAACATAATAAAACCAGCGTTGACACCAAAAATAAAAAAAATAAAAAAATCGAGTACCAAAAACAAAATGAATTCCGATGAGAATTCCGGCGATATCCCTCCACCGTCGACGACGGAGGATTCGTCACCACCATCATCAATCCTAATCCCTAACCTCCCAAACGAAGTTTCACGAACAATCCTTTCAATGATTCCTTACGCACATCACGCTCGTCTCAAATCAATTTCCAAATCATGGAAATCCGCACTTTCATCAAAATCATTTCTCAACAGTCTCTTGCTTCATAACCGTAACAATATTATTTGTATATTCCCTCAAGATCCTTCAATTTCCACGCCGTATCTCTTCGACGTTAACGCCGTTGCGTGGTGTCCACTTCCTCCTATGCCGTGTAACCCTCACGTTTACGGTTTATGTAACTTCGCCGCCGTTCCGTTTGGTTCTCATGTTTACATCATCGGTGGATCGGTTTTCGATACTCGCTCTTTTCCGATTAATCGTCCTTCGTCTTCTTCGTTGGTGTTTCGTTTCAATTTTCGTGATTTTTCGTGGGAGAACCGTGCTTCCATGATTTCACCTCGTGGAAGTTTCGCTTATGCGGTGATTTCGAATTCCGGTGAGATTGTGGTTGCCGGAGGTGGATCGCGGCATTTGGTATTTGGAGCGGCGGGGTCGAGGATTAGGGCGGTGGAGCGTTACGATGTGGAGGAGGATCGGTGGGAGGAAATGGAGCCGTTGCCGTGTTTTCGTGCGGGGTGTGTTGGGTTTGTGGAGAGGGGAGAGAGGGAGTTTAGGGTGGTTGGTGGTTATAGTGGTTCGATGACGGTTTCGGGGGTGTTTCCGGTGGATGAGTATTGTAGAGATGCAGTGGTCATGGGATTGGAGGATGGTTTGTGGCGTGAGGCTGGAGATGTGTGGGGTGATGGGGAGAATGTTAGGGCTGGGAAGATTGTTGTTGGTGATGATGATTGTGGCTCTCCTTTGGTTTTCATGCTTGATGTCAATGAGATTTTCAGGTACATACTCATTTTTGGTTTGGTTAATTAATTTGTTGCTATAAGTATTAAGCACTTCTCTGAATCATATGCTTGTTAGATTTTTCTTCAATGTTGTTGATTTGTGTATGAATTTCTATTAAGTTTGGTATGTTTAGGCTTTGATTTATAACACTTCCTCCCATGTCATGCATTGTTGACTGGAAACAATTCAGCGTGAAATCAAGATATATTTTGAATTCCTTGTTGTCTTTTAACACTTAACGCATTTGAACATGCGTTGGAATTTCTTAGACCGACATTTCCCATTCAACCTGTTCATAGCTTTGTTCCAATAATCAGGCATCAAAACAAATGATTATTTCTTAGATGACGTGACGACACGTGTCTTGTGATCAATGTCATATTCTATCAATGTCATCTCCTGACTGGAAGTGTGATCAATGTCATGGCATCAAGACAAATGATTATTTCTTAGTTGACGTGATGACACATGTTTTGTGATCAATGTCATATTCTGTCAATGTCATCTCCTGACTGGAAGTGTGATCAATGTCATACTATTAAGTGGTTGAGCGGGATTGGGTTGTAGAGATTTAAGCTTTGATTTGGATATTGCAAAAGAATGTTAGGATACGTGGAACTGCTTACATCATGTTAATACTTATATTCTAAGCTCTGTAACTAATTGTGGCAATGTGCATAAATTATTAGGATAAAAAAGTACATCATGCAGGTGTAGTGCTTCACGTGTCTGTCATTCACAGTATTTATTTGTTCATTACATTTTATGCAGACAATGTGTATAATTAAATTAATACTGTAGGACGAAGCATAAACGTTGAGAATAAATATTTAGATGTTTGTGATATTGAAATAATATGATGCCTTGAAGTCTGGAATGGCTTGAACATGAAGCACATGAGATTCTCAATTATGGAGAGGAGGTGCTGGCATATAGAATGATAGAAATTTAAGACAAATGCTTGTAATCACATTTATTACTTTGGTATGTGCGAAGTATTGTGTTTCATTGAACTTGAACATTTTTCCTTCTGTGGATCTTGATCAATGTATAGATGAGACAAGCATAACCAAAGCTATGCTTTACTGGTCCATGATTATCTGGTGGAGAATGTTCCTACCTTACCTTTCGCCAGTCGATTTGAGATACAATCAATGCTCCATTGATTTAACACTGTATAGGAAAATGGATAATGAAGCTTTGCTAGAAATTACTGAGACTGAGATGGTCAACTGTTTTGTCTAATTAACTTGCTTATCAATCATCTAACGGACCAAAAATGGAATGCATGCCAATTTACATTGCTCTTTGTTAGGACCAGTTGGATCTATCACTATGTTGTTTACACACATCCTGATTGGTTTTTGTGCTTTTTAATATATTTTTTACCCATTCATATAAATCCCTGTACTCTGTTGCTTGAACTTCTTGCAACCCATCTACATAGTAGAGCATACAATATCCTTGATGACTAAGGCTTTGCTTGCAAATTACAATTCCAGAACTTCTGTAGTTGCAAATCTATAATTCACATTTTTATGAATACAACTTGCAGATATGAAATGTCCTCCAATCGTTGGGTATATGAGACTCGCGTGCCAAAAAGACCTCCCCGTGGTTCAGCCTTTGGTGTTGTTGTAGTAGCTGGCGAGCTGTATGTATTGACACATTTATATGATGATGATTTCACAGAAAGTCGAAGGTCCAGATCCTATAAGAAGACAGGAACAATGTGCTTTCAAATCTATAATCCGAAAAGGAAGGCATGGAGAACAATGGTCACAAAATCGCCTTTCACTCGCCGTGTAGATATTACTAGTGCTGTATTGAGCACAATTGGTCTGTGAATTGTGGTACATCTTATTTTTAATAGTTTAGGCATCTCTGCCAAATTCATTGTGCAGCACGTCATTTGACCACCGGGTTCCATGCAGGTGGCATATATTTGTATATTTCTGTGTTTAGTACATCTCTTGACTTGATCAGGGTATAGTTCATTTTGTATAGCTGATACCATATAAATATGTATATTGATCAGCTATTATTGAAGTGTGTTAAACCTTAAGTACTGAATATATTGTAATGGATGGATATATAAATAATTGTGACTTGTAAATTGTTACTTCATTTTAAACTTTTGAGATAAAGTAGTTGTGAATGTAGTTCTACTTTTGAGATCATCTTTGTCTGACCCGCGAAGGGTGCTGCACCCTCGAGCTTAGTTTTATCTCTGTTTTTGGTTTTTCTTTTTTTCTTTTTTAGCCAATGTACCAAAAAAAGAATGTAGTTCTACTTGGCGTACCTCCCCCATCTTATCCTCTTAATAGGACAACTGAATTCAGCTTGCTCTGGGTGACTGTCAAAATTGGAGTAATTAAGATGGGATAACAGATAGGAATGTTTCTGAATCTAAAAAGGTCATTCATCATATGTTATCAGTGTTAAATACCTTAAGCAAGCATATTATAAAATTTGGTTAAGCACATTTTTGTAATTTTAATTGGATTGTTTTAATACAGAATATCATTTAACATAACAAAAACTTCAGTAAAATAAACCATCAAAAAGGTTTTATCATGTATGAGGATTTTGTTTCAAAATAAAATATTGCATAAACAATTTACACTCCTGTAAAAATGATGTATACATGAAAAAAAAAATGAATGAGTTGTTTGGTTTTCCAGTTTTACACAAAATCGTTGGAGTCAAATTGGTTTTCATTCATTCTTAGTCCAATAATTGACTCAGACCAAGTCATATAACCATATACTCGTCTAGTTTTCTCAAAGAAAAATAGTTTAAGCAAATTTAAACGTCGTTATTTCTTTATTTTTGATGAAGTATTCTTCTTCTGATTCTCTGTAGGATCCTTCTTGCATTCGTCCACTATTAAATTGACCTATTATCAAAGGATGAAATTGATCCCAAAGTCATGAACCATCATCACCTTCTTAGTTCTTGTTTTAGAATATGTTAACGACTACCAATATTTTTCAGAATTGTAGTATTCGTCTTATATTTAAAACGATTGTAGTATTTTACTTTTGAAGTATGACTTGACCTTTTCTTATTGTTTTTTTTAATAGTTTTAGATGTTTAAATAATTTAATAACTAGTTATTCATATCAAATTCCACTTACAAGACAAAAAAAAGTTGTATACACATAAAAAGAGGTTATAATACAAACAGATGATACAAAAAATAATGTTACAAAATATCGACCAATAACTTCAAAAATGTACATTGTAATATGTAAACCAATTAGTATATGTATATAATACCAAAACTTAAAACATACGATGTATGAAAATTATTGCAAAACTTATTCTAACATTCAACTGGTTTTTTCTAAAATAAAGAAAGAATTTAGTCTTGTTCATTTTCAAATATTTGGTACGCGTGGACTATAGGCTATAGCATACATACCTTAAAATGAAACCATTCGCGGTCAAATAAACGTTTCAAACAATGTTATGTTAAGGAAACAACATGAGAGACAGGTCTATATAAAGACCCTTTCATAACATTTCATATAACTCATTAATATCACAGTTCTATACCAAAATATTTAATCACATTGCTGCAAAGTACAAAAGGAACATTTTTTTTCTTTAATTAATTTGTTTTATTGACTTACTTTAGAAGAGAAGATACATGGCTTTCTCTCATAAGAAGATGCTCTTCACAGTTCTACAGATTTTGTTGATCTTGTTTACCATTTTTATTGCTTTTCCTCAATCTGGAGTAGCTTGCAGACCATTGTTAGTACATAATGAATGGTCGAGTGAATATGGGCTTGTTTGGCAATTGCTTTCAAACAGCCCTGCGCCACCGTCCGGTGGAGGAGACACCACTCATCCCTAAATCATTTTTTCCATATAGACAAAAGTTTGTAAATTAATGGTTATATTAATTTTTTTCAAACTTCTGACTTAATTTAAAGTTCAATTCAGTGTTACTTATAGTTCACAAACCGAACTATCTTGAAACAAGATGTATTCATTTATGGGCTTCGACCCTCTTTGTAATGAAAAAAAAATGTATTCATTTGCATACCGATTAAATGTGTATTTTTGGTACTATATATAAATGTGCAATTTCTTATTAGAGCGATTTAATTTGTATATAGGCATAAGTTCATTTTTTTTTTGTCAAAAAAAAAAGTTCATTTTGTTTATGGCTGCATAAGTCCATTTTTTATTGCTGCATATACACATACAAATCAATCGCGATTAACCTCAAACTCTTGAGAGCTCACATGAGGTTGGAGTAATTAGTAGTTACAATCTCCTTTACAAAACTTTCCCTATATATTCTTGACCTTTTACACTGAACGTAAATGCATGGTTCACATGTAAACCTTTTTCATACAAGATTAATGTTCATTTTAGTTCTCTAAAACCTTATTTTAAAAAGTGATTTTCGGTTATGGATCAGATATGGATTTTCGGTTAAGAATCTTTAAAAGATCTAGAATACAAATCTTGTTTGTTTGAATGTGGATATCGTTGAAATGGTATTCTATCATGTGGGAATTCTCTCAATACAAACAAGATTTGTGCATATTGATAAGAATCAATCGACATAGTGACAGAATAAATTCGACCATTATGAAGAGTAGACAAGGGATGTACCGCATATTGGCCTTTAGCTTTTGAAAGCTAAATATCCGAATTATAGCAAATTAATCGCCACAAACGTGTCTCTCCGAATGTATTTCGTCTGCTACAAAAATGAAGGACATGAGATTACAAATTCAATTGTACAGGTTTTGAATCCTAAAACTATTTTGGGGATAAGATAAACTGAAGGCAAAGTGAAATTTTGTCCCTCGTTATACCACCTCATAACTTTTTATCTCATGTATAAATTATCTAAAATATCAAAATAGTCTTTTATCTATCAAAAATCAAAATCTTGTCATGGGTTGTTTTTTGTTTTGTATTGTGTTGTTTGTCTTGTGATGTTATGTTCAGTAACGCATCCTCACTAAATGAGTAGTTACTCATCGACGAGTACTATTAAAATATATAACGAAAATAGATGAGTTTAAACTAGATTTTTCACTATTCCAATTATATCATTTATTTAAATTATTGTATTCACAATTTTATCTTTATTAAAATATTTAAAGATTCATCTAAACAAAACCAGTTTAGTCTCATTAAAATAGAAACAATTCCACTATTTAATATGAATAAATATTATATACATATACAATAAATGCTCTGTTTGATAAAAATAGCGGATAGCTGACAGCTGATTGTTGTTAGTTTATAGCTGATAGCTTATGAATGATAACTTATAACAGATAGCTAATGACTGATGACTTATAGCTGATAAGCTAATTAAAGTGTTTGGTAAAATTAGTGGTTCAACTAACTGATAAATGTAAAATGACATAAAAGGACAATTAATAAGTTAATTGTTTTAATTTAATACATATCTTATGTATTATTAAATTGTTTTAATCTAACATATTAAATACAACAAACACGTAAAATTTCAATGCACACATTTAGCATCTAACGGAGTTACTTGAAGATGATTATCTCCCGTGAAATGAACATGTGTGAAACCAAAAGAATAAATAAATCCTTTTGCTAGAATGAACACTACCATGTTGGTTTGACTTGTTAACTGCTCGTGGTTTGAAGATATTTAAATTGACTTTTAATTAAACTGAATCTTAAACAAGTAACTTGGACGCCAAACATCTAATTAATGATATGAGTCAAAGGAGAAAGTCAAGCTGCAGTTCAAATTTATTTCCATGCAGTCAGTTTTTTTTTTGGTAGTGATGCAGTCAGTTTTACATGCATTTAAAAATATTTCTTTGATTTCATAAATATTTTAATTATTAAATATTCTTCCCCCATTCTGTTTTTTCGTTCCATAAGGATGGGAGGGGACTCCATATCGCTTTGTTATAATTTAAAAAAAAAAGCTTTTTATTCTTTTTATCATTTTTTTTATAATGTTGGATATAGAAGAAAAGAAATGTTTCCTAAGCAGTAACATTTCTATCTTTATTATATATACCGGCCTTGTAAATTTTTGTGTGTAGAAAGGCCTTATTAAAATTTACATTCCATCTACAACAATATATTATATACAAAATCAAAAGAGAAATTATTAAAAATAAGGAATATTGAAAAGTTAGAACTAGTCCCTGAGACCAAAACTAGAATTCAAAATATAAAAAATCATGTTACACGTCTCAACCAGTAAATTTTGAAGATACGCGTGAGAATAACACCATACGACACAGTCCTACATTCTGTGTTCTAGCGTAATAAGACCTTCATTTGTGAGTCACAAGTCCCATTCAACACCTGATATTAGATTTGGATGAATGTATATATCATAATGTTTGTTTGAAAAGAAAATGAAGTAGATTAGAGGAATTAAACGAGACTTTAAGGAGACTTTAAGGAATAAAAAAACACGAGACATTGCAGCTAACTAGTATTCAATTATTCCTTAATAAAAAACTAGTATACAATTACAACAGTTTAATTAAGCATTTGATTTCACCTTACACAAAAGTTTAATGTGAATCACATGCTCTAATGAATCCACTATTAATTACAAGTATTCAGTGGCAACACAACACTATCGGTATTTTTCTGAATAGATTATAGTCTATAATTTAAAAGTTTTGTTTTTGCATCCTCTAATTTTTTAAATGTACTACAATTGGCCATCAATAATTTATTTTAGTTCTTACAATAGTTACTTGAAAAAAATAAGTACAGGAGACCCAAATTAGTATTTTTGAAAAGTTTTGATACATTGAATGACTAAATGACTAAATTATTATAAAAAAAAAATAGAGTTGTACTTGTTCTTGTTTGACATAAGCTCTCAAAGGCAGCCATTTGTTTCGTGAGCTGGTAAAAACCTAGTAATACAGGGACCAAAAATACTTGGGAGATTTTTATCATTAATGTAACACTTGTGCTATTTGATAAAAAAACAAATGTATCACTTGTGTTACATTTGATGAAATAGTGGTAAATCTCACAAAAATTCGCACATGTGAACTAGGTTAAAAATATTACTTTTAACTATTGCAATCGTTTTTTAATGACTGAGGTTTTTACCAAGAGGGCTATTCATATCAAGAAGCTTCTCACGTGCTTTTATTGTTCAAACACCTAGTGGCGGATCTTGAGTTAATTTGTTTATTGTTCATACACCTAATGGCAGATCTTGAGTTAATTTGTTGAGGGTGTCAAACTTTTATGGAATATATATTAAATGGTTTCAAGTGTTATCAATAATTAATAACTGGCCAAGTGGTATAGATGTTTTTTAAGGAGCAAGAGGATGTGGGTTTGAATCCCCTCAAAAACATTTTTATTTAAATACAATATGCAAAAGTAGAAGTTAAAATATGTAAAAAGAAGTCACGTACGGTGATCTAGAACAACTTAAGGTACCCCCTTTCCACTGCAGCAACTAAATTCTAATTATTATGGTACACCTAATATAGTATATAAGGAAAATTTGGGGGATGCCATAGCACCTGCCTGCCTCCAAAAAGATCCGCCACTGCATACACCTTCAAAACAGTTTTTTGTTGAAACACTTTTTTTTTTCTTCTTACAATTAAACAATATTTTCTACACTATCAAGACTTTGCTGCATGATTCTAGTACACTTTGGAAAAATTCCCCAGCTTCATTATTCTAAAACACTTTGATTTTCTCTTCATCGGATTATTATATATTTCTTGAGTTGCAAGTTAAGCAAGGATTTTTAAAAAACCACAATGCAATCCCCTTTCTTGCGGCTATGGTTCACTTCAATTTTGGGGGTATTGTAAATGAAGCATACTGTTGTATTTTCTTGATGATACTTTTTCTCTTTTGGCTCTGATATCAGTGTCTGTGACATTTTGTTCAATGGGTTAATTTATTTTGATTATTAAAAAATATTGAAAAATTATTCAATTTAGTCAATAACTTTGTATCAGGGCTGGAAGATAACAAAATGGTGGAAGATACGACTAATGACTTGAACCATTCAAATTATGAGAAATTGAGAACGAGCCTCATTTTAGATCCTTTCGATCACACATTGTTTAAAATGTTCTATGTTTGTAAAGATTTTATTGTACTTACTTTATTCTTGTAACTTTTATTTTATCATAACTTTCAAGTTTTAATTACTAAGTGTTTTATTCGATGAGTTTAGCTCAGTTGGCAGGGATATTGCATATTATATGCGGGGGTCGTGGTTCGAACTTTGAACACCCCACTTCTCCACATTTAAAATGTGTGAGATCTAACCACTAGAATACTTGACAAAAAATAAGTGTTTTCTTTTTACCGCGAATATTTGATTTTCTAATAATACAAATCATCGAGATCATTTCATTAAAAGTTTACATTGTAATATCAAAACCTTCTTGATTGTTCATGCTGAGTTGTGGGGTTTTTTATTACGGCTTAAAGCTTGCTCGTCGTCTCCACATTTCCTCAAGCTAATTCCAAGAGTGTCCGATCTCTCATTGTTGATGTGCTTCACTTGCTTCGTGCTCCTAATAAGAATGTCTCTCTTACACACATTTACAAATAAGTCAACATTTGTGCTGATTTTCTTGCCAATTTTGGTCCTGATAATAATTTCTCTGAACTATCTTTGATACTCTTCCTAACCCCCGAAATTGCGTCTTCATTTTGATGTTTTAGACTATAGTACACCTCGTCTTATGTCTTAGTTTATTTTTTTCATTTCATTTTTCCTATTTTTATATATAACAAAAATTGTTTTTGTCCTATTTGCTACATTGTTTATTCAATGTGATACACAACTAGTTCATACTTACGATTTGAAGACAAATTCATGGTGTTTTCATAAATCACGCGTCCTTATAAAGGCTTAAACTTAATGGATTCTATTTTATTGTGTTCCATTAAGATGAATTCATTGTGTCAAACATCATCCACAATTTTTCTTATAAAAAAACAACATTTGCAACTAAAATTTGAGATAAAAGGAATATCAAATTCATCTTAATCTTTTTCTATCAGTAAGCTTATCAAGGGAATCAAGTAGGATTTAACCTTTTCCTCTCTAAATTTTGGTAACTATTTTTTTTCTTGTATGCATTTGTTTACCAAGGTTAAACCATTATATTAGTTTACATACGAGGAATGAAAAACGACACACCTAGTCAATTTTGACCATGGGCATATTCATTGACAAGAAGCGATCACATTTGAAGGAGTAAAACCCCTTTTAAAATCAATATTTATGCACCAAATTGAAAGAGTCGTTTATTTAGATTTTAGTCAAAATGTACATACTACAACTTAAAAGAATATATCTAAAAAATTTCAGGTATACCCTGTGATATAATTGAATTTGAATGTGAATACAAGAATATAAGAAATACCCATAAATTGCATGGGATTGTGAATCATGCAACTAAAAAAATGTACATACTATAATCCACTAACATGTGGAACTTCACATGAGAGTTAATGTGACTAATCCATACTATATATGTAAAAAAATTAAGATTAATTTTCCTCATTGTAAAGCTTCCTCCAATTAATTAGGGATGAGTAGGATCTCCTCCTCCTCCTGATCCAGGTGCATTACCGTTTGGAAGTGATTGCAAAATAAGTCCATGATCCCAAGACCATTGATAGTGCAATAATAATGGCCTGCCATCTACTCCTGATTGAGATGTAACGAAGATGTTGAAGATGATTAGTACAAGGAGCACAACTCTGAAGAGAATCAATCTGTAAGAAAAAGCCATCTATGTATGTTTGAATGAATCAATTAATCAATGATATGTTGTTGTGCTTTGAAGGAGTTTATTAATACTCAGACTATACGATGAAATTAAATTGTGATATGTTAATGTGTTTTGATGAAAGGAGGGGTGGCACAACTCATTTATATAGTGAGTGGAATTGAAATGTTTATTGTTTTGCTTTGACTGTGAAGGCTTTGAATATTGAAAAATTTGAATATCAATAACTTGGACTCCAAACACGCGACCCATATCATTAGAATATGACCATGTCAAAAAACTGAACGAGAAAGAGTAAACAGTGTAACATGTGCCTATGTGTCATTGTTCTCTCACATTATTTTCTTATTATATCTCTTTATTATTTTCTATGTTGTTTTTGTTGGGTCACTGGGGGAGTCCGGGGGACCATCCACATCCAGGCAGAGCAACGTAGAGACACCACATTTTTACCTAAAATCTTAAGGCAATAAGTTTATGGGTCCTCTTACTTATAAAGTGTTCAGCCTCCACTTTTCTATCTGATGTGGGACATATAACTCACACTTGCACACAACAGTTTTTACCAATAAAATAAAATAAAAAATTGTCACAAAATTGTTGTTAAATGGTTGTAGAATATCATCTTCATAAACTCTCTTGAAAAGAAGTTGTAGAAGCAATTATATTTTGAGTAAATAGGCAATTACCCCATTGAAATTGTAAGTTTGTCAATTACCCCTCTGAAATTAACAAAACTTCAATTACCCCCCTGAAATTGTACAATGTTGATCAATTTACCCCCTCCGTCAAATTCTTCTGTTAATCAACATGATGTTTTGCAAATACCCCCCCTGAAGTTTTGCACTTATGTGCAAAATGCCCCCCAAACTTGAAAATTTATACTTTT
>Ga0228710_1000608_pt1 | contig 47177 bp, 18 predicted proteins | sample MedpolnodulmetaG_FD_177995 | JGI IMG/M metagenome (GOLD analysis project Ga0228710, IMG submission 177995) | Root nodule microbial communities from Medicago polymorpha collected in Santa Monica, California, United States - pink nodules | ecosystem: Host-associated > Plants > Roots > Nodule... | reverse complement strand
TATGTTGAAAGCAATCATTTGAGATTTTTTCATTTTTGATGCAGAATATGACGACGATAATCCGAAAAATCTGACAAAATGTGAACATCATTTTCACCTATCTTGCATTCTTGAGTGGATGGAAAGAAGTGATTCTTGTCCTATATGTGACCAGGTATGGCTATTGCATTAATTCCATATTCACTATAATAACTGAAAAAGTAGAGCCTTAAACTTGTTTGAAGGTGTCATCGGTGTCTGACATCAATCCGACACATGTGGTTACATTCAATCATGTTGTTTTCTAAAACTATTACCAAGGTCGACGTGTTAGTGTCGTGTCGGCGTTTGTGTTAGTGCTTTATAGTTTTCTTTTTATAAATTTATTATGCTGAGCTTTAGTGAAATGCTTATTTTTTTTCCATTTGATATTGCAGGAGATGATATTTTGACCAGACAATGAATTAGTTTGATTGTTTTAAAATCAAAGTTTGCTAGATAGATGAAGAAGTTTAATGTATGGTAACTGGTTAGATGATGGTAGCTGCAGATTCATATTCGACTCGTGATACATCGACGCATCATTATTTAAGGCTCAATCATCGGTTTATCTCTGAGATGATGAATGAGATTCTGACAGAATGCTACAGCTATACCATACAGCTTGTTCCGTAGATGCCACAATTCATGCTTAGAGATGGCTTTTTGCCCTTTTCCTTGTTTTGATTTTCCGTTTTACATTTTGTTTTTCAAAAATTTATCAATAAATTTTTTCTCTCTTTTTATTTGAGGGGTGGAAGTGGGGGTGGGGGGAGCATATTGCACTTGTAAATAATGTCTGATTTATGTTTTCTTTGTATATATCTTAGGCATTTCAAGAATATAATAGATGTTCATCAAACCAGTAGCTATTTCTTATTTCTATCTTCTGAAATTGTTCTTGGAAAGAGTCCATAGTTTATTGTATAATAATTCATCTATGATTAATTATATATTGTTGACAACATAATGTGTGGATTCAACCACTCTGCCTGTGTGAGTGTTCTGAGTTGTGAGGCTGCTCTAACCTCGATGAGTCCTTTGGGACATAAACCTAATGGTAAATGTTATTAGTAGATTAATATTTCCTCTTTTGTTTGAGTTTGAATTTAAAGATTAGTTTGTTGTTGTTTCTTTTAAGTGCTGACCACTAGAGGTGTTCGCGGTGCGGTTTGGTTTGGTTTTGAGGTTAAAAGTTATCCGAACTGCGAGGTAAAAAGGTATGCGGTTTGGTTTGGTTCGGTTGACTTTTAAAATAAAATCCTAACCAAACCAAACCAATGTGGTTTGGATTGGATCGGTTGATGCGGTTTTTTTTAGGCAATAATTTTTTTTTGTTTCCAACATTAAAATCAAATTAAAAAGTTAAAACAGAACATATCTTCAGTAATGTTTTAAATTTCATCTAACTTTATAATATTTTCATCGAACAATGTTCTCAACTACATAGACCAAATTAAAATGTGAACAAAAAGTAATCTAACTTTGTAAGAGATACAAAAGACTAATTTTTTTTATCATTCTTAAAGAATTCAAGTAGCACATAAGTACATTTTTGAAAGAAAAAGCAAAGAAGAAACTTTACATGAGAAAAAATATGTCATTTTATTAAAGTTTCCATTGAGTTTTTTTGAGTATTGGTCTAGGTGATATATATTTAATTAATGTTTTTCCTATATTGTGGTTTGGTTTGGTTTGGTTGGTAAAATCAAACCGCAAACCAAATCATGCGGTTGAGTAAAAAAATGATCTGAATCAAATGCGGTTCTTTGCGATTTCGGTTTGGATTAGTTCGGTTTGCAGTTTTTCTATTGGATTGGTTCGGTTCGGTTTTGAACACCCCTACTGACCACTATGCTTCTAATTCACTTAAAGTAAAACTACTCATTCACAGTTCGACACCATCCTACTATTGCGCTGTCACTTTGTGTTCAATATTTAAAGATTTTTAATTAATATGTTACAATTATTTTATGCATGTATCTAATGATGTGTTGTTATCTCAATTAATGCATATGACAACTTATATAATTTTCATATTTGCTAATTGACCTGACAACAAATCATTGAATGCACGCGTAAAGTAATCATACATCAACATCAATAAAAAAAATTCAATTCATAATTACTTTCTACATAGCATTACATTAGAGGTGCTCACTTGGATATAGACATCATTTATTTATAATATCTAATAAACACTTAATTACTCAAACTTAACATATTTAAGAAAAGTTTTAAATATATCACATCAATAACTTTATATCATCTATCAATAATTTTATATCATTATATTTTAATTTTAAAATATTGTGGACTTTTTAAAAAAAATGTTGTGGGGTCCGATGAGAGAGAGTTTAATTGAGCAACTCTTTCCACGTAATCATATTCTTTTCTCTACAATGAAAACACCTATTAGAGCATGATTATGATCATTTTTTGGAGTGTTTCCACAAATGCCAATAAAAATGTGTAGTGATTATCATAATTGGCTTTCAACATGGGTAGCCAAAGTTAGAACCAATCCTCTGCAAGGCAACTATGTCAACACAGTGGGACCCAATTTATAATTGTTTGATTGGCAAAGAGTGAGTATATTGTGAGGTTAGTAGGACCCATGTTAGATTTGTTGGATGAGTTGTATTGATATTTAAAAAGCTAACTATTAAAATTTAGAATGCATTCAATATTCAACTTTTCATTAAAAATTTATTATTTAAACTGTTTAAAGAGTGCACCAGGTCACTCATTAACATTTCCTTTAAAAAATGTATTTGAGTCGTTTAAAAAATTAAAGTGTGAAATAATATGAAAAATTGTGTTGGATCTATTTAAGCAACTAAAATTGGTGTTATGGGTGTGGATGGTCTTAGATACTATAGCTCACGAAGTTAGGACATTTCCATTGTGGATACCATCATTCGTTTTAGCACACCCAACTCTATATTCTTTTTCATTATGTATTTCTAACTAAGTTAGGGGTGAAAGAAGCACACTAATGATCCGATGAACTCAAAAACCTAATCCAAACTAATTTATTTGGTAGAGTTTTTTCTTTCCATGTGCACGTCCAAATCAAATAAAATCAATCAAAAACGATCATATGAGACTCGAACCAAAGTAGTATATAGTAATAGTGTTATCTTAAAATATATATTGTGTTCATGTGTCTATTTAATCTTTATATATTTTTATTTTAGCTTATTTACTTGTTTTACCAGTATAAAAAATCCATAGTGTTTAATTGAAAGTTAATTTTTTATTTACATTCTTTTAAATAACTTTATGATTTTTTTTTTTGAGGAAGCTTTATGATGTTTTTTGAAAATGTGAATATGATGAACCGAACCAAATCAAACAAACTATTTATAATTGATTGGGGTTTATTTTCTCTCAAAAATTAAACCTAATTGATCTGTTACACATCTACCTATCTATAGTCTTTTAGATAATATTTGATAAACTTGCTTTCATTTGTGTAATTTTGAAGAGATTGATTATTTCAAAAAAAACAAAGAGATGGTTAATATTCATGCAAATATTGTTAAAGTAACACATATTATATGCTATAATTTCAAATACATGTTTATATTCATGCAAAATGATCGTTTTGATGTCAAAAAAAAATATATTTTTGCTCTATATTTTTCATACATGTTGACTCAAATTTCAAATAAGATTCTAAAACAGGATTCTACATATATTCCAAAATTTAAACATGATTACATAGTTACAATTGACAAATTTTTATAAAAATCTGTGAAGTTTGATCTACTCAATACGAAATTTTAATTCAACGGTTAAAATGGTTAAATCTAATGTTCAGATGTTCCCGGAGTAAGTTAATCCCTCATATATGTGTGCACGCGGGCGAGCGATATGATGCATTAAGCAACGGTGTTCATACTATAATTCTAATCTTAGGCCAGTGCAAATAAAAAGATACAAAGACATGTTTGGATAAAATAAATAAATAAAGATACAAATAGATTTAACAGTAATAACTGTAAATAACGGTTTGGTGAGTTTGTAATGGAGGAGACTTGGTCATAAGTTTCAATGGCTTAAATGATTTCACTCTATAAGGCTATCCTACATTATAGAATGATAAAATTCTTCATCTTTTCTCTCACTAAAGAAACAATGATTGAAACTAATTCATAGAAGCAAATGCACATAAAAAAACTATTGTTATTCTTTTTTCTTTTGCATGAGTATTTAACTTTTGCATGCAAATGCTTCACTTTATTCTCCAACACCTTAGAAACAAAAAGGTTTCATAGAAAACTGCAAAAATAGGTATCGAAAATGACGGAAACATTGCAGGGGGAAGCAATAGCTTATCCTCTGCTGGGGAAACACTTGATAGAACCATTTCCAAGGGAGAAACACCACTTATCCAAGGAAAAGTGTTCTCTGATTCTATCGAAACAACAGAACTTCACCATGCTCCTGAAGGTCTCATTCAGACCAATGTTGGAGACTATTCTGGAATAAATAGCTTTGAAGATTTAACAAATGTAGTCATTGTTGAATCGTCGAGGCTTTGGGCGATTGCAAGCCCTATTTGTTTTGGAATATTATGCAATTATGCAATCAATACCTTTACAAATATTTTTGTTGGACATATTGGAGATTTAGAACTTACATCAGTTTCAATCTCTTTGTCTGTTGTTTCAAACTTCTCATTTGGCTTCATGGTTAGTTTCTATTATCTTTTTGATTCATTTGTTATCATATATTTGCATTTTGCTCCTTTATTTTAAAATTGAATTTTGATTTACAAGATTCATTTTTAGAGATTCTTAAAATAAAATAAGAAAAACTATATTGTATTTGTTAATCATAATAAAAACCACTTTTTCCAAAACACCATCTATCAGAAAATGATATCAAAAGAAGCTACTCAAAATAGCGTCTCACTTTTTTCAAAATATGTAACAAACAGATAAAAACTTTCAAAAATGATTTTTCGCGTAAGTTCTAAAGAAAAAAAAGTGTTTTTTTGCCTAAGTTGCCTGAAAACGAGTTCTTGAAATTCTTGCATTAAATTTGCAGCTTGGAATGGCAAGTGCACTAGAGACACTATGTGGACAAGCATATGGAGCAGGACAAGTAGATATGCTTGGTGTTTACATGCAACGTTCGATTCTAATCTTATTTGGTTCATGTTTTCTCATCTTACCGCTATACCTTTACGCAACACCGATCTTAAAACTCCTTGGACAAGAAGCTGATATAGCAGAACTAGCTGGAGTATTCACAGTCCAATCTATCCCTCAGTTATTTTCATTAGCCATCAATTTTCCAGCACAAAAATTCTTACAAGCACAAAGCAAAGTTGGAGTTTTGGCATGGTTGGGTTTCATATTCCTTATTGTTCATATTCTGATTCTGATTCTTTTTATTAAAGTGCTTGGTTGGGGTACAGCTGGTGCGGCTGCAGCTTATGATTTATCAGCTTGGGGAATTGCTTTGGCTCAAATGTTTTATGTTGTTGGTTGGTGTAAAGAAGGTTGGAGGGGTTTGTCTTGGTTGGCTTTTAAGGATCTTTGGGGTTTTACTAAATTGTCTTTTGCTTCAGCTATTATGCTTTGTTTAGAGGTTTGGTATTTTATGACCTTGATTGTTCTCACTGGACACTTGGATAATCCAATTATTGCTGTTGGCTCACTTTCAATATGGTAAGATCACATCTAAACAACTCTATTCTACCCTATGATTCATAATATTAATGATACTCGATTGTACTCTCGCCATAGGTTTGGAAACACGGTTGACTTGACAATATTACATTGGCACCATGATTTTGTTGAACCTCTAAAGTGTAGCTCTTGTAAAATCACTACCGTGAGTTTGTCAAATTCGCCAAGAATTCTCCCTCTAAAAATTGACCAATATTTTTATTGTAGCATGAGTTAGGTGTAACTAATATAAAGTAGTTATTAGGTTTTTATATTTAGCATAACTCACTTCAATATTTCCAATATACACCTTCCACTCAACACTAGGGTTTCTCCTAATACACGCCTAGGACTTCGTTCTGATACTATATTAAATTTTTATGCTGAGTTTAACTCATTTTTACATAGAGGACTTGTAAGGAGGTGAATGTCACTCTTTTATAAAATTATTCCAGGTTTTATCTGTATTCAATATTGTGCGACTTGAATTTTTCCTAATAGTTGCAACGATAAAATATTCTAAACATGGCACATAAATCATACTTTCTCTGTCCCTTAATATAGGACCCCTCCGACAAAGTTCACGAGTATTTGTAAAGAAATCACCGATGCATGTAGAATTTTGAAAAGAGTCTATATCAAGGGAAAAAGAAAAAATGAAAATATATTTTATAAGTATAGAGTAATATGAGACCAGTAGCTTCATGGTTTTCACACAAACTTCATGTTTTCTCTTATATACTCTTAACATACTAATATAGTTTTGTTTTCCCTCTATCAGCATGAATGTGAATGGGTGGGAAGGCATATTGTTCATAGGGGTCAATGCAGCTGTCAGGTAAACTCTTGATTTGTGATCATTTCAGTGTAAGATTTTTTGACAACTTCTATGAATAATTTTGTTTTTTTGTTTTGTTTTACTTTTATCAGTGTAAGAGTTTCCAATGCACTTGGATCAGGACACCCAAGAGCAGCAAAATATTCTGTGGTTGTCACAGTTGTTGAGTCTCTCATCATTGGAATAGTGTCTGCAGCCATTATTTTAGCTACAAAAGACCACTTTGCTGTCATTTTCACTGACAGTGTAGAAATGCAAAAGGCAGTTTCTAAGTTAGCATCTCTTCTTGGCATAACCATGATTCTAAATAGTGTTCAGCCAGTTTTATCAGGTAAGAGAATCCCTAATAGAAGATATAAATGGCTGTCTGGATTGACTCGTTTTAGTTTATCTTGCAAAACTATTTGGAAGAGCTTATGAAAACGACCCATGAAGTGTCTATAAGTTGTTTTCAGCTTATGAAAATAGCTTATAACTTGTATGAAAATTGTTTGACTTTATCAAATCTTGTCATAAAAATAGCTTATACATGAGCAGCTACACGATAAATGCCCAAGTGCGTGCACACGCTATTGTGCAATAAGGAAATCATGAAAGCTTTTGTATTATTGCAGGTGTTGCTGTAGGAGGAGGATGGCAAGCTTTGGTAGCTTACATTAATCTAATTTGTTATTACCTTATGGGACTCCCACTTGGTTTTTTACTTGGTTACAAGGGGGGCTATAGAGTACAGGTAATGTACTTACGCGATCATTCAAACATATATCATACCATAATGACACTTACAAATATCTATATGGTGAGACATGATTAACGGTGTAAAATTTTGCTACACTGTCGATGCATGTAGCTAAACTCGATTATAAAACAACTGTGTGATTTAAAGTTTATGCTCTTATCAAGCTGAGCTTACTCTTACATATGGAAAATATTGTTTCAGGGTATTTGGATTGGAATGATATGTGGGACAGTTTTGCAGACAGCTATCCTAGTGTATATTATCTATAAAACAAATTGGAACAAAGAGGTGAGATTAAGTGCTTTTCTGAGTAATCATCAAAAGGCTACAATGACAAAAGCTTAAGAAAGTGAGAATATATATATATATATTGGATCTTCTCCCTCTTAGGTCTAATAATTATAAAATTTTCAGGTTGAACAAGCATCAGAAAGAATGAAGCAATGGACTGGACAGGAATTAGAACTGAGTGACATGTAGAAATCAAGAATATTCAAGTCATTACATATGTTGTGTATTCTTAGGTGACTAAAATGTGCATTTGTTAGCCACAGTAGAACTTTCTTCTTAATAATGTTATACAGTGTAATCTTTTTTGTACAGAAAATTTTCTTGATCATGCAATAAACTGTAACAATGAGTCGCGGGAAATTATTAATGCTAGCTTATGTTATGAATTCTACTCATAAGAAGAGCTCAACTCCATAGACGGATCCACTAAGTGATGTGATAGAAAAAGAGATAAAGATAAAAATGAGATGTTTAATGTGTGTATGAAAAGTAGGGGGTGTACGAATATAATTGCTCGATTGGAAAACACTTATGACGAGTAAAGTACTCTAGAAAAGTTTTATGGGTTAATAGTCAATACTCTTCCTTAAATTTATTAAAAACTCTCAACTTGCTTCTTAGCTCCATGAACCTGTGCCTTAGTCAAAATGTATGTCAATTTCTTTTTAGAACAACAAATGCAACAATTTAACATGTCCCTTTTTTCAGCTTTTCTTACATCATAAAATTTTACATTGATATGCTTTATTCTCCCAATTGAATTGGATTTTTGACAACTTATATGGTTGATTAGTTGTCACACCCTTGCACAATAGATTCTGTTAGTGCATGATGCAGATCGATCGATATCTTTTTAATTCAAATAGTTTGATTCAAAGCAGAGGTTTCAACAATGTACTCAACTTCAGTTGAAGATTGAACAACTACATCTAACTTTTTCGAGTTCCATCAAAATATTACCAAGAGAAAAATCATATTTGTTCTACCACTATCAACAAGTTCCTCAAGCTTTCCATCACTTTTTTTCTACCAAATGCCAATATCGTAATAGAGATTGAAAGAGGATTGAATATTGAATGAAAACTATTTGATTATTCACAAAGATGAGGTATATATATATACAAGTGGGGTGCAGTTACTTGCAAAGCAAGTAATAGCCTTGATCTTAACAAACTAAGCCTATAAATAAGGAAAGATAGTTACATATAACACATAACTAACTAAACTAAGCTATTTTACTATATATACACATAAATTTGAATTACTAATCTCAACATGCCTTTTGTCAAGGCAAACTCAAATAATACAATATGACTTGCCACTAGGCAAACTCACACAAACCTTTGAATAGAAAAAAAAATACAATAGTTTAAACTAACGGTATAATTGAAAGAAAAAATATCATATATTCCCTTTATATATAGGTATAGAAGATAATATATTTTATGAGATAAATAAAAGAAAAACAATTATGTTTTTTGAACATTCATTCTTTTAAATTGGTAGACTACATCGATTGAGAACAAATTAAAAAAAATGAGAAACTCCATCTTGAACTGTAACAAATATCCTACCTCCTGATATGTCTAGGCTTTTTCCACCGATCCAGCTTGGAAAACAAGCAAAGAGTGATTTTAACCTGCAGAAAAGCGCAGCTGCGCATGAGGCAGTGGCAATCACTGTCCCATGCATAGTGGCGCATGAGGCAGCCCCTCATGTGTGAATTCTTGCGTTTTCGTCCTGTTTTCGATCGTACTTCCGTTTGAAAACTCCTAGGAACTTGAAATGAATTTTCTTCACTTTGTATTGCCTTCAAAAACCTTCTAAGAACCATTGATCTTCAATCTTCATATTCTCGATCCTTCATGTGATGTCTTGGTTTGTCGATTTACATGATTCCTCACTACAAAACACTTAAAACACCTATGGAGTTGCATGATTTAGGATAAAAGTGAATTACAACGACTCGAGTGAAAACATCAATATGTTCCTTAAACCATTGACAACTCCTCTAACTCTCATCATATTTGTCTTGAAATGCAAGAAAAGTACTAAAAACATAGCCAAAAATATCATATGATGCTCCTTCATCATGTCATGTTGAAATGGAGAACTTACAGACAAGACAAACTTATTCCAACTCTACAAACGTTTTGGACCAACCTGAAACGTTTAAAACAAAAGACACCAACTTGAAACCAAAAATAAACATAAGGGATCAAACATACGGTTAAGCAAAATACAATTATTTGAGGAATGAATGAATTGATAACAAAACCTTCAAAGACAAAAAGTAATGGACTAAAAGACTATAAATCATTGACTTGATTTTTTTTTTTGACTACATTAAATTATTACATTTAATACGTATTTTATTTTTTTGAACGTATTAATTATTTTATTATAATAATAAATAACATAAGCATATAAATAGGCACAAGATAATGCTCTCAATAAACCTAACTCTCTCTCTCTCTCTCCCCGCCTGTTGCACCCTCAACATGCATCTCTCTTTGTGCCCACCACACCCTTAATTTTCATTTTCAAATCAATGACTTTCATCTTCTCCTTTGATCTCGAATGTCAGATGTATGAAGACAAAATCGATTTGCTAGGTTTCACAGTTGAACATGTAATGAACATTTCCAACTTCATCTTCATATACTATCACAACATGCGTCTTCATTGTGGATTTGACTGTTTAACATATTTCTTTTGTTTGTCAGCATATTGTTACCTTTAAATTGTAAGAGCTATTACCTCATAATACTCCATTCTATGTTGTTAATGAAAATTTATCTTTTGAGATTTTACCTCATAATACTCCATTCTTACTCAATCATATAAGCACAACAAAATATTTGTCAATCAAAATATTTTGTTCTACTTCTCATGGTCGAGTAAGAATGCTTCGAGTTCGTACCATCATGTTCCCTCAAAATAACATTTCAGATTTTCAATCAGATGTAAAATCTTAAAATTTAGATTTTCATCAACAACAAAGAATGAATTATTTTGAGTTAATAGTTTCAACAATTTATAAAGATATCAATATGTTGAGAAACAGAAGAAACATGCATGTTAAACAATCATTCTGCAAGATAAATCCACAACAAATACGTTTGTTATGATAGTCTATGGAGATGAAATTGGCAATGTGCAAGAGGGGGCCTCCTCAATAGAAGGACTTTTTTGCCATTGCTTGTTCAACCGTGAAACGAGCTAATCAATTCCGTTTTCATACATCTAGCATTCGAGTTTGGAGGAGAAGTTGAAAGCCATTGATTTGAAAACGAAAACTGGCAGAGAGATATATGATGAGGGTACAACGGGCACAAAGAGAGAGATATATGATTAGGTTCATGGAGAGTGTAATACTGAACCTATTTGTATGCGTATGTTATTTTTTATTGTATTAAAATAATTAATACAGTAAAAAAAAGTAACAAATGTAATAATTCTAGGTAGTAAAAAAATCAAGGTAATTTGCTCAAAAAAAAATCAAGGTAATTATTACTATTAGTAGTCTTTTTGTCCATTACTTTTTTTCATTGAAGGGTTTGCATACAAAATTTAATAAACTATCGATTTATTCCTCAAATAATTGTTTTTCTGTAAGGGTCAAAAACAAGAACCCGCACCATACCTTTTCTCTTTAGATATTCCTCATCCACCTATAACGGGTGGTTTACGACCAATTTTTCATCCTAAACCACCCCCACTATATTGATTTGTTCTTTATCTTGGTGCGACTTTTGATTTTCTATCAACAGATTAGCTTCGATCCAAAACATATTAAATCAATATAATTGACATCTTTTACGTTACATAGGATATTCAAGACACTTTAATTTCGTCATATTTGTAGGTTTTATCATATTTGTAGGTATTTTGATGTTGTATAATATTAACCTGGATATAGTAGGTTATTGGCTGATTCATCTCTTATGGTTTTAATAAATTTTAATTTGTTCTCAATTCTTGTAGTTTACCGGTTCAAATGAATGAATGCCCTAAGTAAAATAAAAATAATTGTCATCGAAACAAATGAAATTATTTTTCAATTTCAAAGGGGCTTAGCAAAACATAATAATATAAACAAGGTGGCTTGAAAAGTCCTAGAGTACTAAACAAAAACGCCTCTATTTGTGTAAAGTAAGACCAATAAACTATAGGGAACTGGGGTGGCGCTTAGCATGGACTGAGGGGCGGCAACCCAGGACAACATATTTTTAGGGGCACCAAAATTTTATTTTTTGCCTGTATATATAAGGAGAATTTCATATTATTTAAATTATGTAAAATACTTGCTAACAAAGTTATAGAGGCATTACAAAGTCAAAATTAATAAATGCATGTGATTAAATAAAATAATGAACAAAATCAATTAATTACATCCACAATTGGGGCACTGAAATTAGAATAATCATATAAAGTATGAATAGTTAAAGAGTCGGGTTTTTAGCTACTACTAACACTTAAAAGTCGTAGTATTTTACCCGAGTTTATGCGTATCCTTTCTTTCTAATTCTCAATCTCTAATCTCTCCATCTCAATTTTGTTAACACAAAAACACAACTCGTTGACTTTTGACACCATCCAAAAGCATAAGTGTCAGTATCGTATAGATATAATAATCTTTTAAGAGTAGGCTCCAAATGATCTATTTATTTATTAAATAGAAATACAATTTTTTTGTATAGGTATAATAGTAAAAATCAAACGATATATAGTGATTTTTGAATATAAACATTGGATTATGATCCATGTGTGCAATTGTATAAAACATCCCTCTTTAGTTACTAAATTCTCAAGTGTCGAGTTTAGACTTTGGAGCATGGATCCTTGTTTAGAATCACTTGGTCACATTACAAAGATCCATACCCGTGTTCTTTTTGCACAATGTCAAATGAAAATGTGCAATACTCTCCTGGTTCATTTCTTTTATCCTTGTATATATTTTGTTAATTTTTTTTGTAGGGGCACTATCTCATGATTCGCCCAAGACATCTAAATTCAAAGGTTCGGCCCTGACCGAGAAGCAATGAAAGTTCTGGAAAATAAACATTAAACATAGATACAATCATATGCAATAAACAGTGGAATAATTTAGGCACAACATCTCACCTAATAGGAAATTAGAGAAAAATAAAAGGTGATTGAATGGGTGTCTCTTTCTTTGAGTGTTGCTCAATCACAACACTTTTTAACTTCCACAAATAAGTATGTTTTCCAACTTGGTGTTAAGAATATTTTTCTAAGCTTTAAGATCAACTTTTTTAGATTAGAAGAATCTAACCGAATGCAAACCAAACAAACAACTTTTTTTAAAAACAAGTTATTATTATAACATGTATGTTAAAGACTCCAAACAAATTAAAAGGAAAATAAATACTAAGACCCATGGGTTGCCTCCCAAGAAGAACTCCTTTAACGCCACTAGCTCGATCTTTGATGCTTCAAAGTTCTAATGGCGGGGCATCACCTTCTTCTAAAGCTCCGCTTTTTAATAATCCTTCTATTCCATGTGCTTGAGCTCTAAGCTTTTCACCTTAGTTTTTTTTATAAGGTAAGAACAAAATGACATCAAAAAGAATAGTGACTAACTAAGTTGGTGATCTACTCTAATATTTTGTCAATTGCTCATATATATTATTTTAAAAAGAAAAAAATTACATAAAAAATGGGGGGCATAAAACCTGACCCAGTCAATCCATATGAATCAACCCTAACGGCCAATACACCAAAAAGAACAACACATATTGGATCCAACCCTAACCAATTCTAACAAACGAATGCTTACGTTTGTGAGGACCAAACAGGTCTATAATTTGACGAATGAAATGATCGTCAAAACGAAATCGAATCACGTACCATCAACTTCCTGCAGCAGCAACAACAAACATTAACGACTCTTTTCACCTTAGTGACCTCAAGTACGTCATCCCAAATCCGTATGTAGTTGTCGTTGCAAATCCAGTGGACCTTAAAGGGTCCATACAATCTTCTCTTAGGCTTGGCTTTCATACAAAACAAATTTTAGACTCTCAAATTCACTATGTTACCAACTTCAAACATTCTTCTCTCTACATCGTACCCATATCTTTTGTTAAATATTCATCCATTATTTTTCTCCTAAATCCTCGTCTAGTTACTTCTTAGCTCATGCCACTTGATGACAGTCTGTCATATCACATTTTTAGAATATTTTTATTTGAGTTTTTAGTCTATTTTCACTTATTTGGTATTTAATTTTGAGTCACTATAAATAAATTTGTCATTTTAGAGTTTTTGAGTCAAGTAGTGAAATGATTAAAATTAGTGGTGTATTATTATTATTGGTTAGTGATACATCAGAAGAACTGAAGAAACATGTTTTGGATGAAAAGTGGGCTAAGAAACATTTATAATGCTGACATATATTTTTGGATAGATACACTTTGGCATATAAAAATGAAAGAAAGACCGTACATACTACCACACATATAGAGTTGTGCTAGAAATAAAGGGAGTGCTGGACATTAACAAAGAGAATTGGGCTTTAGCCCTTTGACACAACCTGATGGGTGTTGACCCGAAAAGAAAAACAAGAAGCAAAGTAACTTGGAAAGAAAGAAAGAAAAATGGACTTGATATAAAAAGAGGAAGCCAATTCACGTTTTAGAGGCTGGGAGATCAAGGCTTGGGAAAGAAACGCAGCCAGTAAATCACGATTTGGGGAGAGAAGAAAAACGCTAGGCACAGCAAGTAACAAAAGGAGCATCACGATACATGAGAACTCAACAGCAGCTATTGGAATTAATTTGAGGAGCAACGCCGACAACGACGGAACTTTATCGGTTTATTTTCCTTTACTATGTTGTTTATTGCTTTGATAATGTCTAGCTAATTTCCGTTGATTAAGTTTGAGATGATTCTATGTAACCCTGATTGAAACATGTTGTTGTGAAACTTTATCTATTGTGAATGACAATCTAGTTTTTATTCAATTCAATTGTTTTTAATGCTTTTTATATCCTGATCAAGTATAAATATGATTTTGTGAGAATGAATGACTACTGACCATAGCTTTCAACTTAGACCTAATTGAATTGTTCAAATAAACAGGGTTAGTCTAGGAATGGATAATTGTTTATTTGTGATATTAAGTTAACGTTCTTAAAACCTTCAAAGAATATTAGACCACCTAAGGAATTAGAATTAGGGGCTGTAATCGGAGAAGAGGGTCTTAAGTCAAGGGATTGATTAGGGCTATTTTGTTAACCATCGTGAAACTAAATAATCATTCGTGAGAAATAGGTGTAGTATACCAATTAGGGGAACCAGAGGATTCGAAAGACCTGATCTCATTTCTCTCCATATCTTTTCCAAACAAACTTTATTTTCTATTATTTACTTTTTATGCATTTAAATCTACTGTCTCAGGCATCAAAATTATTTGCACATCTTGAATAATAACCAAATTTCTGAATTGAGATTAACACAGTCCTCGTGGATACGAACTTATTTTTATTACTTCGATGCATTTTTAGTGCACTTGCTAAAAGTCTATCACCCCTGTAGAGGTTGACTATTGAACTCTTGTTGAGTACATTTTTTCACTGAGATTTCGGACATATTCACATGGTAACATTAAGAATTTTATTTGTTTCTCTTCATAGATTCATACATATTATAACATATTTGCCTCCCCACCTGTTAGCTTTCTCAACGTGGATATCAGAATCATATTGATGCTTGCTCTTGAATCACACAGAGCCTTGCCAACATGCAACATTGCAACTTGACAATTGAACATGGAATGATGAAATGATGGTCTGACAATGTGTTTATAAGTTGGAGCAATCATCATCTCACAAGCCAGTTTTGTAGGGTTATGTTAGGCTCAACCACCATTTCTAAGATGGTATCAGAGCCTCTCCAAGATCCATTGGGCAACCTGCTATTAGGTTTCCGCTATCGGGCCACCCACCATTTATGCCTACGAACCAAGCCTAATAGTGTTGGTCGTGAGGGGGTGTGTTAAGAGTCTCACATCGGATAGGTGATGGTCTGACAATGTATTTATAAGTGAGAGCAATCCTCACCTCACAAGCCGGTTTTGTGAGGTTGTGTTATGTCATCCACGATTTCTATGAATAACCAAGATTACCCTCTTCTGAAGAAGCTTCCTCTGAAAAAAGGCACTACAATTTTTAGCGAGGGCCACCAACTCGTCATCATTAAGCTTTGTCTTCTTTGATAGGAAATCATTGAAGAGCATAAACTAAGCATGAATCTAAACCAATACATCAACAAATGAAAGTTTGACTTTAAATTTAGACAACATTCTCATAAACTTTTTAAAATTCTTTTTTTACTCATCCTTCTCTTCAACTACATTCCCTCTCTCATTTTGAACTTCACCCTCATGACTCTAATTTTTTTATTCATAAATTTCTTCTTTATATTCGACTTCTCCCTCATCTCTCTTTTACTCACTCTTCCACGTTCTCACAGGGTACTCACACACCTAATATTTACTCCAAACATATTGCATGTCTCATTCCCAGGATTATAAGGGGTGTTACTTCCAAAACTACCTTTAGCCACAGTAGACATTTATGTAGAAATTTGGCCAATCTAAGTCTCCATGTTCTTGATAGAAGCTTCATTATTCCTTTTGGCAACCTCCTGACTCTTGACTAAGGCTTCCATGTTGCCTTGAGATACCTTCATGAATTGGCCAAGAGTGTTAAAGAATGTTAACTCTATCCACACTAAATTATTTCCTATGTCTAGGTGAATTGATTAGAGAACAATATACCTAGTTACAGTTACAAAACATAGTGTTAATAGCATATTACAAATTATAATCGATTCAAAGATGATCAAGCAGTAAAAAGAGTTAAGAAAAATCTATAACGATCAAACATAGTTCAAATTGTATTAAAAGTGGACACCATAGATTATATGGTTCAAACAATACCACAGAGGTTCATTATTCAACCATAATATAAATAGTTATGATACTTAAAGGAACAAAATACATGTTCAAAATTAAAGAGAATGGCACATGCAAAAAAGTATGGTAGATGATTCAATCTTGTTGTCAAGGCTTGAAAAACGCCCGCGAGAGTTAACTTAAAATCAAGTTCTTGAAAAAACGTGCCACATTTGCTGAAGAAGTTTCTGAAGCAAGTCACTGGAAAAAACGTGCCACGATGGGATCGTAACGTGGCACGTTGGTGCGCTGGAGGCGAAAAACAGGAACGTATTTTCAAGTGCAGATTTGTTCCAAATTTTAAGGGATACTTTTACTATAAATGTAGATCTTGTATCAGAGTAAACCTTGAGATAGAGGAGGCTGAAAACAAGGGTTTAGAAAGAAACAACAAACTAGGGTTTAGAGAGATTTCTCTATGCGGGAGACACTAGGGTTGAGATTGATTCACCTTGGGAAACACTATTAGGATTGAGTCTCTTGGTCATGGGAAGAGATTGGGAATTTAGGTATATTTAGGTTTGAAGACTTATTCATGTAACCCTTTGACATCTCTTTGTAAAGTTACTCATCATTATAGTGGAACAGAGGGTTGTTCTCTCCCTCAGACTAGGTCAGTAGTGGACCGAACTGGGTAAACAAATTTTCGTATGTTCTCTCTTTCTTTCTCTCGTTGTTTTCAACTTTTGCTTGTGTTTATAACTGCACCCCCTTGTTTTGGTTGCTTGATTATTTTGCTCCGCACATCAAGTATTTATTGGTTTGATTTTTCAACGAATTCACAACAATTGGCGCCCACCGTGGGACAACGATTAAAGGATAATCAAGTATCAAGGGTTCGAAGTGGGATATTGAGAAATTTACCGGAGATAATGATTTTGGGTTATGGAAGGTAAATATGGAAGCGATTTTAATATAACAAAAGTGTGAGAAAGCTTTGAAGAGTGAAGGTGCGTTACCGGTCACCATGTCACGAGCGGAGAAGACCGAGATGGTGGACAAGGCCTGGAGTGCCATTGTCTTGTGCCTCGGGGATAAAGTTTTGAGAGATGTAGCGAATGAACCAACTGTGACATCGATGTGGTCAAAGTTGGAGTCTTTGTATATGACAAAGTCTTTGTCTCATCGACAATTCTTAAAGCAACAACTCTACTCATTCAAGATGGTGGAGTCAAAGGCCATCATGGAGCAACTTACGGAGTTCAACAAAATCCTTGATGACTTGGAGAATATTGAGGTGCATCTTGAGGATGAAAATAAAGTTATATTCTTGTTGTGTGCTCTACCGAGATCGTTTGAATCTTTCAAAGATACCATGCTCTATGGCAAAGAAGGCATTGTTACCTTGGAAGAAGTTCAAGCGGCTTTGAGAACCAAGGAGTTGACCAAGTCCAAGGACTTGAGAGTTGATGAAAACGGTGAAGGCCTAAGTGTTTCAAGAGGGAATGGTGGAGGTAGAGGAAACCGGGGAAAAAGTGGTAACAAGTCAAAGTTTAAATGCTTTAGCTGTAACAAGACAGGTCACTTCAAGAAGGATTGTCAGGAGAACAATGGTAACTCCGCACAAATTGTCTCTGAGGGTTATGAGGATGCGGGTGCTTTCGTGGTGTGTTGTTGGGAGGATGAAGAAGGTGATGTTTCTCACCTTGGGAGTGATGCCTTGTAGAGCGGTGGTCATCTGGAGAGACGTTAAATACTCAACATCAGCCTGGAGAGGCAGTGGTAAGAATACTCATGGTCAGTCTGAAGAGGCGGTGGTAAGAATACTTGTGATCTACCTTTGAGGTGGAGTTTCAAGGTGGAAGACATAATGGGATGTACGCATTTGGAAGTTGAGGTGGAGAAAGCTCAGCTTTAAGTGGAGTTGAACACACTGGGAATGGTACGACTATGAAGGACCTTGGGTGTTATGCTCTAGTTGTGAGCAAGGGAATTCTTCATGAAGACAAAAGGCATTCCGGAGGTTGAAGAATGTATAACATAGCTTGTGGGACTACACTAAAAGACCAAGGGTAATTGAAGGCAAGTGTATCTTCAGGAGGACGGATTTGATCACTCCGAGGGCTGAAGAGGTATGGTGTAGGCTTGTGGAACTACCTAAAATTCCTAGTGTAGTTGGATGCAAGGATCTTCGAGAAGGCGGATGGCATTCCGATGGCTGAAGAGGTTAAGTTGTAGACTGGTGGAGCTACCTAAAATTCCTAGCGTAGTTCGATGCAAGAATCTTCAAGAAGGCAGAAGGCATTTTGAGGGTTGAAGAGGTTGGATGGAAACTTGTGGAGCTACATTGTGTAGTGGGAAGCAAGGGAAAGAGCAGTAATGGTGGTTGATGGTTAAATTGGCATCATCACATATTTGAAGTCAATGTGGAGAATTGTGAGAGTTAACTTAAAATCAGGTTCTGGAGAAAACGTGTTACGTTTGGAAGCAATGTGTCGCGTTTGTTGAAGAAGTTTCTGAAGCAAGTCACTAGAAAAAACGTGCCACGATGGAATCGTAACGTGGCACGTTGGTGCGCTGGAGGCGAAAAACATAAACCTATTTTTCAGTGCAGATTTGTTCCAAATTTTAAGGGATACTTATACTATAAATATAGACCTTGTATCAGAGTAAACCTTGAGACATAGGGGGCTGAAAACAAGGGTTTAAAAACAAACCACAAACTAGGGTTTAGAGAGATTTCTCTAAGCGGGAGACGTTAGGGTCGGGATTGATTCACCTCGGGAAACACTATTAGGATTGAGTCTCTTGGTCTCGGGAAGAGATTGGGACTTTGGGTAGAATTAGGTTTGAAGACTTATTCTTATAACTCTTTGATATCTCTTTTGTAAAGTTACTCATCATTATAGTGGAACAGATGGTTGTTCTCTCGCCCATACTAGGTCAGTAATGGACTGAACTGGGTAAACAAATTTTCGTGTGTTCTCTCTTTCTTTCTCTCGTTGTTTTCTACTTTTGCCTTGTGTTTATAACCGTCAACCACTTGTTTTGGTTGCTTGATTATTTTGCTCCACACATCAAGTATTTATTGGTGTGATTTTTCAACGAATTCACAACAACGCCATCTCTGGTTGCCAAACTGGGATCACACTTGCCTCTGAGCCGTCAGGATTCAGAACCCTTGTTTATGGCTGAAAAATCATATAAATAGACAACATTTCGCTTTTGTGTGTGCCCCGCTTCTGACCATTAGTGTGTGTCACGTGAAGGGTAATATGCTTCACACATGAAGCGTAAACTTTATTCTTTATTTTCTCATCAACATGCGAGTGACGCATGCTTCCCACGTGCAGAGCATGTGGGCCTGAGACATTTTTCTCTAGATTTCTTCACTCTTCATTGAATTTTTACCTTTGATAGGTGTTTGGGACTTGAGACAAAATTTTCACAAGTTTTTTTATACTTCAATATTTTCAATGTGATTTCCTTGATGATTTTGTAACATCCACTAGTCTACCCCTAAAACACTACAACACCCTATAGAGTTGTTTGATTAAGGAATTACAAGACTCGCAATGGCTCAATTCAAAATATTACAAGTTCTTTCCCAAACTATCAGTAACTCACTCTAATCTTCTAGAAAATCCTAAAATAAAAGACAAAAAATATATAAAACACTAAAATACATGTTCTGACGAGGAGTCATCAGGTTGCATAGTAGCTAATAACATTAGAGAATCACCCATTAAGTCACTTAGGAATTCCTCCCTAAAGAAACCCTGGAGTACAATATGTGGATCTTTCCATCAAGCTCAATGCAGTTGTGTTCTCCCAACACTTAGGTTATGCAACCGCACCTGTACGATAACCATATAATCAACACATAATTGGGCTATAAGTTCTAGCACGTGTCTATATCCACTTGTAAGCCTAATTCACTCCTAATATAGAGTAAAATCATGGGCTAGGGCTCGAACCATAGCATAATTCACATAATTGACACAATTCACTTGAAAATGTTCACAATTATTCACAACACATGTACATTTTTACTTTATTCGCATTGCACAATTTTCATACGATTCACATAGTTCACACATTACATTACAAATTGATAGCCGGTAAAATATTTGGTTATCATGTTGCACTTATCCCTCATAGTGAACGAAAACTTAAGTGAATGCATGACCTAAAGCATCTAATTAGTGCTTATTTATGATTTTACAGTTTTAATTAGTTTTTAGTGTTATTTAATCATTTTAAACTAGTAATGCTTGTTTTGGATGTTTGATGGAACATGGGGAGGAATAACGCTGGAGATATGGAAAGCTACAACATGGATTAGGATGCTTCATTGAGGATATGGAAAGATGTAGTCTAGATCGCCAACCGGGATGTACAATAGTATGAACCCATGGGACCTCTTCTTATCATTGTGTAATGGTTAAGTTGTATGAGTTGGCGCCAATGATTGGTAGTACAAGGAATAAAAGGAATGTGTGTTGAGTAGGAAGGATAAGATAAGATAAGGAAAGCTCACAGGGAAAATAACCAAAGGGTACAACTTACAGTGGTTGGCCTTTTACTATAAAAGGACTACCACATGTTAGTGCCAAAGGTTCGAAATTTCACATAGTGAATTTAGAGGCTAAGTTCCAGCTAGAGTTAGCTGCACTAGAGTTCTCACTTCATCTCATCTTCTCCATAGATGAGCATGAGTACTATTTCTTATTGAATTAGAGTTATGATTACTTGGTGATGCTTTTTGCTCACCTCCATCCTTTAAGGATTGTAATATTGTACTAGCTCTATTTTATCTATCAATTTAATTTTTCATGTTTTCATTTATGTTTTATTTCATCTTCATCTTAGAGGTTCAGCTCATCATGAGCTAAACCCCTTATTGTGGTTTAGACATGATGAGGCTATGATATTCTTTGCTTAAGATTTATAAAGTTATGGCTTCACACTTCTTTCAAACAAACCGTTTCAACTCAAAAACTTTAAAAGTAAAACTTGATCTCTTTTAGTTTCGATGTTTAGGGATTCGGTAAGGAAATGGAAAATGTTTGTTTGATATGAGATAGTCCCTATGCATCGAAGGTGAAGGAAACAAGAGAGACTAATTCGCACGAGTACTAGATCTCGAAGGAGCCTCTTAAGCGCTGATGTCTAACTAGGACTCTTCTCATAGGCCAAAGGTTCAGTAGAATAACACTTTATAGAGAAATGTTAATGACCTAATCTAGCAACATAGCATGTTAAAATTATGTGACTACACTCCAATTGGACGTCTTCACGTGCTTAACATGAATGCTGAGTTGATAAATATACTCCCAGTGGCCACCAAGTTTCTAGGAATCCATAGAAAGCTATAGATCTGTAGATCGTAGTAAAACTATGTCATAACTGAATCTTTGTTTAAACCACACTTTTAACTTTGAGAATTGCCAAGTCTTTTTAATTGTTTTCCCAAACCTTTAACTTCATTTTAGTATTGTGATAAATGATTTATTTTATTTTCTTGTAAATAAGTTTTCTATTGGAAAGCTATAGGAAGTTATAGCTCCCTAATCTCCATGGAACCGATATCTTGTTATACTATAATTTGTGCAGTGTATACTACTCTCAGTAATTTAGAAGACACCACATATAGTCATATTCCACTTACCATATTTTCTCTAGTACAACACTTAGTATTGATCATGTAGAGAAGCTTGATGATTTCACGATATAAACACCATTCAATATTTATTAAATATCACATAAATTTAATCACAAAATTTAACATAGAGCACACAAAACTTTAATGTTTCTAATTTATATTTCATCCATTTTAATTCACCAGTCAGGGTTTACAATATGGCCAAACTAGTTCAATTTCCAAACAACACCACATTAATTAGTGCATATAAATTAGGGTTAATAGACTTTTACCCCCTGTAATATAGAACACTTTTGGTTTTACTCCCTGTAAAAAAAAATTGGATTTGGTCCTTGTAAATATTTTTTGTTTTAGAATACCCCCTAGGCCAGCTGACTGTGCATTTCCGCTGAGTCACATTTTTCTGATGACGTGGCACGCTGACTGTATAATTTTTTTTATGGGGTACACGTGGCATTTGAGATTTTTTTTAAATAAAAATAAAAAAATTCTTAAAAAATTTAAAAAAATTCTGGAAAAATAAAAACAATGAAAAATATTTTGAAAAAAATAAAAAAAATGATTAAAAAACGAAAATAAATATGGAAAAATTAATAAAAATGAAAACAAATTTGGAAAAATTAATAAAAATGAAAAATAAATATGGAAAAATGAAAAAAAATTCACATTTTTTTTTCGAATGTAAGAAGTTTTATTTTATAAAAAAAGAAAAATTTAGGAAATTAACATTTATATTTAAACAAAAAAATATAAATATTTTCGAATAAAATAAAATTATGGAAATTAATTTTCAAAATCAAAATAATTAGATAATATTACATTTTTGAATTTTTTATAATTTTAATTTAATTGATTTTTTTTTCATAAATTTTTTCAAAAATTTGGATATATATTAATTTTTTCATTTTTAAAAATTTTTCCAGATTTTTTTATAATTTTTTCATTTTTATTAATTTTTCTAGAATTTTTTTTCATTTTTCCATAATTTTTTAATTTTTCTGGTATTTTTTTATTTAAAAAAATCACAAATGCCATGTGTACCCCGTAAAAAAATAAAAAATAAAATTAATTATACAGTCAGCATGCCACATCATCAGAAAAAAGGTGACTCAGCGAAAATGCACAATCAGCTGGCCTAGGGGGTATTCTAAAACAAAAAAAATTTACAAAGACCAAATCCAAATTTTTTTTTTACAGGGGACAAAACCAAAAGTGTCCTATATTACAGGGGGTAAAGGTCTATTAACCCTATAAATTATGAAAACCATTCAACCATCCTTATTAGTTCTTACTCTTGAGTTTATCCCATGTCAATCATCTTAAACCTTTATTTTAAGGGTCTTGCTAACCATTGCCCTGAGGGCAATGGTTAAAGAAGTCAAAAGTAGCATGTTTGCATTGGTTTCAACAATATTTTGACTTTTAAATAGTTAAATTTATCACTTTTCACCATTTTTCAATACTATATTTCTATTTCCATCCCCTTATCCAATGCCTCAAAGGCAATGGTTAACATTCTCCTTATTTTAATTATCTCCAACTCTCCACCAAACGATTTCACAAGTTTTCTATCTTACCCGCAAGAGAAGAATAGATAAGAAAGATAATGGATGAGAGTGAATTCAAATATTAAAAACATGTAACAAACACAATATATTTTCGGTTACCACACAAAATATATCGTGTAACAAACACGATGAGTATATGTCCAATTTTTTTCTTTTATACTTAGAAAAAGCGTAACAAACTAGATCAAATACATGTCACTATAAATATAATCAATAAGAAAATGATCATTATTATATTTTTATTTTATATACAGACAAACCAAAATATGTCGAGTTGAAAAATAATTTCATTATATGCTTTGACAATAATTTGTAGATAAACCGATGTACGAATAATTTCTATTAATATTTAAAAATTTAAAATTGTAATCAAAATTATACAAACAAACATAATAAAATATACACACATTAACATGGTAAAAAAAGCTGACAAATTTAGACAACGACCTTTCTTTTCCGCTAGTATTCATAAAATATACACCCTCATGTCACTATTATAAGCAAAATTCTACTTATAATAGTAACCGGAGGGTATATAGGGATATTTGCAACACTGACTTAATCATAACATCCCTACTAGATTTAGACAACGACCTTCCTTTTCAATAATTAATTTTTCTCCACACCCTATCATTAATAAACCAAGTGTGATGCATGAAATCTCTCCCATGCCAGATTACTCCATCCGTCTCACAATAATTGTCTCTGTAGCTTTTTTTCTTTTTCTCAAAATAATTGTCACTTTACAATACCAATGCAACATTTATTATTTTTTTCCCATTATCATACCCTTATTTAATGAATTTCATTCAACTTAACTACTCCACTAACTACAATATTTTTTGAAGAGGGTAAATTAACCCCCTCAAATTGCCACCAGAGAGAATCGAACCTGAGACCTTGAGGAGGAGCACACTCTCAGGTTCCAAGCCAATACCACTAGGCCAACCCAAGTGGGTTCTCCACTAACTACAATTAATAAGGGTAATTTAGTAATGAAATTAATTTTACCATTGAAATCAACACAATTAATCATTTCCTTAATAACCGGGCACAAACCTTAAACAACTATAATTTAGAGACGGAGGGAGTACTTGAATTCGCACCACATAGAACAAACTCAAAAATACCTTTAGTAGAGCCATATATGAAAACAAAGACAATAGCTCGATTAAATTTTTGTTTATTTTATAAGATAAAATAAAATAGGAACAAATTCTCTTAGAATTAGAAACAAAACAAATAAAAGAAAAATATGACTAAAAACATAAAACTAAATAAATGAAAATCAGATATTTCTGTTGTTTTTGAAATATATATATAACATAAAATAAAATAAAATAGAATTAAATAAACTAAAAATAAAATAATTAAAACAAATTATCTTGTTGAAAAGATCAACGATCCTAGGCAACGACGCCAAAAACTTGATGACAAATTTGTCAAGTGCATCAAAATGTTTCAAGTAATAAAGTAGTAAGCTATCACCTCCACAAGGATTGTCGTTTTCTACAAGACAATTTACTAAACTTATAATTAAAAACTCTAAATTGGGGGGAGTTTGCAAGATTGCGACAAAATTAAAAAGGTTTTGTTTAGAGTTTTAATGGCGATTATAATTCTTTGAATCCTCTCTACTTTTTTGTTGAATTAGTGCATGTTTCTAAATCAATTACTATCTAAGGTTTATATAAGCGTCGGTTGACAACGTGGGCATAAGAGTCTAGGACCTCCAAATGTTGTATTACTCCACATCCGAATGTTGGGACTTATAATCTCACAGGCAATTAACTTCATATGTCATGTTGCTCCTCAACTATTTTAAGGACTTATATTCTCACAGACGTAGGAGATGTCAGATGTCGTATTGCTCCTAAGGCCAGGACTTATACTCACACAAATGTCTTAGAAGTCTAATTATCCCACTAAAAAGGAATATTTAGTTTCTTAGAGACATTCTCGAGCGAAATACATTATAACGATTTCGGTTAAAGCAAGATGTGAATCTATAAATCCTAACCTAAGATCAATTTAACCATGATATATATGTAAATTAAATATAACCTAGATAATATTGAATAAAGAAAGTCAGGCATTGATATAAAATTCCAACAAATAATAGAGGTTCATCATAGAACACCAATCCTTAGGTGTTTAACTATTCATGGTAACTGAATACATAATCAAATGCCAGAAAAATGGAACAAATACTAGAACAAGTGGAAGAGAGGTTTGCAAAGACCCGTCATTGAAGCTTCGGTAGCCCTCCTTTTCCTTTGAACTGCCAAATTGCTGAATGAATACTTCTGGGTGAAAAGGAACTTTAAATAGGTAAAAATGCGCACAGAACATGCATGGGGCCCAAAATAAGTAAAATGCTGATTTTTCACGCTCAGTAGGCGCGAGGTGCATGAGGTAGATAGAAAATCAACATTTCAAGAGTAGTAATGTGCATGGCGCAAGGGGTTGTGCGCGGGGCCCAAACAACTTTTTCCAATTTTTTATCATTCCTTCAAGTGTTTTTTCCTCTTTGATATGTAATTGGAACTTGGGACATAATTTCTCCAAGTTGTATTGTCTTCAAACCTTTGTCGCACTTGATTCTCTAGCTTCCATAACTTCCAAGAGGAGTATTGTCTTGCCGAATTACATGATTTAAATCATAAAAGACTGAAAACACCTATGAAATTATCTGGTTAGGAAAGAAATAAGATTACGACGACTTAAAATATTACAAAACATTCACAAAATCATGAGCAACTCACTCTAAATCCTCTATATTGTTTTCAAATGCTTTAAAAAAGACTCCTAAGCATAACTAAAATTTTCATGCGATGAGGTCTCATCATTTCGCCGTTAAGCTATTTAGATTGAATTTTTTTTGTTTGTTTTGTTTTAATATCTATAATACATCTTCCCTAACTTCAAGGTTTTGGTCTAGTGCTAAAAAGATATGTCGTTGGATCTCGAGATTTCATGTCTGAGTTGCGTTGGTGCCTTTGAAGAAAGGTAAATATAAATCTCTTTATGATTGTTCTTTAAGTCCTAAAGTTTAACCCACTTGGGTTGACATGGTGGTGTTGACTTGAGACTTTGGAGCATACACCTCATCAAAGTCTCAAGTTCGTTTCTCCGTGATGTCAATTTGAGTGGGCTAGTTTGGTATCTTCAAAAAAAAATCCTAAGGTTTTCTCTACCTCAAATTGAAGCATCATCCTCTCACCAAATTCTTTATTCCAAAACAAAAATTAAATTACCTCTTTTTAAAAAATTAAATGCAATAAAAGGACGTTGAATTTACAATGAGTTTGATTGATTTTGTACTACCAATATTTTCTAAAAATTAGGGATCACAAATTTTTAAATGAATGAGAGACATCCTTTCCAATGATACCTCCATATGATGTGATGATGACTCTAATGACCTGTTATTCCTTGAAAATTGCTGTTCCACTTCAATGTTGGTTAAGAAACACCAGTATTTTATGAAAATTATCACATCGGCAGTTAACTGCCGCGGGAAGTAACCAGCAGTAGTTAACTACCGATGTGGTTATTTTCCATCGGCAGTTAACTATCGCGGAGCTTCAAACCTGAAATTTAACAGTGTTGAGCTTTTGAAGTTGTTCGTTCTACCGTAGATATAACTTTGTTGTAATGTTGAGTTTTTTTTTGTGTTTATGAGTAGTTTTTGTTGTTTTGCTTAAAGATTCTGAAGTGAATATGTGAATCTATTACTATGTCATGAACTCAAATTAAAACCCAGAAATTGTTTTGCTAATTCTTTAAAACTTACTGACGTTGATTTTAAATAGAATTAGAATAAATGAAAACCTAGAAAATGTTGTTGTTGTTTTGATGAACAATTGGATTGAAGTTGCAGTGGGAGAAATATGTGTTTTTGTTGTTACAGGGAAAGAAGAAAAAAAATTGTGTAATGTGTGTTTTTTGAGAGGTTGAAGATGATGAAGATATAAAGGTTGGAGATGAAGATGAAAAAAGTCTGGAGATGATGAAAAATTTCAGGTTTAAAGCTCTGCGGCAGTTAACTACCGATGGAAAAGAATCACATCGATAGTTAACAACTGCTGCTTACTCTCCTCGGTAGTTAACTGCCGATGGAGTTATTTTCGTAAATACTGATGTTTCTTAGTCAACATTGAAGTGGGGACAACAATTTTCTTCTTCTTTAACACACAAACCCATTATCCATTTGTTTTCAATATTTCCCTACTCACTATGAACCTATCCAAAAGCCCAACTCAACCACCCAACCATGGTTAAATACTAACCATGGTTAACAAACCCTCCTATAAAACAATCAATACCACAATAAGAGGGTGTTTTTTCTCATCCCTAATCACAATCCCTATCAAAAAGTTTCATCTCTCCTCCCATCTCAAATTCTCCTCTTCTCCATTCTTTTTCCCTTGAGTGAAATAAACAAAAACAAAAAGGTTTGGGCTAGGGCTTAAAATAAATAAAAGTTTTGAGAAATTAGGCAAAAAGTGGGTACCAAAACAAAACTCACCACAAGATTTATCTTGAAAGCAACTATTCTCTCCTCAACCTCTTATTCCCACACTTCCATGGTATGTCTCTTATTTTTTCATCTCCAATCAAAAAATAGATTATACTTTTTTACTCTTATTCAAAATCTAGGATCTGTTTGGGTAGAAAATTAATTTTATTTTCTGATTTCCATAGACCTATAAACCTAGATCAAATCATTTTTTCTTTTCAATAATATCATTTTTTCAGATTTGCAAAAAACCCTTTTAGATTTTTGAAGAATAGGGTTTGTATCTGTTCAAAACTTGAACTTTGACCCCTCCATTTTTTTCATCAAAAACACCAATCATCTGACATAGAAACAATGCGCGGGATACCCAAAAATTTTCCCCACTCTCTCTCTTCTATATCTATACACAAAGTTTAGATATAGAGAGAGAAAGTTACTTCAGAGCTTTCTCTCTCTAAAAAGCTACAAACAAAACAACCCTTGATTTTCATCTGGTACCTTTTCACATTTCTTACGCTAAATGCTTCAAAACCCAGTTTTGCTTTTTCGTTTTCAGCTTTTTTTCGTGGTTTTTGTTAGTTTTTGGGATGTGGGTCGGGTTCAAAATTGAAACTTTATAGTTGGTTTTGTTTTTTATATTTTTTTTTGTTAATGATGTTTTTGATATGCATGACAGGGTTGTTGTGGAGCTAGGTGAAACCCTAGAGAGTTTTGGAGATGAAGATGATGCGGTTGTTTTTGTAGATTTATATGTTGTTTTGTTAAGTGTTAGTTAAGTTCATTGATGTTTTTTTTTTTTAAAGAGATCTAGAAAATGTTGGGTAGTGAGCAAACTTTGGATTTGTATAAGCTGTTCATGGTGGTGAAGGACAAAGGTGGTTATGATGTTGTTTGTAAGAATGAGTTGTGGGATTTGGTTGGGGAAGAATATGGGTTGGGTGTGAAAGTTGGTTCTTCGGTTAAACTTGTTTATAGTAAGTATTTGAGTGGTCTAGAGACGCCTTTGAAGAATGTCGTTGATGGTGTGGGCGATAGAGTTAAATTTGGGGAGCGTTTAACGGAGTTGCAAGCGGAGTTGGTGTTGGATGATTATGGTGAGGGAGATGTCGGGGACGAAGTCAAGAGTGTATACGGATGTAGGAAGAAGTTGTGTGATACTAATAGAGCGAAGGTTGTGAATCCCGAGTTGAATGCGGCTGAACTCGAAAAGGTATATGAGTATATAGATGGGAGGAAGCCGTGTGGTACTAATAAAATGAAGGATACGAATCTTGTGTCTAATATGGCCAAGAAAGTTGAGAGTGAAGGACTAGTTGACATGCTTATGCAGGATTGTAAGACGAATGAGACTAGTCTCAGAAAGATGGTTAACCAAAATGCTGCAATGGAAATAATGGATGATGTATCCGATGTAGCAAACAGCATGCCTGGATTGTCAGACGGAAGCAAGAGCTGTGCTAATGATGATGCCAATGACAGCGGTGATGATGTCTTGATGTTGGACCCATCTAGTGTTAATAGAGAGAGCTTTGGTCGTAAGAGGAAGAGAGATGACTTGATGTCAGAAATGCAAAGTTGGGTTACTAGAACTGCAAAGAATCCTTGTGATCCTGTGTTAGGTTCAATGCCTGAAAAGTCAAAGTGGAAGTCTTACGGTAATCAAGAGATCTGGAAGAAGGTTTTGTTGTTTCGAGAAGCTGCCTTTCTGAAAAAAGATTTTGGATCAGACTGTGAAAAACTCAGCTGGCTGGTAAGTAGAAAACAACTATACTCTCTTTGTTTGTCATTGATGATGTTTGAAATATAATGCAGGGTTGTATGTCACTTTTTGTGCTGAGATCATGCATCATGGAAAATATTGCCAATATTATTTGATGTTGGTCCTTTTGTCATTAGCATTATAATTTATAATAATTGTATTCATATCTGTAATTTATAATTATTGTATTCATATCTGTAATCATGGATGTTGTGTTTCTCTTCTGTTTGTTTTTACCTTGTTGAATGGTTGTTAGAGGGCTACTTTATCTTTTATTTATTTATGGTGTGCTTCTATAACTCAATCCTGTAATTTTACTCTCTCCGTCCAATAATGAGCGACCCATTTGCAAAAATAATATACCCCAGAATAGATGTACCGTTCAATTTTCAATGTAATATTTATTATTTCTTTTCCTATTGTATGATCTAATTAATATTACATTCATCACTTCCAACTCAACATGTATTATGCATTTATGATAATGATGAAAAAATCAATACTTGATAAGGTTGATTGATAGAACTACCAACATGGGGTTGATCGAGTGGTAAGGGACTCGAGAACCTTAAGCAAATGTTAAGGGGGTTTGACCCCTGGCTCTTGCATGAGAATACCCAGTTGGGTGTGGAAAATCCATCTTGTACCCAACAGAGATTGGTCACGGTAGTGGATACTTCGTGCCTATAACATGGTGACTCTAATTTTTCATATGTGATGCAGTTCTATTTACTTTCTGACTCTAATTTTTCATCAAAAGTTCTGCGATGTGCCATAAGTTTTTGTGCCACATAATAAGCACTATAAATTATTGTGTAAAATTTAAAATTTGAATTCTCTATTTGGTCTGACTTCAAGTTCGTTACACCACCTTATGAGGTATTGCCTGCTTTGGGTGTAAGCCATTTGCAGTTTTATCCTTTATAAAAGGCACTTCATTAGAGTGTTCTTAATAAGTTACCTTAAACCCGATCCCCAAGTAATATGAAACTTTTTTGAGTGCCGAAACAGCAGGCCCTATTGAGGCTAAGGGAATAAAGAGTCTGTCAACCATTGTGCATGGCTTAAACCCCGTTCCCACAAATGGCGCCAATGTTCCGACCTCAAGTCTGCCACACCACCTTTCGAGGTATTCTGTGACTGATTGAGGTCAGAAGATTGGTGCCGTCTATGGGAATCAAGGTTGCATGCCACGTTCGATGGCTGGCAGACCCTTTAATCCCTTAGCCTCGATTGAGGGCTATTGTTTTGGTACACCTAAAAGTCTCATATTGTATGGGAATTGAGGCCAAATGTATTTTATAAACAACACACACTCCTCAATCCAACGAGGTGGACAAAACCATGGGAGCTCACACAAGACCCAAAGTGGACAATACCTCGAAAACACAGTGATGTGACTTGAGGTCGGAACACTATTCTTATTATAGACAACACCAAATTAAATTCTTCATTGATATTCTATTTATGATGAGAATTCATTGTTCCACAATTCAAAATTTTGAATTTATCACATTCGCAGGAAATTCAATTTGAACCTTTGCTAATTTATTTTTGAGGAGAGAAATTATTAAATTTTTATTACATAATTCGCATTTTCTTATTTTAATTTTCTGGTTTAAAGTTTATTTGATTATGAAATTATTGCTAATTTAATGTTAGATTCCATAGATTGATTCAGAATTGTGCGCTGTATCATCGATTAAATTGTTCTGTCTATCACATTGGTATAAATCTAGTTTTGTTGAAAGCCGAGCTCAACAAACAAGCCAGAAAAAAATCAATAAAAGTTCGGCTTATACTTGGTCTTCTATAATACTTACGTGCTCTCCCAACTTGAATGTGTGTGTATTCTTTGAAAATAATTTGAGACTATTTAGTATATTAATTTAAAACATTTAATACAATTGCATTTCATGTGACGGGATAAGATTCTCCAAATTTATGTTCCTGTCTTATCGAAGGCATGAATAGTATAAATAGATTAACGAACCCTTTTTCTGATGTTACCTTGAAACAACAGAGGGTTCACTTGTTATTCATTATCTTACAAGTGTCTAGTAAGTACTTAAAATTTATAGATAAGTTCTTCATTGAAGAAATTGCTTTGTTTTTGGATGATAGAGGTCTTTTTCGTAGCTGGTTCTTGAGATAACTTGAATATTTGTCTAAATATTGCCACCTGGTATCATTGAATCAAGAATTGAAACTTTCTTCTACCATTTTTAGGCTCAGAGGATGCATCCTTCCATGTATGATGATAACCTTGGGGTAAATTACAATCTTAGACAACGGATCAAACGTGATAATGGAGTTTTAGTTGGAAAATCTGCATCTATCTTGCAAAGAACACCTGATTCCGAAGCTAAGGAAAAGTTACTCGACTCCTGTGTTCCAGAATCAATTCTTGATGCACCTCCCACAGTGAATATCCCTCTCGGGCCAAACCATCAAGCTGAAGTGCCCGAATGGACTGGCATAACTCACAAAAGTGATTCTAAGTGGCTGGGAACTCAAATATGGCCACTACAAATCGTAAAATCCAAACTTTTGGAAGGGGAACCTGTCGGACAGGGAAGACAAGATTCATGCCGTTGCCAGGTACAGGGTTCTGTCGAGTGTGTTCGATTTCACATTGCTGAGAAAAGCGCTAGACTCAAGCTGGAAATAGGTGTGGCCTTTTACCAGTGGAATTTAGACAAATCAGGGGAAGAAGTGAGGCGATGCTGGACAGCTCAAGAAGAGAAAAAGTTCAAAGATGTAGTGAAATCGAACCCTGCTTCGCTTGATAGATGTTTCTGGGACGATATTTTCACAACATTTCCCAAGAAGAGCAGGGAAAGTTTAGTCAGCTACTACTTCAATGTCTTTCTTTTGCAGCGCAGAGGATACCAGAACAGGCATACTCCTGATAACATTGACAGTGATGATGAAGAATCGGAATTTACACCATTGAAGGGTGCTTTTGGACATCAAACTGATAAATCAAACAGCTTCACCTTATTATCCCCTAAGAAGCCACAGCCAACGCCACATACAAAAGGAAGACAGCTAGTGCATGGCCTCAAATCATGAGCTTCATTGTAAGTGAACATTTTGAAAATTTTCTCTCTTCGCAGTAACAATTTTTCTGTATCAAATGGATCTCTCTCCTTGCATAGAATATAAAATCATCATTGCTATCAAGGACTAATAAAGATTGTTTTGGTGTAGGGTCAGCTATGAGGTAAAAGATGTTGCCTTTGGTGGTGGAAGCAGCTAACTAGTAACTTTGAAGATCTGACTTGTTACAAGTTAAAGTTGCTTTTTGTTCATATGCATTCAATTTTGAGACTTTACAGTGAAGCATTGCAGCCGCATATTCCCTTAGTTACACATTTTCACCAGGTTGTGACAAGGGTTGCATCACTGTAAAAACAACTGCGTCAGGAATACACAACATTTTTATTGTAGATGGTCATGAAACATATGCATCGAAAAAATTAACTTGAACTTCAGCTTATCTTCTTAGTTTCTATATGGATGTTTTTCAATACAATGTGGAAATTATTTTAGGCTCAGGTTTCTGCAAGTTTGTCAATTACCTTTTCTATATGCCAACTGGCAAGTAATTCTACTTTCTACATGGATCTAAGATATTACATTGATCCTTTCAATAGGTTATATGGGAAGAGTCAATTGTATTTGGTTTGCTTGTTTCGTCTTTGCATGGATATTTTCTTGAAGGTGTTTTTTGTAGTGTTAACTTTCATTTACCATTTAACTCTGTTCATAGAAAACATCCAAACAAAGATAGCTTTTGATAACCATAACTTGCATAATTGCTGATTCATTTAGACAAGGTATGGGTTATCATCGCGATGTTTTGAGAGTTTAGAAGGGGAGGTAAAAAGAGTTGTAGGAAGGATGGAAGAGAAAGGGTAGAATAGTCCTCTCTTCATAACAAAATTATCCATAATATGAGAGAACTCAAAAACTGTATGTTGTAGGATCTTGGTGTGTTTAGACAAATTATTTATGTTTTTATAATACCCTCAATTACAGGAATCATACAGACACAAAAAATATGACACATAAAAGACATCGTATGATATTTTACTGTTGCTCAATACATCTTTTTATTTTTATTTTTTATTTTATTTCCTTTTCTTCTTTCATCACCAACATCAGACCATCTCTCTCACACACCATGTCCCTGCTCTCGTCAGCCACAGTTCATCCATCCTCCGTCAGCCACCGCCATCGGAGACGCGTCAGTTCTTTGCAAGCTCTCTCATGCGTCGGTTCTCTCTCTCTCTCTTGGTTGTAACCACCATGCTCTGACCATAACAACACCACCGCATCTATTTTCGGCGACAAGGTATCTCGCGACGGTGGTTGAATCTCCGGTCGATTTAGATCCGGTTGTTTTCCATCATTCAGATCCGTTCGTTAATTTGCTCTAATCGTCTTCGATCGTCTCCGATCAATAATCTCTACTGCAATTCTAATTTCATGTTGGTCTGTGATGTGGATTTTATCTTGCAAATCTGTGTTTTGTGGAGGAGGGAAAGGTTAAGGGATGGTGATGTTGCAGAGAAGAGGAGAAGTTAGAGAGAGAAGGGGAAACCATGATGTTTTATTAATGAACAACAAAGCCTAATTATGGGACCGCATGTGTCCAAATTTCGTGTACGGAGACAGCAGACACATGAAACAATTTCTGTGTAGACAGCAGACACAACAAAAGGAGGAGGAAGAAGAAGAAGTCAGGAAATGACAAAATTGCACTTCTAATTAAAGTTGAAATGATATGATTACCCTTGATGTCTGTATTGTGTCCAAAAATGTGTGTTCACTTATCATTTCTGCTCAAGTAAAAGTAAATTAATCAGTTATTTTATTTTTATTGAGCATGAAATATAGACACTCTTGCAACAAAATTGATGGACATAGTGGACATTATGATTAGGAGATAGATCAATTTTATATGCCTACAATAAACTAAGTGGGTGGGGGTGAATGATAAGAAAAGAATTAGACAATTCAAGATTTAAGTTTTGGTATACGGGCAAAGTTAGGTCGAGAAATGGGTAGGCATTATCGTTGACAAGGAGTGGAAGAAGGATATTGTGGATGTAAATATGGTATGCTATGAGATTGAATCATAGCTTTAAAATTTGTAACAGAACAATATAACTTTAATGTTATTAGTGTTTACACACCTCAAGTTAGGTTAAAACACCTTAAAGTAAAGATTTAGAATGTTCATTTCAGGATATACTAGTAGGAGAAAAGATTTTTCTAAGAGGGGATCTAAGTGGACATCTAAGGAGTGTATCAAGAGGTTTTGAGGGGTATAGCCTCTAGGAGGTTAATGTAGAGGGTAATTTCATAGTTATTAATCTACTTTTGATCATCCTATAACTAATAGGTGCTTTAAGAGAAGAGAGGAGGATCTTGTCATATACAAGAGTGAGATGACATGTTCTCAAATAGATTTCTTACTTGTTAGGAGATCATACAAAATGACTTGGACTATAAAGTCTTATCTTGAGAGTGTTTGACAACTCAATAGAGTATTGGTTATGGCTATAATGATTAAGAGGAGCGCGAAGAGAAGTAATAGTGAAGCTCCACATATCAAATGATGGCATTTAAAAGGTGAAAAATAATAGATTTTTCAACACTAGATCTTAGAGGGAGGTTTCGGGTTGCCACATGGAAGTGTAAATGATATATGAGACAAGATGTCATACTAGATTAGAAAAGTAGCAAAAGAGATGTTGAAAAATTAAAGAGCTTTTGAACCTAGAGTTAAAGAATCTTGGTGATAGAACAAAAGTGTTAAGAGTAAAGTTAAAATTAAAAGGGAATGTTTTAAAAATTGACCTAAGTGTAAAAATACTAAAATTTGATTTTTTTTTTTATTTATAAAAGAGTTAAGAAAGAGACCAAGAAGATGAGTAAAGCAATACTTTGAGCTTTTGACGGTTATACCAATACTTAGACATCAAGAAGGGAGAAAAATCTATATATAGGTCAAAGATATATATATATATATATATATATATATTCTACTTTTTTCATAAAAAAATGATTTTTTTTTCTTCTAATTATGTGATGAGTTGAACCTAATGAGTCAAACCGAGTTGCTCATGAACTTAAAACGATCCGAACTCGAGTTAAAAAAATGTTAGTTTCGAATTCGAGTCGAGTTTCGAGATGAATCAATTCTTATCAAGTTGAACTCAGAAAAGTTCGAATCGACTCATTTCTATTCCTAAAACGAAGATTTTTATTGAGTAAAAATGGAGAGTTTGTTCTCTTTGGTTCTAGGATTTGTATTTCTGACTTATCGGTTTTTCGTGGCGCTAATCATCGACTTATCAATAAGAACCTCCAAGCTTATTGCGGCGTCCTCTTAACATAACAATCGGATATTCACCCTAATTGTGGCGTATTTCCACATTCTCCACAATCATGACTCCTTATTCGCTTCCAATGGCTCAACGATCCACGTCTGGAGACTTGGATCAAGTGAAGTGTATTAAAGATGAAGAATGTAAAGTTTTGGTTTAGATTTTTTTTTTTTACTTGCTCCATCTTAAAATAAGTGACCTAGTTTGACTATGCGCACTATTCACCTAACATACTTTGACCATATTTTTCTACTATTATATAAAAACAAATGGTAACATAAAATGTTGGATTTGTCTCAATGAGTATTTTCAAAATATCAAAATTTTATAATTTTTTTTAATACATAATTAAAGATACTCCATTCGTTCCTTTTTAATTGTCACTTTTTGACTTTATACACAAACTAAGACAACAAGTACATTTTACTACTTTTGATACAACGATTTATCTTTTTCCTATATTAACCTTCATCATTTAATATCTCATTTCATATATTTCTCTCAATGCAATAAATAACTAAGAGTAATATAGGCAAAACAACATTTAATGTTGTACTGAGCTTTGAAAGTCACAGTTAATTAGAAACAAAAATTTTCTACATAAGTGACAATTTAAAAGGAACGGAGGGAGTATTGAAGTTTAAATATGTGCATTGACACGCATGTAACAGTCAACAATGTCACTTATTTTAGGACAGAATGAGTAATTAAAATCATCGAATTCAAGAGCACAAGGAAAAAGAAGTGTTAAAAATGATGAGTAAAAACAAGACAATTGGACCAGAAAACATAGTAAAGTGTGAAAAAGTCTAAGATAGAGGCATTGGTGGCTCACCAAACTTTTCAGTGAAATTATTGAAGTAAAAAATATAAGTCACAAGAAAGAGGGTTTGAATTATGATCCTTTTGAATTTTTGATTGATTCTTAACTTTGAGAACATGTTCAGATTTTTGAATATGAAATATGTATCCAAATGAATTTGATACAAGAAGAGAATGTATGTGTGTGTGTTTCTGATATATCAAAATGAAGATATTAGGGATGAAGAAGAAGATACAATCAAATTATCATGGTGTTTTGAAATATTTTATCAACTTATTAACTCTTTTATCTTCTTTTCTTGGTTAACATGACAATAAAAGTTTTTGGCCGTCTTTTCAGACTTTTTACAACCACACAATCAACATTTAAAGTCCTAAATAGGATTAGCAATGCCTCAACCATCGACCTCAAACGACCTCCGTTTATCCCTTACAAAATCCTGATAACCTGAGAAATCCATCAAATATTTCAACATACAAAAGGCTTTGACCCCTAATTAATATTATCATCAAACAACCTCATAGAGAGAGAGGTAAAAAAAAGTCCTCCTAATAACGCTACCTGATAACAATTAAGCCACAATTAACGTCACTCTTCGGAGTTCAAGAACCTATCAATTCAACTCATAAAATGACCATTTCCACTAAACCAAGTAAAACACCTACCAACCAAAAGAAGATAAAATATAATGTTGATTTTAAAGACGACCAATACAAGATAGCATTTTAACATGTTTCTAAAATGATCTCAACTTGCTTAAAAAAAATTATCTCAATTTTACTGTAGATTTTTTTTTTGTTGCATTACTAACCGTTCAAATATCACAAGCATGCAAACCATATTGTATCACTTTTCAACTCCAACACTTTTCCTCCTAGAATCAAACCCGAAAATAAATTGAGCTTATATAGTTTTCAATGTTATGATAATCACCTACCCTCAATCAATGACACACTCCAAACTTTTGAAACAAAAAAGGACATTAAAAAATCAAATGCCATGTTGTCTCTTTCTCACACTCACCCTTCTACTAGCCAAATTATCTTTTGAAAGTATCCTACTTTAAATAATTTGCCAAACATACACTGCCACTTCAAAGGAATAAATTATGTCACACCTTAATATTGAATCCTCATCCAACAGCATGTTAATATTTGTCAGAACTTAATAAGCCGAGCTACGTATCTCAACCATGGACCTTCTTTCCACACAAAACCATCACAAGAATTGTATCTAAAGTTAACTCTTCCCTATTCAAATATAAGGTGTTGAAGCAATTAGTTTCCCAATGGAATAACTCTTCATCATCCAAACTCACGCTCTCAAATACACACCATGTAGCATAATCTCATTTTAATATTTTTGAAGATATGAAAACTAGATAAAATAGTACAAATTTCATATATGATAGTATTGAACGAAGTCTTTTCTAAAAAATTGTTTAAAGTTTATATTTTACGGTAAAAATATAGTTTAAGGATCTAGAGATAAATGAGTTGGAGAAAAACATAGTTTTTGATAGAACACTATGACGTCGTTTGATTCATGTAGCCGACCACACTTGATAGGATAAGGCTTGGTTGTTGTTGTAGGATGAGTCCATCATCTTTTTCTACTAAACTCATAGAGTTTACCTAGTGTGACTGTGACTATAATTATATAAATTATCTTTTCAATTGTATAAAAAATAAATAAACTTTCAAGAGTATATAATCCATAGTAAATTAACTTTCGGTTGGTTCAAATGAAAAATTCATAACTTTACTATCTATAACAATAATTTGGAAGGATTTGTTGTCAATGGGGGGAAAACAATACCATGTAGAAACTAATTATTAATCCTTGAAATCTTGAATGGAGTACTATGAACCAGCAAGTCACTCACTATAAACGAGAGATTCAGCGGACATGTCTAAGGTAAAATCAGTTCCTGCAAGATGCAGCATATACCCAATGAAAAAATTTAATCGCCTGTAATATAACCCCATTGAAGGTAACTCTAAAATACACAGGAGGACCTAACTCTATATTATTAACAGTTTAGGCTAAATCTATCAATGGATGATAAGGGCCACTATTTTTTTTTTTCCTTCCTGAAACTAACAGCAATGTTGCCAATTATATACCATCCTTTGTATCACTTGAAAAAATCTACATATGGCTTGGTCTCCTTTTCCCTGAATCTGTTCTCATCCGCTTCACGGGGTTCGCCCATCCAACTGACCCGCCAGACCCATTTGATGTATGTGCATGGCCAGCCCTAGGGGTAGAACCTGACCCTGGAGTTGGACTGCTCATAACAGCATGAACAATGGTAAGTGGTGAAACAGGACCAGCTGAACCGATCCTAAGCTTCACCGATGATTTATCCCCCCTCTCATTTCTTTTCTTCTTGCATACAACTAGATCACCTGGGTGAGTAAGCAGTGAAGGACTATCCTGTTGAAGTTGCTCCCTGGCACTGCCACTACCACTTCCAGTTCTTGATGCCTTCTGAGGCAATTGGACTTTGATCCTGCCACTTTCGCCGTTGGAAGTGGATCCACATTGCAGTGGCTTTTGTGTAGGGATTGGATCAGTCTCCATATCATTTTTCCCTCTCTTCCTCTTACTTGGAATAACAGTCGCTTGCTTTGAGGATGCTCCAGCATTGGCAGAAATTTGACTCGTAAAGGAAAGTGCACTTTTTGCTTCTCCGAAGTCAATGTCGGAAAATGTGGTTTTCAAGATGTCAAAGAAGAGATCATGAACTTTCCTTGCTTCAGTTCTTACCTGTAAATAATGATCACTCAAACTTTTAACCTTTGCAAAAATAGAGATATATAAACAATCCTAGGTCATTATCAATTTCATTCGACAGCCACCTTAATCATGCAAAATACAATTAATCAGTTAATGTTTCTGGAAAAGCCACTTTGAACAATGATAAGAGAAATCTCACCTCGTATGAGTACCCATAGAACTGCATTGCACTCTTCAACATGAATTGCACATCAAAAACAAACTCCATTACTCCACTGTACTCCAATCTATTGATACGCTGGTCAATCTTTCTTAAATCCAAGAGATTGTTCCCAGAACCACCAGCGAACCCAGAATTCTCAATCCTCTTCCATAAATCTGTCAGCAAAGGTACAATTTGATGGCCTTCCTTGTCTATTCTCCTTTGGAGCTTGCTAATTACACTTTTACACTACAAGTACAAAAGTTGTATGAGTTCGTATACTTCCACTTAGTGAGCAGGCAGACAAACAATGACAGGAAACATATCCAAATAGATTATTCAACATAAAGGTTAACAAAAAGGAGGCGAGATTACAATTTGCACAGCCAACAGAAAGTTTTGGTGAAAAAACAGAGCAAATTAAGTAATATTGTCAGGGTTACGTGACCATGTGGTAAAGAAACCTGTGATCAGATGCCCAAAAACTTATTTCAAATATATTGATATTTTATTATAATTATCTGAAAGATTAGTAAGGGTTTCTGTTGGAAGTCCTTAAAACATTCAATAAGATCAATTCTATTCAGGAAAAAATAAGATAGATGAAAAAAAGTAAACACAGCATTGATTACTTAATGATGCATACCCGTCTCTGGATAATTTCAGTCATATTAGTGACATGAGCTGAAGATCCACGTAAATTGTTAGGCTTCCCCTTCAATCTTTCTCTAGAGTGCTCATCATTGTCTTCTGAAGGAGCGGATGTGCAATTCAAACGACTGGACTTCGGCGAGACATGTAACTTGGATGCATTAGCTACTTTCCTTGCAGGTAAATTTCGCTTATTTTTTAATATTGATTCATTCTTGTCATGCTTGTTGGAACTGGAATCTCCAAATGTTTTTGATTCTTGGTTGATCCTTGATTGCAATGGATATTTTTTGTCTGGTAAAAGAAATGATTGTCCACGTTGAAGAGATGCCATCTCACTGCCAGACTTATCCTCAGGCTTTTCCATGGTGTGACGAGGCCGAACACGAAGACTACGTTTACGTTTAATCTTGGGTTTCTGCAAAACTTGTTCTTCCTCACCTTCATCACGATCATGAATCCAACTTCCCGACTGTTGATGATACATGTGAGATTCACCAGATACTGCAATTTCCCCTTCCTCTAACTCATCTCCCTGGTAAATTTTATCAGAAGATATTAATAAGAATGCAATAGAATAAAAACCACCGGGCAAAAGAATAAAATATTCAAAATACAAAATGAAGCCATGTACCATCATTTTTGAGATCGAACTTGGCTTGGCATCCAGCGCAGACAGGGAAGCAAATTTCTGAGAAGAAACTGATGGCGACACTGCTTGTGTCAATCTTTGAACACCTGCAGATGATGCTGAGGAACCACCTTCAACCACATTATTATTTCTAGCACTTTCTGAAGAAGACCTAGGACATTCATATTCAGCATCAGAAGGAGTAACATCATCCAACTTATCTTTATCCACGGGTTGCACTATATCAGCCCCACTATACCCATCATCTTCAAACTCTCCTATCACCCCTTCATCATGTGCAGAATCTTCATTTCTGTCTTCAGATATTTCTTCAGAGGAATCTTCCAACTCTTTATAACTAGGATTCTTTTTTCCCTTTGGTCGTCCCCTTCTCCTTTCAGAACCAATTTCAGTGGATTCCAAGACAACATTACCACCCGATAAAGCATTCTTCTTTGATGGTCTTTTTGATGAAGCAGCAATAGCAGCATTCACTTCTCTTGTACTGGCTCGAATCCAATCTGGGACCTGATCATACCGAGTCATCTCCTCAAGCCAACCCTCTTCTTCATCCATTTGATCAAACAATTCAACTTCCTCTTCATTCCTAGCAATCATGCGATTTACCTCCTGCAACGAAGGAACATCGTGGACAGTTTCTTGGCACCTTTCTTCATCATGCAATAATGTCTCCAAAGTCAAACGTCTCTCTTCATGTGTTGTCCTTTGATCAAAACGTCCAGCATTAATAACCTCATCAGCCATATCTATCTTATATTGCTGAATATTGCTCCTTATGAGGCTCTCAATGGATCCTATATATCGATCCTTACCTGCAAGCTCATCCTCCATATCAATAGTGCCTCCACTTCTCATTTCATCCTCCTTCTGATGGCTAGAGATTTTGTCAACAACAGCTTCCATGTAGATGACTTTGACTTCTCTTTTTTGTCCAATGCGATGAGCTCTGGCCACAGCCTGCTCCTCATTTTTAGGGTTTGGGTCGGGATCATAAATGACAACTGTGTCAGCTGACTGAAGGTTAAGGCCTCTCCCAGCAGCCCGAATACTAAGCAGGAAGATGAAACAGTCTGAATTAGGGCTATTGAAGTCCACTATAGCTGATTCGCGGTCTTCCAAAGCTGTTGTCCCATCAATTCTTCTGTACACAAGTCTTCGCCATTGCAGGTACTCTTCCAATATGTCTAGGAGTTTTGTCATGGTACTAAACAGAAGAACTCGATGTCCTGTTCTTTGAAGTTTTATGAGAATTCTATCCAGCATCCACAATTTCCCACAACATTTTACCATAAAATCTTTAGATAAATCACTAAAGAATGGGTAATTAAGCAATGGATGATTGCAAGTTTTACGTAGCTCCATGCATCTGTTATTTAAAGTTTTATACTGCTTTGCCTGGTAGACTGTACTTTTTTCCATCCGACTTTGCTCCTCCTCAGGATTAAGACGAAGAGTTCCGGTGGATTTAATCCAGTCATAAATGGCACTCTGGAAGGCTGACATTCTACACCGTAAAACTATAGATACCTGCAATGCAGCACTGGTATCAGGATTATTCCGTTCATTAAAAAAAAATAAACAGAATTATGCCACACTGTAGAGTAAAAGGTTAAGAGTTGTAGTCAAACCTTTGGTGGTAGCGAGCCTTCAACCTCTTCAACACGACGCCTGAGCATGAAAGGCTCAAGAATCTGATGAAGCCGATGGATAATGATAACTTTCTTCTCTGTCTCAAGCCAATCATCCTCTGCATTTTGGTTGGGATCTTCCTTTTGAAATGGTTTCGAGAACCAATCATTGAAGGCTTTCTTATTGTCAAAAACCTCAGGAAGAAGTAGATTTAAAAGTGACCAAAGCTCCTTCAAATCATTCTGCAGAGAGAATTAAACCATTAACAATTTCATCAACAAGATATGAACATCACAAAAAAACTCAAATCAATTGATCGGCAAAATGACATCTACATGAAATTAACATATAGAACAAGAGTTAATATTTTAAACATTTACTACATATTTTATAAAGAGTCATCAAAATTACGAAATACTAGCCAGAGAGCTTTGACTACATTCCAGTAACAACTAAACAGCCACAATTGTCATTCCCATAATATGATATGCATATTTGACCCCAAAGTTATGGTGACAACAGGAAACCTGTTTTGAGATTATTTATAATTAAAGTGTCACTCAAGCTTCAATAAACTTCATTGACATTATTCATGGAAGTAATATCTGACCGTAACCAAAGAAACCATAAGAACTACTAATTGGCTAAAAGCCTCAAACTACATCTTAGCATCAGCAATCAGGCAGGCATGGCAAGACTAGGTCTTGAGCTCGGCAAAAGCTGAGTCTAGCCTTATGTGGATGATTTAAGTTTTTACTCCTCTCGCTCAAAAAAGAACCAACAAATATCTTTGATACGACCGCTCGTAGAAGAGCTCTTTGGACATCAAATGTGGACAATACACAGGCCCATTCTATTTTGTGCTGAAATTCGACTTTATTTAGAACAGAAGTAGCAAAATGCCAATCGTATGACCCCTTGGCAATAAAGGATTTGATACCATGTGTCAAGAACCAATTCTCCAAAAAAAACTTAAGCTATAAGGTGAGGACATGAATGATTTAAATATTGCTATTAGTTATCGAGGGAAGAACAAGCTGCACAACATAACAGAAACCTTGAAATTTTAAGATATGGTAATGTTTGGTTCAGTTGGGCTATAAAACATTATCTGAGGTTAAAGGAAATCACAGCAACAGTGCATATCATATCAAAGCAGAACAGAACAGACCTGTAAAGGTGTTCCTGTCAGAAGCAGGCGTCTGTGACACCGATATCTATCAAGATCGCGAGCTAAAACTGACTCTCTATCCTTCATTCTCTGAGCTTCATCAATTATGACATACCTCCAATCAATTTTTGAAAGCTTTGATCGATCATACATGATGAACTCATAAGTAGTCACAAGGACATTAAATTTCATAGCCATAACCTCCTGCAAATAAAACACTTAGCGCTGATTGAATTACTCCCAACAGCATACATCAATAGGTTGTGGCACACTTACTTGAGAAAATAATTTTGACCGATGATCCTTCGATCCAACATAAAAAATGCATGACACAGATGGTAACCATGTATGCAATTCACTCTGCATGGTCAATGCAATTTTCTGGGTTAAAGGCACATTTAATCATAAAAGAAAAGGAATATCGTGAAACAAATGAGTTGAAGCTCACCTTCCAGTTAACCAAAACAGCATTTGGAACTATTATAAGATGTGGGCCATAGTTTCCTTTAAATTCCATTAAGTAGGCAATTAACGCCATAACCTGGTCAAGGAAGAAATATTTTAGTTGACAGGTGCATCTTCCACGCAAGACATAATTTCAATATTAAGTGTAAAAAACACTCAGTTCAAAAAACGCTTAATAGAGGTCACTCCCATTTTAAGGGAGGCGGACACAGCAAAACATTAGACTAACCTGGACTGTTTTGCCAAGACCCATCTCATCAGCCAAAATTCCATTTAATTTGTTGTTATACAAAGAAAGCATCCATTGCAATCCAACCTTCAAAAATAACATGTCATATACTTAAAAACTTACTCAAAGACGATAAGAAATTACAAACAACTTCACCAACTGGAGAAACTTACGAGCTGATACTCTCTCAGTGTTCCAGCCCGCAACATTGATGGTTGCCTTAAAACTTTTTCATTCACGGCATGAGCAAGGTTGTAATACCTGGCATGTGGCCAATGATTGAAACCAGTAGGCATCAGACATATTAATTATATAACAAATAAAATGTTTTAAAAAATTAAATTTAGATAAACAATAGCGCAGCACTAAAAAAATAATAAAAAGGTATTGGTAAATTCCAAGCCAAAAGCCAGTACTACAATAAACCTGACCACAAGAATTCTTGTGACAAAAGCCCAAAACTAGAGATACGCAAAAATTGAATAAAACTCACTTGCTGACAGAAGACGAGCCATCTTTTGGAGCATTCATCTCCATAAAACGATTTCTAATCATCACTTCCTCTCCAGCACAAGCTGCTGCAGCTCTGACTTCTTCTTCAGAAAGACCCTTTAATCATAAAATAAATAATGGATCAATGATAAATACATGATTTCAGAAAGACATTATAAATCTTACATTAGAAAACATCTAAAATAGAAAGTTAAAAAATGAATGGTATGGAAAAAGAAATCAAAAGGCACTCAAATGTAAAAGTTTTCTCCCAGGCCACAGGAGTTTTCCTTTTCTTTTAAAATTTTAGGGAGAGGAGAGAGTAATGAACCATGCCTGCAATCGTGCAGCAGCTGCTGCGACTTTTGCTGACTCCTCTACTTCCTGTTGATTTTTGGCAGAAGTTATCTTACTTCCTAATTTTTGGAGATACTCTTCAGTCTGGGTTAAGAAAGTTGAAAGTACATTGTATCTCTCCGCAGCATCCCCTGGAAGGCTAGTCTGTTGCTCCAGCAACATCTCCCTATATCTGTCAACATCATTGTTTTTTAAGGCTTCCATTCTCTTATTCCTGTCATCATCCTTATTTTTTGAGAATTCTTTCAACATCTTCTCGTGATATTTGGCCACCCCTCTATTGCGAGCAGTACGAGCATCACGAATGGCCCAGTGAACTTCAAGAAGCTTCTTGCGCCATTGGAATATAGATTTCAGTTGCTTCTCCCTAAAAGCTTTCTGAGATGTCTGCACTTGTCGAGCGAGTTCCACACGCTGACGTTCACACAGCTTAACAAACTTGCGATATGGCCTGTCTGGCATTGCCATTATCTCCTGTTGCTGTTGATCAATCTCACCTCTTAAACGTGCCTGGAGATCTAAAAGGCGAAGCTTTTTCTCTTCAATTTGCAACTTCAACACAAGATCTGGCCTAATTCTTTTCCTCTCTAAGTTTACTGCAAGTAATCCTTCAATCTTCTTTAAATTCTCAGTTCTTCTCTTGTTAAAGACTTCTGTGCCTTCCTCATAAAGAAGCTCTTTTACATCATATGCCAGAGACAAATTGTTGTTGTTGTTTGCCATCATTGATGATCCAAAGGAATCTTGTTTCCTAGTGAAGAAAGGAAAATCAAATAGGGGCCCATAATATTTTTTTGTGGGTCCTGCATCCTTTGGCAGGCCAACAACAGTGCTTGACTGTGCAGGTTTATTAATCTGTGCAATGTCAGTTACCGAAGCCTGGGAAGCGACAGCCTTTCCTTTATCTAATGCCAACTCATTTATAACAGGAGCTCTGTTAATCACATGTTCACTTTTCTTGTCTGACTTAGCAGAGAATCCAGCGGATTGCTGCTCTTCCATTCCAGCAGAGACCTTTGTCACAGGAAGCATAGCTTGAATATGAACTTCTGCTCCGGTTGAATTCTGATCTCTTACAATAGTTTCCTGCTTTGAAGAATTTCCATCAAAAGATATGATGGGTTGTGAATCCTTGGCCTTGGATTCGTTCTGCCTTGGTTGATCTGCCACACTATTTCCCATAGATTTATCTTGATTCTGTGCTCCTGCAGAGTGAATTGGCTGCTGCACTTGCAAATCAAGAGGTGGTGGAGTAATGGCTTCAAGAAGTTCTTGGGGAAGTATACCATCACCTTTCTATCAACCAACAGAAAAAGAATATTAGTGAGCACAATTGTCATCAGATATTATATTATA
>Ga0228710_1000607_pt1 | contig 47247 bp, 22 predicted proteins | sample MedpolnodulmetaG_FD_177995 | JGI IMG/M metagenome (GOLD analysis project Ga0228710, IMG submission 177995) | Root nodule microbial communities from Medicago polymorpha collected in Santa Monica, California, United States - pink nodules | ecosystem: Host-associated > Plants > Roots > Nodule... | reverse complement strand
TTGTAAAGTAACAATGTACTTGGTAACAGGTTTTGAACCAAAAAATGTAAACTAAGAAGTAATGCAGATTACAAAGAAAACTGTTTCTCTAAGTCTATGCTTTCTGAACTTTTTCCAACCCTTTTTCTCTCTTCCTTGGACCTATTTATAGGCCAAGAATGCTCTTCAACGTGTTCTGATCGTGCACTGCAGGTGGAGAGAGTGGGAGGGAAACTGGGCAAAACTGCTTCAGATCGTGGGGGAGACTGATTCTCCCGAACCCGTGACGGGCGTCACAGGGTGTGACGGTCTGCCTGTCACGGGTGCTGACGGCCTGGCATGCTGGTGACGGCTGGGTCGTGTTGAAGGATGACGGTCAACCCGTCACAGAGTATGACGGCTGTCACCCTGAAGCTTGACAATTCAGGACTTGTTCTTTTCTTCGCTTTCTCGCCGAATTTCGCCGTTTCTGCGCATGGAGGCCTCTATTGCTGTGTACCTGAAAAACATAACCAAACAACCAGCATAACAAAGGCAAAAACAAGCGAATCTAGGCCTAAACTACACACAAAACGAGTTGAAATAGTGTTGTGTTTTGCATGTTATCAAAATACAATCAATCATATGTGTGACTTTAGATGTAATTATGATCAACGTTGAACTTTTAAAAGGCAGATGTTTCATATACATTGCAACATTTATATATACATGCTTCAATGTTAACGTTGAACGTTAAAACATGTATATTTCACATATATTGTGACATTTATATAGATGTTCAATGTTTAATTTTGATATTGTCAAACAATTGCAATCAAATATATATAGGTGATTTAAAAATAATTATGATTTATGCTCAATATTTTTTAAGGATTTGACAATTATGATATATTGACTTTGGAAGAAATATTTGCATGGATAATGTACATGAATAAAATCCGACTTCAATACTAATGTCTAGGAAAGTCTAAATTTATTTATTAGAATATATGCATTTGGTTAGCGGTTCCCCCGATGAGTGTGTATAGAAAAATATATGTTGAGAGAAGTCAAGTCGTTATTGATCATAGTTATCTTAAGAGATTAGTCTCTGCAGTTAGATATTATGAATAAGATATCGTTTCAAACTAGATGGCATTCATTATAATCAAATAAAAAGAAGTTTATTTCAATGATTTTCGAAACTCCAAAACAAAAAACTAATTGCATATTTGTGGATGTCTTGCATAACAGGAAAATTGATATATAATAACTTGAACTGCACACCACAAGAAAATAGAGGATGTCAGACTTGGAAAACTTGCTTCTAGAGGCAGCAGGTGTGACAAAGCGACAAAAGCTTCGAAACACGAGACAGAGACACGAGGATGCATCATTATCTGATAATGAAAGTGATTCCAAAGAGGAAGATTCCGATAAAGGTGTTGGTAATGGAAACAAAAGGCCAAAAACAATTACATCTCAAGTTCCATTGAAGAAGAGGTTAGAATTGGAAACTACCAAAAGAGGTAACAATGAAGACAGAAACAAAGGAGAAGGAATTGATTTGAAGGATTGTGAAGATGGTGTTAGAGAAGATGATAGCAGTGAAGAATCTGAGGGTATTGATAGTGATCTTTACAAGAATGAAGATGACAAAAAAAGGCTTGCTAAGATGACAGAACTCGAAAGAGAAATGATTTTGTCCGAAAGAGAAACTAAAAAAGGCGATAAAGAGCTGAAAGAGAAAATGATCATGAGAATGAAGAGAGAAAACAATAATTCATCTGCAAGAGCTTCTAGTTCTAATAATCAATCATCACCTCTTCCTTCGTCAACCAAGATTCGTTCGTCAGCTAGACATGCCGAGAAAACAGCTGCAAAAGGCGATGCCTTAAGCGAATTGCGTGCGAAAAGAATGAAGCAACAAGTCACAGACAATAATGGAAAATCAGAAATGAGGAAAAAGAAGACAGAAACATTGGAGACTAGTCCAAGTAGCTCAAGTGAAAGTGAAAGTGTTGTGAGATCTGAAAGTGAAAAAGAATCTTCTTCTGATGATGGCGAACTAGTTGACAGTGATGATGATAAGAACATGGATGAATTAGATAAACCAACATTTGAAGATATAAAAGAAATTACCATAAAGAGGTCAAGGCTTGTGAAATGGTTGAATGAACCATTTTTTGAGGAACTAATAGTTGGTTGTTTCGTCCGAGTTGGTATAGGAAAATCAGAAAATGTACCTGTTTATAGACTCTGCATGGTTCAAAAAGTTGATTGTGGTGATCCTAATAAACACTACAAAGTAGAAAATAAAGTGACTCATAAGTACTTAGTTTGTGTTTGGGGAAGTGAAAATTCTGCTAAAAAAATTCAAGTTGCTGTAGTTTCTGAATCTGCACCATTAGAGAAAGAGTTCAAACATTGGATTAGAGAAGTTGAGAGAACATGTAGCTATATGCCAAGTAAGGTAAATATAATGGAAAAGAAGGAAGCTATAAGAAAAACAAACACATATGTTTACTCGGCCGCTACGGTGAAACAAATGTTGGAGGAGAAAAAAACTGCACCTTCTAGGCCATTGAATGTTGCGGTCGAAAAGGATAAGTTAAAGAGGGAGTTTGAATTAGCGGAAAGTAAAAACGACGAGGCATGGATGGAGAGGATTCAAACAAAGTTGGCGGAATTGGAAACATTGCGTCGTGCGAGAGAGAACGATGTTAAGGCTATTAGGCTTGAAGAGATGAACAGAAAGAATCGTGTTGAGAATTATAAAAACTTGTCTGAGCATAGAAATATGATTAATGCAAATTTGAAAGCGGGAGAGGAAGGGTATGATCCTTTTTCTAGAAGGTGGACAAGGTCAAGAAACTACTACAATGAAGATCAAGGTAAAGAGAGTAAAGAAGAAGGTAAAGAAGAAAAGGACGATAAAATAGTCGACGTCGAGGCTACAAAAGAATCATTGAAAGAAGCTGCTAATGCAGGAAAATTGACTGATACTATTGCTCCTGTGGATGTTGAAACAGAATCAAATATGTTGCATGATTTTGAATTGCAAATTTCATTGGCTGAACTTCAGAAGTTTGGTAGTGGAGAAGAACAAAGAAGAAATGTGTTTTTTGCAAGGAAACAAAAAATTGAAGCAACAATTGGTTATCAAGTACCTGAAAATGATGGGAGAAAACATCATCTTACATTAACCATTAGTGACTATAAGAGAAGAATGGGACTTCTTTGACTAAGAAGTTTTATGCTAATCCAACTAATTATTAGTGGCAATTTAATTTCATTATTTTACTTGATTATTTGTAAAATTTACATGCTTTACCTCTTCTATTTGCTTCTTTATCTATGTTTTAATGGTTGAGAATTTGAGATCAGGGTTCTAAATTGCTGCTGCAATTGACTTTGGAGACCTCTAAAACTTATATTGCGGTTTACCACGTTTGAAATTCTGTATTCAATAGCAAATTAGAGTATGAACTACAATGAATCAAGAGCCTAATATGCCCTTCTCGTAATGTAGCATTTATAAAAAAATAAATTCCAAAAAGAGTGTTACTTTCGATTTTTAATGTAGTTTAAATTGTTTGGTCTCCAATTATACCTCGTCTAGACTGCCCAAAAAGGCTTTGCCCGACAATACTCGGAAAATTGCTCCTCTCCCATCAAATAACACTCACTCCCAACTAAATGGACGAAAGTACCCCTGCGTGACTTAAGTCACGTTCGGTATTTTCAGCGTGAGTTAACTCTCGCAGGTTGTAAACCCAACATGAGTTAAGTGAGAAATTTGTGAGGGCATGGACGAATAAAGTCTTGCATCTAGGGTGTAGAACCACCAATGTTGTTGAATAGGCTCATGGAAAGTTGAAATGATATTTGAGGAGCAGTGTGAGAGATTTGACATCATTTGGGATGAAATACACAAAATGTTGGCTATCCAGTTAGGTGAGATAAAATTTTGGGAGGAGCATAACTGTCTTGGAACACAAATACAAAAAACACATTTTGTTCTTTGAGTCGGAGGGTTATGTATCTAGGCCCGCATTAGGTTTTATCTATGACGAATTAACACGCTCCATGACATCCGACTTTGCTAAAGAAGATTGTGGTTGTGTGCAAAAGACAACGTACGGGTTACCTTGTGCATGTATTATTGCCATGAAGAGAAAGGAAAAAAGCCTATTATATTGGATGAAGTACACCCTCATTGACAAAGGTTAAGTGTACATGGAGAAGAGGTTGATGAACATTTTTCTGTGATGGACGATTGGAATACCATTTAAGAACTTCTCAAAAGAGCCCCTTACAAGATTAAACTCCACATTAAAGAGGCTATGCGTCAACTAGGATTTTTGGAAGACACGATGTTGTCTCCACCTCCAAAGAAAGGCAGTAACCAAGGGAGCACCTAAAAGGGTGAGGTCTACACCGAAAGCGACATCCACGGGTCGAATCCCCTCTAGGCAAGAGCATGTTGATTCTCAAAATCCTGATAGTCAATCCTCACAACCCATGATATCACTTCCAAAGAGGAAAGGTGCAACGTCTTGGCACTTATTCCCGCTCACAAGCTTCGATGCCTACTACACAACCTTTATGTAACATATATATATATATATATATATATATATATATATAAATAATATTGTCGGTGTTCGTCCTATTTCTTGATGGGAGAATAGCATATTTTACTCGAGCATAAGGCCCATAAGCAGACACTAGGCTACACGGGTGCAATCCCACTCCGCCATGACCAACTGGAATTTATGACAAGGCCAAAATCTCTAAAGGCCCTAGATAATGCAAACCCCCTCTTTTGTTTCATTTACACTTTCTCTCTCTGTAACGGACAAATCGTCATATTCCCATGGAAACATAAAGTTTTCATCGCTCATTATCACCCAACTTTGATGGTTACAACATCCACCATCTGTAACCGTCAAACAACGACTTACTCGTCATTGATGGACCAACGACGTCCAAATCTACAAAAGGGACTACAATAGTCCTCCAAGGTACGATAAATCTCTCTTGAAGCTTTTAAACTTTTCACTCAAAGAATGACTTGAGCGTTGGAGTGTCTTTTGTAGGTACTCTCTTCTCATTGTTTGGTAAACTACATCTATTCTCTTTAATTATTCTCTCAGTCTCACGATAAATTAGCCAAAATAGTTCTGCTAAATCTCTTGATTCAAAACTCTTTATCAAATTACAACCCCTCAATCTCTTAACCGAGTTTGTAATCTTTGAAGGTTTTATAGAACATTAATTTCTTAATCACAACCTACCAATCTAATATCCTCTAAAGCGACCAGTTAGATTGAACAATATATTATGCTAAATCAACAATTAGGGATTGAACAATATATTATGCTAAATCAACAATTAGGGCCAGTAGTCTTTTGATAATAAGGATGAATTCATACATTCATCAACATATGAAAAGAATTAAGAACAAATATACTAAATACTACTAGGATTGTAATTACTTTGAACATAGCTTGTACACTCATCCAAAACAATCTACATTTTTTTAACCAAAAACTAACCCGTCCTTAGCACGGGTCAATTATGCTTATTTAATGTTGTATAAGAGTTATCGATTTGAACCATCTACTATTTATGTTCATGCAATAAACCCAATAGTATTGGATGTGATGTGATGAAATGTATTGGAAAAAGAAAAGAGAACGAGTAAAGAGTTGCATCCTTCATTTATAAATTGATTTTGTAAAGATAAGTTAAACTCAATATCAAAATATAATAATTCACAAAGAAATAGTCTCCACCAAAATAAAATTTATTAATTTAGTGGTCCACTGTCACCTATGCTACACCGTGGAAACTCTAATTTTCATTCCTTGTTTGAATAGTCAAACAAATCTCATACTCAATCATATGCATCAGCTCTTACAAGTACCTTAAGCGCGAAGGCTTGAATTTGACTTTTGTGTTTACGTATTATCATAAAGTTTTACTCTACAAGCTACTGGTATTTTTCATTGAGTCAAATATAAACAAATACAACTGTAAAAAGAAAAAAAAAAATACGTATGAGTATCATCGAAAATTTGAAAGAAATTTTAGAGAAATAATATTTTCACATCAAATAGTTTATGTTTTTCGAAATTCTCTTTTATAAAGGTAAGTAAATGCATAAAGAAATTTCTTATCCTACCATATTGATTTTATAGGATAATTTATTTTTTTTAAGAAATCAAAATGATATATATTAACAACAGCGATGATAATTTCTCAAAAGTACAAGATGTACTAGAGAACTCACCCCGAAAAAGAATTGTTTAACAAAGTAATTACATAAAAGGTCAGTCGATACCCAAACGAAGTAAAGGGTCCGACCACCATCTTTGAGAACCACACACAAAATTGGTGTTATTAGCTTTCAACCACCAAAACAAATGATATTTTGCTTTTTCTAATAGTTGTATAATCGGTGTTTCTATGTTCTTGAACAACCTGTTGTTACGTTCATTCCAAATCAACCAAACACAAAGTAGCCATATTAGTTGTAAAAATGACCGACGCGCCTTCGAGTGACTTGTAGAGTGAGTAAATTGATGGAAATGCTCACTGATATTTTGAGGGTATGCTCCAGACATGCCAATCCAAGACCTGATGTGCTGCCATAAAGAACTGAAAACATCGCAGTGAAGAAACATATGGTTGGCGGTTTCTTCCATGTCGCAGCCTGATACACACGAGTTGGCTGTAGCATCAATAAGACCGCGCCTTTGAAGATTGCTTCTAGTTGGTAACCTGTCCTTCATCAATTGCCAGGCAAGAATGGAAATCTTCAACGGAACCTGTTTGTGCCAGATAAGCTCTTCTCCTACATCAATTGGGTACGTCCGTATTTGTCAATGTTTGATATGCGCCTCTCACAGAATATCCTTCGTATAGGATAAAATTTTAATTAATGGATTTAGGATAAAGATATGACTTTTGCTTCAGCGGTTTAGTTAGACTTTAGAGCTTCTCCATGCGACTATCCTTTTATATTTTTAATTCAATAATCAACAGGCGATTTCCTATCGTATACGTATGTTATTATTTTTTATGCTATAAATATGAGACTTAAGTTTCTCCAATTTTACCAAAAACAACAAAATGGCTTTAAAGGTTGGAACTATCCTTCTTGTCTTCGTTTGTGGTAAATCTTAAACCCCACCTCTCTTTCTTTCAACATATTGTTTTTGTTTCTTTTAGCAAGTTATGGTCAACTTTGTATAGATATAGAAATATTTTCTTGTTCAAAAAAAGATATAGAAATATATTGCACTAAATTTAGCTTAACATTGAGACTAACTTGCTAGTTTTTTTTTTTGAACTTAATGCATTGAGACTAACTTGCTAGTTATTCCCTTAAACTTAATGCATACATCTCGAGTTTATGTGATATACTTTATTTGAGATGTGGTAATCAAAAATTAACAGGACTACAAATTTGATTATGAAGTTTATTTTGTGTGAGTTTCTAAATAAGATTAAACAAACTATAATTAAACCGGTGCACTAAGTTTCTAAATAACAATCCTAGAAAGGTGACAACTAGGGTATCCATGGAAGAATGATGGATAATTTACCTCAACCAATGGACATTCACCTTTTTAGGGAGTATCAATGAACTATCTTGACCCCACCAATAAATTGCTCATTTCGATTGGTTGATGGGGTAAATTACCCACCATTTTTCAAAGGTAATCTAGAAAAAACCTTTAGAAAGGTCTAATTATTAAGTAATTAGGGTTATATAACATGAACAGAAACTCAAGATAGGCTGGGTTATTAACTTCATACCTAATTTAGTTGGACACAATTGGTTCACTTACGTACTTCCCTTATACTTCAATATGTGCTGAAGACGAAACCTATACAATTCAACAAAAAAATAATAAAAAAATATATGAAAGCTACACTTTTGTGAGATTGCTCATTTGAGTAATTTTTTTTCTTCTGAAAATAAAAATAAATTGGTCATATAAGAAAAGTAATCTAACTTTCTTGTTTATGATCCAGGTGCAATTCTTTTAGGAGGCAATTTGAAAACTGTTGATGCACAAAAAATTTGCCCACAATTTTGCTATGATTCAGTTGCATACATGACTTGCCCTTCTACAGGTGATAAACACCTCAATCCAGCATGCAATTGTTGCATTGCATCAACTGGATGTGTACTTTATGAAGCAGATGGAACTCGTATTTGTAGTGCTGATTGAAATATATGGTTGTGATGTGAATGTCTATTCACATACATAAATACGTAGCACTTTTCTGAATTTCAATAATTATGTTGTAATATGCGTGATAAATTTTTTTTTTTGTAATCATTTGAAAGCATATGTAACTCCTATTTGTATGTAATATGGATATGGATGGATGTGATGTGAATGTGCATTCACATACACAAAATCACTCTTCTGAATTTCAATAATTATGTTGTAATATGTGTGATAAAAAATTATAATAAATTGTATTTATGAAAAATACAACCACTCTAGGCTTTACTTTCATGCTTTATGTCTTCAATATTATCGTTTTTATTTTGTCAAAAAAATATCTCTAAAAATTCATTGTGTTTTGAGTCCAATATTGGATACAAAACCTCAATTTCAAGGTCCTTAAACATAGCTCGATTAATAGTTACGCTAGAGTGGATAGGTGTCGAGGTTCGGACCTCTGATTTTTCACTTATCTCCTATCTCCTTCAAAGAATGAATTTCTAACCGCTATACTGTTAAAAAGAAATTCACAGAACAATTTCAACCAAAAAAAAGTACATAGACCAAACCGTCAATGTCTAAAACAAAGATTTCTCTTTATTTATTTCGTTTTCCAACTAGTATAGCGAAAATACTATTTTGATTACATAATTAATTGTTTCAAATAATCAAAAATCAAATTTTTCTATTCACACCTCATGTATTTGTGGTTACACCCAAATTTTCTTAAAAGTTTATAATAATACCAAAATGGTCCTTTTATATAAATTCTCTTAAAACCTTGATTTCATTCATTGTCACTCTAAATTTTCACCCTCTTTCACCCACAAACGATCAAACAATTCTGATGTTCAGTCAATATCTGTGGAAGATTAAAGAGTGAATCAAAACATCTTTCATCCATACTCGATTGCATATAAGTAAATGAATTTATTCTTTTCAATAATGTTAGTTTCAAATTTTCTTCTTCTTGTTCAACTGCATTGTACGATGGTTTCAATTTACATTATTGAGGTTAATTTAAATTCAGTTTAAGTAGGTTCATGTAAACTTAGTTTACATGACCTACTTAAACTGAGTTTAAGATTAAATTACAGTAGAATCAAGTCTTCTCCATTGTTAACCCATGACAAGAAAAACACAAATTGAACCCAGAAAAAGCTTAGAATTAGGGAAGCCATGACAAGAAAAACATAATCGATCGAAGAACACAACTTGATAACCTTATTTGCTTCGAATTTTCTTTGAAATCTTGCATAGAAGGGATACATCTACTTGAAAAAGGAAAGACAGAAGAGGAATTTTGGAGTGTAACCAAGAAAGAAGGAAGAGGCTTTTTGAAAATGAAATTTCATGCAAGGGTAATTTTGTCATTCTGGGGTGTAACCAGGATTACACAGGGTGTAATTAAAAAAACTCTAAAAAGATCATCATTCAAATTCAAACATAATATCTACTTTTTAATTTAAAAAATATCTAAAAGTATTCCAATTATAATTATATAGTAGAGATCAATTTCTATCAAATGAACTTTTAGACATACATTCAATTAAATTACACCATATTTGCAAGATACATTCAATTAAATTACATCATATTTGCAAGACTCATAGAATAACGGTAACTAAGGTTAGCACACCGTCGAAAAACAATTCATGTGGATACGACACTCTACTTATCTCTTTATTTTATTTTGTTCCCAAATAAGTAACACAAATTGTTTGGTTGAATTGTCAATTCATGTGGATACGATACTCTACTTATCACTTTATTACTTGGTAAGTGATTTGGTACACTTGCCTAATCCGACCATCAGTACTCGATCTAACGAAGAAACACCTTATCATACACAAAGAAAAATTTGGGAAGCTATCGGCAGGCAACCATAAAAATAAACCCTAAGGAAGGTAGGGTTAAGCTATTGACCCAAAAAGAGCTGTTTATGAGAGACAACTCATGCCTTTAAAAATTAATAGAATAAAAAGAATAAAAAAAATTAGTGTCGCGCATGGGCGTCTTGTGCTAGCACCTCCCAGCGCATGTGAGGCCTGGGAACATAAGGGGACTTTGGCCCTTTTTCTTCTCAACACTTATTTTTGCCCAACAACATAAACCCATTCCTCCAACACAAATGTTCTCTCATCATGAACCATACTAATCTAACCCTTTTTCACCATTTTTCATTCAAACAACTCTTTTGTTTTCAATTCAATCTCAATTCATTCTAAAAAGAGGAAGAGATTGTTCATTTCTTTTTAGGGGAGAGGCACAAAATAAGAGATACAATAAGTTCAAGCATTTGCATTTTCAGGAAGATAGAGCTTTTCAAAGTGGGAAGCATGCAATTTCGAGAATTCAAGAAAAGCTTGAAAGGAGAGGATGGACTAAGTTGAATAACATGATTCAATAATCGAATCGCTCTATTGCGATTGAATTATTTGCAAACTGATCATTCCAAACTAAGAAGGATACAAATCCTTATGTTTCTTTTGTGCGTAGGAAGCAAGTAAGGTTCAAACAAGAAGATATGCACTTTATGCAATTAAGAGTCTTGATGAAATTGAGAAGTTGGAGGAAAGATAAACAATGAATGAAGGAACGCTTTTCACCTTAAATGCTCTTTGTGAAGGAACATGTGTTAAAGGCGCAAGTAACAATCTAACACAAAGGAAAGCAAATGCTATGGATGTGGGATAGTTCAACTGGCACACCATTAGCACCACATGTAGTGCCTAGGCGACACCAGCAAGGAGTGGAAAAACAACAACCTTGTGAAAGGTATGACAAACTGACATTGAGAATGGCTAATGCCATAGTTGATAGGAGCAAAGCTATGTATGTACCTATGAATCAGTTTGAAGGTGATCCAGAGTTCGAGGCTGCCATGAGAGAGACAAGGGTAGGACCGACCACTTTTTCTTTGTTTGAGCAATACCAGGGAAACAAAGGTCTGCTAGAGTATCACAGTATGAAGATAAGCTAGCATTACATAAAAAGCATTAAAGTCGGCTTAAGGAATTCGAAATGGAAGAAAGGCAACACAAAGGAAAGCAAAATGGAGACATGCTTAATATGTTGAAAGTACAAAAATATCTATTATCTATACTATAATTTTAACAAAAATCAAATTAATTTTAATCAAAATTTCATAAAAACCACCTTTTATAATTTATGTGCATTAACTCAATAAGAAAAGCAGATAGACGAGTATGAAGTGGCCGTCTAAACGCTAGTGTGTTTATATATATATATATATATATAATGGTGGTGGGTTGACGGTCCAAAAAAACTTTGCACACACAACCGATCAAAACATTTAGAATCGCCACATTAAATAATGATTTTAATTTACATGTCAATTTAAAATGTTTTGATTTGTTGTGTGTGCAAAGTCGTTTTGAACCGTCCATCCACCACCAGTAAAGTATATATATATTTATATTAGATTAACTGCACAACATCATAATAAATGATACAATGTTTTTTTCATACAAATGGTTAATTACATTTAGTCAAAAAAAAAAATTGACCAACTCAGAAACTTCTTTTTCTTTTATTATTATTATTATTAACAACAATATTCTTATTTAGATTTAGTATACATCTATATGGTCAAATGGCTAATTAATATGAAAAAAATAATTAATTAATATTTGTAATTTCTAAAGGAAAAAAAATTCTTCTTCATCATGTTCTTTGTTATATATAACAAGAAGTAGATCATATATGTTCAACACTAATATATCATTTCTCTATATCTCAAGATGGTTTCAATCTCCAAAATTGCTTTCTCAATTCCAATGTTACTCATTATTTTTGTTGCTTTACGGTTCACAAATGGTCAAATTCTTCCTCCGATTGTTCCTCCAATCATTCCTCCGATTGTTCCTCCAGCAGGCGGTGTTATTCCTCCGGTTTTTCCTCCAATCATTCCTCCGATTGTTCCTCCAGTAGGTGGGGTCATTCCTCCAGTAGGCGGGGTCATTACTCCGATTGTTCCTCCAGTCATTCTTCCGATTGTTCCTCCAGTAGGTGGGGTCATTCCTCCAGTAGGCGGGGTCCTTCCTCCGGTTGTTCCTCCAGTAGGTGGGGTGATTCCTCCGATTGTTCCTCCAATAGGCGGGAACGTTCCTCCAACCGTTCCTCCAAAAGTTTCTATGTAACACATGCAACATCTACTCGAAAAGAAGGAAAACAAACAATTTAGTGATGAGAATAATACTCTTAACTTATACCTCAATTTATGTTGATTGAATAATAATAAAAAGGATATAGTGCCTTATTATAACTTTTGTTATAGTAAATCATCATTTATTTTTTGAGTAAATCATCATATATTGATCGTAAGAAATATGAATTTGGTATTCCTTTCTTCCTCATATTCTTCTTATCATTTATTTTGATATAAAAAGTTCCTTTCTTAGTGAAATTTTATTTGTTTTATACAAAATGTGTTTCCTTTAAAACAAGGCCGACCTAATAGATTAAGAGATCCAAAGAAATTTTTTATTGAGGCCTTTTAAAATATATATTTAAAAACATTAAAAATAATTCATTTTGTATTGACCAAAGTGTTGACCAAAATTTGAATCCATGACCAAGAGTAAATGAGGTTTTTTTCATAACCAATTAAGCTATGTAATGTCAATAAATTATCTAATATATTATAAACTTATAAACATATTATTTTCGAATATTTTACCCAAAATTTTAAGGTTAAAGCCCTTGCTTAAATTGCTTGGCATTTGGATCGGCCCAACTTTAAAAGTAAATGATTTATTTATTAATTTATAACATCAACGTGTTCCTTTTTTTTAAGTGCAGTAGTTTCTTTGGCAAGTGGCAACAATTATTTTTATGAGAGGGAAATAGTTATAATATGAAAAGTTTTATTTGATATATACATATTCCAACTTAAAAAAAAAAACCTAAATTACAAAAAGTCAATCTATCTATCATCTATACTATCTTAAATTCTAAACTTGAGTTAACCTTAAGTTTGGATTGTGCCTATGTGGCACTTAAAAAACATCTTCATCCTATAATTCATTCATCTTCATTTTTTTTTTACCCAATTCATTCAACTTCATGAGTTACATAACATTCACTATATGAATTTAATGTCTAAACATACTATCTCCTTAAAAAAAATCACATTTTGTTATTTCACACTATCATTATAGTAACCGGTGATCTTTTAATTGCCACTTCCCAAAATCCTTTCCTAGCTCCCTTTTGATTTATTGGTCTCTTCCTTTGAAACTATCCATCTGTTACAAACATTTTTATTCTCATTCATTTGGTCTTCTCGTCTCCCAATGAGGAGTGCTTTTATATGGAGGTTGCATAATCACATTTGGAACCCACATGCTTTGATGCACGGTCTAGAGGAAGGCTTTCAAGTTAATATGCCCAATGTTGGTAGAATTAAACTATTACTCCCTCCGTCTCATAATAAGTGAATCATTTGCAAAAAATATTGTCCGAAAAAAATTGACCTATTTCATTTTTCAATACAATATTAATTCTTTTTTTTCAATTATAACTCTAATCAATATTACTTTCATCATTCCCAATTCAATATATTCTACTTTGCATTTATGACGAGGAGAAATACAATACTCCCTCCGGTCTCAAATATAAGAAAAGATTCTTTTTTTAGGTTCATTGAATAATTAATGTATCTGTTTTACAATGTAGACCAGATACATTAACTACTCAATGAATCTAAAAAAAGAATATTTTCTTATATTTGAGACCGGAAGGAGTACTTAACAATACACTCAAAACTATTTTTCTCTCTCTTTCACTTATACATTTTTTTCTTAATACGTGTGAGATGAACAAAAGACTCAAACAAAATGGGACCGAGGGAGTATGTTCCACTATTAACTTCAGAATGTTTTTGTAGGGGGAATTTCAGCATGATATATTGTTGCATTGAACCAAATGTAGTATTGTTGTTGTTCAATAGTTCAAGAACATTGCTCTTCTCATTTTCCTCTGTCAAATTAAATCGATGTACATAGTCTTTCTTTGTGTAAGTTTATGTGACAAAATAAAAAATTTGTATGCACAATAAGATTAGATTTTTAATATTTCATCTCTTGCACGTGGTTGTAATATGATTTGAATGTTTCTATAAAGTTTGCATTGTAATCTTCATAGTGGTGTGAGTATTATTTATTTTTATTATTTTATTTGGTTAAAGTGGCGTGACTATTATTTGTCCCTTTTAAATTTGTTTTTAGAAGAATTATTGAAGAGTTAAATTAAAACAAGTTGTAAACTATGCTTGAGTTAAGCTTAAGTTTGGATTGTCCTTGTGTGGCATCTCTAAAAAAATCCTATTCTTTTTTTAATAATTTTCCATCTTTCAATTTTATTATAATTCAAATCCAATTTTATTGATTGTTAATATAGGTGAGCGACACATTATTTGTGTCATAAATAATCTTTTTATCTACTCTCTGTATTCTATATTCATTTGACAAAGAAATAAGCGTAAAAATATTTTAATAGTCATTTTTAAAATCAATGAATAATTCAAGAAACCTATCATTTTTTTTTATAAAGGAAGCCTATCAAGTTTGCTAGTTCTTATCATCAAACTCAAGCAACGCACGGGTTATATACCTAATAAAGGATAAATGAGAGATGGCATAACAAGTCTATATTATTTTATACGAGGAGGATCTACCAACTTCAATAGTAATTTTAAAGAGTTCCCCTCAAAATAAAAAAAAGTAATTTAAAGAGTTACTCTATCTCCTCACCCTTCATTTATTTAATTTAATGAACTAAATTTATGTCTTATTATAATCAATTTTTCTGATTCAATCAATATTTATTTTTTATAAACACAATTAATTAGTGAGAAGTTTAGTGAGAAGTTTAATTCTTTTGCCATGGATCCAAACAATACATTGAATCTAGATAGTGAGAAGATCGATACGAGAATTTTAGTTTGGAATCTAGATATGAGATCGCGCCATCTTAAGCTCTATTCTCGGATAAGACATTGGCACCATCTATGAGAATTGTTTGCAATTCCTTATCGATTTTCTCAAATCCACCACCATAAATGTTTTTCACAAATGTAACTGTCTCAGTTACGACTTTCCGATGGCAAGTTCTCAGTCTACTCGTGCTAGAGATAACACAAAAATCACCACAACTCTTAGTTCCGCGGTACAAATTCTTCAATATCACTCTTATCCGATTTTTTCTCGTGTGACCAAAGGCAAAGCTTCACATTGCACTTCCACTTTCGGATTGGACTTTGGCTCAATCCACTATGTGTTTTGAGTCTTTTTAGCAAGAAATCCTGTAAATTGGAAAAACAAGACATCGCATGACAGATTAAGAATATGAAGATTGAAGATCAATGATTCTTGAAGGCAATACAAAGTGAAGAAAATTCATTTCAAGTTTCAAGGCATTGCAAGATGGAAGAACGTTAGAAAAAAGAACAGAAACGACAAAATATGCACAGAAACTACAAAATTGCATAAGGAAGCCTTGGCTACAATCTCATGCACCCATGCCCCTCACTCTATGCGCCATGCGCATGAGCACAACCAGGGAGTGTCCTTTTGCTTGTTTTCCGAGTCGTTTTAGTTGGAAAACCATAGTTTTCTTCTCTTAACCCCTAAGAATGATGCATTATAAATAGAGACCATTGCACACTCTTTTATTCATTCAGAATGCTAGCGGTACAAATCAAAGGTCAAGCACCGGAGTTTCAAGGCAGATGATCTACATCCTCCTCTGGTTCATTTTGACCCTAAAAGTCAAACCTTTCCCTATAAATACCTAAACAACTACACATATTTCATTTCTTTTAATTAAGCTTTCTTTTAATAAAAAGGACTGGTTGTTTAGTTAAAAACAAGGATCACTTATATATTTCTATCATACTTATATAAATTACTTTTGACACTTTAATATAGGGATATTTCCATCATACTTATGTAAGATTCAAATGACTCATTTTCAAATTCTCCACCATGATCACTTCTGCCTTTTAAATTTTTTAATTCTTTTTCAGACTGTATTTGAGTACAGAAGTTACTAAACACATTATATGCATCATCTTTAGTTCTAAGAAACTTAACCTAAATCCATCTGCTCTAATCATCTACAATGACTAATCCATATTTACTTCCATAAATGGATGCAGTGTTAACTAGTCCAAATAAATCAATATGAAGTAGTTCTAAGGGTCTAGAAGTATAAACAATGTCTTTAGAAAAATTAATTTTATAGACATTATTTTTCATTTTTCCCTTGAACATTATGGATTTATCATTCTTGTTGATTACTGTGCAGTTGCTCTTATCAAACATCACATCATAACCACTATCACAAAACTGACTAATGCTAAGTAGGTTATATCTAAGTTCATTAACAAACCACTCATTATTAATAGAGATAGAAGAGTTATCAATAGTTCTTATACCAATGATTTTGCCAATCTGATTTCCTCCAAATCCCACATTTCCTCCCTATTTCATTGTTAGGGTTAGGAACATAAACCTTTCTCATTTCATGTGTCGTGAGCAGCCACTGTTCAGATACCATGATTTCTGACTTTCCTTTCCTCTTAAGCATATATGGAGCATCAAGAATTTCAGACTTAGGTACCCATATCTTTATGGGTCCTTTAGGGTTAGTCCTGAAGGTTTTAGTCTTCTTCTTTTGTGCCTTGTGCTTGAAGTTAAGTGACTTATGGTTATTCAAGACTTAAGGTTTAGCACCATTTGGTCTTGAATCCTATGAAACTACAATTGTTTTCCTTCTCTGAAACTTGGGCTTTAAGACTCCAGACTCTGAGTTCCTCAGAACATGAGATTTAGGTTCTGGCCTCTTTTGAATCTGAATCTTTGGAGTCTTAGATTCAGAGTTAGTCACAACCTTAGACTTAAGATTCTTTGACTTTGAAATATCCAGAGTCTTAGAATCAGAAGCTTCAAGTTCTGACTGGATTACAACTTCAGATTCAACAACTTCAGACACAAAGTAAGTTTCTAAACCTAACTCAATACATTCAGAACATGATTTAAAACTAATTCCATTAGATATCCCATCTGAAAAACCAAGTTCTCTACTATTGTTCTAATATATGGTATAAATCATAAAAGCTACTTTGCTTCTGTCAATACCTGACATGATAAAATTTTCAAGAACAATTTATTGTTTGCTTAAAGGTTTCTCATCACACTTTTCTTTTAGTTTCTGACAAAGATATTTGAGTTTACCTTCATAAGTTCTACAAATGAAGTCATAACTCTCATTTTCTTTCTCTGATTCCTTTAGATCCAAAAGAGTTTTTTCATGTTGTTTCAATAAATCAACATATTTGGATTTTAAATTTTTTAACTCATTGGATATGTTTTCAATGTGTGTGATACGCTCTTTAAGAGACTTAATAAGTTCAGCTCTGGCAATCTTAGAGTATACCTCATTTTCATCTTCAGTGTTTCAGGTTCTGCATCTGACGGCACTGTAGCTACTAACCTCATAGCCACATTTGCTTCATCTTCAGCTTCATCCTTATCAGACCCTGACTCATTCTCTAAATCTTCCTAAGTAGCCATCAGACTCTGTTTGATCTGTCTTCTAAACTTGTTGGATTTGAAGGTTGGTTTCTTTGGTTTTTCCTTTGATTTCTCTTTCTGCAAGTCAGGACAATCAACAATGAAGTGTCGAGGCTTCTTGTTGTTGAAACAACCTTTCTGATCTTCTTTTCTTGAGCCTTTGTAACCATTGCCTCTGCTCAATAACTTATTTTTCTTCCTAGCCAAATACTGAAGTCTATTGGAGAGCATAGCCATCTCTTCAACAACAACAGGATCTTCATTTGAATCTCCAACATGAGACTCATCTTCAGATTCATTTGCTTTGAGACCTTTTGAAGACTTTCCTTTAGACTTTAGTGCAATAGTTTATGGCTTCCTAACAAGTTCTTGTTCATTTAGACCAATCTCATGACATTTGAGAGAGCTGATAAGATCTTCAACACTTAGAGTATTTAAATCCTTAGCTTCCTCAATAGCAGACACCTTAGGTCTCCATTTAGCAGGTAAGCTCCTTAGAATTTTGTTCACATGATCAAAAGCTACATAGCTCTTCTTCAGAATCTGAAGTCCATATACTAGAGTCGGAAACCTTAAGTGCATAGTCTCAATGTCCTCATCCTCCTTCATCTTGAACAACTCATACTGATGAACAAGCATAATAGCTTTTACTTCTCTGACTTTCTTGTTACCTTCGTAGTTTGAACACAAGGAAGCAAACATTGCTTTAGTAGTTGATTTATCACTCATCTTCAAGTACTGCTTGTGAGGCAAAGCAGCAACAAGAATGCCTCTAATCTTGTCATGTTTCTTGTACATCTTCTTCTCAGCAACAATGTGTTTCTTCCTATCAATAGCAGCTCCTTCTTCATCTAACACCAAATCACCAACACCATCTTCAAGGACATTCCATAGTTCTTCATCTAAACTCATAATGTGACTATACATTTTGTATTCCACCAAGAGAAAGTCTCAGGATCTCCATTGAACAATGAAAGCTTGTTTGAACTAGATGATGACTTATCATCAGTACCATAATCATATGGTATGGCAACACCAGAACCAGAACCTTCACCAGATGACATGTTTTTCTCAGATCTTTTTATGTTACACTGTTAAGTGTTAAGACAACAGAACCGAAGCTGTGGTACCAACTAAAGGTGAGAAAAACACAAGAAGGGGGGGTTGAATTGTGTTAACTTTTTCTTCTTTTTAAACTAAGTCCAAAGTCCAGAGTCTGATAGAGTTCAGATTCCAAAACAATGTTCAGAGTCTAATGCAACGGATAATGTAAAGATAGAGAGGGAGAGAGAGAGAGAGAAGAGAAAAGACACAAAGAAATTATACAGGTTCTTTCCACAATCTGGAAGTAGTCCTGTCCCCCTTGCACTTCCAAGGAGAGTTCACTAAAATCAGAATCTGATTACAAATACTTAAGCACACAAGCAAGAGACTTTCAAATACTCAAGCACACAAGAAAGAGAATTCCTATGCTCAAGCACAAAAGCAAGAAACTTCTAAACAAACAAAATTACACATAAAGATGTTTGGGTTGGACACTTGATATACAATCAGTGGTGTTTTCAATACAAATCAAAATCAGACTCTTAAGACTCTAGATTTTCTAAGATATGAAAGTTCATAAGAAATTCTAAGTTTATGATGCACAACAATTTCAGCAGAGTTTTTACACTATCAAAACTTTGTTGAGTCTCTCTTAATATTTAAGTCTTACCTCCTTTATATAGAGGTGTGAAAGAGACTTTGAGATGTTGTTAGTACATCAAAGAATCGTTACTGAAGCTTGATCAAATCACTAATGATCTCTTGCTTGATTCGGTTAATGTCCTATGAGGGAATAATTTGAAATTCATTCCTTGTTTGGAGAATTAACCAGCGTAGACACAGCTGTAGCAGTACTATGTGCAACCAAGATAGTGGAATAGTGGAGTAGTGGTTGTACAATTGTACTATTGTCCTTTTCCAGCGCTCTTCAGTGGATAAGCATCCAATGCCTTCTAATTCCTTTAAAATAGTCATTGCTCCAAGTTTCTTTTTGTTCTGCAATCATGTGTCTTCAAAATAACCAACTTTAACTAACTCCAACTTTTTGACTTCAGACTCTTGATGACATCAGACTCTGGCAGTCAGCTTCTGATGAATCTTCATACTCTAATGGTTTTCAGACTCAGACTTGAAACATAAGCTTCCTTTGTAAATTTCCGTTGCTCTCTTTTGTTCTTTTAGAACTAATACTTTGTTTTGAGACTTATAAAATTTTAGTCTATGGTTCTGCACACTTGAACAAATATTAGCATATCTAATTGACTTTTTAATACCTTGTTATCATCAAAACTTAAGGTGACAATACTAAATACATTTTGTTCCAACAGAAGAATCCTAAATCCCTAAATTTCCAAAACATGATTTTTTTTCCTTTACGAAAAAATTAATTAATGGTGGCTGAAATTGAATAAAATGACTAATTTGAGACTAAGTGGATAAACTTAAAGACTATTTTGACAAAAAAAACTCAAACTAACGGGCTGCTGCATAATTAGTGATATTACATATCGCATAATAACATGTATTAAATTGAGAAACGTTTGATAGAGATATATTATTTTGAGGTATTAATAGAGTGAATGACTAATTTGAAAATGTGATACAAAGATAGGGAACAATTAGTGAATTAGTTGTTTACTTTGTATAAGATAAAGTAATATGATAAATTAATGTGATAGAAAAAGAGATAAAGAGAAAATGCGATATTGAAATACAAATGGCAATATAAAAAGAATCGGTGGTAAAGAGAAACATCTTTTTACCACATGTCAATCAATCACACATGCTAGCTAACTCTCTTACATAGCCCCCACTTTCAGTTTAATTATGCTCAGCCTTAATACAAGCCAAACATGAGTAACTGGGGAAGTGTCTTGGCTAGTGGAAATTGATGAAAGGAAAAAAAGAAACAACTTGATCATCATCTTCCTTTTTGTTGACTCAAAAAGGTGAGTATCATTTTCTTTTTAAGATTGCATGTTTTAATTTTGAGGCATTTTCATGTGAGATTGAGTATTTATTCTTCTCTTTGAAAGATTTGTATGTTTCATTTAAGAAGATCTTATGCATGCAATGCATGATCATATTGTTTTGATAAAATGCAGAAAAATGGAGGATTTAATCAGCAATCTACCTAATTCACTTATAACTCACATTATCTCTTGTCTCCCTACAAAAGATGCAGTTCGTACAAGTGTGTTATCTAAGAAATGGATAAACCATTGGATCTCCATAACCAAGCTAGATTTAGATGATGGTGTGTACTATTCTCAAAGGAGGAATAAATCAGGTGCAAAACAAAACTTTATAAACTTTGTGAATAGGACTCTTCTTTTTACACCAAGATACAATGTGGAAAGTTTATCTCTTGTCATCACTAAAGATTATGATGCATCCCTTCTAAATGCATGGATCTTTTGCATCTTGGAGAAATGTGTAAAAAAAATTTGTATCAATGCAAATTGTGAAGTCCCATTCTCTACTCTTACATCTCACTACCTTTTTTATCATTCCAATTATTTAGAAGAATTGGTGCTTAAGATGTGTTGTTGTGCTATCAAAGTTCCTCCAAGTGCTTATGATTATTTTACTTTTGTAAGCCTTAAAGTCCTCAACTTGTGTGCTATTATATTTACCCTTGAGGAATCTCTAGTTGTTCATTTACCAGTATTGACAAAGTTTAAGACAAAAAACTGCTTATGGTTAAGTGCTTATGATGTCACTGTTGAAGCGCCTCAGCTTAAAACTGTTTGCATAAAAGAAGACTTTAAGCATTTGACTAGAGAGCTACGTAGCAGCAAAATCAAATTTTCTGCGTCATGTTTGAAAGAATTTACTTATTGTGGTCATGATGGCATAAGACAGCCCATTGTTTTGTCAACTCCATCAATAGCTTATAATGCTTATGTTAACATCATTATCTATACGTGTGGGAGTATTGTTGATCGAGAAATTGGATCATCTGCATGTCTCCTTCTTAAACAATTCAGTCAAGTCAAGTGTATCAAATTTCATATATGGGGGGAGGTAATACTATATCTTTTAACCTAATCTAATCTTGAATATGTAGGTGCCTGTTTTTAAGCCGCACGACACTGGTACTTATACATGTGTCCGTTGATTGAATATAATTACTTGTGTCACTGTTAGACACCACGACATGCGTTGATCCGTGCATGTTTGGATTGATGGTGAGGTTGACATAATCATGGTGAGCCAATGTAAATTTTGCAAAAGCTACTACTCTTTGTAGCTTCACCAAATCACAATGCCACTATGATTTTGCAAAGTTCACCGTCAATCCAAACATATACTAAGTGTTGTTGCAACATAAGTTGGTGCAAAGCATTGAATATATTCTTAAGAGTCATGCTATATAAAGTGAAAAAATAAATCCCGAGATTCCACAGAAGGTGTATTTCAGTTAAACATTATTTCATTTTACTTCCGGTTTTTGTGGCATTCATGTAGGCAGTGGTGTATGTGCAGCTAAATTACACTGGTCGGGATGAGTTCATGAATTTTTTTTTCGCTATACACAGCATTTGCCTATTTTTAATAATTAGATCAAGATATTTAATTATGAGCATCAATTTAGAACTTGCTATCCATATATTTTTTTATATAGAAAACTTGCTATAAATTTCATATCCTACATAAACAACTTAAGTAATATTTAGTCAATAGTAGCACCCAAATAAATTAATTTGAGTTCAAAAGCTAGAATTGTAGAATGTTTTGGCATAAATTTGTGGTTGATATATATTGCTACATTTAAAAGAGATGTTTTCTCAAGCATAAGTTTGTTCTCTTCAAAGGTTTGAAGTTTTTGTTTATGGCATTAAAAAAAAACACAAATAAGTTTCCTTAATGTTTGTCATCCAGGCTCTGACACAAGAAAAAATAGCAGTTTTACCTACATTTGCAATGTTGAGCCATTTGGATCTTGGGTTTGTTAGTGGTGGAGTTTTGTTGAGCTTTCTTCAAAAGACTCCAGTTCTCAATACTCTAGTTCTCCAGGTTGGTACTTAGCATATTTAATATACTTTAACGGCGTAATAGTCACTTTAGTTTTTGAATGAGTAGCCACATTAGTTTTTCAATGTATCGAAATTTCAAAATAGTCCTTTATTGTACAATATGTTAGTCAAAATAGTCCCATATGCTAAAATGCTTCGTTAATTTTGTCATATAAGTCATTCGATATACTTATTGTCATATCATTCCTTGTAAGTTCCTATATAAAAATAGTTAATGTCGGGGTTCAGGGACTATTTTAACGTCAGAGACTATTTTGACTAACGAAGTGCAAAATCATAGATTATTTTGGAATTTTGATACATTGAGGGGGACCATTGTTACACATTTAAGGACCAAAATGACTATTACCCCATACTTTAACCTTTAATATCTCCCTCTTATTTGAACTTTGTTTGATTAACACTGTAGAGAATATCCAAATTCAACCAAGAGCTTATGAATTCTGCTGTTGTGCCCAATTGCTTAGCATCCACTCTCCAAGTTGTGAAATTTGATAGTGCCCGTGGATCAGAGCCTGAGCTGTTTTTGGCTAAATTTTTGATAGAAAATTGTAAAGTGCTTGAGAAGATGAGTTTCTCTCTTGTTGATGGTTGGAAGGGAAAATCTCAGGTCATCGAAGAATTTAAGGAGAAGCTGTACTTGTCTAAGAAAGAAGTCTCTTCTGTCATACTTGAATTTGATTAGCAAGGTTCATCCTATTATGTGATTGCTAATCCCATAATCCAGAAACCAAACTTCATCCTTTACATTGGTGCTTGATGTTTCTTGAGCATAAGTAACATTTTATAATTGTCATCAAATCATACAAATTAGCATTTCCTCCCAACTAGGACACTCATTATGATAGTCTCCCATTTTGCACTAAATAGAAATGACATTTCACATCGGTGGAAATTGACTTTTCACATCGGGTCCCAGTCGATGTCCCTAAAGGTGAGGTTATATGTCCGTAACAATTGTGACATTTGTAGCATTCAACAAGTTTTTATCTTGTCTTCCTCTTCCATGCCCCCTTGATCTCGCACGACCCCTACCACGTCCATAACCTTTGTCTGTGTTAGACATTTTTTGAGCTTGCTCCGCATCTTTCTTTTTATGAGCATTCATTCTTGCTTCTTGAACAAGTAAACTACTATATAACACATCAATGGATAAAATTGTAACATCATCCGATTCTTAGTCGATCCTTGATGTCATGAATCTTAATATTTCTTTCAACAATCAGGATCTCATCCATATTTTCCCCATGACCAGTCGTCTTGTTAGCAATCGCAAGTTGTGAAGTACACATTACATATTAACCTTATTTCATAACAAGAGCTTCAAATTCTCTACGATGTGCTAGTAACTTAGCACGCTTAACTGTAGCAGAACCTTGATATTTCTATTGCATCGAATAACATATATCTTTTGAAGTATAGCGCCCAAGAATGGTTTTCAAAATTGATATATCAATAGATTGGAAAAGGTAATTCTTTACCTTGAGACCTTGGATCTTGCTATTGTTTGCAACCTTGACTTCAGAGCTTCTCCATGTGGATATTCTTATTGTTTTAATTCATTAATCTACGCGTCCCATTAAAATTAATTAGACTAATTTAAATTGAATCGTGTGAATTCAATTGGGTGAACAAAGTACTCTTTCACAGTTTTTGTGAGCTTAGTTGGTAGGGACAATGCATTTTATAATATATGCAAGGTCCGAGATTCAAATTCCGACCACCACAAAAAAAATACCCCTGGATGAAACTTTTTTTTGGTACATCAAAACTATTTCTTTTATTCCACGAAACTATAACTTAAAAAGACTTCCGCACTTGGACAAGTATACTTTTCTTATTATATAGTAACCGGTTAAATGAAACATTTATATGTATACTTTTCTTATTATATAGTAACCATTTTTAATATGTTTTTACTTTTATTTTTTTCTTTACAAGATATCTTTTTATTTTTATGTTTTATTATAATTAGTTATTTGGCACCCTCCAATAACTCACTGGATCAAATGCAATACAGATAGTTGCTCTAACTCTATTATCTCCTCCTATAGTGGCATTTTCAATAACCAGGATGCTGATGTAGTCTGTTGTTTTGTTGAAAACATTGGAATAGGAAATGCTTTTCATGTTCAGTTGTCTAGAGCAATGAGAGCCATAGAGATTGCTTCACAGAGTAGCTGGAATTATCTTTGGATTGAGTGATGGCAGGTCACCTTACGTTATTCTTAGCATATTTTTCAGTCTATTTTAGTAGGTTTTATCAATAAAACAGATGAATATTAGAACAATTGTCTATGATTTCGGGACATTTGTAATGTTTTCTATATTTGAGTTTGTAATTCTATTCTTCCCAAAACATAGCAATATTAGGGTGTTCTTGATGTAATTCACGAAGAAATCGAGCAAATCAGGAAAAGCAAGACATCTGAAGATTTATGTGGTCCTTGGAAAGATGAAGAATGAAGATTCAAGAGGCCTCATAAGACTTTACAAAGGGAGGAATTCTGTTCCGAAGTTCCAAGACATTTTACTTTGAAGAAAACACCTAAACAGGCAAAGAAACAGACATTCCAGCATATAATTTGCACTGAAGTGCCAAGACACACAGGATGGGGCGCCTAGTGCCCAGAAGCAAGGCACATGCGCCTAACGCATGGCCCAGGCGCAAAGCAAGACATCTGAAGATTTATGTGGTCCTTGGGAAGATGAAGAATGAAGATTCAAGAGGCCTCAGAAGACTTTACATAGGGAGGAATTCTGTTCTGAAGTTCCAAGACATTTTACTTTGAAGAAAACACCTCAACACGCGAAGAAACAAGCATTTCAGCATATAATTTGCACTGAAGTGCCAAGGCGCACAGGATGGGGCGCCTAGCGCATGGCCCAGGCACCTGGTGCATGGTGACTTGTGAAAAAAGTCACTTTTTGTGACGTTTTCGCCTCTGAAGGCCCGTGATTTTAGCCCAAGTTAGGTGGAAACTTTCCCTATAAATATTGCCTTCCTCATTCACAATTTCTTGTTCAGAACTAGAGCAGTTCAAGAGGAAGGCTATTCAAGGAGCCAAGGAAGAGTTATATCTTCTCCTATCTTTTCTAGAGTATGTTTTTATCTTTTTGTATTTTGTCTTAGCTATCATGTGTAACTAGATATTTATAGGCTATGGTTCTAAGATGAACCTCTATTTGTTTTGTTGGATAATTATTTAATTTAATGTCGTTTATTATAGTTTATTTTATGTTCGCTATTAAGTTTTATTAGGATTTATTTATTTCGGAGAACTGCAACCCTAGATTAGGTACTTAGGTTGTGATATGGCCTAATATTGATGTTACTATATGGATACTTATATCTTTATATTTATATCCTTATACTAATATCTATCTATCTAGGAAGTAAGTGATTAGTAACTAAGCGAAAGATACCGAAAGCGAGTTGACCCTAGTGGTAAGTACTTAGGAGGTGACATTACTAATACTCAGTAAATTCAGCTGAACCTAGGATGTAATTAGTTATTATTACGGAAACAAGCACCAAGGGGAGTGAACCTAGTAAGACCATTATCCTCAACCTCTTGGTAAGATAGACAATGATAGGGCTACCCGTTTGTAGAACTACCAAGGGTAGAAGGATAGTGTGCAATGAGTGTCCTAAGATTCATAGATGGGAAGACCTTCGGGAACATTGGCCTTCATTGCCTTTGGAAACCTAGGAACGCCAATTTAAGTTTATGTATCAATTACCTTTGAATTAGCAAGACCCCGCATGTAAGGATATTGTGCGATCAGCATGTGCAGTTTGCCATCGGAATGATACACCTAGATCAACTGAGATAGTATAGACCCCGCATGTAAGGATCATCATGCGATCAACAGGTGTAGCTTGACAACCAACTAGGTTACAACGTCCCAACGACCTCATCACTTATATATTCCACTTAAGATAACTAAACGCAACATGAATGTTATTTAATATCCAACGAAATAAATAGGGGGATTCAAAGAGTCTTAACCGCTGCTTACTTTTCTGCAACCAGATAAAAATTGTTCTGTTGCAAACAGATAAAAATTGCAATCTCTAACCTTTATCTTTTTTATTTTATAACGTCAACTTAAAATAAGTAACGCGAGTTGTTGGACGAAATGATAATCCCTATGGATACGATACTCTACTTATCACTTTATTACTTTGTAAACGATTTGGAACACTTTCCTAATCCGACCATTATTGATCGCTGGACTCAGAATTGTGGTTAAAGTTTTAATGTCAAAGGCTCGGATACCTTGGCACCTAAGAAACCGTTGGAATAACTGCAAAATTTTACTTTCCTCTATGAATTATCTTGTAACTCACATCTTTAGGGAGGGCAACCAATGTGCTGACAGTCTTGCAAACAAAGGTTTAAATCTAGAACAACTCACTTACTGGTTTCCCCTGCTTATTTTATTTCTGAACAATTTCTAAAGAACAAGTTAAGTATGTCTAACTTCATCTTTATTCCTTTTTGAGGGGTTCTTGGCCTAGTCCCCCTCTTTTTTTTCTTTTCATTTTGTTGGTTCCTGAATATATCTTTGGGTGGTAGTAGCTTTGCTGCTCCAATGTTTTCTTAAAATAAAAAATAAAATAAAAAAATTCTATTTTTAAGATTTGAAATTATTTTTTTTATAAAGGTGAATGCATAAATATATTTCTTCTTACTTGTGGCATAAATATATTTCTTATTATATCATATTGGTTTCAAACTTTATCCTTTTAGGATAAAACTTTTGTTTTGGTTAGTAAACAAAATGGCAAACACAACTTAATCAACTTCACACATAAAATATTGAGTTATTCAACATAACAATATCGACGTCGTAAGTTGAGTAAGTTTTATAAACTATTAAAATAAAACTTTTAATTGATGGATATAATAAAGTATAGTGCACTTTTCATCCCTTAAGTTTCAAAAAGTTGCGATTTTGACCCCAAAAAAATTAAAAATTAAAAGGAAAGAAAAAAAGAAGAGGCGTTGCATAATTTCCAAAATATGGAACGAAATCTGTGCTCGTGATTTTTGGGTATCAATCCATTGATTGGTATTGCACCTTCAATCTTTGAACTTTCTACTTTTATTTTTGGGAAGAGAAAAAGAGAGAAAAACCCTTAGAGATTAGGTCCGGGGGTTGGTTTCGGAAAGGGAAGGTTTGACGCACCCTAAACGACTACGGTATTCCGTAGGAACCTCTTGGCTAAATTATCTTGTGCTAATTATTCACTTATTTTGAAATGTAATGCCTAAAAGTCTAAGTGAAAGAATGGAGGGAGAAGAAGATTTTTATTATTTTTATTTGATTTGAAAGGATTGGGTCCTTTGCCTACATACCCACAAGTGGGATCAAAACCAATGTAGTTCACTCTCAAAAATTGTTTTTGTGAGTTAGGTTAATTTTATAATTTTTGAAAAGAGTTTTGAGAAGAAGAAAGAGGCCTCAAGGCATGAGAGAAAATAAAGTGAGGTTGGTCAAATTTTATTCACAAGAAAGTCAAGTCTAAAATGAAAGTTAAATTGATTAAACTTTTGATTAAGAAAATAAAAGGAAAAAAGGCACTTGGATTAAAATCCAAAATCTCAAGAAAACATTTTTTGAGTTTTGCATATTTGATTTTTTTTGTAAAAGATTTTCCTAAACTAAACGCGAATTAATAAACTAAGCGTAACGACGTAACGTTAAAAATTACCTAGTTTGTCACTAATTCATTTGGTCCTCGCTCACGGTCATGACATAAAGCGGTAAAAATAAATGTGAGTGTCGGTGCTACTTCTCATTTATATTGATTACATAGTTCCTAAGTACATTCTAAAGCTTCAAGAGAAAAATAAATGACAAGAAAATAAAATGCATGAATCAAATTACACCAAAACCTAAATACACACTAATAAAAGGATAATAATAAAATGAGTGACGAAATTAAACATGCATGCAACAATTTTAAACACAAATTAAATAAAGTAATGACAAAATAAAATACCATCAAATAATAAACCAACAAGTTAAAAGAAATAAAAAAAAGAGGTAAAAATAAGTAAACAATAACAAACCTTAAAAAACTAGGGAAACAAAAATGAGAAAGTAAAAATTGTAGTGTAAATAAGTGAAAAATATAGTGAAAATAAATAAAATAAAATAGGCTCAGCACTGGACAAATCTGGACCGTCTGATGAATCGGAGGGTCCAGATTTAATCACAGTGGAATATCATCACAGCCACTGGATCTGAGATCCAAAGGTTCAAAACAACAGTATACAGTAAAACAAATATTACTCACGCACAAGATTTAAAACAGATCAAACAATAGCCGTCAGATTTGCGATCCGACGGTTCAAAATCAAGGTACATGGTAACTGACAAAAAGGAGGCGCGCATGATGGTAAGATAACAAACACCATGAACCAAATGATACAAATCAAAAGGAACAGAGAAAGAGGGAGCATAGTAATATGGTAGGCAAGCAAACACATGAGTAAACAAGTGATATAAAATGGTTTTCTTGCTGAAATGTTGTTCACTTGTATTTTGCTTTCTCTCACCTCAACACTTACGCATTCCCTCTCTCTATATTTCCAGAAAAAAACATGAACTAAAGAGATGAATATTCATCTTCAACCCTACTCCGGCGCGGTGGCCGGTGGTGGCACCACCGCGTCGGAACCTAAAACTTCACCGTTTCAAAAAAACATTCACATATTCACATATCCTTTTCCACCACAAACACGAATCCGGTCTTAAAAACTCGAAACAAAAACTCAAAATCCGTAGATCTATGATTCAAAAAAGGACGCGAAGTTTACCTCTTCTTTCTCTGGTTTCGGATCCGACGAAGCTTGTGCCGATTCCGGTTTGGACTGCTCTTTCTTCTTCTTATTCCTTCACGATTCCGACACGTTTGGGTTCGAATCTTGCTGGTTCAGCCTTGTGATAGTGTTGGAAGCTCAAATCTGTAGATTGGGTTTATGGTGGATTCGAATTCACATGTTTGTGCGGTTGACGTTGTCTTTGAATTTGAAATTGTTTGTTTGGATTGTTGAGCTTGAATCCGAAACAGATTTGTTTATGGATTGATGATGATGATTGGTTTTTGTGAATGAGACTTGTGGTTTAATCGGTGAGTTCATGTGTTGGTGAGTTTTTTGTGATTTGTGATGAACAATGTGTATGTGTTCTTGAGATTCATGAGCTTTTTTTTGAAGAGAAAAGTGTGTTGATCCAAAATTGTGTGGCTGCCGAAAATGTTAGTGTTATTGGGAAAATGCAGCCTTCTCTCTCCAATCATTGGACTGGTATAAATAGTGACCAAATAGGGTTAAATGAAAAAATTCACTGGACCAAAGTGCCCCTGACTTGGGCTGCAAGAACCTTGAGGACACAATGACTAAAATGACCAATTAACTAAAAAAGAGAGAATTAGAATAAATAAATTAAACACTATAATTAAATAATAAAACGAAATAATAATAACAACCAAATAAGACCAATTATAAAAACTTAAAATTGTCCTCTCGGGACCAAAAAAATGAGGTATTTTAAAATATGTCAAAAATTCGTCTTAAAACAACGAAAATTCTGAACTTTAAAAGTACGAATAAAATGGGTAAAAACAGAGAAAAGTGGTCAAAATTTGGGGTATGACAAAACCTATCTCACTTGTTTATCAAACTCTAACCTCGATCTCATCCTTTAAAAGACCGATCCAGAATTTCCATTTTTCCTTCTTCTCAATTTCTCATTCTTTCATGCATGGCATCTGAAAATTAACGAAGGAAATAAAACATGTTCCAAACTTTTCCTTCTCAAGCATGACACGAAGGCTAGCTACGGATCTAAACTTATAAAAAATGAAAGATGAAAGTGAAGAGGAACAACCAGAATTTATGTGCTTTGTGAATTGAATTTGGGGATTTTTTTTGGGGTTGGGTTGGATTTTATTGACGAAACTTACAAAAATAAAGGATTGAATACCTTTTTTTTTTTTTTGTCAAGTAGCCTAGTGGATAGAGGTCACAATTTAATCGTGGAGTGTCTGGGGTACGAACCCCGACCCCTACATATAAAATGCAATATCTCTATCAGTTGAGTTAAACTCACGGAGATTTTTGAATATCTTATTTTATTGTTAACAAATATTGAATTGAGATCCAATATGGTTTTTTAGAATAGTCATGTGTTTATCATTTCATATCACCATGTTAAATCGTACATCATTTAAAATATATCACATCATTAACTTTTTTAATCCAACATTTTATAAAAGAAATCAAAGCTGCAAGGTTTTAAAATAAAATAAGAGAATCAATTTGACCATAACTACAATTAAGTCTATTTCATGAGATTTATTAATGAGTGTCTCTTATCATGTTCATTAGCATTGCCCCTATTTTTATGTTATATTATTGATCGTATCTTCTTCAATAAACCTACCCTTAATGCGAATATTCTTATTGATTTAGTCCAATAATCTACGCGTGATTATGGACGTTAATATTATTTTTATGCTATAAATATGGACATATGTTTCACCAGTTTTGCAAAGAAACATGGCTTTAAAGTTGGAGACTATCCTTCTTGTCCTCGTTTGTGGTAAATCTTGAACCCACCATCTCTCTTCCTTCAACATAAAGTTTTTGTTTCATTTTTCTTCTTTCTTTTTTTTTTAATAAATTTTTCTTCTTCTTTTAATTAGTTGTTTTAGCAATTTATGCTATACTTTTTTGTATAGATATTGAAAGATATTGCACTAAATTTAACTTAACATTGAAACTAACATGTGTCCTAAATATAACTAGAGTATTCATCTTATCACGAGTTTTGAATTAGATCACCTTGTTCCATTTTTCACTCCATCTGTCTCAACTTTTTATCTCTCTTTTAATCTTACATTCTATGAGGAGAGAGGGTGAGAGAGAGAGTGTGTTATGATAGAGACAGATAGAAAAGTTGAAGATAATTCAAAACTCGTTAGTTTATGTGAACTATCTCATAACTCTTTACCTCTTTTTTGTTTTAACACTCTTTACCTCTCTCTTTTAATCTCTCTTTTAGATATTTTGTTTGTGTTCTTCCTAGCACGCATGGAGAGCCTTTGTTATATAATTTTATTTTAGCCTGTTAAAAAATTAATATTATATTATTTTTTTTATTTTATATTTAGTTTAACCGGTGCACTAAACTTAAATAAAAAAAAATATCTCAAGCATAAAATATGATATGTTTAGCTAAATATTTTCGGAAAAAAAGGGTATAATTATTAAGTAATTAGGGCTCTTTAACAAAAAGTAATTAAGGTCTTTTTTTTCGTTAACCTTTTGGTTTTTAGGGAAAAATGACCCTAGTATTTCGGAGTTTGACTGTGAGGTAAGGATAGTCTGACCAAGAATTGCTCCATCCAAGAATCAAATTCGATTTCTCCCGAACAATTCGTCATTGGTGAAGTTCATTAACCAATTAGACTCAATTGTTTGGTTTAAGTAATTAAGGTTGATGTAACATAAACACGAGCTTAAGATGGGCTGAGATATAAATCGTGGACAAACAATCTAACTTAAATTTATACCTAATTAACTTGACAATTGCTCTTCTTCCTTTTGTTTTTGTTCATTCACCGATCTAAAAAGCCGAGTGTGAGTTAACTTTATTACTTTTCTCTCTATTGTTTTTGTTCATTCACCAATCTAAAAAGCCGAGCATGAATTAAGATCCACTGAAAAATATCCAACGTGAGTTAACTCACGCTTAACATTTTTAAGGGAATGAACAATTTTAAAAGGGAGAAAAGCAATTATCAATTAAGTTTGAAACATTGGTTCTTTTAAGTACTTCCCTTATACTTTAATAGGGGCCCTAGATAAAATTACCTAATTAAACTTTGGTAAGATTGCTAATTTGAGTCTTTTTTTCTCGAAAATAAAAATAATTTGATCAAATTATATATATATATATATATATATCAATCTGACTTTCTTGTTTATGATCCCAGGTGCAATTCTTTTAGGAGGCAATTTGATAACTGTTGATGCACAAAAAATTTGCCCACAATTTTGCTATGATACAGTTGCATACATGACTTGCCCTTCTACAGGTGGTCAACACCTCTACCCAAAATGTAATTGTTGTTTTGCATCAACTGGATGTGTACTTTATGAAGCAAATGGAACTCCTATTTGTACTGCTCAATGAAATATAGTTGTGGTGTGAATGTCTTGTTCAAATACACAAAGATCACTCTTCTGAATTTTAATAATTATGTTGTAATATATGTGATAAAATATTATAATAATTTAAAACTATTATTTTCCTTGCATCAAATGGATGTACAAGTTAAAAGCAATATGGAACTCTTATTTGTAATATGGATGTTATGTTATGTGAATGTCCATTCACATACACAACAAAGATTATTCTTCAGAATTTCAATAATTATGTTGTAATACGTGTGGGAAGAAATTATAATAAATTGTAATATCAAAAATACAACGATTATAGGTTTATATTTCATGCTTTATGTCTTTAATATTTCATTATTTTTTGGGTGCAGTATTGAAACTGCTTGGGAGAATTTACGAGAACAACTTTTGACTATTTTCATAAGCTATTTTCAACTTGTTTTCATAAGTTTTCAAATATAACTTATAAAAATAATTTATACTCCTTCCGTCCCATTTTAACACATATTGAGAGAAAAAGTGTATAAGTGAAAGAGAGAGAAAAATAATTTTGAGTGTCTTGTCAAGTATTAGTGCATTCCTTCTTATCATAAATACGAAGTAGAATATATTGAATTGGGAGTGATGAAAGTAGTATTAATTAGTTTTTTTGAAGAATAGTATTAATTAGAGTTGTAATTGAAAAATGAAATTGGTCAATTTTTTCGGAACAATTTTTTTTTGCAAATGACCCAGTTATTATAGGACGGAGAGTAGTATATACAAAAACAATCTAAAGTTATTCTATCTTTTATTGTAAAAATAGTTTATACAAGCTTATACATAAACGCTTATCCTGATAAGCTACAAATTAATAAGTTGTTTATCCAAACTGGCTCAATGTCAACCAAAAATAAAACTATATATACCAACTTAACCAAAATTAATATTTAAACAGCTTATTGCATAAGTTTATCACTTGATAAATAATTCATGTAATTAATCAAAAATATATATGTCCACAAATTATATTGGAATATAGTTAAATAATTTGTCTTATCTCAAAAAAAAAAAAATTAAATAATTCGTCTTTAATTTAATTAAAATTAATATTGCAAATTCAATGTCCCAAATTTATTGTGAACCACAAAATAACAGAACAGAACATGGGGCATGTCTTGTCAAAAAAAACATGGGGCATGTATTGAACCTAAGCATTTCAAAATCTAACCATAACTATTTCTTTTGTTCCACCCTCATGGCTTCAACAGCAACACCTTCTCCACAAATTCTACTATTCAATCCAATCTTAGGAAACACCAAAACAATAAGAAGAATAAGATTTTTCAGGATAGCAACAACCACTAACTCTCACATCAGTTTCCAAGTTCATGCTTCTGCTAAGGACTCTCAAGGACCCCAAAAAGCACCGTTTGGAGTTGACACAAGAATTCATTGGGAGAATGATGATGAAGGTTGGATTGGAGGTAGCACCAAACAGCAACAAAACAATGAAGAGGAGAAACCTAAGAAGAAGCTTTTGGGTGAAGATTTTGCTGATTTGCTCAATTTTCAAGGTTCTCATTATGAGTGAGTTTCTTTGTAACTGTTTGTGTTAGTTTTCACTGTTTCTGTTAGGTCCGATTGTAAACTGAATTTTGCCTTGAAATTCAATTTTAAACTAGAAGTTAGTATAAGTATATGTTTGGATTAGGTTTTGCAAGACAAATATCTTGTCCCAAGGCCAGCTAGACGTGAAAATCCTGAAGCTACCAAAGCAAGCTTTTGTAAAAATGTGAAAATTTATGGTGATTTTATAAAAACCACCGGCTAAACCAAAGGAGCACTAAGTGTAACTAAAGGGTTTCAGCTAAAGTTGAATAGTTTGGATATGACTTGAGTTCAATTGTTGGCTAAAAGGCTAAAACAACTATTTGTCGGACTTTACTTCCTTTTCGATCAAACTCTGACATAATCGATACATGTTTTCGGTTAAGATAAAAATATTAAGGGTGTGTTGCATTGTAAACTGAATTTTTCAGAATGAAGTTCATTTAAACTCAAGTTTAGTCTAGATACTATTATTAAATTCTGTTTTTCTTCAGGGAAACATGAGAACTTTCTTTTCTTTTTAAAAAGAAAAACTTGCCACAGATTTGGTTTCATGAGAAAACTTGTTACTGAATAATAAGAAAACTTCTTTTCTTATTAAATTCTGTTTATTTAAATGACAAGAGTTACTGAATAATGGAAAACTTGTGCAGATTCTTAGGAATATCACCAGAAGCTGATGTAGAAGCAATCAAAATGGCATTCAGGAAACTATCAAAGGAGTATCATCCAGACACAACTTCACTCCCTCTAAAAACAGCCTCAGAAAAATTCATGAAATTAAAAGAAGTTTACACTGTTCTGAGCAATGAAGAAAGTAGGAGATTCTATGATTGGACCCTTGCTCAAGAGGTTGCAAGTCGCCAACAAGAGAAATTGAAAATAAAATTAGAGGATCCTTATGAGGTAGCATTGAGGAATTATGAACCTGTTCCAGACATGGTTGATCGTCTTGGTGGGAAGAATATGAAGCTTAGTGATCAAGCTGTTTCAGCTATCACTATTGATATTTTTATCATTATTTTTGCCTTATGTTGTATCACTTATGTAGTTTTCTTTAAAGAATACTGATAGTTAGTTAATCAATTAGAATCTGTATCTGGAAAATTGTATATGTGATACTATAGAATTAAAGGAAAAAATAACACTTGAGGACCTATTTGATTTCTCTTTTCAACTTTACTTAAAAAATAATTTTTATTTTAATATAAAAACTTATTTTTTGCAAAGTAAATAAAAGAATATAAGATAGCAATTTTATTTTATAGCTAAAATTGGATACAGAAGCACAAGAAAAACAGAAACAAAAGCTTGTATATTTTACAGCTAAAATAGAAATCATGACTAGTTCAATTTCTAATTTCCATCGTTTTGATTATTAAAAAGTTACAAGCTTACATGCATATACACAACCCACCCCCTTAAAAGATTGTCAACATGTACATAGGTGGGAGGACTCCCCAGCATACGAGACCCGAAGATCAATCCGATCATTTGGCATTGTTACAAAACCAAAAAGGTGATATGAACAGCAGTTAGAAGATCAATAGAGATATAGCACTAGCTTCTTTTACCACTGCTAAGCACTCTTTGAAGTTGAAAAGCTTCTCCTTGCTCTCCACTCAACGATCGTCTCTCTAAGCAACATGCAGTGAGCTGTCTTAGTAACCTCTCAAGATTGGAGTGCAAGCAATTTTTCGTTTCTTTTATGTTGGGATTTGTAGACAATATCATTGCATTTACTGCGTCGGCTACAACTTCGCGCTGCGAGTCTTTAAGAAGATAACCAACGGCAGATTCCAATGGTCGTTCATAGGCCAGCAAAGCAACACAGTCCTGATAGAATAAAGAATCTTGAATTAAATTTAAGTATTAATACCAACAGGAAACATAGACATGCAAAACTCTGATATGATCTTGGACAGTCATAACTCGTAATGTATTGAATGGAAATGAAATTGCACATGTTTATCCCTTGTGATATAAGATTAGAATGATTATATGCTTTGAGCAGCAGATTAAACACCCCTTATGACAGTTTGGTATCAACTTGAGATACTAGCAGTAAATAATCAATAGTAGTACCAAATTATCGGTAAGAAAACCCACCTGAACTAAATCCTCAAAGAGAGGCAACCCAAAAAAACTTGACAATTCTATTCTTCCATATTTGACAGCCTCCTCCAGTGATCCCACCTAAATATCACATGCAACAAATATCAAGGTCTTAAAAGTTATACAATTTACATATAAAGCTAGGTGAACAGAAGGATAATTTTTAAATGAGTAACAATAACAACTAACAAAAGAAAAAATGAATAGTGTCAATCAAAACAACAGCCTAAACCTATACTTTACTACTAATATCAAATGAAAATAAAGAATATTACAGAAAAATAACTCTAATTGTAGATATACAAATGATGTACAAGAATATAGGACAGGATTTAAATAGTTATGAAACTAAATATTGAAAGGAACATACCCGAACTAGTTCAATAAATTTTTGGCAATGAAGCAGAAAACACATAGCTGATGTATTGTCCTGCAGTAGCCAGAATTGATTGTTATTACTCAGAAATGAGATTCTCAAACCAAAACAAAGTATTTATAATGCTAGCAACACACTTTTATTGGTCAAAATTTAATTGTGTCCTGCTAAATCTATATGGGACTCACATGATTTGGTGGGAACCATGTGAGTTTTTCCAATACAAAAGAGTGTTAGAAAGTGTCTTAGAGAATGTGATACTAGCACTCCTCTAATTTGATCTATGATATTTGGATCTTTTACAGAAGGGAAAAAAAAATTTGGAGATATAACTGGATCTTAATCTTATTCAGCATGGCCATATATGTTGGCACTTTGGACAGAGGTAGTTATTTCAAAAAGACTATAAAAGCAGAATGAGTGACCATCAGAGGATAATAATAACAACGCATGACATAACCTCCATAAAGGGGCGGATGCACTTGTAGTGCATTGGGGGCACAAACCCCCACAAAAAAAAATATTGGTAGTACTATTATATATTTTTTCACCCCCCATAATACTAACTAAATCCACTAACTTACACATATCCCCACTCACCATAAGTCTAACTTTTCAGTTTCCTACTTTTGACTATCCCAATTTCTCTTGGATCTTTCTCTGCCAAAAATTTTGTAAGAATGAACTGCACAATCGTAAGTGAGATGGGTGGCTAAATGATTGTTTGATTACATATATATAGAGTAACATATTTGATAATGTTGACAATGAAAAAATCATTGAACATTTTTCAGAATATGAAAACTCATAAAGGATAATTGTAATTTGTATAAACTTTTATGTATTGAGTTTTTTTGGTCATTTACAGTTATAAGTTTTGAAAAAGTTACATTATGGTTCCACCAAAGGAAATTTCTGGATCCGCCATTACCTCCGTTACAATATGGTTCCAGCTTTAAAACAGAACACAACAATTAACAATTTTAAGTGCAGCAAAGCACTACTAGCTACGCTTACAATCATTACAAACATTCCCTCTATCAAGACTTTGCTTAATGCAATTTCTAGTACAAGTTAAAGATCGCATAATACCCCATGGTGGATTTATTTTCAATTTTAGTAATCAGTATAATTGAAGTCAGATTAGAGCCAGGATACCAACAACATTGTAGACAATCATTATAATCTGAGAGAGCACACCTCAGCAATCTGGGGATACCATTCACGCAATTTACCAAATGCAGCATCAATCTCCCCATCCCTGATTAGCTTCATTGAAACAAAGTAGGTAAAGCCATGTAAGTTCGTAAATCAGCAACTATATGCAGCAAGCGTGTCAGAATAACATTAACAAAACAAATGACAGCAACAATAATGCCTATCAATAACAATACAGGCACTTGATATGATGCTGACAGTATAACTCGACGGTTCTAACTAATCAAGTAATGACAATTTTCTAACAAGATATTGGGGACTCCCCTTGTAAGAGGACTCTTTTGCTTGTATTTTAATGTTTGAGTATAAACAATATCTCCCTCTCTCCCCTATTCATTTACAATTTACAATTCATGAGATTCAAAAACTAAACAACGCCAAAGCTCATACTTTCCAAATTTAACAGAAGATACTTTCAGAGGGGCAAGTATCACCACATGAGTCCTGACCAGTGCCAGAAACAATGATTACAAGCAAAAATGGTTGTTGGAGCATGATGATGGCAATGGTTTTTGAAGTAAGCAACAAAATCATATGATAACAAAAATATGAAATATTGATTTTAACTTTGATACTTGGCCCTAGAAATTGTTAATCTTAGGGACTAAGCTAAGAATTGAACAGAATAAAATTTGTCATTTTTAGTGACATAACATTCCCATTCACCATGAACACCAGGACAAGGGTCAATTTGAGGTCTAATTACATACTTCAGTAAAGCATATCAACTAAGTTCCTCCTACCATTCCCTTGTTTCCTATCATAATTATAGATAGATACCGAAAAGCTGCGAGAAAAATATGTACCTGCCGCAGTGTCTTTCTGTGATTCAATGCATATGTTGTTTCCTGGTCATCAATACCGTTTTCTTGCACTATATTTATAGGAGGAATGGTACTCCTGCTAGCCTCATCAAATGAATTCAATGTATCTTCATAACCATAGTGTAGCAGGTAGGAACGGACAATTCTGGTGACAAGCAATGTTTACTCAGAAATATTAACACATATTAATTACTTTCTTATATTAGTATTAATTCCCACAAAAGTCATGAATGTCACAAAGCCTAGTGAAATTGATTAACGTCAACCTTCATAAACCACAAAAGGCAACAGTATGAATAAGACTTCACAGTAAATTACTATACCATAATAAGTTTTTGGCTCTGCATCAAATATTTGAGTCATCGAGATAGAAACTGGTACTAAAATACAAATTAATATTAATATTACAATACATTCCCAATCATTTACCAAATAACCAGATTCCCCTTCCCTTGTCCTATAACTTCCCTATTTATAATACAAATACATAACTGCCACACATAACCATAACTGTACTAGTTAAAACAATATATAACTGCCCTATTAATTAAAATATGATATAACATAACTTCCTTATTTCAATAATCAGAACCGTCTAACCCATGGTTTGTGTTTGGAGAATAAAGCAGTCTGAGTCATGTAACATTTTAAATTGTTTTAGATTTTGTGGATCATTTATTCTTGTATTATGTTTGTCAGCTAAATTTAGGATCTGATCGTAGTCCATATATAAAAAGTACTCAATCTGAGACATACTGCTAGTAGCAGTACACTGTCTATTCTACTCCTTTCTCCATTTTAACACTCATTCATGATCACTGTTAGCAACCGAAATATAAAGCCATAAAGCAAACACAAACACTTGAAAATAATAGTCATATTCATTTCGAACACGTATTCAAGACATGTCAGACATTTCACAAATACTCTCAATTGTACATCACAGCTTTTTTACTTACAAACTAATATAGATGGGAAAACCATGATAATTAGATAAATGATGGCCATTAGAAGTCTATAATGACTCATGCTAACTGTAAACCATTAATTCTCTCTTTTAATATTCATTAAATTTTATGTGTTCTATTAAAACCTGCTCTGCTCTAATTTTAAAATTTTATCTTGTCCATGCCTATCATACGTGTCCTGTATCACATCTTTTTTTTTGGTGACCTGTCCTGTATCACATCAGTGCTTTCTAAATAAACACCCCTGAAACCTATGATACTACCATTTTCTTTCTATAGCTACAATAATCAACCATCATAATGAAACCTAAAGTCCTGTAACCTGTTTCATGTTCTAGCGGCTGGTGCTAGCTTTTCTGAATCCAACCCATCATTTCCTTCAAAATCTTAATCCTTCCGGTAACAATTATAAATGGCAGGTAAACATAACTTGAACCATGTGGAGATTAATCAAACCAGTTATACGATGCATTCCCCACTAAAAAATTTCTTACTTTCGGAGCAAAACACTAAAGAAAAATTTGAGATGAGAAACATAAATCTACTTCAACACACGCAGGTAAACCCCGGGCTCTCTTACAAATGAAATAATTTTATGCTATAAACTCATACTATTTTGAACAAGTCTAGAATATTTTGATAATTGATTTATCCAATAGGAGAAATTGAATTCGAAAACAATGGTTTGTTAGTGTTTATTTTATATACAGGTAACTGCAATTTCATCAAACAGGTTTAGGCTTCAATTTGTACAATTACATTAACATTTAACAGAGCTTTAACTATATTACTTTTAGCACTATCAAACTGCCAAGAGCACTGAGGTTCTACGAACTACATAATCGTACTACACCTTGACATGTTCATTTATTAAATTTAGAACCCAGGCAGTTATGTTAACATTGAAAATATGTGCACAGTGAAAAAGAAATCTGCATTTTAACATGTGCATTATAAGCTCCTAAAGAATTAGTCCTGAGTTACGTAATATTACTCTGCTACCAACATACCAGGTACCAACGACAGATATAAACCCTAAATATAATCTTCAATAATAAGATCCTTTAGAACTCATACTAAGCTTACATTACGATTAAAATGATTGAAACTGAATAAAAAAAAAACTAATCTAAATAAAATGTAAATAAAAATAAAGTTCAATAACAAAGTAGTTTTAAGTGTAATTTTTCCTCACCCATAACTGGCATTTGGTGACACGGGAATTTCCTCTATTTTAATTTGCTGCTTCATTCTTTCTTGTGCTTCATATTCCTAAACCAACAAGATAACAATTAATGCTAAAGACTTGAAGAGAAGTACATCCTACAGACTTTATAAACTTTGTGAATTGTAAGGCAAAAAGGGTTATGGGACATTGATCATAGTGACTGTAGAAAATCACATTGAAATTATTTAATCTATTATCCAACCCTAGAATGATCTTAGATTCATGGGATGGATGACAAGGTTCTCTACATACCATCCTCCTAGGGCCTACACATGATAACCTCTTATGCTACTGGATAACCTCTAATGTAATGGATAACCTCTTGTGCTAATGGATAACCTCTCATGCTAATGGATAACCTCTTGTGCTAATGGATAACCTCTCATGCTAATGGATAACCTCTCACATACACACTTACAGGCATTATTAAGGAAATTAAACTTCAACAAGAAAAGGACAAATCAATTTGAAAATGTAAAATAGAGGCCCTAGAAAACCAACATGGTTATCAAATTGTGAATCAAATCACTGAATCTTGAATCAAGAAGTATCATAAATTATAAGAATCTTGGTCAATTATTAAATGGCATAAAAAATATTATTTACCACGTGATGAAACATTTTGCAATAAAATAAGTAGACAATTTTTAAAACAACCGAAATCTACTTTACCATGGTGCTAGCTGAAAGACAGTTTTGCAATAATAAATCACTGGGTTGGAAGTAAATTTAAAGGTTTGACCTATTTCAATCATTGCAATAGAGAGTATGGTAACATGCTACCGTATACAGTAAGATATACACAAGGAGAAACAACATATGGAAAAAGGTTCACACCTTTAGGTCAAAGGTGAATGGTTTCTTCCCGAAGTTGACATGTACCCTGATAGAGATAAATGAAACACAAGATTAAACACCTCAACTATTGATCAAAAGAAGCTGCTATTTGAAACTAAACAGAAGTACTGTTTGAACTTTGGAGAACCATCGAAATGGAAGTAAGGAAGAAAAAAAAAATCATGGATTCAAAAATGTACGCATAAGATCAAAATGACAGGTCACAAAATAAATAAATAAAAATGCTTAAGATGGGAGTTAAAAGTTAAAACTAGAAGAATCATACTCAGATAAATTAAACATACACTCCCCAGTCCCCTCACTAAATTTTTCACTTACTATGAAAACCTCCCATCTATTATGACATTAACATTCAGATTCTACACACTGACACACTTTCCAACACACTTTTTTATTGGTCAAAAATGGGTCCCGCCAAATTTATATGGGCCTCACATGATTTGATGGGACTCACATGAGGCGGTTATTTCAAAAAGTATAAATGCAAAATGACCATCAGAAGATAGTAAAACCCACAAAACTTTCTTGTATATAAGAATGCTAAAACTAACTCCAAAACATTGTCAGTCATTGAGTTAGCTGTTAGCTCATTTATTTTTTGTCGTCGAATTTTATTCACACACTAGTTCAGCTTTATGAGATGAGAAAAGAGAATGATGCTTCATTTTGGTGTTCAGAAGTTAAGCTACATGCACAGTCTGTGGAAATTGAATAGCAAGGTTCTACTTTTATGCTAAAATAAAATTCAATGCAATTGACTACTAAAATCTGGTAGATTACTTTACACATATACACAGAACATAGATATCTAACTATACATCTGTAAAATAAATAAAGAACTTGAATAAAGAAGCATGCAGCCACTCCATTAAACGAAGAAGAAAAACAGAAGTACAACATACTCTTCATTCTGGCTATGAACAGCAACAGTTGGGAAAAGGGGACCCTTCATTTCTTTAAAAACTGTCCCAACAACTTGTCCATTTTTACTGGCAACAAACAAAAGGAGTAAAAAAGATCTTGTTATCATGGAAACAAATGGGAATAATTGTGTAAACAAGCAAAAAAGAACAATCAATCATATAATAAAGTCAATAGTGCATTGAAGAATGGATTGTCAACATGCAACTGTACACTGTCCACGATTTTGTATAATCAACCACATGAAAAAAAAACAGCATGCTTACTTTCTGAAAACATTTGGCAACTTCATTTCTTGTTTTCCCTTTTAGTTATTATAATGAAAATATCAAGCTGTTTACATTTCATTTTCTCTTCACAATATTATGAACAGAAAACAACAAAAACAAACAAGAAATGAAATGAAATGAAAACAATAGGACAGTTTTGTAATTAAAAGTGACAAGATCAGGAAAATAAAATAAAAAGGAGCAACAAAAAAATTATTCTCAAACTACATACAGACCCTAATAGTTCAGAAAAGGATTCAACGGAGAAAGTAAAGAAACAAGTGGATTACGTGAAGAAGAATTCCTGAGCTGCATAGTTAATTCCAGCACCAACTATATCACCAGTGGTATAGGTTGGACCAAAAGCTTCCCCTTTACCCTGTCCACGATAAAGGAAACCATCATCCCCGTGATATCCACAGCTATTAGCCTCCCACCTATCATCAAATAACAACAATAATAATTACATTTAAATACATATTCCCATCCAATCTAGTCACACAAACAATGTTCCAGCAAACAACACCTCATTAAAAACATATCCTCCCAATTGATCCCCATAAACAATAAATATTCTTCTTTAATGGCAAAAAAAAAACCATTAACAATACTACTGTGAACAGAGCCAAAACACATGTCAGTTTTGCAATTCAAAATGAATATCAAAAACAATTACAAACATATCCTAATCCGATATATTTGCACAAACAATGTTATTGTAAGCTATGTAGCACCAACACTACAGAGTGTGACGTGTTCAACACAACACATGTTACATTCACTCATTTCTACTTTCTCAAACTATAACTAGCGTTCATGGGTCAGTATCGTGTCAAGCGTTTGTATCAGTGTTTCATGTATGTAAACATAGAAAATACACGAGCCAATTTTGCAATTAAAAGTGAAAACAAATAAAAATATAGAACATTATCTCAAACCAAACAATTACAAACAATGTTATTGTAAAAAGAGCAAAAACACTACAATTTTGTAAAAAGAGCAAAAACACTACGAATAAAAATATAGAACATTTTCTCAAACCAACACTTACAAACACACCTCATCCAATAGATTCACACAAACAATGTCACTGTAAACTGCGTTGCACCAACACTTCATATCAAAGGTGTGGATCAATGCCTGACTCAAACACAACACCAACTCATTTTGTTACATTCAATCATTTCCTTTTACTCAAATTAGTCACAAAAACAACCCAATTTCGCAATTAAAGTTTGAAAACAACAACTGAAAGCGTGAATCGCGTGATCAATCGGTGTCACCTATGTGTCTCAGTGCCAGACACTGACACAACACCAACACATTTAGTTACATTCAATCATTTCCATTTTCTAAACATCACAAAAACAACAAAACAATAATAAAATAAAAAAACAGATTTTTCCAAAACAAAGAATCACCCACCCAGGTTGTCTCCTCATCTTAAAACTCTCCGTCGTAAACCCAATCGAAACCTGCCCTTTAACACCAGCATCCTTAACAAAAATCTCAAAATAATAAACAATCCTCTTCATCGGTGCAACTTTATTCGCTTGAATAACACCCACATCATGACCATGAAGATTCACACTCGTATACTTCACCGAAAGCTTATCCGTTGCAACAACAACAAAACCTCCTGAAGAATTTATCGTATTCAACTCACTCGGTGATTCCTCTTTCTCTTCATCATCAACTTCAAAATCTTCTGAATCGAGTTTCGCTTTTCTACGACTCAGTTCTAAGAAATGGAAACCTAAATCTTGATTCTGAATTTGATTTTGATCTTGATCTAGTTTTTCGATAGTGTTTTTTCCGTTGGTTTCTTTCATTGATGGAATTGGGAGAATGCGAAACCCTAATTTTCGGAATTGGGTGAAAATGGAGATTCGATGATGATTCAGTTATGGAGATGTGTAATTACATATTTAACCCTTTGCTCTGTTTCGGTTGGAGTGAAATGAAATGAAATGAAATGAAATCAGATTCCTTTCTTCACGTTTTTGTTTTTCTCTCTTTTTACGACAAAAATGCACACATATTAAGAAAGTGGATTGACCACATTTAAGTTATTATAAAAAGTGATATTTTTCTAATTTTACTCTTTCTTGGAGTAGTAAAGACATTAATGATGAAGTGGGTTTAATGAAGGTAAACTTGAAATTATAGCATTTAATAGGTTCATTTTACTATATGGGAAAGGATCCACTGCAGTGGAAATTTCCTCTTGTTTTCTCCGGTGAAACAATCTTAGTCGTCCATTCCTTTTAATGAAACCTCAATTAATCTCAGCCCTTCATTCATTTTAATGTGTCATTTTCATTTCCCTCCCTCCCTTTTCACGTTCTGGCTTCCCGTAGAAATAATAGAAACCTCTTCATCTTCTTCCATAACAACACAGACCCGGTGAACACTGAACATCATCTATATTGACGTCATCGTCGTGTGCTATCTGTTGACGCCGTCACGTGCTACTATTGTTGGCGCTGTTGTGTGCTCTTTGGTTGACGATTTCGTCCCCGTGCTCCATTGATTACCACCGTTGTGCTTTTTGATTGCCATCGTTGTCACCGTTGTCGTCGTCTTCGCACCAGTATTCGACGTTGTCTCTCCCTATTGCGACATTCATTCATCGTCTCTGTCATTGTCTCAAATTCATTGTCTCAAGGTAACAGGTAACAATCCATTCGAAATTTGTTTATGTGGAATGAAAATGGTGATAGTAGACTTAGGTGACCAAATCTGTCATTTTGGTTCTTGATTATCAACTGTGTTTTTTAGTCTATGATGCTAGTTTTAAGTTGTTGGGGGCCTTAATCTGCATGTTAATTTATCTGCGTATTGAAAGCAGAGCATGAAATTAAGCGGACAAGTGGATTTATATGTTATTTTTACGACACTTAGGTCTGTGATTTTAGGTTTGATTTTACTGTTTCTGAAAGCAAGTCATCAATACTACTACCACATATGTCTCTTGTTTTCTCCCCATATGTCATAAACAACTTCAATGTAACATGTTATATCATAGTTTTGAATAGACATGCTATTGTGTTGAATACAAAATATTACTAGTTTCAACAGGGAAAAGAACCAAAATAATCATCAGACAACAAATGGCGTTTTCAAGCAATCATTTCATATTATTTAAGCTGCAGTAGCTTTATACTCTTGTCTTACTATTGCAGCAGGTTTCCAATTGATTCTATTGTTGCACCATAAGCCATCTCCATGGATAACGAATTTGAGTGGAAACCTCGACTAGGAAAACAATTTAATACTTGGGAAGAGGCAAGGGATTTTTGGAATGATTATGGTGGAAAAATAGGATTTAATGTTAGAACAGAATACTTGAACAAAAGCAAAGATGGAATGGTTTTGTCTGGAAGATTTGTGTGTAGTAAAGAAGGTTTTCGTAAACCAGATAAAAGAGACCGTTTAACAACTAATCATGGGCTTGAAACAAGAACTGAATGCCCTGTAAAGATGGGAATCAAATACATAAAAGACGTTGGGAAGTATCAAATTCATGATTTGTTTGATGAGCATAATCATCAACTGCACCTTCCTGAGACGACTCACATGCTTGCATCTCAACGAAAATTATCTGAAATTCAAGCACATGAGATTGACTTGGCAGATGATGCAGGAATCAATCAAAGGTCTTTATTTGAGCTAATGAGTAGGTAAGTTGGTGGTAGAGAGAACCTTGGTTACACACGCGTGGATCAAAAGAATTATCTTCGCAACAAGAGGAAGAGAAACATGGCATACGGGGAGGCTGGCAG
>Ga0228710_1000602_pt1 | contig 47338 bp, 25 predicted proteins | sample MedpolnodulmetaG_FD_177995 | JGI IMG/M metagenome (GOLD analysis project Ga0228710, IMG submission 177995) | Root nodule microbial communities from Medicago polymorpha collected in Santa Monica, California, United States - pink nodules | ecosystem: Host-associated > Plants > Roots > Nodule... | reverse complement strand
GTTTCAAGTCAAAGGGTGGAATACACCACTATCACTATGAGAATATCTTATGACATTTTTCATAACTTATACTATGTAGTATTCTCATAGTGGGTCAATCCAACATAAATATTACTCATAATATTTATATCTATGTGTAGACTTGATAACTCTTTATCCATGATCTGTGAGATGTGATCATCAGTCTATCCACATAATAGTCTCTATGCTTTAGTGATATCCCACTTCTCAATAAAGATTGACTACAGATACTTTAAGAATAGTTTCCTTATGTTTAATGGGGTCTCACAATTAAGTTATACTTAATGTTCCATTAAATAGACTAACTATTCTAGGGACTTTATTATTTTGAAACAAAACAAAATCAATAAAGAAATGTCTTATTATTTATATATTCATAATATATATTTATATCAATATCATGATACAAAGCCAAACTCAATCAATATAGATTGGCTATTAGGGCTTACTCCAACACAAACAACCAGAAAAGAGGGTCAAGATGAAGACCAGAGGGACATACATACTCTCCACACCATCTCATGGGGCTTCTATGGAGGAGGATAATCTAGTACTTCCCGCAAGAAGTATATTTGACAAGTGATGTTCTTCCAGGAGGACAACAGTCAGTTGTTAACACGAGAACCCGATATCGCATTTACTCCCAAAGACTTTCAAGGTGTAATTCCACATGATGAAGATCCCATGGTCATCACATTACAAATCCTTAAGTGGGATGTAAAGAGAGTGTTGGTTGACCCTGGACGCTCAGCCGACTTCTTATACTACGACGCTTTCGAAAAGATGGGCCTTGATGATGAACAACTGCAACCTTTCAAGAGAACTTTGGTTGGTTTCACGGGCGAACGAGTTCAGATGCGCGGCTAAATATTCTCGAAGAAGACCTTTGAGTTGATTCTCAAGCAAAAACAATTCGTGTCAGATACCTCGTGGTAAGCGCTCCTCATTCTTATAACATAATCATTGGTTGCCCCACCTTCAATCTTTTAGGAGCCTTCCTATCTACCAAATTCCTAATAATGAAGTATCCTCTGGAAAACGAGAAAACGAGAACAATTAAAGGCGACTAGAGGATCGCCAGAGAGTGTTATCACAACAGTCTACGCCTACAAAAAGAAAAGAAGAAAACAACAGGCGAAGAGGGTCACACCGTTAACATGATTGATTTAGATCCTAGAGAAGAATTCCAACATGAGTGTCTTGAACCAGAGAAGAGGGTCATACCGTTAACATGATTGACCTTATCCAATTTCAGAGGTAAGACAAATGTTGTAGTTGGAAGGTACATTCCCTACCTAATCATGATCTTCTGGCGGAATCAAACAGTTGAGAATATCTTCAGGCGATCTTAGCATTGTGACAAGCATATCGATCCACGGGAACATGTTGTGCTGCCAAAAAATCGAGAACATGCTCCTCACGTCGTCGTCATTCTTTAATTCTAGTCGACTGGACGTTATTCTCCCGTCGTCCAACGTTGGATGTTGATACCAAATGTATTCCACCCTCCTTGTGTCTCCGGGGTTGAGTCCTTGGTTGATTTCTTCCAATTGATCCTTAAGACCTTTTAACGCGATATTAATGTACAGAACCTTGAACATCTAAGGATTTCCACCGTTGAAGTGTATGCTAACACTGAACAAATTGGTCATTGTTTTAAACCTACACCATAAAAAATTAAACAATCAATGAAAAACTCATTCAAACATTTCATCAAACACTTGGGGTGAAAAATATACATAAACCCTAAAACTCATAACTACAACATAAACATGCAAACATCTAAACAATTAAGCAATATAAGTCATTTACATGTAACATTGTATCATTTCTTGCAAAAAAAATCAAAATTTAAACAAAACCCTAAAAATAAAAAAAAATCTAATTTAAGAGAAAAAATTCTAACATGAACATGCAAACATCTAAACAATTAAGAAATATACGTCATTTATATGTAACATTGTATCATTTCTTGCAAAAAAAAATCAAAATTTAAACAAAACCCTAAAACTAAAAAAATCTAATTTAAGAGAAAAAAAATCTAACATATCAACATATAAAGATTAGTGGTATTTAATTATGAAAACTTACTTGTTATTGGAGTGTTGAGGTTCTGTCTGTACACAGTGTGAGTTAACCCACACAAATTTAACACCAGCGTGAATTAACTCACGCAAGGACAATTTTGTCTTTTCAGTTGGGAATGAGCTAAATGTATTGGGTAAAGAGCAGAATTCAAATTTTTTTTTTGACACCAAGGAAATTCATTAGTTAGGAATGAATAAGGTCAATTGCATAATGGGCCATAATTTCTATAAGCACCTCTTCAATCCATACTCTATTATTATTCACATGTGCCGATCTATTACCATCCCTGCCAGTAACATCTAAGCTTTTGCCCATATCCCTTTCACTCTGGTTCGTACATAATTCCTAGGAAGAGGTTTTTCCCAAAGTACAAGCCGAAATTTTAGATTACATTTTTTTTTTTTTTTTTATGGAATTAAAGTCCAGTTTTTCAATATAATGATTAATATTTATTAAAATAAAATAAAAGTATTATTTTATCTTAAAAAAGACACCCACTAATATTTTTTTTTGGGTAGAAAAGACACCCACTAATATGTGTAAGGAATAGAATGACTTTTTTTTGGGCAGTGTATAGAATGACTCTTTTTCATTATAAAAAGTATATTATTATAAAAAAAAAAGTGTAATAGATTTGAGATACAATCTGCATGCAAGGTAACATTTTGGACAAATAAAGAAAAATGATAACAAATGCGCCTACACGTTTGTAAGAAATCAAAGTAGTAGATAGCAATTGGATACAACAAAATGATATATATTTATTATTTTGATTAGTGTTCTTTTTTTAATTTAAAAAAAGGCCAAAATGAGACACATATTAATCAACTATAACTGGTCCTTCCAGCACAATATATATTGGAAACAACTTATTAAAAAGCCGAGTTACAGTAGGACAAGTCTAATAGCAAAACAAAAGAAAAAACAGACTAAAGTAGAGCAAATGAGCAAAGAATATGATTAAGCCTCCAAAAGCGGTAATCGAAAGTAACATATATCAACTTTAACCACCAAAAAGATTGAAGTTTAGTTCTTTCAGTTAACGCTTGCAGATGCTCCTCCCTATGCTGAAAAATACATATGTTTTGCTATTTCCAAATGACCCAAATCACAAAAAGGCCAAATAATATTAAGGGACAAACAAACATTTTTCGAAAATCCCCCTAAGTCACCAAATTGTAAGAGACAATCCAATAAGTTTCCTTGAGGTGCCGTTGAGAATTCTAGTTAGCTAGAAATAAGAGGTCAAAGTCTACCAAAAAATCACATTTAACAAACATATGATATATGTCTGCATCCAAACCACAATTTTTTTAACAACTTTGAACCTTAATAGCAAGAATCCACCACCTGACTAAATTATACTTTGTCAGAACACAGTTAAGAATCAAACGCCAACCAAAAGTAGAAATTTTAAGCGGAACAACCTGTAACCACAAAAGATGAGAGTTAGTCGGATAAATGTTGTCTTCTACTTTAGTCAAGTTGATATTGGCCTCGCCGACTGTATAACAACGAAATGTTTGTAATTTCCAAACTCATCGATCCCCCACTGCCACCTGCAAAGCAATTGAGGTTAACCGCTAAAAACACCCCCCGCACGATAAACCCTATACCATAAACTCCTCGTCTCCTCCAACACCATTTACCAAGTAATGTTAAGTTAAACTCCTTGAACCTCCTAACCCCTAAATCGTCATTTTCGTCCCCCCCCAATAAAGTGATTGTGACTCTTCCACCGCAAAATCCTTCTTTTGATACAATCAATCAGAGGATACAAAAAATTAAGCTTCCTAGAGTCACCACCAATAAACAGCCCCAAACACAAAAAAGGTAGACGACCATGCTTACAGTTCATAACCGACGAAACCTCATGCTACCAAGATTCATAGACACTAACCCCGAACAACATGCTTTTGTGGAGAAGTTTGTCATCACAAAATGATATTATAAAAAGTGATTTTATGATCTTTTTTCTCAACAACATCTAATTATCTAAGTATTCTATAAAGGGACATGCGAATAAGTTTCTTAAGGAATTCATAAAAAATATAAAATAAAATAATCTTAGAAATATTAATTAAACACTAAATGTTCCTTTATTATCTTAGAGAAAATAGGTGTAAAAAAATTGGGGTAATTTTGTAACAATTATCTGTCATTGATACTTAAAAAAACATAGGATAAATATTGAGTAAACCATCAAATTGATCCATGTCTTTGTACCAAATTTTTAATTTGGTCTCTGACTCTATTAATAACTCAAAATGGTCCATATCTTTGTTAAATGTTTCTCAGATTAGTCCCTGACTCTATTAGTTGTTTTATATTTTGAGTGTTAATCGACTCAATGTCTTTTGGATATTATATAGTGGTTAATGACATAATGCCTTTTTGGATCTTATTTGGTACGTTAATGGCTTAAAAGGCAAAACAACTAATAGAGCCGTTTGACAAAAACAGAGACCATTTTGAGTTATTAATAAAGTCAGAGACCGATTTAAGAATTTCTTTTATAAAAACAAGTTTAGGTGAATAGGAACTCGTCTTAAAATAGACCTCAAAACTAGAAAAACACTTACTCGAATATGTATTCTTTTTTTCTTTCATAAAAATAAGTTTAGGTGAATTGAAACTCGTCTCAAAATAGACCTAAAAACCAGAAAATCAGTTACTACAAGTCAAATACAAACTTTATAAATTAACCACAAAAAAGATTGTCGATGTCCATGTTAGAAGTTTTCCCTTTTTCCTTGAGAGATGTCTACGGTTAAAGTTTAATTCACGTGTCTTTGCTGAAAAATATGATATTTTTATTTTACAATCCTCTAAGTTAAGATTCTGTGGGGCAGTATTTTAATTTTTCATTATTATATAGAATAAGAAAAAAAAAAATCTAAATCCACACAATGTATGAAACCAAGCCACGTAAATAGACACTATCACACACACACACACCAACCACTTCTCTCCCACTTCTCCATTCCTTCCTCCTAGGAAGAAGAGATAGAGAGAGTGAAGAAGAAGTTATGGCAGGACAATCAAGAAAATGGATGATACTAATAGCAACAATATGGATTCAAGCATTCACAGGAACAAATTTTGATTTCTCATCATACTCATCAACAATGAAATCCGTACTTAAAATCTCACAAGTGCAACTTAACTATTTAGCAACTGCAAGTGACATGGGTAAAGTGTTTGGTTGGTCTTCTGGTCTTGCTCTTATGTATCTTCCAATCTCTCTTGTCATGTTTATTGCTGCTTCAATGGGTCTTGTTGGTTATGGTCTTCAATTTCTTCTCATCAATAACGTCATCACTTTGCCCTATTTTCTGGTACCTTCCTTTTCCTTTACCCTCTTTTTCTCATTTCAGTTATTTTTTTTTTTGTTGGTATTTTTTTGTTTAGTGTATATTAATTAATTTAAGTTAATTAAGTAACTACTATTGGTGTATGTGTGTGTTTTCAGAAGTTAATTTTGGTTCAAAAAACATGCTATTTTTAAATTATTAAAAATTAGTAATTACGTAGGGTTGCATATTTATGGAGGGGTCTTCCGTTGTTCTCTTGACTGATGGGTGGAGATGGTATGAATGGTTGTTACAGTGGGGTACTACTTACTCATTTTAGTTCTTTTTATATTATTTTTTTTTGTCAGTTAGCCTAGTGACTAAAGGTGAATAAGTGGGGTGTCCGGGGTTCGAACTCCGACCCCTGCATATAATAATGTATTATCCGACCAACTGAGCTATGCTCACGGGGCAGTTCTTTTTATATTCTAGTACATTATAGTTTAATATTTTACCCATAAATTAAAAACAAATATTGATTATATTTATTTTAAAATGCTCTTAACTTTATTGTTAATTATTTTATAAATTTTGAAAAGGACATAGTACATTGTTTTATTAAAAAAATATAATAAAAAAGATTTGGAATGGAGGAAGCATAAAAAAGCTTATAATAATGATGGACTTTTCAAGTAGAAAGAGCATGACTTCTTTAAACAAAGTGGCCTTTAAAATATTCCTTTTTTGATGGAAAAGTTTCCTTTAAAATATTCTTTATCATTTTTTTTTTTGAAGGAATTCTTTATCATTTTTTTAACGTGTTTTTTTTATTTAATCACTAGATTTTTTTTTCTCAACAATCACATTTCTTTTGTTAAAAAAACTTTGGTTAGTTTTTGTTAAAAATGAATATTTTTTTAAAGGAATTTAGCATGAATATTTTTTTAAAGGAATTTTTTGTTCTATAAAAACTATTACCAATTTTTTGAAAATATATTCGAAGAATATACTAGTACTAGGAGGAACAAGGCACTTATAATGGGTGTTAGATGTGTGGCCTCCAGCTATTTGCTGTGCAAAGATTAATTTTGTTTTTTCTATCTTTTTCTCTCTAGTTGATAAAATTTGAAAGACGTATATTCAAAATTCTTGTATTTTTCTTATGTTTGAAATGAATGGACAACCTATTTTCTGAATAAAAATAAGAGTAAAATTTTAGGAAGTGATAACTAACTTGTCTCCTAAAAAATCTTACACGTCCTTTTCATTTTTAGGTCCTTTTCAACTGTGCTTTTGTATTGTACGTTCAACTGGTCCCAATAACTCCCACGCTCCAAATGCTGATTCCAGAACTCAACCAATGTCCACTCATTATTATTAGTATTATACATACAAAAATAATACAAGTTTTTTTTTTTAACCAACGTCCACAGAACTCAACAAACTCAACCTAAGATAATGATAGCTTAATTCTCTATAAAAAATAATGATAATGATAGCTAAGTAAGAAGTATCAATACTGTTTTTCTTCATAAGCTTCTGAATTGTAGGGAAAATGGGCAGCAATAATCAGAATTGAGGTCGAGAGATAAATAAAGTCTTATAAAAATTATTTCGGTTAAGGATCAAAACACATCAAACAACATGTTACTTAGGCGAACAATGCGAACAATATTTAATAAACTAATGATATAGTTTAGAGCAAGTATATGAATGTTAGTGAGTTTTACTAGCGCTTTTCTTAATAAAACTATCCATATAAATACGGCTAAATTACATCAAGGGTACTTTAAGTTTCATGTTTGTAACAAATTGGTCATTTTAGTTATTTTTGTCCCATATCAGTCCTTTAAGTTGACAAACATTTTCAACATTGCCCTTCCGTTAAAAACAAACATTAAAAAACCGATGAATTTCTATCCCATTCCCTCTTTGTCTCATATCAATCCTTTGGAAGTACTTATTTTCCTCTCTAAAATAAACTGTTTACTTAAGCATCATATGACCATGAATAATCTGATGCATAATGATATGGCAGGTAAGACTAGCATTTATTTCACAAATATGGCAGGGAAGACTAACATTTATTTTACAAACAAGCAAACAGTCATATACATGAAAACAACTATATAAAGTTAGACATACCTGATATGGGACAGAAATTCATCAGTTTTTTAACGTTTGTTTAACATAAAGGCATTGTTGAAAACTTTTGTCAATATAAAGTTATTTTGTGACAAAAATAACTTAAAACCAATTTGTTACAAAAGTGAAACTTAAAGGACCTATGATGTAATTTAGCATATAAATACCAACAACTTGGAATTTGTCTTTTAATTTGAATTCTACTTCAAATGTTTTATTCCTTCAAAACATTACTATTTGAAAGGACTCTAGTGGAGATACTACGAAGTAGGTTCAAGAGGAGAAACGGATATCTTAAATGGATCTCAATTACGTCATGACTCATGAGACGAGTATCTCTATAGTTTTATACTAGTATACAAAACAAAACAAAAAAACAAGTTCTTAGTTGTATTATAGGAAAACATGTAACTGAAACAACTAATTTTCATAGAGTTGCAATATCTAGAGGATATTTCAGTATTATAGTGAAGTTGACTTAGATTTGAATTTATGTTTCAGGTTTTTTTTCTGTGTCTGTTGAGTGGCTGCAGTATCTGTTGGTTCAACACAGTATGTTTTGTTCTCTGCATCAAAAACTTCCCAGTTAACAGATCCTTAGCATTGGCACTCACTGTGAGTTTCAATGGTGTAAGTGCAGCACTCTACACTCTCGCCGCAAATTCAATAAACCCGTCATCAGATCAACTCTATCTTCTTCTGAATGCTCTTGTCCCTCTTCTCACTTCGATCGCAGCATTACTTCCGATTCTTCGCCAACCACCTTTATCAGATACTCATTCTCCGCATGCTGCTCGTCAGAACTCGGTTATATTTCTAACATTGAACATTTTAGCGGTTTTCACAGGAATTTATCTCCTTATCTTTGCCTCATCAACTTCTGATGAAGCAACATCAAGGCTTTACTTTGGTGGAGCTCTTATACTTATGATTTCGCCGTTATGTATTCCTGGTGTTATATATGCTAGAGATTGGTTTCACCGCGCTGTTCATCCGAGCCTTCGAGTCGAAAACTCTAGCTTCATTCTTGTTCATGTTAATGATCTTGAGCTTCACAAAGAACTCCTTACGCGTCAAAACAGCGCTCGGAGCAACGGAGATGCTCAAGGCCTGCTTGGCGAAAACGGATATGGTACTCAGAGAACAAAGAGTAGTGATGTGAACTGTGAGAAGTTTTTTGGGCAGGATCAATTGGAAATGCTGGGAGAAGAACATTCAGCCGCGGTTCTTGTGAAAAGGTTGGATTTTTGGCTTTATTATATTGCATACTTCTGCGGAGGTACAATTGGTCTTGTTTACAGCAATAATCTTGGACAGATAGCTCAATCTTTAGGCCACAGTTATAGAACGTCGACTCTTGTGACGCTATATTCATCGTTCTCCTTCTTTGGACGCCTGCTTTCCGCTATGCCTGACTACATTCGAAAGTAAGTTTTTGTTGAAATTATCTTCTGATATAAACGAAGAAAAACTGGTTGTTGATTTAGAAGTGAATCTTGTAACTTAAACTGTACATATATGATGAGACTAAGAGTAAATTTTTCGGTATTTGCAGGAAGTTCTACTTTGCAAGGACAGGGTGGCTAACCATTGCACTCTTACCAACCCCAATTGCATTCATCTTGCTGGCTTCATCAGAAAGTGCTATGGCACTTAATGTAGGCACTGCACTAATCGGTTTGAGCTCAGGTTTCATATTTGCAGCTGCAGTGGCCGTTACATCTGAGCTCTTTGGACCCGACAGTTTGAGTGTCAATCACAACATTCTCATAACAAATATTCCAATTGGATCCCTTCTCTATGGTTTTATGGCTGCAATAGTTTATGATGCTAATGCTATCTCAGCACCTGGAAATGGAAACATAATAATGTCTGATTCATTGGTGTGCATGGGACGACAATGCTATTTCTGGACATTTGTATGGTGGGGATGTATATCTGTCATAGGATTAATTTCTAGTTTGCTGCTATTCTTGAGAACCAAACATGCTTATGATTGTTTTGAGCGACACCGTATTTCAGCGCAACCGACTGTGTCTTAACTTCTGACAATGCAAGGATGTGAATATCATACATAATCGTTGATAACTGAAAAGCTTAACATGTATAGAACATGATTTTGGTGGCTGAGTTAAGCAAGGATGGTTATTAATGAGAACAAAAATATGATATAATATCTTGGCTTAATATGGTTGAGGAGAGATCTAGATTCAGAGGCAAACAGAGTTGGAATTTTGCTTCTATTCATCACAATGGAACAAGCAATTCAAAAGTAGAAGCAAATAAGAATGGAAGCTTTGGATGGATCAGGTTAGAGGAAATATGGGTCCTTATGAAATTTGTGACTGTGACTTTTGACAAAGTTAGCAGATAAATATACTCGACTTTGTAAGTTTTTTATGTTATCTGACGTGACAGATCGTAAATTGAGTAACAATTTGATTTTATTATATAATATTCTTTTGAAAAAGATATATTTGAAATGGAATTGAAGGGACAAGGGTTGTCACTTACAACTCCTTGTCGCGTATTAAGTTGTCCTCAAAGGATTCTATCCGCCGCTAAATGGTTATTGCATTTCAAGATACCCTGCAAGGATCGTCTAGCTTACGAATTCCACCAACGACACATGCCTCTGGCGCCAAGTCCCCTACCGTTGGTTGGCAAGCGAACGCCAGGCGCACACATTGTTTCTAGCCTGGATCCTTTGTTACATCTTAACAATATGTATATGTGATACAATCATCACAACCTCAACCTCTTTATTATTTGAGAAAAGTACATCAACATGATAAATTTTTAAAAATTATGATACAGTCATGTCATATTGAATTAAAGAAACAGAAAAAAGGAAACTGCAGAAAGAAAAAGAACAGTATCTGTACCCTAAATTAACCTCAAGGATAGGTACAAAATGTATCCCTTTTTATGCATAAGAATAGTCTCTCATATGCTAATGCCATCTTTTTTGAAGTAAACCTAGAATTTGCATATTCACGGCAAGCATTTCCTCTTCTTGCCAGCCTCTCTTTACCATCCTTCACAACTTCTTCAACTGCTTCCAAAAGTGAGTCCACATTTGGAGAAAACATATAACCAAATTCATCATCAACAATAACACTACCTTTAATGCTTGGAAACCTTGAAGCCAAAATTGGCTTACCAACCATCATAACCTCCATTAGTGTAAGATCAAGCCCTTGTGGTCTTAATGTAGGATTAACAAAAATGTCAATAGCATTATAGAATGCTCTTAACATAGAAGGATTCATTGATCCAAGAACAAAAACTTGGTTCCCTATATCCTTATACCTATTCCCCCATGGTCCAGAACCAGCTACAATCAAATACAAATTGGCATACTTTGTTATAAGCCTTGAAAATGCTTCGTGAAGTAATGGATGACCTTTATCCTTTACTAATCTTCCAGCAACTCCAAATACTAAACTAGCATTACTTGGAATCCCAATTTTTGTTCTAAACTCCTTTCCTAATTCAGCATCTTCTCTAAAATCTTCTTCATCAACACCATTGAGAATCACATGAACTCTTCTACTTGGAATTTGGTAAACATCCCTTAACATCTCACCACAACTATCACTAATAGCAACATGATGAGAATATTTGTGGAAGAATCTTATTTCATTGAGAACCTTTGGAATAACCCCTTGTAACCCCTTTTCAAAATCCTGTGATCTTGGCTCATCTTGTGGACGAACCAAGTCCTGAAAAATGCTCGATTGCAAGCTTTCTAATGCTATGCCATGCCAGGATACAACGAGATTCGGAAGATCTTTTGCAAGCCAATGAGGAAGTGCTACACTTTCTGAATGAACAACATCAAAAGGTTGATCTCTTCGGTTTTCTTCAAGAAAAAGTTCAAATGCTTTGTTGTAACGCCATTTGCCGGGCTCACCTTCATGAAAATGAATGTAAGGTGAAGAAGGTGAACCTTTTGAAGAGATTGAAGTTGTTGTTGTTTCATCTTCTGAAGGGGAAGTAAAGACATGAACTTGATGTCCACGGCGAGCTAAAGCACTGTGAAGGGTGTGAGCATGGCGTTCCATGCCACCTGGAACAGTTCCCATCGGCCATTTTCTAGAAAAGACTGCAATTTTGAGAATTACAGGTGTAGGATTGCCATTTTGGGAAAAAGAAAGGCCGTTCCATGAAAATTCGGCTGAACGAAGATCACCTGAAAATGTTTTCGCAAGGTTGGTGCTTTTGGAGTTTGAAGTGGAATTGTTTAGAAGGAAAAAAGTTGGTATAGTGAAGAAGGAAATGGAGAAAAGGGTGATGCAGAAATTGAAATGTGAAGGTGAATTAGTCCTCTTGGATTTGTGGTTGAAGGCCATTAATTCTTTAAAGGGATTATGAATTTCTTGTGATATATAAGTTTAATGATATACAAGTAAGGGAGGCATGTATTGAACAAAGTGTGTTTGGTTGGATTTTTCTTTAAGGTGCATTTTGTCACACCTCTTTTTTGAGAGAGAAAAGTGGATCCATGTGATAAAGGTTTCGTAACTTTGAGTCAAAAAATGTATTTAACATGCAGACCCTCAACATACATGCAGAATGCATGGACTAAAAAAATTGAGAGTCATTGTTATTATCCTGAATTCCTGGTTAAGTTATGCTAGAAAGAATTTAGAAATTTAAGTACAACATTTGCAATTTTTGAACTAGCTTTTCTTGTAATTTAGAACTTGTATGTTGGGGGTACTGTACAATATACAAGTTAGAACAACATCCCCGGATCAAAAGAGAACAAATAATATGAACGCAAAGAAAGAAGACACAAAAATTGAACTTGGAATTCGGTGAATTGTGTCTATGTCTTTGACTGCAATAACTTTCTATATTCAAACTTAGGATTTACATAATACAATTTTTGTTTAAATACTATGGTCCGGTTTACAAGATTACTCCTGACCATACCTCGAGTGTGATGTCCACTTATCGGTAAACTATGAGTCATACTCAACAAAAACTAAAGTCAAAGGAGCTAGCTTGAAATATTGACATTAGGCCCATTATTATTTTTTCTAAATGAAATCAACACGATCCAGAAAATGGTATAAATACTTATGTTGCACCAAATTAACATGCAACTAGCATTTTCTTTACAGAGCTATCTTTTGTTTTTGTTTGATATGAGCAATGAAACATAGGCTTATCATTATTTTTTAAGAAAATTGTTGTCAGCAGAAAGTAAAAGGTTAAACTAACTGTGTCCCTCAATCAACTCCATTCAGAAGTCTATTTTTAAATAAAAGTCAATGAGGAAGGTTGATTTGAAACAAATAAAATATTCACATCTTTGAGAGAATTGCTCAGCAAGTATAGGTGATTGCAATTTGCTTACATGATCTGAAATCTTTACAACTCTATCTTCTCACCATTTTTGGAATGCATAATAGTAGTCAAACATGTGACGTAGTGGTAGGGCTTGCACTGTCCAAAAGCAGTTGGAAAATTTACTCTTCTTCCTAGCTTTTGACTAGATAGCATTTACTTGTGCCAATGAGAATGCCTTTGATTTGGAAATCACATGGAATAGCTTCAACTTGAAGAAATGAGCAATTCTCATGCTAAACCATGTTACAAATCATTTTTTCTTTGCTTAAATTCTTTTAATCTTATTTAAGTTGAAATGGTTAACTCCGGTTGAAAGTAGTCCAATAATGAAACTACCAAAATCCTACTTTTAGCTTCACTGCTAGAAAAAGTTATTTGTTATTAGTTTTATACGGAAAAAACTACACAGATCGACAAAAAAGACCTAACCTAAAATAAAACGAGTTTTCACAAAATTCATTTTTGATCTCACTCACTCTTAGACAGACTCAGAAAGAAACCTTTAAATGACAAAAAGAAGATTTTATTATACAATATACAGTTTACACGGCATGCATGCATATATTATATATTTTATAGATTGACACATATATAGGGTGGCTTAAGAGTAACTCTAGCCATACCACATGTGATATTTTACACTTAATTAAAAACCACTCTTCTAATAATCCATAGTAATCAAGTCTTTATGCTCTTAACCGGAGCATGTTGCTTCTGGTTTACACTAACTGCTCTAGCTTTCACCTTAATATTAGATGAAACATTTTTAGTAGATTTTGATGATATTGGCCAGTGTCCACTAGTAACAGCCATATCTTTGAACTGTTCTAGGCTTTCAAGTGTTTCAACAATCATAGCCATTCTTGGTCTGTCTTTAGGATGCAAACTTATGCATTGCAATGCCAAATGTGCAATCTCTTTTGCACCTTTGACAGAATATTGTCCTGCAAGCCTTGGATCCATAATGTACCTCAATCTTCTACTGCTACTTAAGTAAGGCTTTGTCCAATCCACAATGTTTTGTTCTGTCTTTGGTCTTGTTTTGTCTGTTGCTCTTCTTCCTGTTAGCAGTTCTAGCAGGACTACGCCGAAGCTATAGACATCACTTTTTGTAGTTAAGTGTCCTGCAATGTTAACATTCATATGTTACATTAGAGACATAAAACAGAAATTTTTGCATATCACATATTTAAAGTAATTTTGAATAAACCTCTCAATAAATACTTGTGGAAAAATGTGTACTGTTTGAAAATTGTTGCAATAACTAAGTTTTTTAACAATTGCTTCTTGTACAAGTTAATAATTTTTTTGAAGGATTGTACAAGTTAATAAATAATCACTTTTAAACTTGTAATGACATTTTCATGAATGAATAATCTTAAACGTATTTTTATTAAGAAGCTCTTGCAAAACAGAAACTACTTCAAAATGAGTCATACTAATCTTCCAAAATGAGGGTAGTAGCACAATGAAAAATGGACTAGAATTCCTTCATTCATTCACTTGTTTGAATAATTATACCTGTTGAGATGTATTCGGGGGCTGCATATCCATATGTGCCCATAACTCTGGTTGTAACATGTGACTTTGATCCCTCTGGCCCCATTTTTGCAAGTCCAAAATCTGATAATTTTGCTGTGAAGTCCTATTTCAAACAGAACCACATGATGCACAAAAATTAGGTGAGCTTACTTTATTGTGCATAAATGCCTATCTTATTTCACCATTTAACTGAGTATGTTTGGATGAGGGAATTTTTGAGGTAAAGTAATTTTAGAAGGTAACTCAAATTCTTTTTTGAAAATTTTATTGTTTGAATGATAACTTTGAAGAATTTTTTAAAATGAAGAGAGTTTTGTCAAAGTTAAATTTAGAAAATTTTAAATACCACGTTAAAACTAAGAATTTGAAATTCCTTCTTTACTCTATACAACGTGAATGTCAAATTGGTCCTTATAATTCTTTCAAATTTTGCATGGTGGTCCCTATATATATATATGTTTTTTTTTCTTTTAAAATTTGCAAATTGAACCATAAAAATTTTGAAAAAAAAAATTGTAGCACTATGTTAACCAAAGGTAATCATGACTAAAGTCAAATTATCCTTTGTATGACTTTTAAGGTAGTTCATGACTAAAGTCAAATTTTTTTTTTTTTTTTTTGGATATAAAGTCAAATATTTTTTAATGATTCAATGCTTATGTCTAAATATTTTTTACACTGCATAATAATTAAATCTTTAATTTGACTAATTAAAAAAAAGAGTAAATTACACTGCATAATAATTAAATCTTTAATTTGACTAATTAAAAAAGAGAGTAAATTACTACTTACTGAATCAAGTAAGACATTAGAAGTCTTGAAGTCTCTGTAAATGACTGGTTTTTCAGCTCCATGCAAGAAAGAAAGGCCTTTAGCAGCACCTATTGCAATTTTTATTCTTGTTGCCCATGGTAATGATGTTAGTCCTGCAATAATAGCATGTAGTGGTTTGATTATATGTGATATGCCTAATTAGTTCATGTATAATCAAAATAAATATGAAGTGTTTATTGACCCAAAAAAAAAATTAATGTTTATGATACATACTTCTAAACAAGTGATTCTCCAAGCTTCCCCTTGGCATGAATTCATAGACAAGTAGTCTTTCTTCATCTTCACAACAATATCCAATCAATTTCACCAAATTTGGATGTCTTAGCTGCCCAAGAAAAATCACTTCTGCCTGTAAAGCAAGCAATTCAATATTATTTAAACCACTTCACCAAATTATAAATTTATTTAAATCTTTTAATTTCTTCCATCAATTATTATAATCTCACGATTACTATAATAACTTTATTCAAGATTCTTGTAACAACTGTATGACAAAAGTATAGTGACAAAAATTCAAAATTTACTAACTCTATAGTCTTCTTTTACAATCTTTCTTTCAATCTCTTGTTTCATTTTCAATAATACTAAATACTATTCTATTTATATGGCTTTCCCTCAATTTTCAATTATGCTACAAAAGTATCACAATCCAATGACTCTTTAAGCAATAACCAAAATGTTACCACACACATATCATCATCATAAAAATCAAATTAAGAAATTCTAAGATAACTTTACTGACAATTTTCTTAATTTTTTGTGTCATATATATAAGTTATAACTAAGATAACCGAACCGTAGATAGTGTTGTTCATGGTTCAACCGGTTTAACTATTTAGTTCGGTGTTTAAAACGTTAAAAAAATACATGTGTCATAATCAATATATATAGTACTTACAAGCCATTCACGATGTCCTTGTAAACCTTCAATATCCAAAAGCTTAACTGCTACAGGTTGAGCCTTCAAACCTTGTCTAAAATTATCATCAAAATAACCCTTATGAACAGTTCCAAAACCACCTTCACCAAGCAAGAAATTACTAGAAAAATTCTGAGTGATAGCACGAAGTTCAGTCAGCTGAAAATCAAACAAATCAGAACCAAAAGACAGTGCAAGATCTTCATTGATTCGCGTTGAAGACGAACGGCTAAGATCAGAAAAAGATAGTCTCCTAAAAGATGGTAAAGGAGCAATGTTCTTAGAATAATCTGAACGTGAAGGCTTGCATTTGCTAAAGTTTCTTAATATTGTTTGGTTTTCAGTTGTGCAACAATTTGATGTGAATGGTCTCCATGGTTTTGAATTTGATGGTTCCTTCATTGCAAAAAGAAAAGAAGAGAAAGGTTATTGGTATTGGAATTTTGAAGTGAATTGAGTTGTGTTGTGGTGCCAAATAAATATACCAAAAGATTATATAATATACTTGAATATTTTCTTTTTCCTTTTCTTTTTGTTAGTGAAAGAGACAAGGGAATTAGGAAAAGAAAGAAATATATTTTTTTTTTCCTTCAACTGCTCTCTAACCACTCTAGTATACATTTGAGGAAAATTATGTTGTCATGTTTTATTTTGTTATTTATTATGTTATCATGTTGTTGTTTCATTTGATACCTAGTGATATAGTGTAGTAGTGTATTCATGCAAAATATACCAAAATCTTTTTGACTTTTTGGAGGATTGACTACTCCACTACTATTCTAGGTGGTCACAAGTTAGATGCTTATTGGACTGCCTTAGTTATTCCATGAAATGGAGACGGTGGTAGAATGAAGATGAGTGTGAACTGTTTGATTGATCATGTTGACAAAGTATGTTTTATTATGTATGATTAGTTATTGTATTTGTTTTCCTTGATCTCACTGGACATTATAAGGTATCACTACGGTTATAAGAATTAATCTTCGAATTGACAACATGATATCGTTTTTTATGTGGTTGGACCGTCTCCTATTGGACAACCCCAAAAATCAAATTTAAATTATTTTTTTAAAAAAAGTCTTGTTATCAACTTTACTGCACAATGCCAGATATTTTTTATAATATTTTTTTCAAAAACTCGATATGTGGTCCAATAATCAACTAATCTGAGAGATTAATCTCATCGTCTATTAACGGCGGATCCAACTAAAGACAACACATTGTTTTGTATGGACTAGTCCACTAATACTGACATTGATATTATTCGAACCTAAGACTTTAAGAAGATCACACGCTAAGGCATCAAACCGACACAGTTAGGATCCATATGGATTATACTTATTATAATATAATATTAAGAGTGGGTTTTTTTTCCTTGTTGTACTCTCTAAAATGTGCTTTGTCAATGTAGACAAGTAAAATCCAAAAATATAATGGTTATAATTATAAAGCACAACAAATTATTTTAAATTGTCAAATTTGTGATTGGTTAGAACCTTATCTGATCCATTAGTGTGCATTGTTCTAATAATATCGATGGTGCTATCCAAGTTTCAGCTCATAATAATTTTTGTGACTGGATCATATTAAGAAAGCTTAATTTCTCCTCTTAGAATAAATATATGTTTGCTAATGATTTGGTAACCTAAGAAACGTATAAACAACAACAGTGACGAAGGGAATGATAGCATCAATTTCTGTCTTTATTCAGAAATACAACTACTGACAAGTAACAAATTGGTGCTGGACGAAGAGGAGCAGTTAGAAGTTGAAGTGCTGGATAACATATGGAACAGTCCTGTCCAAAAAATGTACTATATTATAATTATAAAAAGAAATTAAAGGACTTAAAAATTGAAGAAAAGAAAAATAAAGGATGAATGAGGTATTCACACTAGTTATATGGTTCCAATTTCAATTTTTCAATTACAAAATAGAAATGCATTGATTAGTTTAATGTTATTTATAATCAAACTTTGAAAATGTTGGTCACGGGTGCATCATTTGATCATTCAGATTCAAACTAAACTAGAGTATTTTCATACTATTTTGATTGGTTCTCATCTAAACCATGTCTATGGTATTGGACTAGGATTTAGGTAGATTTTGTGTTCTAAGACTTCCACAAATCTTACATAAGAATATGAAAAACATAATGATGGTTGCACAATTAAATTTCAAAGTGTATGTGAACACAATAAGCTTTAGATTTGATTCGTTCTAGCCAGTTTATGCAATCCAGATGTAAATGAGATGACAGGCGAGTCTTATTTACGATATTTTGAAATTTTTGATATGAATTACACACTTACATAAAGTCTATCGATCAATGACATTTTATAAAATAAAGTTCTCTCAATCATTCTAGTGCACTAGAGAAAATAAACAATGAATTAATAATTTGGACAAAAATTTGCCTCATAAGTATTTGAATGTTATCTTCCTCTTTATGCCATAAGACCATCTACAATGGGGAGTTCTTCCCCTATTTAGCATCATGCTAAATAGGCACCCCCATTGTGACACCAACTAATAGTAATACGGTGCTTATAGAGATGGGTGTTTTTATAGGCACCCTCTCTCCTATCACTCATGAGTCCCACATGTGCAATTAATTCTATTTTTTTCTGTATTCAATTGTTTATTATTTTTAATATTAAAAAGTAAATTATATAGTTGTTGCAAGAGTAATATTTAATTGATCAATATTAAATTTTCAACCAAAACTTTTTTTAAAACAACAAATAATTTACCCATCTGAATGGGAAAAACAAAACAAAATAAACATACAGTGATTGCATTTAAGCAAAACAACAAATAATTTACCATCATTTATTTTATATTGTTTTTTCAAGTTTCAACTTTTTTTTATAATTTATAATTAAATTATTTCAATATTTTAAAATTATATAATTACGAATGAATATATAAATTATTGTTAAAATTTAATGATATAGAGTTATTGCAGGGACCCAATTAATAATTATTTTGAGGTGCTGGGTTGGAGAGATTGAGTGTTTATCAAGTATTAATTATAAAACTAATGACGTGTACAATCGAGACCCATTTAAACATCCAAATAAAGTGCTGCATTGTCGATGGTCTAAGTGTATTTATTAAAAGAGAAACTCACGGTGAAGGAACACAACTCTTAAAAATTGTGAGACGAGAATAATGAATTTTAGGGGACGGATTGATAAAAAAATCAAGTCTTACTGATAGAAATTTTAATGACTTAGAATAGAACTCACGTTAAGAATCTAACATCAAATATTGCAATGGTTCAATGATCAAGGTATCTATTAGATGTGAAACTTCACAACCACTAAATCAAACAATACTTTGTGTCAGACAGATTTCGTTAATTTATTTAACTATTTCAACATTCAAAATATATTTTGGAAATTTGATTAGTGTCATGAACGTTATTTTACATATATAAATTATGATAGTTATTGACTTAATTTTCAAGAAATATCATGAAAACTCTCAATTATTATAAATTATTATAGTATTAATATCAAGATTATATTAATATTTCTTTTATTTTTACTATTTTTTTTCCATCATAATGTATATTTATTAGAAGAAGAATGAAAGTTGCAAGCATTGAGTATACAAGAGAAACACCGAAGCCTATGCCCAACAAACGAAGTCACTCGCCCAACAATGTAAGTCAGAGATATAATCATATTTCTTAATTTATTTAACTATTTCAACATTTAACATATATTTTGGAAATTTGGTAAGCGTCGTGACCGTTATTTTAAATATGTAATTCATGATAGTTATTGATTTATTTTTCAAGAAAAATCATGAAAACTCCCAATTATTGTAAATCTTGGTATTGGTTTGGGACATGTGAGTGTGCTCCTCTTCAAGGTGTTAAGTTCGATTCTCCTTAGTGTCAATTTAGATGGGCTAATTTAGCTTCTTAAAAAAAATACCAAGATTATATTAATATTCCTTGTATTTTTACTGTTTGTTCCTACATAATGTTTATCAACTAGAAGAAGAATGAAAGTTGCAAGCATTGAGCATACAGGAGGAAGACCAAAGCCTTCGCCCTACAAGATAAGCCAGTCACCCAACAATATGTAAGTCAGAGATCATGGTCTTGAAACAGGGGAATTTCGTCTAACGAATTGAGAACCTTTCCCATGAAACAAATTTAGTCTAAAGACCACTTGAATGAGATGGCAATTGGTCTAGCGAAGATGTTGTATCGCCTGGCGAGCAGAGCTAGTCTAAAAGCCCCATTTGACTGATATGGCAAGATCTTATTAGAAGAAAAATGGTTGTTCACCCAACGAACAACCCACTCACCCGACGAAGGGTGACTTCCAAAATTTATAAATAGCGGCTTGCAACCTCATTCCAATTCATTCACTTAATAGTCAAAGTTTAGAGAAAGAGGGCTTAGGAGAGAGAAAATGGTAGAAACAAGGTGAGAATGTTGAAGACTTGTAGATAAAGCTAGTTGATGCAACATCTCAACATCCTCGCATATGTCTTTTAAGTTATACATTATTTGTAGCTAATTTCTCAGTGTTGGGATCAAGTGTAACTAGTTATGGGTCTAATGTAATTACTTGGTCTGGATGACTAATGAAACTTAATCCAACACAACTTGCATGCTTGTTTCACCTCTCATTCATCATTTGTCAATGAACAAAACAAATCAACTAAACACTACCAACTATTAAACTATGTATATATATTGCATTCTATTTACAGACATCAATTCTAAAAAGTTAACAAGATACAAGAGCTGTTTCGCAACAAAAAAAATACACAGACTAAAAGCAAAAATACGACAATTTACAGTGACCTTTTACATATTTAAGCCTAAAATAAATAAAGTGTAAATTACACTCCCCTCCCCTCAAAGATGTTTGAATTACACTTCTCTCCTATGTTATAATATACACTTCCCTCCCCTCTTATTCAAAACATATTAGAAAATATTTTACTCCACTTCCTTGAGAGAAGCTTGAATTGCATTCTCCTTCCATCTTACGTTAAAATCTACGCATTAATCCCAAAATAATTTTTTTATTTCTAATAATCTAGCAAAAAAAAATCAAACACATTTCAAAGAAAAATAGTTTTGTGGGTCCATTTTAATATAATCAAATTTTGAATACATATTTTTTGCTATTTTTTATTCACAATTTCATTAACATATAGTTTTAAACCCCGTTATAAAATATGAAACAACCCCGAATAAAATTAAAATACGTGAAAAATTACTAAAGTCTATTAAGTATGGTTATTTAAAAGTGAATTGTATACTCTAAATTATAAAATTAATGACAAAAAATTTAAATTTAATTATCATTGATATTTAAATTATAAAGAAACAAATTTATTTATTTATGTTAAAATAGATTAAAGTGTAATGCATATTTAATTATTAAGAGAAAAAGTTGTAATTCAAGCATCTCGTAAATGAGTGGAGTATAAATTAACTTTTAAGAAAAAAGAGTGTATATTTTAACATGAGAGGGAAATTGTAATTGAAGCATTTTAAAGGGAGGGAGTGTATTTACTCATAAATAAATAGAATGTTAATAAACCGAACAACAATGATAAACCATGAATTAAACTGAACTGAACCGAACCGTAGCAATACAGTTTAGTTGTTATAGTTGTTAGTTGCAATTCGGTTTTTTTTTTTTGGTACAGTTAGGTTCAGTTTTGCAGAATCCAAGAACAACTTGCAGCCTCCAACTACATTTAAACAACAACTAAGGCAATCAATCTAAAAAGTCTATTGTTTAAGTTTTTGAAATTCCAATAAATTGGTTGTTTGATTACGTAATTGCATCTGTTTTGGTACATTCAGAATACTTGATTTGAATGTGAATTTTTAAGAGTACTGAGGCCCTATTTGGGTTAACAACTTATTTGCAGCTTATCATGATAAGCGCTTATATATAAGCTATTTTTATTGTAAAAGGTAAAATAAAGTTTAACTGTTTTCATATAAGCTATAAGCTGTTTTCATAAGCTATCTTTCTTGGAGAACTTATGAGAATAAGCTGAAAACAACTTATTGACAATGTTTTAAGTTGTTTTCATAAGTTCTCCTAAAAAGTTTCATGAAGTGCTCCTAGAAGAAGTATATGAATGTCATACACGTAGTCTTCCTTTCAAAAATATTGTTTTTATTTTATTAATGTATAATTAAATTTGTTCTAATGTTATACAATAGGTGACATGAAGAAAATAAGATCTATGGCAATATTGGGCAGTAAAGATAAACCTTATAACTTTTTCACTGTCAAGGATTTTGCTCAACCCTTTGAAGCATGTCACATTGGTTAAAAAGCGTGGAGAAGAGCTGGTTAATCCTTTTGACAAATCTTAATGTCATTCAAATGTCTTGATCACAAACACTATGGTGTTAACAATAAGGAGCTGCTAAGGGCTTGTGCAAGAAGATAATTGTTGCTTATAAGGCAAAGTTCGTTTGTCTACATGTTTAAAGTCATCCAAGCACCAGTGTCATTTAAATTTGTTTGATATTCTGGTATGGTGTTGCATTGGAATATGGTGGGGGATATGCTTTGATGTGTTGCATATTGATATTTAATTTTAATTGTACTCCTTGTCTTTGGCACTTCTTGTGCCTTTGGATTTTTCAATTGTAATATCTCTTTTGATGCTTGATAATAATGATGTTATTGTTTTATCGCTTATAAATTGCTATGATTTTTAAATACATAGCTATCGTGTATAATCTTGTTGCCACCCGTCAAAACTTTTGAATTCTTCCCTGGCTTTGACACGCTCATTTTATGAACTATAACTATTGAGAGTGAGATCCAAACTCATTCAACAAACTTAACATTAAGATTTCAATAAATTTTTCCTCTAAAATGTAGATTTTAGAGAATATAATTATTGTTTTATTACATAAAAATACTAAGTTCATGATTTTAACTACTCTGTGAAATGGCGTGAGCTAACTGTTTTGCTGCAGCTTAGTAAAAAACACTGATATAAATATCATCTCAAAAAAATTGTTAGCCCGCTCCACACACAAAAAATCTCAAAAGAATTGTTAAAGCACATCACACATTATTAAAGCAACTTTCTTTTCCTCTCTTTTTCCTTTGCTTTTTTCTTGTGTGTCTTTAGCGTGTAATTGCACATAGGACCAGATCATCAACATCTATGCACAGTACTCAATTATTCCAAAGTTGCATTATTGAGTGAGTAACTTCTGGATCCAATAAGTGGACGCAAAACCTTTTCATATTTATCCTCTGCCTTCACACATTAACCTGTTACAGATATTCACTTTGCAAAGTAACAAAATATGGCTGAAGCTGTGATTGAAGCTGTTCTTGGGAATTTAAGTTCATGGTTCAAAAGGAGATTGGCCTGTTTCTTGGTTTTGATCAAGAATTGGAAAGGATTTCCAGCTTGCTCACTGCAATCAAGGCTACTCTTGAAGTTGCCGAGGAGAAACAATTCACCGATAAAGCTATTAAGGATTGGCAGCAAAAGCTGAAAGATGCAGCTCAAATCCTTGATGACATCTTGGACGAGTGTGCCACTAAAGTGTTGGAGTTGAAGTACAAAGGATTCAAGTGTGGACTCTCTTGCTTATCCACTTTGCATCCCAAACATGTTGTGTTCCGTTACAAAGTTGCTAAGAAAATGAAAAGGATAATGGAGAGATTGGATGAAATTGCTGAAGAAAGGAGTAAGTTTCACTTGACAGAGATTGTTAGAGAGAGGGGAACCAGAGTCCATGACTGGAGACAGACCTCCTCTATCATTACTCAACCTCAAGTCTACGGAAGAAATGAAGACAGCGATAAAATTGTAGATTTTTTAGTTGGTCGTGCTGCTGATTTGGAGGATTTATCTGTCTATCCAATAGTAGGCTTAGGGGGACTCGGTAAAACAACACTTGCCCAACTTATCTTCAACAACGACAGGATAGTCAAACACTTTGCACTAAGATCTTGGGTATGTGTTTCAGAAGACTTTAGTTTGAAAAGAATGACAAAATCAATCATAGAATCAATATCTGGACATGCTTGTGAGGATTTGGAACTAGAGCCACTACAAAGAAAGCTTCATGACCTTCTTTTTATGAAAAGATATTTGCTTATTTTAGATGACGTGTGGGATGAAGAACAAGAGAATTGGCAAAGGTTGAAATCTGTATTGTCTTATGGAGGAAAGGGTGCTTCGATTTTAGTCACCACTCGTCTTACGAAAGTTGCAACAATCATTGGAACACTACCTCCTTATGAACTATCAAGGTTATCAAACAATGATTGTTGGGAATTATTTAAACAACGTGCCTTCAGAGAAAATGAGGAAGAGCTTGCAGTGCTTGTGGCCATAGGGAAGGAGTTAGTGGAAAAGTGTGGGGGAGTGCCTCTTGCAACAAAAGCACAGGGAAGTTTATTGCGTTTCAAAAGAGATGAAAAGGAGTGGCTCTATATAAAGGAAAGCAAGCTATGGAGTTTACAAGGTGAGAATTCAGTGATGTCTGCCTTGAGATTAAGTTATTTGAATCTACCAGTAAAACTGAGACAATGTTTTGCCTTTTGTGCACTATTTCCCAAAGATTGCATTATAAGCAAGCAACTTCTAATTGAACTTTGGATGGCTAATGGCTTTATTTCGTCCAAAGAAATGTTGGGAGTAGAATATGTCGGCAATGAGGTGTGGAATGAATTATACTGGAGATCATTCTTCCAAGAAATTAAGACAGATGAATTTGGAAATGTTGCAGGTTTCAAGATGCATGATCTTGTTCACGATCTTGCACAATCTGTTACGGAAAATGTCTATTGCATTACAGATGACAATTGTGCACCTACGTCTAAAAGAATACGTCATATCTCGATGTATAGATGGAAGACATGGTGGGAAGTCATCCAGCTACCCAATACCAAATCATTGAAGACTTTTATAACTTCCGAGCAACCTGGTGTTGACCAATTTTCACCTCATGTATTGGAATGTTATTCTTTACGAGTGCTTGATTACCAAGATAGAGAAAAGTTGTCATCTTCGATTGGTCATTTAAGATATCTAAGGTACTTGAATCTTTCTGACGGACGCTTCAAAACTCTTCCAGAATCCTTATGTGAATTGTAGAATTTGCAAATTTTGAAGTTGAACGATTGTTCATATCTACAAAAATTGCCAAATAATTTGACTCGCTTGGAAGCTCTACAACATATACATTTGAAAGATTGCTACTCACTATCAAGCTTACCTTCCTATATTAGGAAGTTAACTTCCCTAAGGACTTTAACCATGTATATAGTTGGAAAGTGAAGAGGGTCCCTTTTGGCAGAATTGGCACAACTAAATCTTAAAGGAGAGCTTCACCTAAAGCACCTTGAGAGAGTGAAGAGTGTAATCGATTCTAAAGAAGCCAATATGTCAGGAAAGAACATAAACCATTTGCGGTTGTCATGGGGTAGAAATGAAGAATCTGAATTGCAGGAAAATGTTGAGCAGATTGCTGAAGTGCTTCAACCTCATACTCAACAACTTCAATCTCTGGGTGTAGGAGGATATAGAGGTGAACATTTCCCACAATGGATGTCTAGTTCTTCTCTAAAAGATTTGAAGCGGTTGGTACTCACGGATTGCAAAAATTGCTTATATCTAAACAAGGAATCCTCTAATGGTGGAATTGCAGGATGTTTTATAGCTTTGGAAGATCTATTATTAAATAATATGCCAAAATTGATAAGCTTGTCAAGAGAGGGTGGAGAAAACATGTTCACACACCTTTCACAACTTACAATAATTGAGTGTCCTAATTTGTTAGACCTGCCTTTCCTTCCAGCTCTCAAAGTGCTACGTGTGGGAGGAAAATGCAGTTGGGAGTTGCTAAGCTCAATCCATAAATTCTATAACCTTGAAGATCTCAAACTCGGAGACAATGAAGAGGTAACTTGCTTTCCAGACGGTATGCTAAGTAATCTTACATCTATTAAGGAACTAGACATTTGGAAGCACTCCAAACTTAAGTTACTCCCAATTGAAACTATTAACCCCTGTGCACTCCGGTCATTGTACATTAGAGATTGTGAGAGCCTCGTGTCACTTAAAGATGAAGCATTGCAAGGGTTGCATTGTCTTGAGAAATTTGATATCATGGGATGTCCGAAGTTCAATCTTTCAGCAAGTTTTCGATACTTAACATGTCTTGAGAAATTGGCAATCAGTGATATCTCTGATATAGGTGGTTTGCAAGAGGCTTTACAACATATGACGGCCCTGCATACCCTATCATTGATGAATCTTCCAAATCTTACATCCTTGCCTGACTGCTTGGGAAACCTTGGCTTGCTTCGTGTTTTAATTATTTCTGCATGTCCCAACCTAATGTGTCTTCCACCTACCATCCAATGTCTCAGTGGTCTTAAAACATTGGATATTTATGGTTGCCCCGAGTTAAAAAAAAGATGTAGAAAGGAAACAGGGGAGGACTGGCCAAAAATAGCTCATGTTCCAGGTTTTATTATGAATGACAAGATGGTAATGATTGGTAGAAAGGCTGGTAGATGGCTTGTAGATATCAAAGGTTTGTCCTCAATCCTTTTTATACATACAAAAATATATAGTTAGTCTGTGTGTGTGAGTCTGGTCAAGATTTACTACCACTGCTACTACTCTCATGATAAAAAAAAAAAGACACCCTAGATAAATCTGTCCCAAAAAACACTGAATTTTAACTTCGTAAAAGAAAATACACTTTCAATACACTTCTTGTCATATACTAATCTGTTATTCAAATTTAAATGGACAATATTTTACTAAAAATTTAAGGATTTCATTGATAGATATCCAATCACGTTTTATGCTACTATGTTATATTAATTTCTAAAATATTTTCATAACTATATAAAGAATTTTAATGTGATTGGAGACATGTGTAAAACTTTTTTACATCAGCAATGCTTACCAATTAAACTTAGAATTTGTTGTTAAAAAAATTAAACTCAATTTAAGTGGACATAAATATTGAAGTGTCCAACATCAATTATAAAGTTAGGGATATGTGTGGTTCGCTATTCCCTAAAAAAAAAAATTGTGGTTCGGTATAAATGATTTTTTTCCCTTCCTTTTTATCTTACTCAATTGTTCTTTTACAGGTTCGTTGGAAAATTTTGTGTGATCCATTCAGCGTTTGTTCCTTCAACCTAAGCAGACAATGAGTTCAGAGTAAATTCTAATGGACATGTATGTATGTACAATCTTCATATGTTTTTACTATTTAATTCCTTGTGTATTTGGTTTATCTGTTTTGCTATCAATGTGTTAAAAGTTATATACCGAAAGAGTGTTATGAAAATGGATTGTAAATATAGAATAACAGGGAAATAGAGAAATGTAAAGTCACTGTCTTAAAATTTGAGTAGGCCTAACTCATCCTTACAAATCCACATGGAAGATGAGGATTGTCCAAGCTTTATAAGCACCACACAAGTAATATCAATGTGAGACTAAATCCACCCCAGAATGATGGTGTTAGAGGCTGCAATGAAACCAACTCAAATGCCGCAATTAGACAGTTAGGAATGGACCACAATGAAGATGGAATTTCCAACACTTGTTACAAGCTTTTGTCCAAAAAGAAAAGTTATACCTTACAAGTTACAAGCATATGAAGGACCTTATATAATGTGCCAATAAGATCATGAGTTAAGACAGATAATAATGAGCAAGGCCTTTTACTCGTGGTAGTTCTATTAGTAAAAAAAAAAACTGTAGTTCTAAAGCATCATAAAAAATGTGAACAGATTAAGAAACTTTATGAGTGATTGGATATTGATGTTATGGTTCGTTTTACATATCATCAAAAAATGACTTTACTGTAAACAAATACTAGCATTGAAGCATATGCTTAATTTCATTTCAAATATCTATGTTAGTTAGAGAGAGTTAGAGTTTAGTTGCACATTTTCTGTTTTCTTCCCTTCTAACTCTAGTACAAATAGCAATATCTTGTATTCATCTCTTATTGAATCAGTGAATAATATTGCTGATTTCTCTCAATGACTAGTGTGAGTTCTTCGTTCATATCATAACATCATGTTTCCTGTGCAGCAGATGTCTCAATTCCTCTCAAAGCCCTCTTTTTCCTTCATTTCAAGGCTGCTCCCAGAGTACTGCACTACCTAATGGGCGCACCTGGACAAGGTTTGTTCTTTAGTAGAACTCCTTTAGAACTGTATTGGTACAGTGACTCTGTTTGGATTGGATGCCCTAATTCTCTTAGTTCCATCAGCAGTTATTGCTTCTTTCTAGGAAATTATTTAATCACTTAGCGCTCAAAGAAGCAATCCACCATTGCTTGTTCAAGTTATGGCTATGTTATCTCCTTGCTGACTTGGGAGTTAGTTGTGTGTTCCAAACCGCATGTTTTATATATTGTGATAACAGGGTGCTCTTCACATGCAGCTAAACTCGTCTTCCATGAACGGTCAAGAAATCATGAGATTGATTGTCACGTTGTAAGAGAGCAGCTTTTCCTTGGCCTCATGAAATTGCTGGCACTTTCACTAAAGCTCTTGCTCCACAACCTTTCTTCCATCTGATTGTCAATCTCATATTAGTGAACATTTATCATCTTCGATTTGTGGGATGCGGTTACAAGATAAATAGTTAGTTCCCTTTTTGTTACCAAGTTAGTTAGAGTTGGTTACAAAATTTTCTGTTTTCTTTTCTTATAGCTCTAGTATAAATAGCAATATCTTGTATTCAACACTTATTGAACCAGTAAATAATATTGCTTTCATGTTGATTTCTCTCAATGATTCGTGTGAGTTCTTAGTTCATATCAACACATTATAATTTCTAAGCGAATAATGTTTATACAACTTTACAAATATTTCTTGTAATCACAAATTATGAGTTAAATCTACTTAACCGCTTCATCTTTCTCCTTGTTGTCGCTAAGAATTGATTTGATTGCAGAAACATCAATTCTAGATGATTCCTGTTTCACCCATTGGACAACTCTCTCTGCTTCAATATTTACCTTCTTTTCCTCTTCCAAAGCTTTCTTCAGCCTCCTTTCTTGTTCTTTAGCCGAAAAAGTGCTCATATCAGATAACATTTCATCATTCTTTTTCCATTCAACCTTGTCTAACCTTGAAACTCCACTGCTTTTGTTAATCCTTGCAACATCCTTTTTGTTGGAGAAACAAAAACAACATGAAGTTGATCCTTCTGAGTACTCTTGTTCCATCATATATGAATTAATTTTGGTGCATAGAAGTAATATGGATCACTTTATTGATATTCTTTTATCTCTATATAAGATAATATATAATATTGGGACCGATTTTAAGCAATTTCGTTGAAATTTTGATCATTGTTTGAGTTGTTGAAGAGTTTGTGTCAAAGCTGACATGTTCATCACACGCAATATTCATTTTGGGCGGCTGCTAGTTGATGTATTTTTATTTTTTCCTTCATTTCATTTCACTATTAGGGGCAGGTTATGAAGCATTTTGATATGGATAAAGATTATCTCACAATAAAGAGATTTTAAAATTCTACATCAATAATATTTAGACACAATTTTGACATCATATACACAACGGCGGAAAGTGTATTAGAATATCAAGGAGAAATACAAATTAACATAAAATTGAAAAGTGTATACAACATGCTCAGAATAATCGTCTCACGCCAACTTTATGTCTAAAAAGATTTTTCAAAATTTTAATATCTAAATAGAGTTCTTGAGTTTAAATTAGTCGATATGAACATTACATAATATACGTAGAGGTCAAGGTTCAAACCCTAAACACACTTATTCTTTTTAAGAGGTGAATTTTTAGCCGTAGACTGCATAAAAAAAATAGTGATTCTTTTCTTTATTTTGGTACAAAACTAATGATTCTTTTCTAACTACTTTTAGTTAGAGGACTTATAAGTAATGCAATTAATGAGATATTAGAGAACAAAAATAAGGATACTTTAGCCCAAAAAAATTGATTAATTATTTTAGCAGAAAAACATTGATTAATGATTTCTTTGAGCTATTCCATCTTTTGTAGCGGAAAAAATAAATAAAAAATACCAACCGCTATAAACAGTTTGACCTTGTCAAATGGATCGAAAAATAAATTGATGAAAGCAATAGAGTAAAAACAAAATCCTAACAACCTTTTGTCTCTTTATTTTTTAATCATGTATTATCTCCGCACAAGTGCACATACTAATTTTTCGAGCTGACAAGGATTTTTCTTGAATTATATCATTTGATCAAAACAGAAGAGATCTTTAAACATCTCATCCAATAATTACTGAGTCAATATGTCTCAAATATAAATAACTTAGACCATCCAAAATGATGAATGTTTAAACTATTTTTTAACACCACATTAAATAGGCATCCTTGTTATGGAGTAAAATAAATGGGTGGTTATGGAAACACCCTCTCTCTTCATTTTTTGTTGGTCCTATTTAATAAATCTTAATAAATTAAATAAATTTTGTTGAAATGTACTGATATAGAATTATTTGTGAGACCTATTTAGTAATTTCTTTTGAGGTGCTGGGTTGGAGAAAATTGGTACTTATTACGTATTACCGTAAAATTAATGATGTAGACACATGAGACCCATTTAAGCATCCAATTTGAGGTGCTCTGTTGTGGATGATCTTAAAGATAATATATGCTTATTGGTAACTTTGATTAAATTTTTTTACATTAAGAATAACAGTTATATTCCTCAAAATGTCCTTCATAAAAATTAATTTTATAAAGATAAAAAGATTATTAAAATGTGAATTCTAAATTATTTTAAGAGTATTGTAGAAATCATATTATTAAATAAAATAAAATATATTTATTTTCGTTACCAAAAAATTGGATGATTTCTCATTTCAAAACTATATTTATATTTTACACCATCAAAATTAAGTTTTTGTTAATTGTATATTCAAAAATTGAAGGACTAGGTGTATTATCAATATAATTTTTTGTTCAAGTACCTAGTGGTTATAAATTCACATATTAAAGTTAAACAAATGATGTATAATGAGCTCGAATATAAACTCTTCATATATAATGCAATGTCTCTACCAACTGGGTTAAACTCAATAGGATATAGTGTATTATCGATCTACTGTAGAAGGAAGAAAAAAAGGAGTATTATCGATCTAATTTTAAAAAAAATAAAAATAAAGTATCATCAATCACTCACTCCAATTGAAGAGGAAACCCCAAAAGTGATTTTAGATGTTGTATAATTGATTTTATCATGTTTGGATGATTTCAATGAGAATTGATTTTGTTTGTAGAATTGATTCCATTTGAAACTAAAATTTATAGCTTTTAACTTCTACAATTGATTTTAACCTTAAATTTATTGTCAAAATCAATTTTACATAAATGCATTCAAACATAAGTATCTTTGCATTCAATTCACTTTTATTCAGAATCACTTACCAAATCAATTCATTCAAAATCAATTCCGTTAATCTCAAAACTAAACATACACTTATGTGCTCCATACCTTGGTGGCAAAATTACATTTTAGTCCCTTAACTTAATTTCAGGTAACAGTTTGGTATTTATCTTTTTTTTTCATTTTAAGTTTGTCCTTTTGATCCATATTCATATGGATTTTGAAGTTTCAAATCTAACATCCTTGCACAAACATAGATAAATACCATAGATTTAAAGATTAAAAGATAATACAAAAATAAAACTATAAATTTGAAGCTTGAAAATTCACGTATAAATCGATCAAAGTTACTAAAAATTAGGATTAAAAATGTAATTTTGGTAGAGCTTAAGAGGTCAAATAGGTAGTGGGTCCTTCCTTGTAGTTGTCTTTGTCTATATATCCTCAAACCTCATGTCATAGGATGTCACAACGCAAGTAGTGGGTCTCTAAAAATACGCAAGTAGACCCCACACACTTCAACAGTGTTCCAATTAGCCGTTGTTCATCATTCTGCATTTCTCCATTTTCACACTCTTCACTCTCTCTCTCTCACAAACACACTCATTCATCATTCTCTCTTCAAACAAATATGGGATTATATTCTGACTCCGAAGAAGAAGATTCCTCAATTGCAGAAATCATCTCTCAAGCAAAAGACTCAATCCTCCTTCAACAAATCTCTGCCATCAACTGTTCATCTTTCACCCATTCTGATCTCCCCCCTAACCTCGAATCACGCTTCAACAAGCTCAAATCTTTTCCTGCTAATCACACCCCTCCACCACCTTACCTCTCTAAAAATCCCACCTTTTCAACCCCAGGTTCATCAAACCACCCAAAAAATCCAAATTCTGATTCTGGGTCTGTCTCTTCTCCCTCTAAACATGCCACCTTTTCAAACCCTAGTTCAACAAAAACCCCAAAAAATCTCAACTTTTCACCTCCTAAAGACAACAGTTCCACAAAAAATCCACTTTCAGATTCTGGGTCTCTCTCTTCTCCCTCAAATTCTTCACATAGAAAAAAGGGTCTGAACCCAAAACCAAAAAATGGGTCTTTTTCACCTTCAGATTCTTCTCATACCTCTGAAGAAAGTCCAATCTCTTCATTGCAAATGAAGAGAGAAGAAAGGAAGTGTTCTAAGGAGAAGAAATCTATGTCTCTGAGTCCGGAATCATCACCTCCTCGAAAATGGGGTTGTTTTTGGTGTTCTCCTAAGAAGGAACAGAACAAGAAGAAAAGTAGGGACAAGGAGAATGATGGTGTTGTTGGGTGGGAAGAATGTACAAGTGATGAGTTGTTGTCTGGTATTGGAAGTTTGTCAAGCAAGAAACGGTTGAATATGATTGAAAAGGCATTGAAGGAAGAAGAGAAGAGGATTAACCGCGAGGCGGAGAAGATTGTTGAATGGGCTAAACATGTGTCTGGTAGGATGAATGTTCATGATATTGAGGACGAGCTTAGTGATGATTAGGGTAATGATCCAGCATTACATTTTCGATCTCTTTATAATTCTGAATTGTCTAATTAGTTGTTACAAAAGTGTTGCTAGCTAATGTTCTAAATTTGTCTTGTATTTCTATACATGTTCCTGTTTACATATATACAAATATTCTTATAGAATTCAGCAATGGTTTATATTCTGTTTTCTCTGTTAAACAATTAATTGATTGAAGAGGTTATTTTGATTTGATGATCTTCTTAATGTTTTCACCTTTAGTATATTTATTGAAATGCAATGCAAAGTACTTGTTGTAGCATTACATTGTCTTGTAGAATTGCAATTTGTTGCAGAATTACAACCCCGCTATGCTTTGTTCAAATTTAGAAATTACTCAATTAGAGCTTGTTTTGGAGTTTTATCTGATTCATGTGTTGTGTCATAGTTGAAAATTAGGGCAGGCTTAAGTCACTGACCTGTTTGTTTTGTTTCCTTTGTGTTGTGTCATATTGAAGATTTCGTTCTTCAATCTGTCTTTTTCTTTTGGGGGGCACATTCTTCAATCTAATTTTTGAATATTTTGTTTCTAGTAATTATGATTTTGACACATCAAGCATTTTTGGGAGATGCTTGTTAAATGAAGATAAGGAAGTTATTTAACTTATATGCTTGTTTAACATGGTGGATTAGATTGGAAGTTAACATAACGAAATAGGAAACAATTAAATTAATGTATAAGCCTCATAAGGCATTGTTTTCTAAGTGGATTACCTGACTGGTATCAGAGTCAACTCAAGGCCTCACTTTCCATGGAAGCAATTAAATAAATGTATCAGCTTTAAGGTCTACTTTCCATGGACTCTTGCAATTTATGAAACTGCAATATATATCAGGCTTTCCTATTATGTAAATGGTATTGCTCCATGGAACTTTGACAGATTCGGATTTCGTGCAGTAACTGCGTCAGCCAGTTTAAAATCTCAACAGTCCAATATCAAATGAGCTCGAGATGGTTTATATCTGATTTTGTGATTGTGTAATTTGAGCTATTCGTAGTCATATTAACGGCTGAGACTGATTATCGCGTCAAAATTTGTACTTTTTCTACGGCAAAGAACCTGGATCAAACTCTGACATGAATCACTCGAAACATATTGCATACAAGTCCAATGTAAAAAGCCAAACAGAACTGCAAAGAAAACTGTGTTTATAGGCTGAATCTGATTCTTAAAGTGCATGCAGTTATTTGTCTATGTTCATAGGCAAGAAAGTTTACACTTTTCTTTGCCTTTATCTAGCACTCAACTTTGCAGTTACATCATACATTGCATGCATGTGAAAAGCATAGAAGGGAGAATCTGATACACATTTTCAGCAGGTATAAGATCTTTAGAATTTGATATATATTCTTCGTTTTCAAGCACAGCTTGAGAATCTAAGTTGGACAAAGATCATAGAGAACGCCCTGAGCTGTTTAATATAGCATCAATATCCTGCTTGGTTGCAGCATTTGATCCAGCAAGAAAAAGAAAAAGAAAAAAGAAAATATAGCTGGATCAAATTGTAAAGTACTCAAAAGTCAAAAGTAAAAAATTATGATTATGTGATGAACTGTTGGAATTTTTTAGTTCATTATACTATCTTACTTTTGGTGTCTTGCTGTTTTTCCCATGTGTAGCTAACTACTTTGGATTTTTATACATCTCATAAAGAAAATATAAGGCACCATTGCATCTTGCCCAGTAATGTCTTGTGATCTTGCATTCAAGATAACTTGAATGAGCAATGCTTGTGGGCCAAAAATATCCTCATAAGTTTGACCCTATAAAAGGGACTGCTCAAGTTCCACATCAAGTAGTATGACATGTCAGATGGAGTATTTAAATCACTAATTTTACAAGTTCTTGAATACTAGCTACTAAAGTCTGCCCTTAAATACGGTTGATCATGTATATTTGAGCTAAAACAATGATATCATGGAAATCTTCTATCATCATGGGTTAAGCACGCAATCTTCATTTAGTCACTGAAAAAATAACTGAAATTGCCGAACATTTCCTGAGCATTCTTACAATAATAGGCTTTGTTATAAACATTACAATATACCTGAGATGATTTTATGGGGGTGTTTGTTTCGCGGACTCAAAAATTATTCTTAAGAACAACGTATCTGGGAATATAAAGACGTAAGTTTGATTTCTATGTATTTTGCAGAAAAACTGTTTTGGCGCATTCTTTAATATTCCTAGGAAAATTCAAAAGTTATTTTCTTTTGAGAAATAAAAAATACAAATTTCATAGAAACTCACTTTCTCATCCTTCAACATGGGAATAATTTTATGAAAATACGAAAAGTTAGGAAATTATTTCATTTCCAGAAACTGTATAAGAGGAATAATCTTAAACTTAAAACAAATACATTTGTTTCACAATTACATGTGCCTCGATTATGGGAACATTTTTTTTATTCTATTAAAAAATCCCTCATATTTATGGAAGTGCACTTTCGAACGACAAACTATCCAAAAGGTGCTTCCACATAGCACAAAATTGATTTTTTTCCCTTCAAATGTCTACATATAATATTATGTTAGTGTGGAGTTAAGTAATGCCCTAATTTTTGCGTTACATTTGAGTGGCATCGAGTTTTGGTGATATTTGTGACTTTATTTCTATCTCTCTCATAACCGATTATTCTTTCATAAAAAATAATTTATTTTAATCATTTATCCATCATTCTCTCTTATCAAACTACACTAAATTTACCAATATCATCAAAACTCAATGTCACCCAAGTATTTTCCTTGATTTTTCTGTAGATGACTAGTGAGCATAAATAAACATAATGTATTTTGCAATAATTGCATGAATTATATGTTTTTTTAGACACTCGTTAGACGCCTAGAGAGAAAAATGATTAGAGAAAATGATGTGATAAATCTAATAAGTTAATGATGCAATAAGAAGAAAGAGAGAGAGAGAGAAAAAATTATATGTTAAACAAGTGGAAAAGTTAGCAGAGTTCAAACATCATTGTTATTATTTTATCGCCATATTATTTTAGACTAAACTATACTTTTGGCCCCTAAGTTTACCAATGTTGCAATTTTGGCCCCCTATTAAAAAAAATGAAAAATTTAGTCCCCTATGTTTTAACCCCTTTGCAATATTAGCCCTTTTGCTCAATTTTGACCCAGTCAACGCATGCGTGACATGCCACGTGTATAATAGCTAATTAAACCAAAGGTCGCCAAATATGTTTCCAGATCTTCAATGAACGTGGTGGTACTGGTGCTCCGGAACCGTGTAAACTTAATTCCATATCCAAATCAATTTGATTTGATTGTTATCTGATTGTGGTTTAGGTTTTGGAATTGGCTGGGAACGCTGCTAGTGATAGGAACTGAACAATGGTGATATTTTGCTTAATATTCATCAGCTTCTTAAGAACGTTGGAAAAGGAAAAAGCGAAATTGGATTTCCTTCCCAAGAACTAATCTTTTGTTTGTTTAAGCAAACACTAACGATATGAATTAATTGTCTAGGCCCTAATTATACCTAGCACTAGTTTTCGATTCAAAATTCTTGGTATCTTGTTTGGATTGGTTAAAATAGCATTGCTAATATTGGATGGATTAAACAAAACAAAAAAAAAAACACAAGTTGGTTCAAGTTTATTTGTTGATATTTTGTGGCTTGAAGATGAAGTGAATGTTTTGTTTTTGGTTGTTCAACTTGTTGCTGGATTTGATGGTGGTAAGGGTTTAGTCACGTGCCCCTTCCCTTTTTCTTTTCTTTTTTATTTTTTTTAATTAATCAATATAGACGTGGCTTTTTTCTTTTCTTTTTTAATTAACTATTACACACGTGGCATGCCACATAGTCAAGTAAACTGCAACGCAAGGGTTGACCCAGTCAAAATTGGCTAAAATGTCACTATTGCAAAGGGACTGAATCTTAAGGGGGCAAAATTTTCATTTTTTTTAATAGAGGGCCAAAATCGCAATATTGGTAAACTTAGGGGGCCAAAAGTGTAGTTTAACCATTATTTTATTCTTAGTTTCTTGAGTGACAAGTCAATGTCTTTTCCCTTTTCTGCTACATTATTTTTTTTAAGAATAACATGTGAAAATGTTTAAATAGGCTAGTAGTTGAGGCTGGTATGCAATTGTGCATTGTTTATGACCTGTGAGTCTTATTTGAATATTCATTTTGTTTTCAATAATCTACTTAAACCATTCAAATCACTGCAGGGACCCAGCAAGTTAACAGAAGCTATATTTTATTTCTGTTAGTTTAGCAACACATCATTCCACTTAAAAATGAAGATATAAATTACTTTATACATAATGATACATTGAAAATTTTGTTAATGCAATATTTCTCACCATGTTTTCATTTAGAATTACAGACCATTCTATATAATATGGACATTTATCCATCTCAAAAACTAAGTTCCTTAGATGACCCTAAGGGCTTAAGCAAATCAAATCATATATCAAACTACATATTTGAACTGCTATATACTGTTACAATTTATGCTTACATGTATAACATACTGCACAGATCATAGAACCACCCAAAAAAATTGCAATCACATGATATTATGGCTTTCAAATGCGCCTAATCTGTGATTATGAGAATATACAGTTATTGCTGCACCTAATCAAAAGACCAATGTTGGCATAACTTTGATGTTATTCCGGTATCTTGTTTACTGGTACTACGTCCTGTCTCTGTACATAAGCAGAGGGAAACCATCCAGCATTGCCATTGAATTCTCCTTCAGACCATCCATTGGCAGCAACCTGGAAATTCAACCACCAAAAGGAAAATAAAAATGCAAGTCAAATCAGCTGGACTGGTTTCATTGTCAATAAATATTGCTACCTACTTCTGCAAATATTAATAATGATATTATTATCATTATCATTATCATTATTATTATTAATAATAATCATCATTCTGATAACTTATTTTTGTAATGACTAAATCAACAGTAACTCTATTAGGTGGAAATAGCTAAACTATATGAATGTGATAATGGCTAATTATATTTTTTTCCAAAATTACTTGAGAAGTTGAACCATATACTGACTCGAAAATCTTCAAAGAAATACCTGACGGACTACAACATAATCGTCAACTGATAAACTTAACTCTCCTTCAGCTTGAGCATCAAATGGATGTATGACCTACAAGGCAAATCACGATGAGCATGAATCAATTTCAGAATGTTGATAAAATATTGCACCGAACAAATTTTGAATGATTCTAAAACAACAATTTCTTATTCTTTTTTCCCTCAAAAAAACAATTTCTTATTCTTTTTATTTTCCTTTTTTGCACCAAGATTTGTCTTATTTTGAGTTTGTTTGTGAATAAAATGAACTTCTCATGGCATTCACTGTGTCACACATTCTGCGTCCCATGTAAAAGAGGTAGCTGGATTAAGATTCATATATTTTATTGCTTAAATAAATTGGACAAATATAATATATCAAACATACATAAATTCAAATATGCAAGTAGAATAAAGATCAACATTAAAAAAAAAGATCAAGATGTAGGAATGTGGCAGTAATGTAGGATCTCTAAAGCCAATTTTGTTATTTCTTTATATGTGACTCACCTTTGCAAAAAAGTATGTGCCCATTTGGGTGTTGTGTTTATAACCAATGCCATTTGAATTAGCTTTCTCATTTGCAGGTTGATTATGTTCCTCTTTTGGCAGTGGAAATGATGTAGAGTCTTGTGGCTGTCTCTCATCAATCATGATCATCTAACTCCAAGAACATCCGATAAAAGGTACAGGTTACAAATTTGATCAGAATATTAAATATTACGTTTAGAATATTATGCCAGAAGCCAACAGGTACAATAGATATAGGAACAAGGAATTATTGTTCATATTTGAAAGAGTTATTGGTGGCGTAGAAGCTAACCTCAGCATGTAGTTTATCTAGAATGACAAGGGAATGCCGGTGAAAAGCTCTCTCAGCATCCACCTACCAAAAAGGAGAACAAATGGAAAGGTGAAAAATAAGTTTTTTTGTTTGTTTGATAAAAGTCAAATTAGCAACCAATGAGGTGTTGGTAGAGTGGAAGTAACTTTCCCCTATAAGGAGGAGAATCCGGGGAATCTGGGCTCGAATCCCTATCAAGTTACACCTATTGGGAGGCTGAGAACCAAAGGTAAAACTCCACTCAAACAGTTGAACCAAGATCAGTCTCATAGGTGAGTGTCAAAAGCTTTTGGCAGGTTTCACAGCAAGAAACTTCCATAAAGAGTTTAGCAATACCATTGTAGAAAGGCTCTGGAGAGTTATATGTTGCTGTTGTTCCTCAACCGACGACATAGCAGCAGTTGCTTCTCTACCAAGTGCCACCAAGGCAGATTTATGCTCTTTCAACTTTTTTTCTGCATTCTGAAGCCTCATGGAACTCTCTGCAGAAAGAGAAGAATCCTTCAACTTTGATCGACGCCTCAAAACTTCAGCAGCCTGATGAGAAGATATCTAAGATAAGTATCACGCATTGCACACCACATATGCATGCCATTGTGGCAGTAAATTACTACCTGGCCTTCTACTTCTTGACGAAGTTTGTCGTAGTTGTGGGTGAGGTGGCGTGCATCTTCCAAAGGAGCTCCTGTTATTTGTGCCCGCAGTGGCTCAGAGATCTATACAAAACCTAAAGCATAATTAGAAGCACTATTTTTGTTTCGAACAAGATGAAACACTCAATATGACATGCAAATTACTCTAAAAGAAAAATAACCTTTTACAAAATCAACGATATATTACTAATAGTTCCGAAGAACTAGGACTTCCATTAAGTAGCACTAACAGTAACAAGTGAATAGTTCCAGATAACTAGGGCTTCTTATTTCCTATCAAGCAAAAGGAGATAATATGAAGACATCTGAAGCATCATGTGAATGTTTTTGTTGAAATGTACTTCTCATAAGTTGATCTGTTCATGAAATCTTCCAAACTACTGTGTATGTGATAGTCCAAAATTATAGCAGCAAGATTACCAGGAAATCAGATTAGGCATAATGTTACACTAAATAACATTAATTTGTACATTGATAACATCATATATTTTACGGTAATGTAAGGCAATATTTCACAAGATGAACTCTTCAAAACTACACTAAAGAGTATCAAAGAAATATCCCAAAAGATTACCTGATCACCTAAGATCCCAAGCAAAGTCTCCCTTTCATTTTCCAATATATCGTATGAGTTACCGAATTGAAGAGAAGCACTTGCAAGGGGGTAAGTACTACCTTGATTGTCATTCTCAGTCCCATACTTACAACAGTCCTTAGCCAACTTCCTCACTGAAGTATACAAAACAAAACATCAATCAATTATTGGCCTTGAAGCATAAACAAAATTAATGATAGGCAAAAGGTCAAAATTAAAGTCACCTATCTCCATCTGCTTGGAACTAACAGAAATTAATCCTTCAACTCCCCGAACAATATGCCGCTGAAAATGCTGTAAAGACGATATTGGTTAAAAACTTCACCAAACAAAGCTCTCTAAACTTAAAAAATGTCAGTCCCCTACTGATAAATGGACTGATAATACAAATACACCTTAGCAGTCTTTGTAGAAGTGTATAACTTTTGAAGTTTATGAAAACATTCAAGTTCAGATTCATCAGCCATGAGCGGTTCATTGCTAAGTTGGCCCAACTGCCTAAGTATAGACTGCAAAACAACAACAGCATCAACAACATGATATAAGACAAAAGTCAAATGAACAAAATGAAAACATTACTACAACTACTAACATAGTAAAGTAAACAATTCACAAACAGAATCTACACTTTCTGTCTAAGGATTTTGCACCAACACCATAAGTTTAATCATGAAGCAAAAACAAGCCTTAGCGTGTGTTTGGATCTGCGGTGCAAAAATTTATTTTTAATGTATTGATTCTGACTATAAGTAAGTTGACTGTAAAGTGATTTATGTTCGATAACAGTGGATACAAAATCAATCAACTCCAAAACATTCAAACATGTCAAAATCAATTCTGGATACAAAATCAATTCAACTCCAAAACATTCAAACATTTCAAAATCAATTATACACCACTAAAATCAATTTTGTCTCTTCCAAAAGTGGATCCAAACATACACGCGTGTTTGGTTCTGCGTTGATAAAAATTGATTTTAAAAGAATTGATTCTATAAAATTGATTCGGGCTAAATTTGAGTTGAATGTAAAACAAACTATGTTAAGAAATATTCATGTAAAAGTGAGTTGAACAATAAAGTTGAGGCTAAAAATCAATTGTAGAGGCAAAATCTACAAATTATAGCTTCAACTTAGAATAAATTCTACAAGAGTACATCCAAACACATCAAAATCAATTGTACATCTCCAAAACCAATTTTGTCTCTTCCAAAATGGCACCAAAAAACACTATGCAAGTGTTCGGTTCTGCGGTGACCAAAATTGATTTGGAATGAATTGATTTTGGCTACAAGTCACTATCATGTGAAAGTCATCTATCTTCGGATACATTCGTGTGAAATGAGTTGAATGATAAATTCAAAGCTAAAAATCAACTCTAGAGGAAAAACCTAAAAATTCTAGCTTCAAGTCAGAATCACTTCTAGACACAAAATCAATTATATTCAATAACAAACAAACATGTCAAAATCAATTCATGAGAAGAGAAACAACCCACATAAAATGATCACTACCTGTTGTTGTTTGGCAACTTGTTCCCTCAATCTACTAGCTTGCTTCCTTATAGCATCCATTTTTGTTTTTACAGTAAAAACAGTAACTTTCTTTGAAGTAGAGAAAGGAAATGATCAGAAAAAGACTGGGGTGTGTTTTGAATTGGTTGAAAGAGAAAAGTAAGAAAACAAATGAAGGATTGATTAAAGTATGAATACCTGGGACTTTCCAGAGAGAGAAGTTTCCAACAGAAGAAAAAGGTATAAATAATAATAATGGAATGAATGAGTGTGAAAGTGAAAACTACAGTGTTAGAGTTAGAGAGAGAAGAAAAGGTGTCTTTTGAGAGTTGCACCAGACACGGACACGAGCTTGACTTACGGTCATCATATTCATTGTCACCAATACGATGTTGTTTTCCTTTTTTTTATTTTATTTTCTTCTTTTTCTTTTATGTAATTGATTGATTAATTGTGTTGATTTAAATGATAAAAATAATATTATAAAAAGTAGAGTAGTTAAGTTGAATGAAATTTAAAGAGTATAATAATGAAAAAAATAAATGCTACATTAATATTCTAAAGTGATAATTATATTTGAGACAGAGAAAAACAATGTTTTTTTTAAGGATACTTATAACATTTCATTAATAATAATAGATTCAAGAGTAAATTACACTTCACTCTCCTCAAAAATGTTTGAATTACACTTTCCTCCCTTTTATGTTAAAATATACACTCTCTCTCCCTTGAAAAATAAACTTTATACTCATTTTCCCTTTAAGATGCTTGAATTACAATCTCATCTCTTAATAATTAAATATGCACTGCACTTTAATCTATTTTAACTTAAATAGATATTTTTATGATATATACTAATTTTGAACCACCATTGAAGAATAATTAATTCATTTCTTTATAATTTAAATCTCAATGATTATTAAATTTAAATATTTTGCTATTAGTTTTATAATTTAGAGTATAACATTAACTTTTAAATAACCATACTTTATTGTCTTTATAATTTTTCACATATTTTAATTTTATTTTTGGTTGTTTCATATAGCATGAGAGAGAAGAGAGCGACTGAGAGCAACGGCCAACCTAGGGTAACCCTAGGGCAACCGCGTCGGAACGTTTCACCGGCGATGAGAGGGGGGGGAAAGGGTTCCAGCCAGGGTGGCAGATATTGGGGGGGATGGGGAAATTGGTCTGTGATTCGGTCTACGAAGTGGAAAGCGACTCAACCGGAAGTGGGAAGACGGGACAGGTTCATGGATTCTGATGGTTTCGACGACGCAGGTTATGCGCTAGAGGTTCGGCAATCTAGGTTTGATTCTTCTATTCTTCATCGGTCTGAAAAGGGTTTAGCAGCAAGAACTTCTTCTATGGGAATTTCAGGCAAACATGTGTTTTCAACAGACGCACGTTTGAACGTGAGAGGTTTGGAATACGATAGCGATGGTTCTAATCAACACGACAGAGATAACAATGCAATCGGACGTAAGGTTTCCTACTATTTCACTAATTTCCCGGAATGCATTCCTATTTTCCATTTGAGACACCAGTTTGAGGTTTGCGGTATTCTGACGGACGTTTTCATTGCACGACGCCGTAATGCGAGAGGACAAATGTATGGCTTTGTTCGCTTTTCACATGTCAGGAACTCGGATAAGTTATCACAAGCTTTGAACAACATTTGGTTTGGTCATCTTAGGATTTGGGCTAGGGAAGCAAGGTTCGATAGGTTTGCAGCAAACGACAACAAGCCTTTGGTTGTTTCCAAATCAAGCAAGGGTAAGGTCGAGGGTGTAGGAAGGAAGAAGGAGGTGGTTACGGTTACTGGGGAGGGAGGAGAGTTTGTGAGGAAAGGAGAGGGACTGAAGACGCAGGGAAAGGGAAGAAGAGGGGAGGGAGAAAAAAGTGTGAGCGTGGGGGAGATTGAGGTGCAGGTGCGTGATGAGAGAGGCGGGAGGAAGGAGGAGAGGCTGTTGGGGAAGGTGGTGTTGTCACCGGTGCTTCAGCCGGCAGAAGGGAGGAGGAAGGAGGAAAGGGGGCAGAAAGTGGTTGTTTACAACATTGATGAGGAGGGAACGGAGTTGGACGGAGAGAGCAATCAACTTACGGTGACGAACATGGCTGCCAGGGAGGAGATTACGGTATCGCGTGGCTTGTTGGAGTACAAGTCTGTTCAAGGGGATAAAGAGTGGGCTGGTTCCGGCATTGTGGCTACGGTGGGAGCAGATGAATCATTTTTGTCAATTCAGAATCGTGTACAGGATGCGGGTTTTAGTAATGTCGAAGTTATTCCTATGGGGGGTGATAGAGTGTTTATGCGTTGCCGTAATAATGATGACATTATGAAAGTTTTTAACGAAGCTGTTGACTTCTTTAGCTTGCTTTTTTCTAGCATGCATCATTGGTTGCCAACAGATACTATATACGAAAGAGGTGCTTGGGTTCGTGTTTACGGTACACCGATTCATGCTTGGAACGTCAATTTTTTCAAATTATGTACTTCGGAGTGCGGTAGGTTTTTGTGGGCGGATGAAAGCACGTTGGATCGAGGTAGGATGGATTATGTACGTATTCTTTTATCTACGAGTTCGCTGGTTGTTTTGAATAAAAATATGGATTTATTGGTGGATGGGCAAAAATATTCGATTAAATTGGTGGAGGAGTGGGGGTGTAATTTAGGCGAGGACGCTTTTCTGACTGAGGAGGTATCTGATCAGCGTGTTTATACTGCTGATGATGTTTCTGAACATGATGTTGGTTACGGTTTTGATGAGGTGGCTGGAGATGTAGATACGTTAATTGCAGATATACATAAGGAATGGCAAGAAAATGAAGCAAAGGCAGCGGTTGGTACTTCTAATGGTGTTGAGGGACCAGCATTGGGAAATAGGCCAGCTAAGTGTATGGACGTGCCAAATAATACTAGTGCTGGAGGTAATAATTTGTTTACTAGTTCTGGAGGTAATAATTTGTTTAAAGTGCCTTTGTCTACATCAAATAAGGAATCAAAGAATAAACACGGTTCTGATTTTAGTGCACAAAAGGGTGGCTCCCACAAGGTTTATTCAAAATTGGTTTCTAAGAAATTAAAAAAATTATCTGGTGGTTTTCGGTATTCATCTCGAAACTTAAAAAGAATAGCACGGATGCCCGACAAGGATAGAAAAGAAATCTTGAAAATATTGAAGAAGCAAGCAAAGGCTCGACAAGCGAGGATATTCACACGTTCCACAAAATCAAAGAACACGGAGACGACGGTTAATTCAAAGGTATCTCCAAGTATTTCTTTTTCATCTGTTAACAAAGATTGGGAGCATTGGGTGTCTGTTCAAGGGGGTTCTAAGGCAGCAGCGGCTGATGTTTCTAGTATCGGAGGTTTGATAGGTGTTAAGTTTAATGGGGATAATAACAATCGATTTAACGTGTTATCTAAGGAGGGGAGGCGTTGTCTTAGAGAGGAAGTGGGGAGGATTTTGGCGAAAGGAGTGTCGAAGGAGAGTCGAAGTGGTTGCTAGTAAGAGGTGCATGACTGTCTGTGTTGGGGCGGAGTGTGTTCTCAATGAAGATTATTACGTACAATGTTAGGGGGCTCGGAGGGTTTGAGAAGAGAAGTGAGGTCAAAAGGCTGGTGTCAGATAAAAAACCGTTTGTTTTATGTTTACAAGAAACTAAACTGAGTGTGGTGGACGACATGTTGGTGAAGGATATTTGGGGAAACTCTGCGATGAGCTATTCTTTTCAACCGTCCAACGGAGCATCAGGAGGGTTATTGACGTGCTGGGATTGTAATTCTGTTCAAGTGTGGTCGACAACTAGGCTACCTTCTGTTTTGATCATTAGAGGTCGAGTTCTTCTATCTAATCAAGAGTTTGTCATTGCAAATTTTTATGCTCCTTGTGATACGTTGTTAAAGCAGGTTTTATGGGATCGGCTATTACACTTTGTGGTTAATAATGAAGCTGCTAATTTATGCGTTTGCGGGGATTTCAATTCTATTCGATCTCGAGAAGAGAGGAGGGGGCGCGGTTCTGTGTTTCGACAATATGATTCAGACATTTTTAATAAATTGATTGAAGAGGGTTCGTTCGTCGACTTGCCGATTTGTGGTAGACTTTTTACATGGTATCGTGGTGATGGGTACACTACAAGAAAAACTGCATTTTGCGACTTTTAAAAACGCTGATTGCGACTGTTAGAAGGGTCGCAAATGTACATTTGCGATTGTTCCCCAACAGTCGCGGATGTTGGGGTCGCAACTGTCTTTTGCAACCCTTCGTAGAACAACCACACCAACAGCCGCAAAAGGTGCTGCGACAGTTCCCAACAGCCGCAAATGTGGAGATTCACAAGGATTTCAGGGGGGCTTGCAACGGCTTGAACTGTCGCAATTGTATATTTTGAAATTTATAATTTAAAATGTTGCGGCTGTTTTTGAACAGTCGCAAATGTATTTTTTTTTAAAAAAGGCACAAAAATTTATTTTGATATGCCCTGATTTAAAATTTTTTCTCTAGAATTTGAAGACAATCTCAAAATATATTACTAAAGACTTAAAATGCAAAATATACATAATTCAAGAGTAAGAAGTTTGGTCTATACATCAACTTTACGAAAACAAAAGATATATAGTACCAAGTTTAAACATTCAAAAAACGAAACACTAGTGACTGAACATTCAAAACAGGTGTAGCAAAATTTGAAGTCCATAACAAAACAGCTATAGCAAAATTAGAAGTTCCCTAGTGATATTGCTTCAATGATCCTCAAGGCGGTGGCTAGACTCAAATGAATGTCTACCATCTCTTGTTTCTAAATTTGTTGGCTGAAAAGAAGAAGAAGAAGAAAAAAAATAAGACAGTGATTAGTAAATTGAAATGCAAAATATTGAAACTGAAGAAAAAAAACACTAGAGATATCAAATATATCGATAAATGGGACAAGGTATCCACCATAAACCTATCCTCGTTTGAACCGAGCCTTTAAATTATACCAAATGAGCATAGAAAGAAGGGTAGGTAGACGCCCATAACGAGACTTAGGTGATCCTATCTCTCTTATAAAGAGGGAGAGAAAGAGCTCCATTGAGCCACACTAGAATCTACTACCAACCTTTAACAGTTGGTCGAGCAAGTCCATAACTATCAATATTCGAGTACTAAGACCCGCTAGAAGGACTCTAAGGGATGAAAGCTGTCCTAGTGAGATGTACAGAAGAATTAAATATAATGCTAGCCCTGAAATTCCTATCAATATTCGAGTACTTGTATTGCTCAAAAAAAGCACCAGAGTTGTCAAGCTATAAGTAAAAACACAACATTCAGTAATGACAAAAATGAGCCAGTCATAGCAGTTATACAAAGAAAAGTCTAAGGACTCTTGCAGATATCAACTTCTAATTTTTCTTTAAAAGAGAAGATGTTTTTGCAATAGTTTGGTAAAAGTTACCTCTTTGTCTCTAGAATTTTGCACTTGCATTTGCATTAAAAAAGCAACTTGCGCCTTCAAGAAA
>Ga0228710_1000601_pt1 | contig 47382 bp, 25 predicted proteins | sample MedpolnodulmetaG_FD_177995 | JGI IMG/M metagenome (GOLD analysis project Ga0228710, IMG submission 177995) | Root nodule microbial communities from Medicago polymorpha collected in Santa Monica, California, United States - pink nodules | ecosystem: Host-associated > Plants > Roots > Nodule... | reverse complement strand
ATCATTAATAATAAAAAAAAAAAGAAAAAAAAGAAAAAATAATTTTTTTTTTTTTTTTTTTTTTATAGAAATCATATATTAAAAAGAACATATATTATTATTCTTTTTTCGAAAGAAAAAAAGTTATTATTATTAGGAAAATTTAAGAGAGTTCAACCATGACTATCCAACCTATACAATTAGACTAAATGCTCTAAAATATAAATCAATATTATGTTAAATATGATACAAAACGTAGAAAATATGCATTAATTCCTCAACTTTGATACTTCTTTTTCTTTTGGCAAGTTAATTGATGCACACAATGTTGTTCCGTTCTAGTCACTCTAGCTGAAGAGGAAATAGATATATGTATAATGTCAGCTGAGAGGAAATATTAACTAAAAAAAGAAAGGCAAAATTATACTTTTAGTCCCTTAACTTAATTTCAGGTAACAATTTGGTCCTTTATCTTTTTTTATTTCAATTTGGTCCTTTTTGTCCATTTTCATATGAATTTTTAAGTTTAAAATTCATGATTTTATTTTCTTATGATCTTTCAGTCTTCAAATCTATGATCCTCGTCTATGTTTGCATAAGAATATAAGATTTGAAGCTTGAAAATGTATATGAAAATGGACAAAAAGGACCAAATTGAAATGAGAAAAAGATAAAGGACCAAACTGTTACCTGAAATTAAGTTAAGGGACTAAAAGTGTAATTTTGCCAAAAAAATCTTGGCATATACTAGTAAAAAACAAAAAAGTATTATGTGGATGACAATGACTATCTTTTATAGGCAATGGGGAGAACACTTCTTTTTGGTCCGATGTTTGGTGTGGTGGAGAGGAGTTTAGGGGCAGGTTCAATAGGCTATATGATTTAGCGTTGTTTAAGGGAGCTTCAGTGTCCGATATGTGTCTTTTAGGATGGGGGGTGAACGGTGGGGCTTGGAGATGGAGGCGGAGGTTGTTCGTTTGGGAGGAGGGGCTGTTGGGGGATCTCATATCATTGCTTCAGAATGTGAATTTGCAGGTTAATAATATTGACAGGTGGCGTTGGGCGCTAGAGTCAACGAACAACTACTCTGTTCGAAGTGCTTACAAATTTCTCACTCTTCAACCTCCGTTAGTGTCTTCGGTAGATGCTTTGTCCTTGTGGCATAAAGACGTCCCGTTGAAGGTGGTGCTTTTTGGGTGGCGCATTCTCCGAGATAGATTGTCCACAAAGGACAACTTGTTCCGTCGTGGTGTTATTGACCAAGCATCTAGGTAGTGTGTGTCTGGATGTGGCTCTTTGGAAACGTCAAATCACTTATTTCTACATTGTAATTTTTTTGGTTCTGTTTGACATTTCATTTATAGATGGCTAGGCTTGTCAATGGTTGCACCTTCTCAGGTGTCGGATCATTTTTATCAGTTCAGCGACTGCGGTGGTGCCACAAAGGGCCACCGGTCCATCCTTCAGGTTATTTGGTTTGCGGCAAATTGGGAAATATGGAAGGAAAGAAACAATAGGCTGTTTAATGGCAAAGAATGCCCGGTTTATAAGGTGGTCGATAAGATCAAGTCGCTTGCCTTCATGTGGTTGAAAGCGAGGAATACTTCTCTCTCCATCAATTATCATGGGTGGTGGCTTAGTCCGTTTACCATATTGGGTATAGGCTAAGGGTTTCTTCTCTGTTTTTTATTGTTCCCTTTGTACAGACAACCTTGTAAATTGGCTTTAACTCTGTTGTTCTCTCTTTAGCACGTCTTGTGTTAGGAGAGACTCTTTTGTGGAGGTAATATAATTCATTTTAACTTCTTCAAAAAAAAAATGACTATCTTTTATGATTTTCGTCACATTGCATCTTTGGATCTGTAGTAATAAAAATCGAATAATTCCTCTTCACATGGAATTTTATGATTTTATCCAAGTTTTCAAAATTAGACTAAACGCTCTAAATCGAATAAAAATCAATATGACGTTAGTTCGATATCAGCTAAAATTCTGTAAATGATATTTAAGTGTTAACTTTGTAGTTACTACAAATATGACAAATTATTCAAGAAAAAGAAAATGCAATTGACATTGGAGATTTAGCATTATTAGACTAAATGATACTAACACAAGGAAAATATACATTAATTCCTCAACTAATCAAAGTGTACCTAATGAGAAACTATGATACTATAGCACCTTTTTATTTTATCTAAACCACATTTAACATATGAAAAATAATATAAGTCGTGCGATTAAGCATTATTAACAAACAATTCACACTAAAATATCAAACATTAAGCAAACTAGTCAGATATGGCATTCAATTACCTTCTCTGCCTCCTTGCTTCTGCACTTAGGCTTAGTAAATCAATTGTCAATTACCTTCTTGATGTAATTTCTTCGTTGAATCGAAAAAGTTTGCTTAAGGATTTCATCTTTAGGGCAGGATCCTCAAAGTTAGAGGGAGAAGAAGAGAGGCCGAGGGAGAAAGAAAAGAAGAGGAAACATGTGGGTAACCATGAGGAAAAAGGAAAAGAGGAGAAGAAGACAAGCTTGAGAGAGTTCATTCACCCACTACCACAATTCTCACTCGCCATCGATCCTTCCAACATCATTATCTTCACCACCTCACATTATTATCATCATCTTCAACTTCAATTTCTACAGCTCTTCGACTTTAAGGTGGGCTTCCTTCCATCCCCTCTCCTTCATGCATGCATGTAGAAGAAATTAGGTTTAGGGCTTTTGAGAATAAGTATGAATATTTAATTAGAGATTGAAATTGATGAATTGAGATGTTGGGTAAAATAATAATGAATTTAAAGAGTTCATGCATGAGTTTTTATAGTTGAGGAAATAGTGCAGTCATATGCATATTATATGCAGTTATTAATTTATTGGAATGTTAATGAATGATATTAGTATGTGCTAGAAAGTAAATTGAATTTGTTGTACTGAAATTAACTGTGATTGATGTAGTTTACTGAATTCTTGTTTTAATTATGAAGTGGTTTGATGAAATGTATAAATGCTAGGTGAATTAAACCTAGAAGGTTGTTAATGTCCTAATTGCATATGAAATTGCCGAATTGACATGTTATGCCAAATTAATGGATGTTAAGTGAATGCAATGTTAATTTGAATTTGATGTAGTTATTCTTATTTATAACAGATTGGATTAATGTATAATATTTAAGTGGGAATAATGGGATTCAACGTCCTAGCTAGGTGAATTATCCATCTATTATGGAACGTGTAAGAAGGTGTAAACGGGGCACCGATTACTGGAGCTAATCTATCTCTGCTTTACCAAATGATTCCTTATAAATAACTGACTTGTTAGTGATTGTTCTTGTGTACTGATCATTTATGTTCACAAGAAAGATTTTCAAAGTCATTTATATGAAGTTTTAAGTTAAAATCTTACAAGTAAAACTCCATTTGAGATGAAAAAGTTTTTAAATTCTTAATACTCAGATTGGGACGTTACCGTTATCGACTAAAGTATATTGTACAATAATTTTATTGAGGAATGATGTATGGTGCCAATTAGTTTGTTTTGAGTCTCTTTTTTATATTTGAAACATAACTTTTTTATATTTGAGATTAGTTTGTTTCTTTCTTATCTTTGAATGTAGTTTATGATGATATTATTTTCATTGAGTCTCTTTTTCATGACTTCAATGGCTCAAAGTGATGAAGAATCGCCTCCAAATCCAGTTTGGAACACATCCTATATTCCCCCTCCTCCTGATTCTCCCATACATTCTCCTCGTCCCATGGCTGGCACTCACTGCCCCCCCTCCTTTGATACAACTAGATTAGTTCTTATAGTGTTTGGAGCCAATCTTGGCTCCTTCGTTATTTGTATAAGTATTTTGAATTTAATCAAATATTTCCTTAAAAGACGACAACGTCAAAGGGCCATTCCAGTTAGGGGCCCTTGGCCATCGATAACTGTTCAATAACTTCCATTATATGTATTGGTATATGATTATCTATGCTATTTCTTTTGTTTTTCTTTGTAATGGCTTGTTTAAAAATTGAATATCAAAACGATAAGTTAAAATTGTGAATGAGACAAAATATAATGATTATAAGTTATAATATTTTTTTTTGACAAACTATATTTAAACCTAAATTTTTTAAACATGGTTGTGAACATGAACTCCATCCACTTCTTACGAGATATATTCATATCGGTTTAAAGCTTTTTACGCTAAAATTATGTATGAAGTAACTATATCTATAAAATAATGTCACAATAGAGTTAATAAAGAAATCAATCTTTATTGCTTTTGAAATCAATCCTCCAACGGTAGAAACGTTGGGGACCAAAAATTTAATAAAATTTAAATAGGGACAAATGTTGAAAACGTGCTTATTTATATGTACCTTAAACATAATTAATCTTAAATAATATTGAGGATCCTCTAAAATAATAAGATTCAGTCACATAATTTTGATTTTTCAAAACTTTCCCAAAGCTATATTTACAAAGAAAAAACGGGTCACCGTCACTTAGATGAGACTGTAGCTTTTTTGAGAGAAGATGAGACAATAGCTTGAAAAATAGTAAAGCATTTCAGCACATATATCTTAAAAACATTAGTATTATGTTTTAAAACTAAGCATGTCATAAATTTGGTACAAGATTACATATCAACTTTGGGGAACGAATTGTCCAACTCATGTGCCCTAGCAAAATGTCACAACATGTCTATTATCTTTTATGTGACAAGTTATCCAAATCCATGCAACAAGACTAGCATTACCAAGTAGTCATCACTGAATCAATTTTTTTTGCATTCGTGAGGATGAAAGACGCATCATTTGAACATAACATTTGCGTACAAGTTAGCGATCACACGACGCCCTGCATCGTGCATAATGCATAAAATCTACATGAATTTCAAGTCACATAAAAGCTAGAGCAATAGTTTTCAAGTTTTCACAAATTTTGGACATCATACCTTAATCCAATTTAACTACTGAATGTTCTAAAATAAATTGATTATAGTTTCAACCGAAAAATTGCATTCAAAAGGTACAAAAAAATACATAATTATGTAACTTACAAAGTTTAAATCTTCAAGGTTTTATAACCAAGATTTGAATCTTGTATTAAAGTAATTAAATGAGTCAAGTTTGAAAAGATACAGATACAAGTAATGGTCCTTCTTTTGGAGAGTTTTCATATCACATAGATGGTCATGGTTTTTGGTGCAATTTCATGACTAAGGATAAGTTGTTTAAATTTTCTTTAGTGTCTAATGATAAAGTAGTTTCCTATGTCTTAAAAAACTTTCAAAATGGAACGATTATTAGATTATGTCTTAAACCAACAGACCTCAATCAAACTCGAATTCGTATTTAACGACAAAGACAACCCTGCAAACCATAACGCAAAGAGGTAAACCTACATGACAGAAATCGGTCACAATCAAAAAAGTTTGTTACCCCAACTCAAAATAAACCAGCCTAATTAAACAGAACCATAACAACAAAATCACCTAGAATTCTTTCAATGGAATAATTCATGTGCAGCTCAACAACATTAATTGTAAAGAGAAAAGCAGCATGAAGATAGTAACACACAACAACCTCATCTTATACATGGCTTATCATGATTCATGATGGGTCACAAGTGACTTCTGTCGCTGCCTATGTTCGTTACTGAAATGAAATTAAAAATATAGTGCAAATCAGAAGAGAATTACAACAACACCTTTAGAGACTATGGTCAGCAAATAATTTATGCTTATTTGCTAAAATGTTTTTTTTTTGTTGAGTGTGACACTTGTGTTTATATATTAAAAGTTAAAAAAAGCTTTAAATATAGTTTTGTTTTAAAAAAAAACTCTTTTTGTTTTGGCTAAAAAAAACTCATTTCAAATATAACCTCAGCAAATTTATAGCTCTTCAATGGCATTCGAAAGACCAAGATAAAGATGTATGCATATTAATTTGACTAACTCACTGAGTTGTTTGAGAGTAAATCCACCTCACACAAGGCTTCAAAATCATAACCTTGAAGCAACAATATTCCCCTGAGAGTAAATGCTCAGTTCTGCACATATCCAAAGCCGACAAGTTACAACTAAATAAAAATAAAAAATATGATAAGGAAAAAAAAAATGAGTGGCCCCTTCTATGTATTGTGTGTCGCCATGTTGGCGAGGTTCATTAAATGGTTGAATCTCACGAAAATGGGCCCTATTCGACTCTATGTTAGTGAGGCATTGGCTGCTAAATCTGAAAAATATGACTCCCATGTTGCACTTCGACTTGGTCCTACCTTTCCTTCATCATGTGACCAATAACTAAGGGAAAAAGGGCAAATAAAGGGGTGAGATGGCAAAGGACGTAGGGGAAAATCGGATCAACGAAGACTGATTTTCCTCTGGGTCTTAGCCACTATAAATACAAGATTCAAGCTCCTCAGGACACTTATCACTTTTACAGACTAGAAAATGCATTGACCCTTGCATGATATACATTGAAATTAGGGATGGTAGTATTTGTACTTACCATAGGTACATATTTTATTCATTTTTTACTTGTATACAATATTATTTTATTTATTTTTCTATGAAAAAGCATCATAACATGACTTAAGCCATACTACACTTGCCCCCGCCAGGTCCTCCAAATTGGAGAGATAATCCAACTTGCTTATCTTCATATTATGCAGCAGTATAACATTGAGGTTTGAGACTTTGTACTTATCCCATGTTTTTTGTAATTTTTGTTGCTGTCGAAAATTATTTACAAATACAAGATCCTTAAAATAACATGCATGGCCCAAAACACCATTAGGTAGTGTTCCAAATCCCATTGAAGGGCTAGGAGTATATGTAGGATTTGTTGTTTTACCAAACCACGCCACTTGATCAACATATGTCATGGAGAATAAAGATGCTGGATAACATCCGATTGCCTTCTCATTTATATAAATCCACCAATTTTTTTATTTTGGATCCTACGCTCATTAATAAACTTGTGTGCTCTACTGAGATCATTTGAATCCTTCAAGGATACCATACTCTATGGCAAAGAAGACACTGCACCTTGGAAGAAGTTCAAGCGGCTTTAAGAACCAAGGAGTTGACCAAGTCCAAGGACTTGAGAGCGGATGAAAACAGTGAAGGCCCTAGTGTTTCAAGAGGAAATGGTGGAGGTAGAAGTAACCGAGGAAGCTCAAAGAGCGGTAACAAGGTAAAGTATAAGTGCTTTAAGTGTCACAGGTTTGGTCACTTCAAGAGGGATTGTCCGGAGGACAATGAGAACTCCGCGCAAGTTGTGCCCGAGGAGTATGAGGGTGCAGATGCTTTAGTTGTGAGTTGTTGGGAGGATGAGGAAGGTGAGGTCTCTCACCTTGGTATTGATGCCTTATAGAGCGATGATCGTCTGGAGAGACGTTAAACACTCAACATCAGCCTGGAGAGGCGGTGGGAAGAATACTCATGGTTAGCCTGGAGAGGCAGTGTGAAGAATACTCGTGATCAACCTTTGAGGTGGAGTTGCAAGGTGGAAGCATAGTGTGTGTATGCATTTGAAAGTTGAGGTAGAGAAAGCTTAGCTTGAGGTGGAGTTGGTGACACCAAGAATGGTACGACTATGGAGGCCTTGGGTGTTTATGCTCTAGTTGTGAGCATGTGATCTTCAAGGAAGCGGAAGACGTTCCGTGGTTGAAGAGGGTTTGGTGTAGACTTGTGGAGCTACTTGATGTAGTTGGATGCAAGGAAAAGAAAATGGGGATTGGTGGTTGATGGTTAAAGTTGCATCATCATCAATTTGAAGTCAAGGTGGAGAATGTTGTTTATGCCTTCAATTTGAGATTCTGAGAAAACTCATAATCGTGACACGATTATCAGTGGCGTGACACGATTTTGTTGGCAGAACGTATGGTTCCTGCTGAAGGCAAAAATCGTGGCACGATTTGTACAGGCGTGACGCGATTGCTAGATAAGGTTGTTGTACCTTGGGTCGTACGTTTCAACCGTGGCGCGATTTTCCTAGGCGCGACGCGATTTTGTCTATCACTTTGTACTATTTAAGTGTTTCAGTTCATTTTTGAAGGGTGAGAAGAGAGAACTTCAAGAGAAGAAAACTTGGGAAATCGAAGGAGGTAACTTTAGGGTTTAAGGACTTTGATTAGAGTTCTCTTGGGTTGGGAAATATTGTAAACACCTTGGGTGAGTGAAAATCATTGAGTGTCTTGTTCATTGGTGAGATTGGGAAAATGGGTAGAAGTTAGGGTTGTTCTTTGTGAGCTTGTTGAAGCTAACTTCTTGTAACCCATTTGTATCTCTTTATAAGAACTCATTGATAGTGGATTGGAGAGAAAATCTCTCCCCCAGAGTAGATCTAGTTGGACCGAACTGAGTGAACATTTCTTGGTGTGTTTTGTTTCTCTTCTCCCTTTATCTTTTGCTTGTGGTTTTGTGCTTTTCACTTTGATTCCTAAATTAGAACTAGGTGCTGCTATTGTTGTTATTGCTTGTGTTTATTTTGATATTGGTTACTACTTTCCTTTGCTCCACACATCATAGTTTGTATTGGTGTAAAATTTGAGTCCAAATTCACATCAGTTTCCTCACCAGGCAAAGCACATTGAAATACAAACAACACAAAACAAGTTAAGATAACAAGTTAAGTTAAAATTGATACTACTACTTTTGATTGAATCAGAATTTTGTTCCTGCAAAATAACAAAGAGTACAACTGGCACAAGGTACAAAGTAAATGATTCAACTCCCAAACTTCTTCTACATAATTATTTATGCATTTTTTAAATTAGATTAAATATTTATATGGATTTACATGACTATGTTAAATACTTGCAGATTCAAGTAAATGCACTTTTAAGTCCTAATATTGTGATTAATTCCAGATAATTGTTCTACAATAGCGAAGGAAATTGTTCCTTGCAGAAACTAACTGGAACTAAATTGCAAGCTTACTCAAATGCTAAACCACTAATTTTCTATGAGTACACATTTTTTTTTAACACGGCAAAATGAAATTTAAATCCCACGAAAAACGATTTCCCTAGCACATGAAGTGCATGGGAAGAAACAAGAGTCTTACAAAGGTGTCACGAACAATAAAGAAATGAGAATTAATACCTGAAAAAATAGAAACTTTCATGGGAACTGTTTTGTTCCAAATTATTTCCTGTAATTCTTATTGATTGTTCAGTTCCGCTTCAGTTAACATCTGATAAACACCATTGACCATGTACCACTTATCAGGAGATACACATCTTAATTTTAGATGTATTATTATATATTGCATCACTGTGAGGGAACAAAAGTTGAATGAGCCTCTTTAAGAAATAATGGGGATACTCGTGAAGAACATTCAGCAGTTCAGCAGTAGAAAGTCGGTTGCTTGAAAATGAAGGTCTTCTGCTGCCTACGTGAAGTAACATTAACTGTTTTGTACTAGTTTTGTGTGTATGTGGCATTAAAGGACTAGTTTTGCACACCATGTAGTTATAGCCTTGGACAGATGTTGAAGGATTAAAAGGACTCACATGATTGAGCTTTTGAAATCACTTGGAGCACTACTAGAAAAAACAAAATTAGTGAGGGAAATTAGTGACGGAAAAAATGAAATTCCTCACAAATTCCTTAGTCGCAAAATTTAGTGACGGAATTAGAGAGGGATTTCACATTTTCCCTCACTAAATATCCCTCACTAATTTTTGTTTTTTTAGTAGTGGAGGTTTGCCTGATATAAGTTTTTTTAGTCGTTCATTTGAATCTCTCCTTTTATTTCTCTCTTTGTTCAGTTAATAATTTCTAGGTTTGACGGCGATGCTGGGAAAAACGGAAGTCATTTTGTATTCAGGGTTGTTCCTCGACCATTGCCTAACATGTGTGATTGGGAAAGGTATTGCCTCGTGCATTTTATTTATTTCATTTCACTGTTTGTTATATTCGAGAGCATATGTGATATTAATTTCAAAACATGCTTTGTGTGTTTTAGTTGTTCTTCTACTGTTTCTTGTCGTAGAAATGGATTATTGTGTGACATTTATTACATTGTGCATAGGGACTTAACAGTTGTGAGTCTTCCTATCTTGACAATGAATATCAGGCTCTATGAGCTCCATTTTTGTGTCTGGATAGACTCAATCAAATGAGTGTCGGAATGTAAAACTGCTACTGAGGCTATTCCCAGTAACCTGTTGTTGAATTGCTGTGTGAGTAGCTATCTACTTGTGTTTATCGTCTTATAATTTTCGTAATAGAATTTTCAAAAGCCGATTGAAATTTGCAATTGTGGTGATTATCTATGGAAAGTTGAGAATCATTTGATTGAAGAAATATTATAGGTGAGCCACTACTCGGATTTATTATATGCTAAAAGAAGATTTATAATGCAATCTGCAGTGAGATGATTGAAATCCACATGCTTAGACTAATCCAAATGGAAAATTATTGATTAGTAACTTTGTTTCTCAATGAAAGGTATGAAGAAATGGTAGAATAAAACATTGTAGTACTTTTCTTCTGTTTTTATGTATTAGATCTTTATCTTAACATCAATCACTTTTACTTTTCTTCTTCCACACCTCCTTCCCTTCATTTCGTTAAGAACACTCATGCATGATTTTGAGCATTCTTTGTTTAAGTTCAAGTTTAAAGTTTCTTACATGTAGTGTCTGTGGCCTTTAGATATTAAGCTTTCTTAAATCATGAACTAATATCAACATAAATAGTCACTACTTAATTACGCTAAATATCAATCACAAGATTCACAACCACTTGAATCATCATGAACTAATATCAATGTAGTGTGGTCTTTAGATATTAAGCTTTCTTTCGTTTCCAATATTATGAACTAATATATTAAAAGTTAGCACACTTAAATATCAAATATCAAGCAACTTAAACCACGGCATAACAGAGATGCAATAATTAAACTTACGTGTTTGTCATTAATATTTTTATATCTTTCTACTGTTTCTTCTTTTAAAGCTCATGATAAAGATATTAAATATCCACATGTTGTTACCATTAATACTTCAACTATATTATAGTAGTTAGGTAAGAAAGTGACTCTTACTCTTTATTTTTATTTACTCTACTCCTGCCTGTTTGAGTTGAACTTTTTTAGAATATTAAAATGAGTACCTTTAATAGTGTTAGGTTGTGATGAATACTGTATTGCAAATGGTGTTTCAAACACAACAAATTAACAATCTTTCGTACCATCTCCATTGAAAATCTCATAGCGAGGTCCTTGTCTTTCAACAGACTTGACAACGATGAAGGTGTTTATCCTCTTCACATTCGCTCTCTTCTTGAATGCGGCCGAAAGAGAAGTACCTTCTCCCCCAAACCCCTTCATAAACATTACATATATACTCATCCACCTCTTCCACACAGTCACCTCTATTAGAGCCATTTTCGTCGGAGCTGAAGAATGATTTTCTTTGACTCCGACAAAGATGGCAGAGAGAAATGTGACCGTACAGGATCAGAAGAGTATAAATAAGTAATGTTTACAAAGGATTTGGAAGAAAGACGTATCTCTTCTGGACTCAACGGAAGAGAGTGAGCGTGAAGAAGATTAACATCTTCATGCTACCAAATAGAAAACTATGCATGCACTCATATAATATAGGAGTACTTAATTTATTTGTTGTTAGTGGAGGAGTTAGATAACATGGACAATAATGTGATGAGAGAAAAAGAATAAATTAGAAGCTAGATGAAGAAAAAAATGTAGATCTATTACTGTGGTGCCTAAAAACAATGTAAACAAGGAATATGTTAGAAGAATATGAGATCTGGAGGAGAAAGAGAAAGTTAGAAGAGTTTGAGAAAAGAGTGTTTTGGTTTTATGGAATTCTTATTCTTATATGTAAATCTCTTCAAGTCCATTCCACCACAACTTGTGTTGAAGGACTTCTTTGACTTAGTTAAAATATTCTAATTTGACTTTTTTAAAAATAAAAAATTTCATCATTTCCACTATCAAATACAAGTTGAATGATATACATAATAGGTCTTGAGAAGACATATGAACTAAAATAAAAATGAACATATAGCAATAAAAAACAAAAAAGTATCACGTGGATGACAAACCTAACTTTTATGATTTTCGTCACACATAGCATCTTTGGGTCTGTAGTAATAAAAATAGAATAATTCTTTTTCACATGGAATTTTATTCAAGTTTTCAAAATTGATAGACAACAAATAAAAATAAAAAGTTAAATTTTTTTATTTACCCATCATTAAAAAGTGGAAAGAGATTACCGGTTTGAGTTAACATCAATTGAAATCATTCATTTGTTTTTATTATTAATATAAAATGATGGTTTTGATTGATGTCAAATCGGATTATTAACGTAGTGTCGCACAAAAAACATCGATATGATTCAGTGTCAATGTTTTACGAGAAATTTGTTACAAATATTTTCCAATACTATGGTCATTTTTACTCGAGTTATTATATATGATTATAAACACTATAAAATTTGTACCATTTTTCTCTCTTTTGGTTAAAGACTATCACTAAATATCATTGTTTGCTACATCCTTAAAGAAGGTAAACAATGTGCGAACTTCATCATCAAATTAGGAACTTATGTAAATATGGATCTGCTTATTCACACTTCTCCTCTGGAAGGCCTTCTTGAGCTTCTAAGGCAATGTTGTTGGGATTTTCTCCACTCGGAGTCGGGAGTAGTCTTTTTGCTTGTGTTTCTTTCTTTTGTTTTATTTTGATTGGCTTTGTAACCCAAAAAGACTATCGATGCTTGTTAGAGGTGTAATAATCAAACCAATGACTTAGAGTCAATTCAAACCAATTAAGTTCGTATTTTTTTTCTTCTTTTCTTTTTCATTCATGTTTCAATCAAAACTAAATCAATCGAACTCAATCTCTATTAATTTCGGTATCAGTTTAGCGTCATTCAAAATAGATCACCCGTAGCCCAAACCAAACCATTATATGCTATAATTGTTCCCTTTATTTTTTGTATAATATATATATTTCTTCTAATTTTATTAGAGGAAATATTTTTCTATTTGACACAATATTAGTGGTATTATCTTAAAAAATAAGTTATGTTTATGTAATTTTTAATTATTGTACAACATGTCCTCGTGAGCTTAGCTTAGTTGGTATGGACAATACATAAAATATGTAAGGTCTGGAGTTCAAACCCCGGCAACCACCAAGATAATTATTGTACAACATAATTAGTAGTATTTCTTCTAATTTTTTCTATTTGACATAATTGTTTTTTAATTATTTTTAGTGACATATTTGTCCTTTTTAACCGTGATGAGGTAATGATGAAGTTTTTTTTTTTTTAGCAAAGGAGTATAATGATGAAGTTGTCTCAGATTGCAACGGATTAAAATTTATATTTGTTTTTTCTCAAAAATCAAACTAGTCGTATAGTTTATCTCCGAACCAAAACAAATACTTTTGAGTAAATTACACTCCCCTCCCCTTAAAGATGCTTGAATTACACTCTCTTCCCCTCTTATGTTAAAATATACACTCCCTTCCCCTCTTATTCAAACCATATTAGAAAATATTTCACTCCCCTCCCCTAATAGAAGCTTGAATTACATTCCCCTCCCCTCTTATGTTAAAATCTACACTTTACTCCCTTAATTTTTTTTTAATTTCTTATAGTCTAGAAGAAAAAAAATTATCTAATACATTTCAAAAAAAATAGTATTGCTGATCTATTTTAATATATTCAAAATTTGAATACACATTTTTCGCTATTTTTGATTCAAAATTTCATTAACAATAGTTTTAAACCATATTATAAAATACGAAACAACCCAAAATAAAATTTAAATGTGCGAAAAATTACTAAAAACATTTAAGTATGGTTATTTAAAATTTAATTCTATACTCTTAATTATAAAATTAATAGCAAAATATTTAAATTTAATTATCATTGACATTTAAATTATAAGGAAATGAATTTATTTTTTTTAAATGGTGGTTTAAAATTAATATATACCATAAAATAAACTCTTGATTTCATCTTCATCAAGCACATACGATGATGTAAAATCACCAAATCCAGGACTAGACCATTTCCAGCTACTTCATCATCAGAACTTGATAGTTCATAAACTAATTTGTGATCTTCTTCATCATAAGCTTCCTTTTGATGTTTCTCAAACTTTGAAATAAAACCAGGTGGAGTTAGGCCATCAGATTTTTCAACCTTGATTCTATTAATATCTCCTTCCTCGCTTGATTTTGATTGCTGCCACCAATCATAGTATCTAGAAGTAACATTTGGCTCTCTAGAACACAATTGAATGAGCAAATCTATATCCAGTGTTGCGATTGGCTTGTTATAAATCATCCAAGGATCCTTCTTACAAAGAAAAACGTCACCAGGAATATCTTGATCCATACCAAATTGCATTGCGACACGATGAGGGAAGTACTTCTCTTTACATCCCATACCAACCAACTCACAAATCCTCAAACATCGAGGAAACGACACTAACTCTTCATCTAAGCAAGGATTATCACATATCCACATATCCTTCTCATTATAAACCTCAATGCATGGTGAATTCTCATATGGTTGCCAAAAAAATCCATTTCCAAAACCTGTACAATCCAAGTCCTTTTTCAAGTTCTTATTTTTCGATATTTTTACTCCACCCCATCTAGCCACCTTTGGTAAACCATGCCCTATTGCATAAGGGCGTGGCTTAAGTGCTAAAAACCTCTCTAAAGCCCAAATTTGAACCAATTGAAAAGGTGACCAAACAGTTGCTCTAAAACTCTTTATGGTCGTTGTGGCATTTTTCTTGATGGTGCTATTAAGCAATGTTAAATTCCTATAAATACTAGCTAAAACAGCAGGTGCAAGAGCTATTCTATTTGCATGAGCTAAAAGTATTGCAATAGGGATAACAGTTTTGGAAATGGTATCATGAGAATCTGAAGGAAAAACAAACATTGATAACCAATAAACCAAAAATGCTTCATGTTCCACTTTACTTTCACTCTCCATGAAATGCTACTAAGTATCATTGATAAAAGTTATTCATTTTATCAAAGTTATTCATAAGTTAAACATTGATAAAAGTTATTCATTTTTAATTTAAATATTGGAGGATTGATAGACTGCTACTAAGTATCATATCAAGGATTGCTGCAACAGGAAAGTTTAAATCAATAAAGAAAAACTTTTTGAATCTGCACATGTTCAAAAAAATTCATTAAAGACTACCTAAGTTTCACTCACCATCAATTTTCATCACCTTCAAAAAAGAACTAGTCTTTGATTTCATTAAACAGTGCTTAAATTATGCTAGTCCACTAGCAGGAAAGTGAAATACTTTATGATGCACATGTTCTTCATCACTACAAATCCATAATTTGCTTCATTCACTTTGATATTTCCATGATCTATAATATAACCCTAAGTTCAATACATTCATATTGATTAACTACTACTAATTACTACAATTGAAAGCAACTAGCATAGGCTGCACAAGAAAGGGTACTATTAGCAATCAAATTATTGTAAACTAAAACACGTAATTAAGAATAAGAAGTTGGTTTCATACCAGCAAAAAAACATTGTTGGATCAAACTTTTTCAACCTTTTGGCCAAATCTTGCTTCTTTAAGCTTAGAAACCACTCTTTCAAGCTTCTCAATCCTGTTTTCAAGATCAATTTCCATGTCTAGTGTAAAAGGCTCAACATTTTCCCCATTGATGGCATTGACTTCAATTCTATCATAAAATGGACTCTTGACTTCATCTTCATCCCCACATCCAGCTATTTCACCATCCACATTTGATGATATAAAATCACCAAATTCAGAACTAGACAAAGAGACTTCATTTCTGATAGCGTAGCTACAATTTTCAACCTGAGTGTCAGATAAACAGACTTTGTTTCTCCCATCTGCATGTTTTGGAGGAAGACTTGAAGAACCATCAGCATAAATATCTTGATCAGCTCTCAAACAATCATGAACAGAATTTTCATGAGGAACATCAACAAAAAATTTATCAACCTTCCAAGTTTTAGCTTTTGAGCCATCAGCACAAACATTTCCATAAGTAAGAGTATCAACAAGATTGGGAGAAAATCCAGGTTGAACACAGACCTCAATACCACTTCTGTTAAACTTTCCTACATGAGGTCTACGTTTCCTTGAACTTGAACTTCTCTTCCGACGCAAAATTTTCTTCTCAAAATCGTCGTGAGGAAATACTGATTGCATCCACCACCTTGCATAACGTGTGGTAACATCTGCCTCAAATAATCTTGGTGGAAAATACTAGTTTTTATCATATATGGGTCTGCAGTAGTTTTTCCAAGCAATGTATTTAGTCTCATTGAACCTAGCCACATAACCTGGAACATCTTGATCAATTCCAAATTGCATAGCAACTCTATGTGGAAGATATTGTTCTATAGAATCAAATCCAACAAGCTCGGAAACTCTCAAGCATATAACAAATGAGATAATTTTTGTATCCAAATCCTTCTTAAATGGTACAAAAATTTCATCATTTGGATAAAACAGCTCACATTTATCAGAATATCGAACATATGGACGCCAAAGAAAGTCATCTATAGCCAAGTCTAAGGCCATCTTAACATTGTCAATTATCAAGGGCTTAACCTTATGCCACCTAAACAAAAAAGGGTCTTCAAGGTTGATCAACATGGGTTGTGGTTGTAAATTTTTGAACCTCTCCCACACCCAAATTTGAACCAAGTAAAAGGGTGATTTAAGAGTAACTTCTAAAGGATATGTATCGCCCCCAACAAGATGTTTTGACAAATCAACAATTGTTTTATTAAACAAAGTTAAATCTTTATATATGGTAGCTAAAACAGCAGGTGCCAAAGCAATAGAATTTCCTCTAGAAAGATGAACAGCAATAGGAAAAAAAGAAGTTTTCACGAAAGAGTATTTATGAGGAAAAACGAAAAGTGATAACCAAGTAACAAGGAATGCTTCATGTTCAATTTCACTACCTTTATCAATGAAAATATCCATCCATAATGTTGTTCTAGCACCACGTTGTTTCCTATCAGTAGTAAGTTGCTTAAATGGAAGGATCAATTTATTTTCCACCTCTCTCATTTCTTTATCTTCAAGTGAGATGAAAACAGGATCACCAATGACAGGGTAACCTCCCAAAACCATAACATCTTCTAAAGTGATAGTTGCCTCACCAAATGGAAACACAAATGTATTTGTCTCAGAGCACCATTTCTCAACAACCCTAAATATCAAGTTATAATTTCTATGAATGTAGCATTTAGTACTGATAATGGCTTCAAAGATTCCAGCTTTCCTCCACACAGATTCATACTTTTGTTGAAGCTTATCAACCCAAGAAACCCATTTCTTTGGTGTGTAGTGCCAGCCATGGAAATGGGTTTCCAAAGGGCACTCATTTGGTTCAAAAACAGAAGATGATGTTGATGAAAATTGGTCAAGCTTAAAAGGTGGTTCATCAATGGAGCTTGCAATGGGTTTAAGAAAATGGGCAGTTCTGAGTGTTGGTTCACTGTCACCAGAAGGTGAAACCATGAAATCTTCCTTCAACTCCATGATAGTATCTTCTTTCAATGGTTGTTCATTCGTCTTCATCATTTCATCAAAAAGGTTGAATCTTTAATGAGAAACTGAGATGGGTTTGAAGCTTAACCAACAAGTATGAGCAATTTTGTTTAAAAAAAAAGTTGGTTTGTGATGGAGGCTACAACGTTGTTGGCACAAAAAATGTAGTACAACAGAGTAGCAGCATGTTTTGGTCAAGAAAGGAGAATGGAATGGTGAATATGTGGAAACCCTAAATTACCCTTTCAGCTTGTACTAATATGAAGATTTTAAAACTAAAAACATAGGGTAATATGAATTATGTTAAGGGGCAATTTTGTGTTTTTGTTACTTGGTAATCCGGTCTTTTGTTTCTCTTTCATTTTGTGATGCCATTCCCTTTTCCGGTACCAGGTGACAGGCAGGTGTGATGACAAAAATTCTTATTGGTGTGATGGCAAAATCTTCAATAACATTTTTTCTTAAGGTCAATAATAAAATTTAGGACTTAGATATACAACAATTTATTGTTACATCCTTTAAAAAAAACCAATGTTACATGAACATCTCTAAATTTTATACACTCAATTAATATCCTACTTTATCTTTATTTTTCTCTTTTTATAAATAGAAGAAAATTCTTTTAGAAAAAATAAATAGAAGAAAATGCTCATATAGAACTAGTTAAGAAACAAATATTGTAAAAATATCGTTTAAAATATATATTGAAACTTGTGTATTCAAACTTTTAAAATTATAAAAAATGTTCTTTTGAATACAAATTATTTTATTTTTCCTAGAGGTTACTAGTTAACAAGATTCTTCTCTTTCTTTAAAGGTGTAGACACTCAAATGAGGAAGTTTTAACAATATAAACATATATAATTAATAGAAGTTTTAACAAAATTTAAAAATATGTTCCCTTCTACTATAACAATAACAATAAAATGAAATGGTAGCATACATAAAAAAAAAGGTTTGAACTTTAATCATTAAGATACATTACGAAAGACTTCGTGATAAACAACATTTAAGGTCGTATCAGTATTCTCTCCATCAACGATTAGTATTTTCAATCCTTGTTTTGAAGTGACTCTTGAGATTGCAACATACAACTGACTATGCGAGAACACAAGACTCGGCAAATAAATTCCAACACTTTTAAGTGATTGCCCTTGACTCTTGTTGATTGTCATGGCAAATGAAACAGATATTGAAAATTGTCTTCTTTGAAATTTGAAAGGAATTTTAACATCAGATGGTAAAAGAGATAACTTGGTTATGAAAACTTTTTCGCCAATGTTACTTCCAGAAATAACATTTCCTTCAAGTACAAATTTCCCCATTCTGGTTATGATTAACCTTGTTCCATTGCAATTTTGGTGCGTTCGTTTGGTGGTTCCATTTTACAAACTCAACATTAACCCGATTTGCTCAATTGTTTTCACATCTACTAACTGAAAACTAAATTAATAATCAATTTGTGTGTTAATCAGATGCAAGATGTTGTATCGAGAAAATATCTACAGTTAATATCACTATTAGTGGTGTATGAGATTTGAAAGCTAAACTAAAACTTAAGAGTATAGAGATGCATGATTTTTGCTTAAAAAAAGCTATTTCAATTTCCTCTATATCATAAATGTTGGTGCGCCTAGCATGCTCAAAAATGGGCTGTTATGAAATTTGAAAGCTAAAGTAAAATTCAAGACTATAGAGATGCATGATTTCAGCCGTAAATCAAAACAGACTTTCAATTTCCTCTATGTCATAAATGTTGGTGTGCCTGACATGCCTAAAAATGGGCTGCCAATAATGATATAAACACATAAAAGGCAAGTCAACTTGTATACATTTAAGGAAAACTAACCAATAATATCATTTAATTATCATTTGTCTACTTTTAACAGCGTTTAATCATATCAAAACAGATATGATTAAAGATCTAAATGATATTATTGACAATTTAATACGGCTGAGATGAAAGGAAAATGAGGTTATGAGACCTACGGCTAAGATGTAGGGAGTGGTTGACAGAGTTGATTAACATTAATTACGTGTTAGGGAGGGAAATGAGAATGGATTAGGGCTAACATGCCAGCTTGACGAGTGTAGCCAATAAAATCCAATATCCTCTCCAATATCACTAATTGTTTGATGCTTTTTGTACCCTTCAAGCAGTGCAAGGCTAAGAGAGTTTGTGCATCACTTTCCATTGTTAAGTCTAAACTGTTTTGACGTAAAAATGATTGCAGGAGAGGATAGTGGGAATGCATTCGTTAATATACATGGAAGGTTATGAGATCTACGACTGAGATGTAGGGGGTGATTGACTCAAATCATGGAACATTAATACATGAAAGGTTATGAAATCTACGGTTGAGATGAAAGGAGTTGTTGACTGAGTTGATTAGCATTAATTACGTATTAGGGAGGGAGAATGAGGATGATTAGCACTGTTTTCAATTGTCATTATGACGTTTCTATATGAGAGAGAAAGTGAGGAGAATGAAAATAGAGTTTGAATCAACGGTTATGATTAAGTGTGTGGCTGGGAGACAAGATTAACAATAATTACACGCTTAGGAGGGAAAAATGCAAGGGATTAGGGTAAACATGCTAGCTCATCAAGTCTAGCTTTTATAATAAAGGATATTTTTCTTCCTTCCAAAAATTAAACATTTTCTTTAAATATATTCACATTAATTACTTTATTAGTCGATAGTTATTAATTTTTAGATTTAAAAAAAAAATTCTTAAGACAGTAAATTATTACATTGTTTAGACTATTATTATTTCTCTTTAGGTAATGTTATTTGAAAATATAATTAAAGAGAAAATCAAGTTATTGAGGGTTCATATCAATTACACCTTTATATTTATGAAGTTTACTTCAACTCGACCATTCAATTAACTCCCTTTGATCACTATTGTTATTTATGATGCTTGCGAACAAATGACATATCTCAAAATAATGAAATACACATTGATTACAAAGGATCATCATGGTGAACTCTATCTCCAACTATCAAACATGAAACTATGTTGCTTGGCAGATTACGATCATGACAATGCCGATAACATCGCAGTCATGTTGGTTGTTCCATTCGACCCAGGCCCATCCACTCATTGTTCCTACCACAAAGAGTACCGACTATCTTGATTTCTTGCAATCACTACCACCTTCGGTGGTTCTACCAAAATTTATAGAGGATGTAATCGTTAAAACAAGACATAAGAAATCCTTACATTTTTGGGTTTGTCCAAATATTTCATTTGGCCTATCCATGCAACCATGATTTATTTGTAGGTCTTGGACTGAATCAAACTTTCTCAAATATCATGAAAAAATCAAACCATGAAAGCGTTGTCGTCATCCCCTTGAACTATATTGACCAAATATAGAGAACATAGTTATCACATCGTTGTTAGTTTGGAATTTCATCTAGACAAATCGAATGTGTTCATATGAGTCGATTGGCGAACGAAGATACTCAACATCATCTACCTTTCTCGTGTATCTACAATTGTGACGACCTTTAATATGGTCCAGTTGATTTTTCAAACCAAACAATATAAGTAATGTAAGAGTGTGCCATTTGCAGAATATTAAAAACATTCTAAAATATGCACTTTTTAATGATAAATAAGTGCGTATCAATATGCCTATTGTTGTGAAAATAATATAATTTATTCATATATACACTAACATAAATTATCAATGCATAAATAGCCTTTTTATACATTCATAGATAGATTTTGCAATTGACGATATTTATTATACTTTTACATGATTTTTGATCTTGGTCTAATAAATTTGAGATTTTTTACCTATTGAACTAGGATAGTTGACGAGAATAACAAATAAACTCAAATTAAACCTAACAAAATAAAAATTTAACATGTTCGGTTCCTAAGAAATAAAAATAAAAAAAAAAGTTTTGGTGATGCTTCTGCACCTTAATCTTGTAAATATTTTTAGGTGGATTATCTTTTACACGTTTTGTACGCAGTAAATCAGTTGTTAATATTATTTTAAAAAAAAAAGAGTATAGTAATTGGAACTTTTTTGGATTTGACATGTCCGAACACTTGTTCAAGACAAACAAAAATTCGATTTTTTATTTTATTTTATTTGTACGAGCACTCCCGCACGTGGCCCTAAAACTCAGTTCGGTCCCTCATTCGAAACCTCACTCCCGCCGCCGCCGTCGTCCTCCTACTACCTCATCTCCGCCGCGTGAATCCCTAAACCTCAGCCACCGCGTCGCGCAAGCCGTCACAGCACGCTATGTCAGATTCCATACTTTCATCCATAAACCCTCCCAAAACCTTCCACGCCAAAATTCCAATCATCACCAACCCCATTTCCACCACCACAATCACTTTCAAACCAAACAAATTCAAAATCCCAACCATGATTCGCGCTTCAATGACGCCTAAACAAGCTGAAATTCAACCTTCTTTTGCAGATACTCTCATCAACAACACTCGCAAACAACAACTTCTTGACCCCATCACTTCTTCCCTCTCTAATTGTCTCTCTGAAACCAACCTTCATTTCACTCTTCCTCAACTCAAATCCAAAATTCGCGGCAAAGTAAGTACTTATTTGACTGTTTGTGAGAACTTATGAATGTTTATAAACTGCTCTCCAACATAGCTTATGAAAACAGCTTATAGCTTATACGAAAACTGTTTGATTTATTTCTTTTGTTTTAGAAATAGCTTATAACAAGCTCTTATGTACGATAAGCTATTATGCTATGAGCTGCAAATTAAGTTGTTTATCCAAACCGGATCATGTTTGAGATTGATAAGTAGCTTAATCAATGTAATGTTGGCAGGTTCGAGATATTTATGACAGCGGGGATTATCTTGTTTTAGTGACTACTGACCGTCAGAGTGCTTTCGATAGGGTTCTTGCTTCCATTCCTTTTAAAGGCCAGGTTTGTGATTCTTTTCATCTTCTTTTGTTTATTTACAGAGTTAAAGGGGCATAGTGTAGTTTAGTTTTACACAGACATTTAATAAGAACTCGCTACTTTGCCACTTTGTGTAATCAATTTTAGATACACTTGTAAAAGTGAGATGGCCTGGTAAAACAGTGGACTCTCATTGGATGTTAGTGTAAAACTGGTTTACTTTGGCGGTGTATGTTGTTTAAACTCTTGTTAGGAAATGGTGATGATCCAAATCCTTTGTATAATTCATTGTGATGGAAAACAGCTAGATAGTATTTGAAACTGTAGCAGTACCTTAATGATACTCCCTCTATTCCTTTTATTTTTTTGTTTGTAGTTTACTGTTTTACCACAGCCCAAAAAGCATTTGATTGATCAAAATACCCTTGTATATTCCAATGCTTAAAATATGACTACTCTAAGAGCATAGTTGGAACACCACAACCAATTATATCTACAATTTCTAAAACACCCATTGTTTTTTTAAAACAAAGATAAAATAATAAAACGACCAAAAAATTGAAATAGAGGGAGTAGCATTAGCAGGTATAGTTAGTCAATAACTATTAGCAGGGGAAATACACGTGAGAGGGAGTATAAGAGGTGTGTAGGAGGGAAAGAGGGATTCATTCAGTATCAATCTATTAGGAACCTTATGGTTGAGGCAGAGAGAGAAATGTCTGTATCAATCTATTAGGATTTAGGAACCTTATGGTTGAGGCAGCGAGTGAAATGGCTGAGCGATTGAATAGTGTTGAGAAACGTTTGGGACGTGTAGAAGCAAATCTCAAGGGTTTGCGTTCTGTGATCACTGAGGAGATTCAGCTTGCTTTGGTGAATCCATTAGAAGAACTCACGGTGCTGAAACACACTGGCTAGGTGGAGGATTATGTTGTAGAATTCCAATTTTACTCTTCCCAGTGTGAACGTTTATCGGAGCAACAACTTTTGGGTTACTTCATCGGCGGATTGCGTCATGGTATCCGCTCTCGTGTTTGCATGTTCAAATCGCGTGACTATTATGTGGCGATGCAGTTGGCGCGTGAGTTTGCTGCGGAGTCGGGTCATGGCTCCAGATCACATTACAAAATGGGACAAAACTCTTGGGCGCGTGATGCTAACGGGTCAAATGAAATTATGTTAAACTGCAATAAGAAGATTGTCATGCTAACAAATCTGAATAGAAAAATGGAAGTTACAACACTGATGTCTGCTTTTCAAATAGAGGTTATAGCAATGGAGGATATCGTAAATCGTGTTGTCATGCTGTTGAGAATTGTAGAAGAGTCAGCTTTTGTCTTTTGATATTTTGTTTAAATTTGATAGGTTGGATATATTAATTGAGACTTTGGGAACTACCTTGGTTGAGATGTATATGAAACATGGGCTGGTTTCTCATGCACGAGTGGTTGTTGTATGGAAGGCATTGAGAGGAATTTATGGGAATAATGAAGACTATGAGTTTGCTTTTGAAATGATATTCTTGTACTCATTGGTTATGCTCAGACAATGGGGTCCAGGGAAGAACAATACTCTTATGGTGGTTACTGAATACGAACATGGCTGGAGAAATCCGCTTTCAATCTATGGATTGCTTAATTTGGTATATGACAGCGGGAAAATTTGGTTCAAAAGCATTTGGGTGCTGCTTATGTTGGTATATGATAGAGGGAAATTTTGGTCCTCAAGCATTTGGGTGCAATTGATGTCCGGCCTGAGTGTCTTCAATGGCTTGATTCTTATTCATTTCTCAAGCAAACTGAAGGGTCTCCTAGCAGCAAGAAGAGTAATAGAAACCATTCTCCTGGCATTGATAGGGCCCGTGATGATAAAAGCCCAAATTGGAGAGGAAGTGGTAGCTGGCAGGTTAGTTAGATTGTGGACGGGAAATACTCGCGAGAGGGAGTATAAGAGGTGTATAGGAGGGAAAGAGGGATTCACTCAGTATCATTCTATTAGGAACCTTATGGTTTAGGCAGCGAGAGAAATGTCTCTTCTCTGAGGAGCTTATGCTCTGGGCTACAATTTGCACTTTTGCAGACTGTACTCCATTTCATCATCAATCAATAATAACATCCATCCATTTATCGTACTTTTTTTTTTATCTCTGCTCTATCAGACGATTATCACATTGTTGTATATTTAGTAGTTTGGTTTGCTTCAATTCTATTGTCTTAAATTGCGTTCTGTTATTATTCAATCCCATTACTTTTTATTTACATTGGTCTTCTTTCAAAACCTGTGTGGAAAATCATTTCTACCTGGTTGGTTGATGGTTACTATATATGCAACATTCAATAACCTGATTGTTTTATCTTGAAATTGCAGGTTCTTAATGAGACAAGTCTGTGGTGGTTTGAGAGAACAAACCACATAGTTTCTAATGCAGTTGTGTCGGCTCCAGATAAAAATGTGACAATAGCAAAGAAGTGTTCAGTTTTCCCTGTTGAGTTTGTTGGTGAGTTCTTTGCCAATACAGAGAGTTGTTATTTGTCTTTCTATGATTAAATTTGTTCTCAGCTTTTGTTTTTGAATGCCTATAGTTTTTAACATAATTTCACTTTTTAATAAAATATCATCTAAAATAAAATTGGAATTTGAAGAGGCAGTCAGCAGTTTTTTATGAAGTGAGTTGGGATTAGAGCTTTCTTATGGCATCTCTCAACTGAAGTACATTATCATAGCGTAATTGAGTTTCTTATTGGGTATGCAAATGCTAATGTCGGGGGATTGGTGCAAATAAAAAATGTTAATATCTTTTAATATTGGTTTTAGATGACTAGCCTTTTTGTTCAAAATGATATCCTGGGAAAATAAGATAATATCTGGCGTGGATATGCTTGGCATACTTTTTTTGTTTAATTATTTTGGAAGAGTATCCTTAAATATTGGTTTAGTGGTTAGATGCTTACATAATCTATGTAAAACAGTTGTGGTAACCATTCATAATTATCTGAATTTACTAAGATCTACATATTGTCTTGTACCTTTTCTTCTTTGAAATTAAAATTTGTGTTACTTTAAAGTGTTGTGACATATTTGAATTGTTTTAAAAGTAGAAGTTTAGGACTCCACAACAATCCCATTGACACATATTTTGCTTGTGTGTAGCTAGAGGGTTTGTCACTGGAAGTACGGATACTTCTTTATGGACAGTGTACAATAAAGGCAATCGTAACTACTGTGGAAATGTCCTACCAGATGGTGAGAATCGAGATTTCAAATTCTTTTGTAGTTATTAAAAAAAATTACCGCCCTGTGTAATAGGATATAATCATTTGACAGGAATGGTTAAAAATCAAAAGTTGCCGAAAAATATACTCACTCCCACTACCAAAGCTGCAGACCATGACGTTCCAGTCACTCCAGATGAGGTATGATGTCTAGTTTTACTTTTTTTACTTGTTATTGTGCTATGATTGAAGTTGAGCTTCATATGCAATTGAAATGAACAAAGAAAGAAAATGTTGGATTTAGACAGAAAAGTAGAGAATAGGAGAGTAGCGAACCATTTAGCTAGTTTATTTATCACATCTTAAAATTGATTGACAAAATTTATAGGGATAAGGGACCTTATCTATTTAGTTTCCTGCTCCCCTTTTAAAAACAGATCCTTGTGCTAAATCTTTGACGTCATTTTCTTTCAGATTGATTTATTTTACTGTTTTATCATTTATATATTTGAAAATGTTATCTATGATCAGTGATTCTGGACCTGGTCAGCAGAATTAATGAATAATATTATGATAATGGATTTACTTGTTAAAGTCAGGCCTACCTCGTAAGTTGCTAAAAGGTAGCATGACAAAAAGGTAAAAACCTATGATGTTCCCGTGATTATTATCATAAAATTCATGCAATATGCCTTCTTTTAGTTAGTGAGGCGTGACACTGGTCTTCCAAAAATGGATAACTTTTCGCAACATTTTCTCTTCCAAATTTTAACTTTCTCTATGTTGCATTTCCTTGCAGATCATAGAAAAAGGACTGATGAGTCGAGATGATTATGCAGAAGCGAGTGACAAAGCTTTAAGGTTATTTGAATACGGACAGGTAATAAGCTTATTAGTATAGGTAATTTCAAAACCGCATTTTGCTTTGCTTTATTGTATGCTTGACTTTACAATTTGATTGGCTTTGCAGCAAGTGGCCTCGGAGCACGGTCTTATATTGGTAGACACTAAATATGAATTTGGGAAGGCAAATGATGGATCAATTTTGTTGATTGATGAGGTCTAATGCAATCTTTGATACACCTTGGATTCTCACATGCACTCACATATTAACTTATTAAGTATATAAATGTGATAATGGTTCTTGTTCCTAACTACAGGTCCATACTCCTGATTCAAGTAGATATTGGATTGCCAATTCTTACTTGGAGCGCTTTCAAAATGGTCTTGAGCCTGAAAATGTTGATAAGGTGTTTTATACGTATCTTTGTTTTCTTCTTGGATTGAGTATTGCTAGTTTAGAGATTTAGTGGATACATTGGCTTCCATCTATTAATGTTATGCTTTTTTAGGAGTTCTTGAGGTTGTGGTTTAAAAGTCATTGCAACCCTTATGAAGACGAGGTAATTTACATTTTCTACCGCTAATGGATTATTGTGTAGCTTTTAAATATGCATCAAATCATGAGTTGATTTTTCTTTAGGTCCTTCCTGATGCTCCTAAAGATCTTGTTTGTGAATTGGCTTGGCGGTATGTCTACTGGCCCTTGGCTCCTTTTACACTTCATATATATTTCGCTTTGAAATTTACATAGTGAAATATGCCGGAAAAGTGCATTTTTTTCTTTTGGACTTACTTAGTTATGCAGTAGTTATGTTCTGATTTTTCTTTCATAAGAACCTTCTAAATATTCTAATGCTTATTCATCAAATTTGTAACTGTTGTGCGTTTAGTTTGTATGTAAGTTTTGGAATAGGAGAAGCAGTCCATGTATATCTTCACTTCTTTTTTCAAAAATAATAGTTAAAAGAAGATATTCATTTTGGTCGGTATGGGATCCTTGAATGTTAATAGAGATAAAATACAGTTACAAAGTAATAGAAACATTAATGTCCTCTTTGTTTAGCTTTCATTGTACAGACATGCTTTATGCTCATCATTTTCAATCTTCCTAAGCTTTTCCATGTCAAAATATATTTGTAATGACTACAGTTAATGCCCTGCATAAGTACTAACTTTAAAATACTGGTTTCAATCGATTTTTTAAATGTTTCTGTTTTGTAACTTTTTCAATTGATAGGTTATTTCCTTGTCAATGATTTAGAAGATATTAAAAGTTGTGTTTAAAATGTTATGACAGAATACAAGATGGAGGAATTATTCTCTATCTTATTCTGACACGTTATATTGTCACTTTAAAGCGATAAAATAAAATAGTAATATTTTTCTCTACCGTGTGAAGAAAAATTCTGACCTTATATCTTGCTGGTTTGCATCAAAATGCATCAAATATACTATCAAATGGTGCATGAATGTTTCCACTAATTAGCATCTTCTCATACACAGCAATCAGCACAATTTTGGTATATCTTTTTATCATGGCATGTCTGTCCAGTTTATGCTTCTTTGCTTAAATCTAAGTTCTGTGAAACAAGTTGTAGTTGATTTTTGAGTGCACAAGTTTTTGTCTTTATACATTTAAATGAACATCGCACTATTCTGGTGGACAGATACATTTTCTTATACGAGACTATAACAAAATCGAAGTTTGAGGTGCAGTCGACTGAGGTAATCCACAAATCAGTCTTTTTAATGTACATTATCTGATCCGATGCAGATAAGACTAATAGAACTGTATTTCTTCATGCAGGAGCCAATACACGACCGAATTTCACGGAATGTTGCAACTGCATTATCATCCTTAAAGTAGCCCTTGAATTTAGCTCTGTATTTTTAAGAACTCCATACAAAACTATTAAAAACATTAAATTAACAGGGAAAAGATCTGAAAATAAGTTTTTATTTTTCTAAAGCATATAACTTAAAAAAGGAATCCCCCTTTGTGAAAAGAACAAAAGAATTGTTTTTGAAAGCAGGATTAAATGAACGAGTCTATTGATCTTGTATTATTCCTCATAAGTCATGGTGTAACAAAAGAACATTTCTGCAGCTATGGTTTGTCGAAACAGTAGTTTCATTGTTGGATAATAACTTAATAAGGGTACCCTCATGTGATTTATCATGTCATGATATGAATGTATGTCATTTTGTTTATGTATGTCATTTTGTTTTGAAAGCAACGGGTGGATTAATAGCAAGTTAATTAAAATTGGACTCAGTATTGAACCGAAATAGCTACTGTACTAATTAAAGCTTCTGGGTTGAACCGGAATAAGACCGGCAATAATTGTTTTATTTTTTAATGTATCACCTTTTATATTTTTGAACCGTATAGATAAAATACATTTTTTTTTTACCTAATTATATTACTTTTTTTTTTATTATGAAAAGTAATATAGTAGTATTAACAACAGATTATTTGATTTTGAAAAATGAAAACAAAGTTGTTCAAAGTTAACCAAATTTAGTTGATACGATGTCAATATGTAGTTCCCTACAAACCTACCTAATTGAATACTCCCTAGCTGCAAAACACCATATTCGTGTTTTAATCTTCCTTTGATTATGTCATATAGTTAGGGGGCAATGTGTGCATATGAGTATACAATCTTGATTGTACATTGGTTAATAGGGTAGCCTTTTCAGTTATTCATCGAGTAACGAGGCTTCACCATAAATTCGTAATTAGCCCTAAAAGCAATTTAAAACTAGAATGATAAAGATTAGAAATTTAGGCATAAAAGATTTGTGAAAGAGTTTAGTGCAAAACTCAGTAATTAAAGGATTGAAGTGCAAAGATAATGGATGCAAACTTTGAAATAAGAATGTTTGTTGTTACAAATATTAAAGACAATTATACAAATTTTCATCATTTTATGACATGACCGGGGGTTTCCATCCTATCATTACTCACACAACAGTCACACGTCACACAACTATTTAATTATATAATTTTAATTCATAGAAATAATTGTTTGAACCAATATTTAAAAACCAAAAATGATAAGCGTAAGAGAATATTAAAGTTTATGGGAAGTCGAAAAGTTGGGATAAGAAGTGGGGGGACGGTTTTAGATGTTTGCTAATAAGGTGTAATTAATTAAAAATTAGTGTCGTGAATATATATTTTAAAATTAAAAGTAAAATTAATTCAACCAAAATTTGTGTGGCATAATGGCAAAAACAGTGGAGAATGACCATCTACAACCCGGTTTAACTAAAATAACAGTTATGATAGATATGAAACAGTAAGATAATAAAATGTAGTTCATTAGTTTCACTAAATAATCTCTAATATTCAGAGAAAATCAATTAAGTTTTTAAAACCAAAAAAATAAAAATTAATATCTCAAAAAAATGTAGAAATTTATATATTGATATAGTTTAGGATCAAAATTGATGAGTGATAATTAAAAACTAAATTGATGACTTATAAAATTTTCCTTAACAAAACTGTTCTACCTGGTTTACCTATTTTCTCAAATGAATATTTTTCACATACAAATGTTTAGAAAACCCGTCAACTTTACCGATAAACTATAGTATATACAATGAAATATGGAATCAATAGCAAGTAGGACCAGCTTCTAATGCTTTCGGTTAACAAATTATAGGCCTTCGATCTAGCTCCAATTGTACAATGGTTAAGTTCTTTAATTATGGAAATTATTCTTTCATTAATAATAGTACTTTTGATATAAAAAAAAGTGTTTAGAAATAACTTCAAGAGAAAGATTGCAAGTCCATTTCTCTTATCCAGTTATACACTTACTTGTATTTATATAGCATACGCTGTTAAAATAATACAATAAAAAAGACGATCCAAACCAAACCACCATTTACTTTTATTTTTCTCTCTCAGTTTTTTGCCATAATAAATTTCATAAAGAAACAAAAGAATGAAAAAAAAACTTCGATGATTTGATATTGCAGAGAGAGATCTAATCAAAAGCAATCAACAAAACACGAAAAAGAAGAGAATGTTAATGCAATGAAGGCAACAATTGAGAGAAAGAGAGAAGACAATCAGGAGCGGAGCCACCCCCAGCTAGCCTGGGCACTAGCCCAGACTCACTTCTACTTTCTTTGTAGCAAGTCCAGCCATTACTAGAACCTCTTGCTTTTTCTGCGGATTTACCTGCGGGTTTTGGTGTAAATTCTGCAGGAAACACGTTCCTGCGGATTTTGCCAAGGATTTAGGTTCAGGTAAATGTAATACCTTCGTGGGTAATTGTTTCCTTAGGATTTTAGGATCCGCAGGAAAGGTATATCCGCAGGAACTGTGTAATTATCCGCAGGAAGGAAGTAACATTATATGGAAAGTCTATAAAATTATCCGCAGGAAATGTGCAATTTTTGTCTAGGCTCTATAAAATTCCTGACTCCGCCACTGAAGACGGTGGAGTTGTTACATAATGGACGTTGCTGTAGATGGAGTAGTAGTATAATAATGCAACAATGCAATATGTTAATAGAGTATAAAGTGAGGTTATGTGTGGGGAAGGGTCTATTATATATGACATCACATGAGAGACATGAATTCAAAGTGAGAGTCTCTAATGTGAATATCCTCTAATGAGATTTTGTTGACACTTTATATTATGCATATGACACTTATTAAGTAGACTACTGGGAATTCAGCAAGCAACTCATTAGAAGTAATAGCAGTATTGGAATATGAATTAATCTCACATAAGACAAAAAATCAACATGTTTGAATCAGCTTTTAAGATGTTATATAGTAAATGATTATCAGGTTTTGTTTGATTACATCTTGAAAAAGAATACAACATATATTCGCTCTACAAATATAGCAAATTTCTTCCTGCAGCACTCAACTTGCAAAAGAGATAAATATCAGTATAATTGAGTATAAAGTGAAGTTCCTTCAAACACGATTGTGGATCATAGAGTTCCTTCACATTTGACAATTCATTGAACCATTCAATACAAGGTATTCTTCCTTTCTTAGTCCCTTCTTTGATTATACAATGTTGTAAGTTTGGTTGTGTCGTTGTTGCTGTTGTTGTCGTCTGGGGTCAACATTACGTTTTTGGTGGGAGGGTCATTAAACTTTCTCTTTGACAGGGAATAGTCCAGTTCTTTTTCTTTCAAATTTAACTTTTCTTCCCACAATTTTGAATTGAATGACCTTAAATGCTCGTATTATTAATCTTTATTATTTTAGTATTTAATCCAAGTTTGATTCACTTTCAGAAAAAGAAACACTTTTCTGGATTACAGATCTAAACATGTGAGTATTAAACAATGAAAAACACTTGATCTTCATATTCGTAAACATGTTTTTGAAGCTTTGAAACTTTAAAAGAAATGAATTTCGACGTGGGTTTTCGGGGTTTGATTAAATGGTGGCTTTTGTCAAGAAAGAGGGATTTAAGTAGAGGAGAAATGTGAGTTGGGAGGGAGTGAAAGAAGAGGAGTCGAAATATAAGGTCGGAGAAGACTGTAGGAAACATAACAAGTAGAGGAAACTTGAAGTTTGGTCTTTCTTGTTGGTTTGTATTTCAATAGGTTTTTGTTGGTTTATGGTTTTATTTGGTGTTTGTTATTTGAGGGTTTTAGTGTTGCTGAGTTTTTTGTTGACTGGTTTTACAAGATACTCATGTCAATGTATGAGTATGACTTTTTAATTTTTAGACTAAAGATTAAATATGGTCCCTCACAAATCAGTCCATCTGTTCATTTTGACTAGATCTTTTCAATTCTGTTCTATTGTTATTATTATTTTTAATAATCATTCTTCCCTTTGACATTCATTCATTTTTTATTTGTGCGTTTGAAGGCAGCATGAAGTTTATCATGATCGTCTTGACCATCATCACACTGAGTGGTCTCTTCCTCGCAATTGTGGCTAGAAGAGAGGCACACGACTTGCACCGGCGCCTGGGCCGGGGAAGAAGGTTCCATCCTCTCCATTTCACCACTATATATAGTGTTTTTAAGACACTCTGCAATACAATAAAAAATGAATGAAGAAATGTCTTTTATTTTATTTATTAACCAGTTTTATCTTCCTTTTAAAATCTCTAAGTTTCGTAGTTGTAAGCTTTGAGATCCTATCACTTCCTGCTGACCCTGCTCCCTCTATTTAAATTTAATTTATGAAGTTAAATAAATTAGATTCATTTACGTTTGGAGCCCAAACCAAACATCTTCTAACTACGGATTAAGGTGAAGAGAAAAGCAACATGATGGGGATGAAGGTGAAGAGAAAAACAACATGATGGGTTTCGATGACGTCTCAGTCTGTATGAACAGTGTTACAAGCCTCACCTTGATGGATCGTCCCCACCCCCTATATCATGCTCGTGTTGCTAACAACTCAATTGCTGAATCGACTTTCAAGCGTCCCCGGCGAAACCTCCATGGCAACTTTGTTTTTTGGCTACTCCATCGGTAGCCGAATCGAGGTCTAATGTCTTTGTTAGTGTTTTTATGTTTTCTTTGGTATTGTTTTTGCTTGCGTTTGATTATTTTTATTTTGTTTCAAGTTACCAGGCCTTGTGTGTGTTGATTTGCTTAATAAGGACTCACTTTATCAATATGGTATTATGTGTAAGGGACTCACCTCGGCTATCAATAAAATTAGACTCCAAATGACTTGCCAACATATGGTTCGATTCCTTCAACAATAAAAAAGATGGTTCGATTGGTCATCTTACCACTTGTAGTCGATATAAGTGAACACCTGCAACTATTTTTTACTCCCAAAACTTGACAATATTAAAGACTGATCTCACATTATTATTGGCCTTTGATCCTTTGTGAAAGAAATTAGGTTGGATGTTAGGAGTTAAATTTTATGTTGTTAAAGTCACTTTGATTTCTGAAATTTCTATTTGTATTGTTAGCGCTAGTACTGATCTGGGGTATGTTAAAGTCACTTAGTTTTAACTATAATTTTATTTTATCAGGATATTAGGAAGATGCCATTTCAAAAATTGATTAAGTTTAAGGGAAAAATTGAGTTTAAAAAGATATTAGGAAGATGTTAATATTTTATTTTATCAAGATATTAGGAAGGTGTCATATATTTTTTTAAAAATAAGCTAAAATGGAATTAAAAACCAGAACACTTAGTCTCGTAAGCACAAGGAGTGCCTAAAGAGAACTGAGGGAAAAAAGTATGAGTTACATCAATCATCCAAAAAAACAAGCGCTAAAGCCACATAAGCCTCGCTTAGAAACATTAAAAGGGACTGAAACAAAAATAAGCTAAGTAACAGCTCCCAAACACAAATGAGGGTTAAGCCACCATGTATGGTAATGAAAAGAAAAATTAGGATGATTTGCCTTCAACCACCAGAAGAATTATAGCTTAATTTTGTCTAAAAGTTGATTAATAGTATTTTCCTTTTGTTGGAAGACTCTAGAGTTCCTGTCACGCCAAATAATCCAAATCCAAGAGAGCCAAATCAAGTAGAAGGAAGCGTAAATGGTTTTTGAGAACCCACTCAGCGATCGAAATTGAATAATGTGTTGATGAACAGTCGCTGGCTTGACTGAAGCCAGTATGAGCCAAGTATAAATAGTATACCAAATTTGACCATAAAAATCGCAATGCAAAAACAGATGATCAATATTCTCTTCCAACCTACAGCCGCCTGAACATAGAGATGTGTTCGGCTGAAGAATCATTCTCCTGATTAAGTTGTTGCAAGTTGGAAGTCGGTTACGCAATAAGTGCCAAGCAAAAATGTTGATTTTTAGAGGAACTTCCTTGTGAAAAATGGTCGGAAAAAGGTTATTGTTGAAAGTTTGATCCCTTGATGTTAAGTAGTTGTAGGCACTAGCAACATTGTATCTTAACGAGGCATGAAGTTAACAAGTCCATCTGTCATTCACATTAGCCTGCAAAACAATTGGAAATAAAAGTGCACAACATTCACTCCACAATTCTTCCTCCCAAGCCAACAACCTACGACGCCAATTCCACGCCTCACCACCCTCTCCCCATCTTAGAAAAAACATGTCTGCCACGGTCACCAATTTGTTAACTGAAAATCAAAAAGGCGACTAAATCTATTCTTCAAAACCCCTCCCTCTAACCAAGGATCCCACCAAAGTAAAGTTCCTACGCCATCTCCCACCTCCCGTCGTAAGTGATCAGTAACCCAGCCTCCAACCTCCTCTCCAGTGCCTCTCTAGATGCAAAGCAAATTATTCCACCAAACCGACGCTAATCTCCCCTAGTACCTATAGTTCCTCCCTCCTCCCCATACCTCGCAGCTAAGACTCTATACCACAAGCAATCTTTTTCCTCCCTTAACCTCCAACACCATTTTCCAAGTAATGATAGATTAAATTCCCTAATCTTCTTGACCCCCAAACCCCCATCCTCATTTTTGAGACATATAGTGTCCCAATTTATCCAAGATATTTTCCTAGAGTCCTCACATCCAAAAAAAAAAATGAAAATAGATTCGAGGGAAGGTGTCATATATTAATTTTTCCCTGATGAATCCAATTCTTGTTACTTTTTAAAAATAAAAAATAAAAAAAATACTACTCAAGTACTTTGTATGTTTTTTTTTAACAGATGCAAGGCATCATTTCATTAGATAAAAAGGGAAAAAGAGTACAAGAAAGAAAAGGGGGACTAGAGCCAAAACCTTTTCAAAAGGTGGTGAATCTAAAGTTGGGCATACCCAACCTATTCCTAGTGTATTCTCCTCTAATGAAATCATGAATATCATCAGACCAAAAAACAACATTAGTGTTTAAAGAGAGGCCAAGGTTAGCTAAACTATCTGCACAAGCATTTCCCTCCCTATAGATGTGAGATACAATAAATCTCATGTATCTTAACCTAAATAAACAGTTGTGCCATCTATTTCTTAGGATCCAAGGCACCACTGAAGATGATTTGAAAGCCAAGATAACCAGTTGTGAATCAGTTTCCAGCCAGAGATTAACATAGCAATTGTTATATGCAATCTCAATTGCAGTCATTGTAGCAACTAACTCTGCATATAAAGCATTTTGGATTCCCAGAAATTGAGAGAAACAGCCAATGTAGTTGCTATCAGAGTCTCTAAAGATGCCTTCTGCAGCTGCTCGAGATGGATTCTTTGTGGCTGCACCATCAGTGTTTGCTTTAATCCAAGATGATAAAGGAGGAGACCAAATAACCTCCTTAATGATGGGAGCTCTAGGAGGCTTGATGTTAACTTTGAGAGCTTTGAGAATCCTGAACTTCTGCATATCTCCTCTATATGTTTCCTTAGTGTTATTCCCAGCTAAAGCAGTTTGTGTTATAATCACATTAATGGCAGGCTTCCAGTGCATTTGTTTATCTCTAAATCTGACATGATTTCTTCTTATCCAAATGGTGTACAAAATATTTATCATGCATGCTTTGATCACCAGCTTACATTGAGGTGACCAGTTCCTCTCTAGGAGTTTCCATAAATCCTCAACTGTGTTGAATTGAGTAAAGATATTGATAATAGAAAAGAAAAAAAAAATCAGCTCCAAAGCTTCATGGCAAAAGGGCAAGCAAAAAAAAGATGGATAGATTCACATTGCATTTTGCATGATGAACAGATAGATGGTGACTGAATACCTCTTAACATGAGATTTTCATCTGTTGGAACTTTGTTGTGCATGATTCTCCAGACCAGTAGTGACTTGGTAGGAGGAATGTCATGAGACCAGAGAGATTTTGCCCATCTTATGTTTTGACCAGTCCCGTATTTGAATTCATAGGCTTGCTTGAAAGAAAGATCCCCACTACTGCTAGGTTCCCATATCAACTTATCCTCAGCTTCTTCAAAAGGAATGGTAACTTGCTCTGCAAGAAACTTGGCTTGAGGGAAATAATGGATAAATGAATCAGGAAAATTCCATTGACCATTCACAATGAAGTCATTTACTTTGGCAGTTAAATTTGAATGCAATTGTGAAGGAATGTTTAGTTGAGAAGCTATTGGTTGACCACACCAATTATCCAGCCAAAAATTTATGTTGCTTCCATCTCCCAGTTGCCATCCACAGTTAGAGGTAATTGTATTGAATTCCATCTTTATGCTACTCCAGATGGAGGAGAATATATGATGGGAAATCACTCTTCTCCCTCTAAGCACCTTACTTCTAATCAAGATTGCCCAGTCTTCTTGAGAATTTAACAGATCGCAACAAAGCTTTAAATTTGATGATTCATTCAAGAGGGTGAGGGATCTGATACCAAGACCTCCTTCAATGACAGGCTTACAAGTCTTCTTCCATGAAACAGTCACTAGCTTCCTCTTAGAGATATATCAACTCCATATGAAATTTCTTGTCCAAGATTCAATATCTTTAAGTAACTTCTTTGGCCAAGAATAAATGGATATTGAGTGAACCAGCATACCTTGAACTGCACTTTTAACAAGAGTTACTCTTCCTACAATGCTCAAAAGAGAGGCTTTCCAAGTTGAGAGCTTAGACTTGAGTTTTTCTGCAATAGGTTGCAAATGAGCTCTTTTTGATTTCCCTTTAGGGACCCCCAGATAGGTGAAAGGTAAAGTACCTTTTTGAAACCTATGAGATCCGTAATTTGATTTATTCTAGCAATTGATATTGAACCATAAAACACAGTTGATTTGGCAGGGTTGATAATTTGTCCAGAAGCACTTGCATAAGATGAGAATAAATCCATAAGAGCCTAAATAGAAGAGATTTTACCTTTGCAAAATATCATGATGTCATCTGTATAGAGAGAGTGAGAAGGAATGCTATATGATCTTGAGCCTTTGATTAACTCCACTTTTCCTTGTTGAACAAGTTTGGTAATGTTTCTACTGAGCATATCTTCAGCAATACAAAAGAGGAGAGGTGATAAAGGATCCCCTGCCTCACTCCTCTTTGGCAATGAAAGTATCCATTTTATTTCCCATTGACTGATATGGAGAGAGTTGCAGATTTGAGAATTGTATGAATCCAAGAACAAAGTTTCTCACTGAATCCAAACTTACTGAGAACCCTAAGCAAAAATTTCCATTACAATGTGTCAAATGCTTTTGATATATCCACTTTAAATGCTAAATTCCCTGCAAAAGATTTCTAATGAAGGTGGTTAATTGCTTCTGAGGTAATGCGAATTCCATCTTTGATGTTCCCTCCTTTTATGAATCTTCTTTGTTAAGTACTTTGTATGTTATTACATCTTTAATATGAATAATTAAAATTAAAATAACAATAGCATATGTCGCGTCATTTTTTGGAGATCAAGGCTATTTGATTAGCGTTTGACTCACTATTTTATTTCACGACTGAACATTTAATTTTTTAAGAAAAAGGGGAAAAAAGTTCGAACTACCCCTTTGAAGAGATTTAGGGTTCGGGGGTTAGTTACATAAAGGGAAGGTATTAGCACCCTTTATGTCCGTAGTATCCTACGGGAACCTCTTGATTTTATTTAATTAATGTGTTATAACTTGCTTGTTTTGAAAAAAAAGGAATTAAAGTGGTAAAGGAAAAAAAGAGACATATTTATCTACATTTTTTATTGATTTGGAAGGACGAGTGTCCTTTGCCTACGTACCCGTGAGGGATCAAAACCTCGTAGTTCAGGGTAAAAATTGACGTTTGATTGGTTGTGTGTTTTTCATTAGTTTTGAAAAAGGTTTTAAAATGAAAAGCCAAATGGCAAAATAAGTTTGTTTGTGTTTTTTATGTTAAAAGAAAAATGACTTAAGATATGATTAATGTAGATTGCAATGTTTAATTTATGAAAATAAAAATAAAGGATCACTTGATTTTGGGAATCAAGGTTTGTTTACGAAAATATTTTTGGTGATTTTTGTGATTATTTGCATGTTTTTTGTTTTTGAATAATAAGACTAAAATTAAACTATCAGAGCAAGAAAAGTAAAGCGTAGGTACTTTGTAGCGATGTTGGATCACCACAAAGACCATTAACCTAAGCTAGAAAGCGGGAAAATAGAGCATACACCCACACACGCACACATGCACCTAAAGCTATTACATAAAAGCCTATTATACATTTTAGGGTCTGCAATAAAATAAATTACATTAAAGCCTATCTTTACATTCTAAATTATGTGCAAAAAACGTAAATAAAATAAATTACATCAAAGCCTACTATACAATCTAAGTTCTTGTAAAATAAAATGCCAAAATAAAAGAGGATGCATAATAACATGATATACCTAGCTTAATAAAAATGAGATGTAAAGGGACAAGTTAAATGTGATGTAAATTAAATATGCAATGCAAGAGTGATTGAAATGAATAAAACATGCAGGGAAGGGGTGCAGGCAATGTTATGGGATGTGCAGTAAGTAAAACAAGATGAATTGGGGTTGAAAGACACATAGAGGCGCAGATGGGCCTGGGTTAAAGACCGGTTCGGTTCAAGGGAACAAATGGGTCGGTTTGTTGAGACGGGTCGGGTAGGGTTAAAATTGAATTGATTGCAGCCGTCAGATAAATCAGACAGCTTATATTTGATCAAGGATCAGGGCATCAGGGGCCCTTTGATCGTGATCAGAAAGCTAGGGGAAGCGAGAGTGCACGACAAGCGGTGCACTCACGCGCATACGAACGGGGAGCGCCTATAAATAGGCTGTAATGAGGATTTTCCTCATTTTCCCTTCAGCTTTCTCTCTCTTCTCTTATCCTTCTCTCCCTTCTCTCTGTTCCCTCTCATCCTCGCCGGTGAAGGTAGGGTGGTCGGAGACGGCTCCGACGCGGCGGCTAGCCGTCGTTGACGGCGGTGCTGCCGCTATTAAAGTCCAAACGCCTCTTTTTTTTTTACTTTTTCGTTCTTTTCCCTTCTACCCTTCTTCCTAAAGCTGTTTCTAACCTCAAAATTCCCAAATACAGATCTAAAAAAAAGAACAAAACAAAAGAGAAAGATACTACCTCTATGTGTTGTTTGGACGGTGGCGTGCGATTCGTCTGCCGTACAGCTCGTTGTTGGGCTCCGTCGTATGTGTCAGTGGCTGTGTGAGTGGACTCGACGGATTCACGACCGTCGGGTTCGGTTTGCGTTGATTCCTGGCTCTTGGTGTCAGGTTTTGTTTGATTGCGGTTGGTGATGAATGTGGCGACTGGAAATTGTGGAAACAGGGTTTGTATGATGTTCTGTTGTGATTGAGACTGTGTTGTCTCGTACGCGTGCGTTGGGAACTACTGGTTTTCTGTTTGTGAAATTTTGCAGGTTTTGTTGATTGTGTATGTTGCGGCTGAGAAATTTGTTGTGCGATTTTCGGTCTCCCCCTCTGACTGTTTGTTTGCAGGTATTTATAGTACCAGACTTGGTCTTAGGGTTTGTTGAGAATACAGAGAATCCGGTGGCTTGGAGAGGAGAGTACGTACTTGTTGTTTGCTGCAGATGAGGGTTATGATGAAATGGAGCGTGACAACTTGGATTGGGATGAAAATCTTCGGATTATGACTATTTGGATATGGACAAAACAAAACTAAAAAGAAAAATGGAAACTAAAACTAATAAGAGATAAAGTATTAAAAAGTTTAATTAAAAAAGAAAATCAGGATTTTTATAAACAAAGTTAAGTTAATTAAAATTTTTTAAATAAAAGATGGAATTAAGATAAAAAAATAAAGATAAAGAGAGAAGAGGGCCCAACTCGGAATCCAATATGAGGTATTTTAAAATACCTCTCTGCCGAATTTTTCACTGAAAATCAGAGACTGATTGGGGTCAGACGACGTATGACTGCAGGGTTCAACGACACGTGTCAGTGACAACTTGGGTCAAAAATTAGGGTATGACAGCATACATACCTATTAAGAAGATTAATTGAGTGTAGTTTAAATGGGTTAGTTGTATATGACATCTTTCTAATAATTGAGTTGTCAGGACACAATTTTTACGCTTTACTAGTTCTACAACTCGTTTTTATAAACAAACTGCTCAAATGATGTTATCATCATTTTAACTTTTAACATCTTCAAATGACCTATATTGTAGTTGACCATTCAAATATGATGTTACAACCATTCTAGCATATAACTTCTCCAAGAATCAAATATGAATACATTCTTAAGATCATACTTAATTTTCAAAGGAACATTATACCTCAAAAGAGACTATGATGTTAAAAATATTATTTATTTCGAAGGGACATAAATTATCGAAAGGACTGTGCTCTTAAGGCCATTCTCAATTCGGAAGAGACATTATATCTAGAAGGGTCTATGGTCTTAGACCACTCTTAATTTCGAAAGGAAAAAAAAATGGAGATGAAGAGGAGAAAGATGAGATGAAGAGGAGAAAGACTGAGAGGGAGAGAGAAGAAAAGGATTCAAAATTTCAGAATACTTCTCAATGTGTGGAATAAACGATGTGAGCTCTTTATTTATAGAGAAAATTCACTACTAATATGTGAGAAACTTTGGAAACAAGTAATTCATGTATTACTTTGGGAACAAGTAACACATATTAGATATAGTAAAAAAAATAATAATATTAAGTACCAAAATATATTAGTACAAAAATATATTATACTATGTACCAAAATATATTTAAGACTCGGTACCAAAATATATTAGATTGTGTACCAAAATATTTTAGATTATGTTCCAAAATATTTTAGCAAGACTTGAGGATTAAGAAAGCATTTTCTAATAATGATTAAATTAATTATTTAATTTAACATTCTCAAATAATAAAAAAAAAAATTCTTTAATGATTGCTTCTTTCGCATAATTATATACTCACTAAAGATACACTCCCAGTATATAAACACTACTAATGTGTGTGATCTATCTCAAATGTTAGACTTTCATTTTTTTTTCCAATGTGTGCCCCTAGGCCGCCGAAAACAGCTACAAGGCGGTCATAACTTATATTTTATCCTTCCATAAACATTCTCTCATTTCTCACTCTTTACATTCATCTCTCACAATTTTCTTATCTCTACACCATTCTCCCTCCTTTCTGCAATTTCTTACTATCTTTTCATATTTTAAATAATATCACTAAAAAAAGTTTAGAATGAACCAATCATACCAAAAAGAAAATAGTATTTGGAACTTGATAAACCAAAATTATTTATGGTAAATTAAGGACCCTAACAAGGGTTACATGGCTTGTATATAGGGTCCTTAAAACTTAGAAAGAGATGTAATGGCTAATACGGTTCCAAAATGTTTTTAATACAAGTAGAGATATATAATTTTTTTTAATAAGCCGATAAAGAATTAAGAAACCAACCCAATTAAGCACAATTTTAATTATATCACAGAGAGTTTATACTTTATACATACATACACAATATGTAAAGGGAATGCATGATTTGGTAAGTTTTTATCTTTCAATTATACCATTCGTTTAAACTACAATTTCACCTTTTTCATAATATTATTAGTAAAAAAAATTATCTCGAAAAAATATATATGTTTATATATTTTATTATTCCAAGATGTTAAATTAAATAGTTATTTTAATCATTATTAGAAAGTGTTTTCTTACTCCATAAGTTTTGTTAAAATATTTTGGAATGCAATCTGAAATATTTTTGTTCACAATATGAAATATTTTGGTATGCAATCTAATATATTTTAGTACTTGATCTAGTATAGTTTGGTATTTAATTTGAGATACTTTTGTACTAAATCTATCTAATATGATGTGAATTTTCTCTATAAATACAGAGTTTGCATAGTTTATTCTACACATCGAAAAACACTTCCAAAATTTGAGATTAGAGAGGTGAATTTTGAAAATGATGATCAATGTATTTTTATTTGTCATTTGTTTGGCGAATAGCCATATGTTTTATGGCGTTCGAGCTCGTATGCTTCCACAAGATGTAAAGGATCTCAACAGCGGCAACAACACTGATGTATGTATACAGTCATGTATTTACTTTTGATTTTGACTCAAGCCAAGTGCTTCTTTTACTTGAATTTGGTCTCTTAATTTAGGGTTAATTAAGTTTTTAGTCCCTATAAATATTCACAGTTTTGTTTTTAATCCCTACAAAATAAAATCACATTTTTTAGTCTCTATAAAATTTTCCATCAGCATTTTTAGTCCTTATAAAATTTTCCATCAGCACTTTTAGTCCCTGTCAAAAATTTCCATCAACAGTTTTGGTCTCTAAAATGCTTAAGGAAAATGTCACAGGACTAAAAAGTGTGATTTTATTTTATAGGGACTAAAAACAAAACTGTGAATATTTATAGGGACTAAAAACTTAATTAACCCCTTAATTTAATATTTTTTATTTGTTGTATTGAAATTGATTTTAGTATACAGAGTTTTTTATTTGTTGTATTGCATTGATATTAATTTTGAGATAACCTATATTGACATATTAATTGTTTGGTCAAAGTCTCGTTGTTTAACATGTTTTTCTTTGGATTTTGTATAGTTATTGGTATGGTTATGATCATTCAGATGTTTAGGAGTGATTTTTTTTTTTTTAATTTTGTTTTTAGTTTCTATTTTTTGTTGGCTTCACAGTTTATTTTGATACTTTTATGTAATAATTACCGTTGTAACCGTACTCGTGAGCTTAATTAGGGTTGTAACTTTTCAATTCTAACGCTCCTTTTGATATTGAGTTTCATAGTATGCGGGAGTAATTCTCCATCATACTATGATGCGCGGAGTTAGTGGAACGGTTAGTGTTTATAATCCAAGTGTTGAGAAGGATCAAACGAGTTCTGCAGTTATATGGGTTCGAAGTGGACCTCCAGATAATTCTAATATAATCACAATTGGATGGCATGTGAGTATAAATTTATGTAATTATATAACTTTTTTTTTTTTTTTTAGTTTTTTGTGAACAGCTTGTTAATTTTGTAATATTATATACAATGTCTAACATAGACTCAAAATTATTTTAGGTGCTTCCTCAATTATACAATGACGACCTAACTCATTTTTTTGTCTTTTGGACGGTGAGTTTTTTAAAATATTTTTAATATTGCTTACCACTAAGATCTTATAATTTGATGGCATATAAATGTTTTTAGTACATCCTATGCTTTTATTTTAAATTTTTCGGGTACAACTTTAATAATAAAAAAGTTTCATTCTTGGAAATTTGACGTGATATTAAAAATTAACAGAAAGATTCTTTTAAGAAGACGGGATGCTACAATTTAGATTGTTCAGGTTTTGTTCAAGTCGACAATACAATTACTCCAGGTCAATCATTCAAAACAACATCCATCGTTAATGGACTTATTATCGAACTTCCACTTTCTATCTTCCAGGTAATTTTCATATTATACACTCAATTTAATTTAAATATAAACATTAAAGTTAAATAAAATTGCTATTTCTTTTATAATTTTCTTGACAAAAAATTGGGTATTCTCATTAAAGTTCATCAATGTATGCAGGATCCAACAACAAAAGATTGGTGGGTTAGTGTAGAAAAGAAGGAAATTGGATATTTTCCCGCATCTTTATTCTCCAACATGGCATATGTTGATGAAGTGGCGTGGATGGGTATAACATCAACTCCTTTGGGTACCCCTAGTCCTTCAATGGGATGTGGAGAACTACCCATGGGCATTTCAAATCATGGGTCTTTCTTTAAGAATCCTGAATTTGTTAATGATTTTGGACAAAATCAACCACTTGAAAAAGACGAGGGACACATATACACTTCCCAATTTGTATGCTTTGGTGCTGAATACATTGAGGACAGAGATGTTGGATTATTAATTGAATTTGGAGGACCTGCAGGGTGTAACGCTTAAGACTTTAAGTCATAGTATGGTCTTTATTCCAAGGAAAAATGCATAAAATTCCAAGGAAAAATGCTTCAAATAATGCTTTTATTGTTCTTTTCAGCACAACTAGTCCTTTTCTTTTAAGACCAAACTAGTCTAAACAATCAATTGTTTGATGATAAGTTTGTTAAGGTTTAAGGTTAGCGTTAGAGATTATGACAACACTCATGAACCATGGTTTTGCCTTAGGTTGGGTCCACCCTATTTTTATTTTTTCACTCGATCCATTTTAACTGGAGAATCCAAATTCAAATCGTGACTAAAATAATCATTGATTTGACGTTATTTATTTTCCCACAGATTGAACACGAAATCACAAGGACTCGTCCTTAGTGAACATCAAAGATTCTTTGGTAAATTAGCCTTCAACTGAAATGATTTGAATGTTTCCACACACACGTTTGAATGTTTCGACACTATAATGATTTGATTTGAAAAAGGTGTGAATGACTTATTCATTCGTGGCTAATTGCTTGAAAGTTTCTAAAATTAAATTCAAATATAGTTTTATACCTCTCATTAATGTGTATTTCCAAAATATAAAAAAGGTGTGAATGACATTGTTAATTCATTGAGAAATAGATACTATTAGCATTAATAACATTATATTTCATACCATTCAACATTCTACTCCCTCCGTTCCAAATTGTATATCGCTTAGGGAAAAAAATTTGTCCCAAATTATATGTTGCTTTACAATACCAATGCAACATTAATGTTATTTTTCCTACTATAACCTTAACTATTTATTACTCTATTCTTTCAATTCTTTCATTTATCTTTCTCATATTATTTATTAAGAACAATTTTGTAAAACAACTCACAATATCTCTTTTCCACACAATATTAATTGCATTTCTTAATATGTGTGAAATGCCCAAAACGTCATACAATTTGGGACGGAGGGAGTAGTATTTAGTAACATTAAGAGGGAATCTTCTTAATTTGTTGCCTCTTGTCTCATACCACTCAACATTCTAGTTCAGTGGATAGTGGTATCTAAGATACGTTCTCCCGGTTTTACTCTTATGCACGAGAAGGTTCAATGGTTTCTCCTGGTTGTTCATTTTGCTCTTATAAAATAATCTCCTCGTGCATTGATGCCAATAGATATTGATTTTGAAAGATATTGCCTCCACCTTGATAATTATTCTGTCACTCCTGACTCCTCTAGCAAAGAGACGGTCTTGTGGAGACTTGGGACCATTATTTATTGCTTCTTAGTTAGCACTTGTGATCCATCTTGTTGAAAACTTCTATTAGACTTGTGATCCTTCTTTCTTATGTTACTAATTAGAAAATATTGGCTCACCTTACCAACAACACTAAGATTGATTCAAAGTGAAATCTATCGCTTTCTCGCCAGCTGTTTTTTCTTATGGTAATAATAGACGCTGACAGTTCACCTACTTAGATGAATGCATGCACTTACACAAAACTCTGATTTCTTCTATCATATACTACTAGTACATAAAATACAAGCACAATGAAAAATAGTGGTAGTAGTATGTCATTATTTTGTGGCATTATGCTAAATTGATTAAAATGAAGCATTAATGAAACAAAGCAAAACCCACTTGGGTTGGCCTAGTGGTATTGACTTGGAACCTGGGAGTGTGCTCCTCCTCAAGGTTTCATGTTCGATTCTCTCTGGTGCCAATTTGAAGGGTTAGTTTAGCTTCTTCAAAAAAAAAAATGAAACAAAGAAAGAAAGGATGAATATTATGGATGAATCAACCTTTCAGCATTTCACGTGCTTCTATCTTGAGACTACAAAGGCACAAGCAAATAAATAAACCATGGTGCAACATTCATTGATAAATGGAAAGCAAGGTTAAGTGAAGTAAAAACTCAGGGAATCAAAGGCGAATATTTGATTGCGCATAAGTGCTAACTATTGCTACCAAATGTCTTATAAGCTATAAGTTTTCACAAACTGTGTTGAAGAGCTTATAGAAGCAAGTTAAAAAGTATAGGGACATGGTGGGTCACGTACAAGTTCTTATGCTTGTAATAAACAAGCCATAACTCTAAAGCAATTGAAGTGAACAAAGTTTAAAGACCAACAAACCTTATTCTTTGCCGGTCTCATGGCTTCCATGTTTAAAGGCATGAGGGAAATCACTTGATCATCTATATGCTCTTCTATAGCATCGGAAGCATTTTCTTCAATTTCAAATTCTACCTCCTCTTTCTTCTTTTCCTGAAATAAGTGGTTATTACTTAGTTTTACATCACACAGACAATACACATTGGATAGAGATCATTTTAACAATCACATTACTAGAAGTGATTTAGTAACTACCATTTTTGCTTTTTTTGTTGCATTAGCTCCTCCGTGGAAGGTGATGCTGCAGTCATGCATTAATGTCAATATATCATTATCGCCACAAACCAGAATTAGGTAATAAGTAGAGAATGACCAACAAAATGAACCTTAAGATCACTTCCAAGTTCCATTATATTTTCCTTCAAAAAAAAAAGTTCCATTATATTCTTCTGTCATAGTTGAGATTTTGATTTATCATACAAGTGTTTGACAAATGCTAGCATCACACTCTATAACACAAATTTTCCGACACACTCTTTTTTATTGTTGAAAATTCATATAAGTTGCACCAAATCATGTTGGTCCCATACAAATTTGGTGGGACTCTTAAGTTTTGACCAATAATAGATAGTACCTTGAAAAGCCTCTCAAAAAGTTTGTTGCTAGCATTATTCACAAGTACTTGTATATAAGTTATTTTTATAACAAAAGATAAAGTCAAATTGTTTTCATATGATCTTGCAGTTTTAGATTACCTAGCAGGTTTTGTTTTTGAATGTTTTTCATCTTCAAAAGAGAATTTAAAAACTACTAAAAAAACAGGTCTTTTACTAACCTTCAAATAAACAGCTGATCACATGTTCTTCCTTGCTTTTCAGTTTCCAATTCCACCCCATCCCATAAGCATTACCCCAATTGAGGGACATGATTATTGGTTTTGAGAAATAAAATAAAGGCCATTTATGTTGTATTCGCTAACGTACATCACCTGATTAGACGAC
>Ga0228710_1000600_pt1 | contig 47421 bp, 24 predicted proteins | sample MedpolnodulmetaG_FD_177995 | JGI IMG/M metagenome (GOLD analysis project Ga0228710, IMG submission 177995) | Root nodule microbial communities from Medicago polymorpha collected in Santa Monica, California, United States - pink nodules | ecosystem: Host-associated > Plants > Roots > Nodule... | reverse complement strand
CTTTAAAAATATTATAATTTTTTTTTTTTACAAACAAATATTATCATTTTATTGATACACACCTAATAATAACCTGTGATATATACATTAAATTTAAATGATAAGATTACTAAAAAAAGATTACCCTTGTAATAAAATTACATATACTTTTTTGTTTTCAAATTAACTTGTAATATTTTTTAAATTTGATAGGCTAACAAAAAATACAATTTAAACAATTCGAATTTTAACCACCAAATTGAGCCAGTCAGTCACTTCACTAGTCAGCACTAGATCATCTTTAGTTTACAGCGTTGCCTTTCAACTATAAATAAAGAGTCCTCGATTCTCAATTCAGTGCACATTTTAAGAACAAGACCTTTTAAGTAATCAAGCTAATCCCTCTTTTCTAAATTGCTATAGCCATTAGCAATGGCTCTCTTTAAGCTTCTAGTTACATCTCTTCTGGTATGTTTTGTCATTCTCCAGCTTGTTCATGCTTTGGACCAATCGGTAATTCAAAGCTATTGTTGCTCTCTTCATCCTTTTATGATTTTCAAGCTCCAAGTGTTTTCTTTATAAAATAACCAATTTAATTTAATTACATGTGTTTTTGTAGGAACCGCAGGTACACGCAGAAACTCAGGTTTCTCTTCAGCAGCAGATAGGTAAAATTACTATTCCATCAACAGCTTATGTCTGGTTTTAATTATTTGCTTAAAGTGGAAAAAAATATATATATAAATTAATCTAATCAATTTTATCTAACAATCAAATTTATTTTAACCAAAAATATGTGTGTGAAGTAGAGATAAATTTGATATAAATTTCAGATTGCAATGGAGCATGTGCTGCTAGGTGCCGTTTATCATCACGGCCGCGCCTCTGCCACAGGGCATGTGGAACTTGCTGCAGTCGCTGCAACTGCGTGCCACCGGGAACTTCCGGTAACCAAGAAATGTGTCCCTGCTATGCCAACCAAACCACCCATGGAGGCAGACGCAAGTGCCCTTAAATTGAATTGAATTCATCAGTTCCTTAATTACCACCAACTCATGCAATGCAGCTTATTTACACAAGTGCTACCCATAATGCGTCATAGGTAGAATAAAAAGTCTATGTGTGTGGGAAATAAATTCTGTTTTCAATCTTTTTTTTTTTTTTTTTTTTTTTTTGTACTGTTTTCAATTTATGTTGAATCGTTTGTGGTGGGTTTATGAATGTATTTTATAGTAATTGCGTGTAACCATATTATAATATTAGTCGTGTTCTTTAATTTCCTCCAGTGTATACTCTGTATTGTGATTGTGATAGTCTTCCGCTTTCTCCATTACATCTGTTATGACCACTTATTAGTGTTATCTATCAATCTATTCTAATTGTATGGACTCTGGAGTACTTCAAAAAAATTCAATACCCTTTAATTTTATTTGAAGAGACAAACTTTAGGCTCCGTATAGCATGGACCAATACATGTATTGGTCCATGATGGACTAATGTACGGGAACCATTAGATTTTTGTCAATTATTTTTGTTTGTAATGTTGTAAACTTTTAGTGGTTTCTTTGTTATACTTTGTGTTAGAGGGATTACTATTTTGGTGTTAATATATCGACTAAAATATTCTAAAGATCCTTCCAAATATGTCTCGTTTTACTTTTAGTCCTTGTAAAAAAAATTGTTTTTCGTCCTCGCAATTTTTTTTGTTTTTTTAAAAAACACTTGGGCCTAGTTAAAGTGCTAGGTGGCAGCCTGACGCCGACATGACACTGGCTGACGGTGTATTCTTTGCCATGTGACGCTAACGTGACATTCTATTAATTTAAAAATAAAAAAAAACAATTTAAAAAAAATCTGGAAATTAATTTTTGAAAATTAAAAACAAAAAACAATTTTATCAAACTATAAACAAGGTTCAATGTCATTTTACTAAAAAGATGGAAAACTGACTTCAAATGTCAATTCGCCCCCGCAAAGTAGCTCGTTTGAAGAATAATTCAGATTCAAATAATGAATAAGGATATAAATTCACATATAGTATTGAGTTAGTACATGAATGAGTTTATATTTGAAAAGTGCAAAAATATGATTGCGGTTGTTGTTGTGACGTGACAAATGGGCATTGTGTTGTGTGTTACGTTAGGTTTTGCCAACGGAAATAGAATGCGTAAGTGGCAAGAATGTCCTATTCAAAAATGGTCAATTGCACTCTTTTGACTCTATTATTTCCTGCACCGGCTTCAAGAGATCAACCCACAAGTGGCTTAAGGTTTGGAAATGTTCTTGTCTTTTTGATTAGATCATTTTTAATCAAATTTTTAATTGTCTTAAATATTATTTTTTATCAAATATTAAATTTTCTCTTGATGGTAAAATGAAAGTCAGACAAAGTTTCCATTTCCTGTAAAGTTAAAAAGATAGATTTTTACAAGACATGTTTTATATTTGTTGATTCCTTACAATGACGGATCCATAAATGTTAACTTGCGGGGGGCAAGATTTTATATGATATATATTTATAGAAAATTTTTAGCAATCCAAAAGTGATAGAATAATAACATCATTATCATTGAGCAAAATATTTGAGATTATAAACATTATCCTATTATATTTAGAAAAATCAAACACTCATTAACATTTACGAATTAAAATTGTTCTTTACTTGTCTTTATATTCAAAAAGTAGTAGAAATTATTCAAAATTTCATTTCAAATGCATTTACACATTTGATTTTATAAAATTCATGAGCAAAACTCTTTTTTAATAGTATAAATTTTCATTTAATGGGACAATCTATTATTTTAAGAGAGGACAATCATTAAAATATCAAAGACTTAACAAATATAACCGGAACATTAGTGGGGGCAACTGCCCCCAATTTAGTTATCGTGGATCTGTGGCTGATTCTCTGTCAAGTTTTTTTAGATACAAGTTAGTATGACTCTTTATTTTAATATATGTTACATGAAAATGGAAAATGTATAAACCAAAAGAAATGTGATCATATATATACTTTGATGTATGTCAGATTTTATATATAAACTAATTAATTATATTTTGGTAGGAGGATGATTACCTTTTGAATGATGACGGTATTCCCACGCCAAATTACCTTGTTAATTGGAAGGGAAAGAATGGTTTATATTGTGTTGTACTATTAAGGAGTGGTTTCTATGGAGCTGCTGCAGATGAAAAAAATATAGCAATTGATGTGAGATCTATTAGGCAAAATATATGAAATTCAGAAACAGTATTATAGATGATTATGATGATTCATCTGCATATTGTTGTGATCGTTGATTTTAATGTCAGTTTGGGTCAGAGATACTCGAGTATACTTTATAAAAATAAAGATCAAAGGAGAGGAAGGGAGAAATACTCAACTCAAGTATAACCTCCAAACATAGGGGAGCCCAATACAATTTTGTATAATATTTATTCGGTATTAGGAACTTGCTCCACAATTTATTTTGCCATGTGTTTCGTCAATATATATATATATATATATATATATATCTGTGTGTGTGTTTTTTTTTTAATGTATGCTCCAGTTATGTAGTTAAAATGTGTTTAAATCCATTTTTGTCTGATTTTTATTTGAAAAAATTACTCCTGCGTAACTTAATTTCATGTAACAATTTAGCTAATTTTCCTTTCAACTTCGGTCTTTTACGTTTTTAAATGTTACATTGTTACCCTTTTAACGAGGTTTTGTTAGAAATTCGTTAAAAAAATGACGTAGCAATAAAAAATGTTTAAATGCATTTTTGGCCCTCCTATTTTAAAAAAAATGAAGTTTTGATTCGCCTATTTTAAAACCCAACTTTTTGGTCCCCATTTCCAGTTTTCTTCATTTTTGGTCCCCGTCCCATTTTAAAGTCGATTTTGCTTATGTGGCGTCTAGTTGGACAATTTTATTATACATGTGATTACCAATTTTTTTTAATTTTATGATAAACATCTTAAAGCTATAAAAAAAAATCATTTAATCTTATAAAAAATAATAAACATTTAATTAATCTAGAAATTTGATTGCCTTCGTCATCTTCTTTATTGTTCATCATGTTCCTCATCCTCTTCATAAATCAACACAATTTTTTTTGAAACTGAATGAGCAATTGATTGGCTGCAACACGATTGGAGGATACTGTATTATGGTTCAGCACATGTAATCTTCACCTACCTTCATTGGCAATTCCATTTCCTCTAATTCTTTTTTCTTAATTTTTGTCGGCAATTATAAAATATTTTAGGAAAAGAGAAATTGGGAAGAAAAGAAAAAAAACGAGAGGAAAGAGAGTGGTGAATGTGGAATTGGAAGGAGGTGACTTATGGAAGGAAAGGATGGATTCACTAATCTATTGTTTTGTTCCCAAATCATCGGATGACTACGGGGATGTATGAATGAATGAACAATTGTCGCAGCAAGTGAAGATTTGGTTCTTTTTACGCAGACTCTCTTGTCCTCTTAGGATATGGTAAGGACATGGTAAAATTAATCATATCATATGTTTGATATGCACATGATAATTAACATGATATCATTATAATTAAATGAAAAAATTGCTCTCATAATTAATTAAATATTGTAAAAATGGCATGTTATTAATTATAATAGAAAATGAGAAATGCTTCTTAAAAAAAAAAATGTTAGGGTCACACCAACTAACACTCTCACACTTTTTTATTTCAATTAACTTGTAACCAGTTGAACCATTTAGTGTTGAAAATCATTTATTTTATTTTTATTATTAAATTAGGTTTTAACTTTTCATCTCTTTTGCTCAATCTCCCCCAAAACACGTTCCTTTCATGTTCTCCTCTGTCAAAAAAAAACTGGTTGCTTTCACATAATTGACTAAACCTACTTTCTCTGAAGGCATGTACGGTTCCTGTTCTCACTTATTTTCACTCTTTACTTGTTAGTTTATTTCTCTATTGCCATGCAAATCTTCGATAGCAATGTACGTGATTATCCTTTCTTATATTTTCACACTTTAATCTATGTGATTAAATCATTCATTTAATTTCTGTTTTGAAAGATAGTGTTGTTGGAGATGGTTTATTTTTTGGTTTTTTTGTCTTTGGTACCATATACGTGATTATCCATTCTTATGTTTTGATTTAATCTATGTGATTAAAATCATTCATTTAATCTCAGGAACCTTTATTTTTGGATTCTTGTTGATAGATGCATATTTGAAAGGATTCTGAAATGGTATTTTAAGTGTAGTTAACGAGATTATGGATTCTGATTGATTACTATAATGGTTTTCATATTGATTACTATAATGGTTTTCATTTTTGTACGATGGTTTGTCTCTGTTTATTCTTGCAGTTATCTCTGTCACCATATATTAGACATTAATGGAAGCAGTCAATGGTAATGGAGATCAAGTTGTTGATGGGAATGGAGAGCAAGTTGTTAACGAGACTACCAATAATTATTCATGTGTTGGTGATTCAGGAGCTAATGATAGTCAAGAACCTTATATCGGAATGGAATTTGAGTCACAAGAAAAGGCATACTCATTCTACTCTCTTTATGCTAAATCTGTTGGGTTTGGAATTTCCATCAAAACTAGTAAGCGTTCAAAGGTTTCTACGGAATTTATTGATGTGACTTATGCTTGCACAAGATATGGAAAAAAGAGAGCATCCACCGCACATAACCCACATCCTTGTTTGAAGGTGGATTGTGAGGCCAGCTTACGCATCAAAATAAATTGCGATGGAAAATGGATTGTTCATAGCTTCATTAAAGATCACAATCATGAGGTTTTTCCAACATATGCACATTATTTTCCTTGCCATAGAAGAATCAATAAGTCTCAAAAGAACTGTATTGAAACTTTACGACATGTTGGGGTGAAAACAACCAAAATTTTCGCCACAATGGCCAAACAACATGGAGGGTATGAAAACATTGGCTGCTTGGAGAAAGACATTAGAAATCATTCAGATAAAAGTCGTCGTTTGGCATTAGAGTCGGGAGATGCAACAACAATGTTGGAGTGTTTTATACTTATGCAAGAAGAAAATCCTAGATTTTTTTATGCAATTGATTTGGATGATGAAGATCGTGTAAGAAACGTATTTTGGGTGGATGCAAAAGGTAGAGATGATTATCAAGAATTTGGAGATGTGATTTCATTCGATACAGCATATATCACAAATAAGTACAAAATGTCATTTGCTCCTTTTATTGGTGTGAATAATCACTTTCAATCAAGATTACTTGGTTGCGCTTTACTTGGTTGATGAAAACATGGCTCAAAGCAATGGGCGGGAAACCTCCAACTGAAATATGAAGTTAATTGAAGTTCTAAAAGGAGATGAACCTAATTGAATTTTTTATGTTATATGTTGGGATGTAAACATATCTAGCAATTATATTCAATGGGACCGTTTTTTTCCTTTTAAGATTACTCAATCATTTTGTATTAGAGGATTACTCTATCATTTTGTATCAGAGGTTTGCACTGGTCTATGTTAAAAATTAAGTGCAAGTTGCATGGTTTATATCTGTATGTACTGTTAGTGAATTGGCAAAGTACTCTCTCTTTTTTAATTTGTATTAAAAAGATACAACTCATGTAGCATTGGTATAGTCTTAAACTCCATCACAGGTTTTATGAGAATCTATTTCAACCAAAATTTTGTTTGTGAATAATTTATTTTCAAGTTAATCAAAAGTACAAGCTATATCAGCTACTGCAAGAGTAACAGAGAGTAACAAACACTAACTAATAATAGATGAAACTACTCTAACTAGCAAGCTCCTTAATATATTGCTATATTGATCTTTTAATTACATAACTTGATGCAAGAATATGAATACAAGCATCTTAACCCAGCCATCAAGTTCTTATTCCCATATATAAGCTAACTGTTGCCACATTTGATACCCTAACACAAGCCATAAGCTAACTCATAAAATTGAATGGCAAATTTTCACTATGCCTTTACAGTTGAAGCAAAAACTCAGTATTATATATGATAGTGAGTATAATGTATGGTGGTATGCATCTCTTTAACTGGACAACCAAACCATCAACAAAAAAAATCGTTTTTTTATTATTTAACTCAACATCAATTATTTCAGCATCAATTAAATCATTGGTGCTGCAAAAACACCACAATCACAGACACCAGCACTAAGGCAATACATGATGCCATTTAAACAGGAAAAAGAAAGACCCTTAAACACAACAACAATTCCTAATGCCATTTCTTCTTCATTTCGGTTCAACCAGAGCTGAGTACGTGCAGGAGAATTTAAACTTTAAACTTTCTTTTTCATTTTAACAGATTAAAAATTATTTTTTGGAACAGCCAAAAACATCAGCACCAGCACAACAAAAGAACAGAAAGCAGAACGTCAGGACAACCACAACACAAACGCCAAAAAGAACGTCGTCGTGATTGAAGCTGATGGCGAAGAGAGCGGCGAACACCGTCGTGGAGAGAAAGAACGTCGTCGTGAAGAGAGCGGCGAACACCGTCGTGGAGAGAAAGAACACCGTCGTGGAAATTGAAGAAGACATGTATCTCGGTAAATAGGCAATTACCCCATGAAATTGTAAGTTTCATCAATTATCCCCTGATATTTAACGAAACTTCAATTACCCCTTGGAAAGATATATATAAATTTTTAAGAAGGAGAAAAAATATATATAAATTTTTAAGTTTGGGGGTATTTTGCACATAAGTGTAAAACTTCAGGGATATTTGCAAAACGTCATGTTGACTAACAGAAGAATTTGACGGAGGGATAAATTGATTAACGTTGTGCAATTTCAAGGAGGTAATTGAAATTTTGTTAATATTAGGGGGTAATTGACGAAACTTACAATTTCGAATGGATAATTGCATATTTACTCCATGTATCTCTACCTTTCCTCTCTCTTCTTTTTCTTCTTTTAAATTAAATTATTAAAAAAAATCAAAATGTTTAGAAACAAGTTGAACATGTTACAGGTTAATTGAAATAAAAAAGCTTGACACATGTCCAATTCTTATTTGGTGTGTTAAAAGAGAGTGTTAGAGGATGTGACGACTTCAGCATTTCACATAGAAAATACATGCTATCATTATTTTAAAAATGACAATATTTTAAAAATGACAGAATATCAAGATAATAATTAAAGAATGATTTCTAATCCTATCAGGATAATTTCTAACCCAGTCTATACTTAGGATAGAAATTACAAAGGAAAGTCAGAATATGATAGAAAAATGGTTTATTTTATCATATCTCTTTGGTGCATCAAGCATGAGATTTTAGCAGGATATGATTAATGTATCATATCATGTCTCCTTATCATGACCATCAAACGGACCCTTAGTGATTTGGAGAATTTGTGTAAATTTGTTTCAGGTTTATTTAAGAAAAATTTAGGGTATATTGAGAATTTAGAGATTTTAATTTTTAAAGATGTTTTAGATTATTGAAATGATTATGATTGCCTTGAGTTTATTCATTCTACTGATGGTGATTTTGAAAAATTTGTGTTGATTTATGAAAATGATGATGAACATGATGAACGACAATGAAGATGATGAAGACATTCAAATTTATAGGTTAATTAAATGTTTACTATTTAGGATAAAGTACACTTCCTTCAAAAAAAAAAAAGGATAAAGTACACTTTTCCCCCCTAACTTTCAAAAGTTGCAATTTTGGCCCCTAAGTACAAAAACTACAATTTTGACCCCCTAAGATTTAGCCAATTTACAACTTTGATCCTATTTGTCAATTTTGACCGGTCATTGCCTACGTGGCACACCACATGTGTAATTATTGAATTAAAAAAATAAAAAAACCATATAATCATTTTAAAATTAAATAAATGAAAAATTAAATTAAAAAATAAAAAAATCAGGAAAAAAAAATCAAAAAAAAAATTTAAATCTCAATCTTTTATTTCTTCTTCTTCTTCTTCTTCATTTCTTCCTCTCAATCTCAATCCCAATCCAACCAACAAAAAAAAATTAACAATAGAGATCCTGCTGTTATTACTAAATTCAGTCTTATGAGCACAAAACCCTTTAAGATTCAACCCTTTCCTTCAATTCCATGTTAGATGTATCTCACAAACCCTTTCAGATTCATTCGTGTTGTCATATTCGTTGAACCCGTTTCAATGTCTCGTGAAGTTTATCTCTCTTCCGTTGTTCCAATTGGCGTTGGTCTGAGAAAAGAAGCTTATAAAGATGATACCATGTTTAAAATGTTTTCCATTTCAATGGGCGTTGTTGTTGCTACGTGCAGTGAAGCTAGATTTGATATATGGGCATTATTTTACAGCTTGGTGTTGTTGCTTTCGAAGCGACGAGATTGGTTATGATTCAAATCTTGCTTACATCCAAAGGATTTCATTGAATCTGATTATGTCGTTGTATTATGTTGCACCTTGTTGTTTGGTTTTCTTGTCTGTTCCTTGGATCCTTGTGGAGTATCTTTGTTTAGGTTCAGATTTAGAGTGATGATATTGATGATGTTGTTGGTGGTGATGATGATGAAATTGAGAGTGGAGGATTAGAGTGAAAGATTAGGAGGATATCTAACTTTTGTTGTTAATTTTTTTTTCTGGATTGGATTTGGAATGATAAGATGAAATGAATATGAAGATTAAGATTTAGGTTTTATTTTAAATTTATTTCTGATTTTTATTTTATTTTTTAATTTCATTTTTAATTTATTTAATTTAAAAAATGATTATATGCTTTTTAATTCAATAATTACACGCGTGGCGTATCATATAGGCTTTGACTGGTCAAAATTGGTAAAAAGGATCAAATTTGCAATGGGGCTAAATCTTAAGGGGGCAAAATTGTAGTTTTTGTATTTAGGGGGCCAAAATTGCAAGTTTTTGAAAGTTAGGAGTGGAAAAGGGCACTTTAGCCTGTTATCTTACTTATAAAAGGTCTTAAGTCTTTTGGACAACTTTTTGGAGTCAAAAAAATTGTTGCACCTTTCCTTCCTAATTTTTTGGTGTTTCTTTATATTTTTAGAAAATGATCGCATATCTTATCTTATCTTATTTATAAAAGGTCTTATGTCTTTTGGACGACTTTTTGGAGCCAAATTTTTTTTTTTGCACTTTTCCTTCCTAATTTTTTGTTGTTTATTTATATTTTTAGAAAATGATCGTGTATCTTATTTATAAAAAAGTCTTAAGTCTTTTGGACAACTTTTTGGAGCCGAAAATGTTGTTGCATTTTTCCTTCCTAATTTTTTGTTGTTTATTTATATTTTTAGAAAATGATCGTGTATCTTATTTATAAAAGGTCTTAAGTCTCTTAGACAACTTTTTGGAGCCACAAAGTTGATCCACATTTCCTTTCTAATTTTTTTGCTGTTTCTTTATACTTTGCATATCTTATCTTATTTATAAAAGTTCTTAAGTCTGTTAGACTACTTTTTGGAGCTAAAAATGTTCTCGAAGTCTAAATCAGTTTGGGGGTTTTATGATTTGTCTTTCGGAACCATTATCAATGATTTTTTTTCATAACAAGGGTTGGACCAAGGGTCGACCCCAATCCTTATCAATGTATTTTTCATTACAAGGATTGGACCAAGGGTCAACATTAATCCCTTATCTTTATACAGTATTTTTGGATTTACTTACAAAACACATCCAATATCTAGGACTAAGATGTATGGGTTTTGTAGATGATGTGGTTTTAATTGGAGAGTCGAGGCAGGAATTGAATGGGATGTTGGAGACTTGGAGTCAAGTCTTAGAAGCGTAAGACTTTTGTTTGAGTAGAAGCAAGACATGGTATATGTAATGTAACTTCAACAAAAGACGAAGTTTTTCAACCTTAGAGGTGAAAGTTGGAGATCATATCATAGAAGTTACACAATTTAGATATCTTGGGTTCATTCTTTCAACAGAAAAAATCTTGGGTTCATAGTACAAAATGATGGAGAAATAAAATCAGATGTAATTCTTTGTATTCAAGTTGGATGGTTGAAATGTAGAAGAGCCTCATGTGTTTTTTGTGATACAAACGTTCCGTTTAAGTTGAAATGAAAAAATACCAGACAGTTGTCAGAACAACGATGTTTTATGGAACAAAGTATTGGCAGTTAAGAACCAACACGAGAATAAAGTAAGTGTGCGGAGATGAGAATGTTGCATTGGATGTGTGGTAAAACAAGATGGGATAAGATTAGAAATTGCAACATTTTAGAGATAGTTGGGATAGCACCTATAGTATAAATATTGTGGAAAATATGTTTAGTTGGTTTGGACATTTAGAGAGAAGCCCCGTAGAATCTATAGTAAGAATAGTAGATCAAATAGAAGAGTCATATTACAAGAGGTATATGAAGACCTAGAAGAACTATAAGAGAAACTATTAGGAAAGATTTATAGATTAATGAGTTGGACCTAAATATGGTTTATGATAGAACAATATGACTTATTTCGATCCATGTAGTCAACCCCACTTAGTGGGATAATGTTTTATTTTTGTTGTTGTCGTCGTCTTTTGGAAGCATTAGATAATGCTCAACAACAACTATTATTTCATTTCATGATCACTTACAACATTTATTAGTCAATGAGATAATCAACTTCCCGTGCATCGCACGGGTCTAAATATTAGTCTTATTTATAAAAGGTCTTAAGTCTCTTAGACAACTTTTAGGAGCCAAAAATGTTGTTGCACTTTTCCTTCCTAATTTTTTGCTGTTTATTTATATTTTAAGAAAATGATCGTCTATCTTATTTATAAAAGGTCTTAAGTCTCTTCGACAACTTTTAGGAGCCAAAAATGTTGTTGCACTTTTCCTGCCTAATTTTTTGCTGTTTATTTATATTTTTAGAAAATGATCGTGTATCTTATCTTATTTATAAAAGGTCTTAAGTCCTCTTAGACAACTTTTAGGAGCCAAAAATGTTGTTGCACTTTTCCTTCCTAATTTTTTGCTGTTTATTTATATTTTTAGAAAATGACCATGTATCTTATTTATAAAAGGTCTTAAGTCTCTTAGACAACTTTTTGGAACCGAAAATGTTGTTGAAGTCTAATGTACTTCAGGGGTTTTATTATTTGTCTTTTGGAAGCATTATCAATGATTTTTTCATAACAAGGATTAGACCAAGGGTTAACCCTAATCCCTATCAATGATTTTTCATAATAAGAATTGGACCAAGAGTCAACCCCAATCCTTTATCTATTTACATTAGTTTTGGATGTATTTACAAAACACATCCAATAGCTAGCACTAAGATGTATGACTTTTGTAGGTGATGTAGTCTTAATTGGAGAGTCGAGGTATGCATTGAATGGGACGTTGAAGACTTGAAGACAAATCTTAGAAGCGTAAGACTTTCGTTTGAGTAGAAGTAAGACATTGTATACGTAATGTAATTTCAACAAAAGACGAAGTAGTTCGACCTTAGAGATGAAAGTTTGAGATCTTATCATACAAGTTACACAGTTTAAATATCCTGGATTCATTCTTTCAACAAAAAAACTTGGGTTCATAGGACCAAATGACGGAGAAATAAAAGCAGATGTAAATCATTGTATTCAAGTTGGATGATAGAAATGCAGAAGAGCCTCATGTGTTTTTTGTGATACAAACGTGTCGTTTAAGCTGAAGTGAAAAAATACCTGACAGTTGTCATAACAACAATGTTTTACGAAACATAGTATTGGCGGTTAAGAACCAACACGAGAATAAAGTAAGTGTGCGCAGATGAGAACGTTGTGTTAGATGTGTGGAAAGACTAGATGGGATAAGATTAGAAATTACAACATTATAGGATAATTGGGGTAGAACCTATAGTATAAATATTGTGGAAAATAGGTTTAAGTGGTTTGGACATGTAGAGTGAAAACCTGTAGATTTTGTAGTAAGAAGAGTAAATCAAATAGAGAATCGTCATATTATAAGAGGTATACAAAGACCTGGAAGAACTATAAGAGAAACTATCAGAAAAGATTTATAGATTAATAAGTTGGATCTAAATATGGTTTGTGATAGAACAATATGACATATTTCAATCCATGTAGTCAACCCCACATAGTGGGATAATGTTCGGTTGTTGTTGTTGTCGTCTTTTGGAAGTATTAATTCATGCTTAACAATAACTATTATTTCATTTCATGATAAACTATCACATTTATTAGTCAATGAGATAATCAACTTCTCGTGCATCGCACGAGTCCAAATACTAGTTTATTATGAGATTAAATAGGGAAAACAACATTAGAAACCAAATGTTAATATAGCTAAATCAAATGTCCAGAAACTCATTAAAATAGGATAAACATTACTCATTAGGATCATCAAACTAAAAAACAGATCTAAAAACCAAGCTGAAAACAACAATAAAAACCATATGTGTGAGTATAGGTTTGTGGTGAAAAAGAAGGGTTTGTGAAAATCAAGAACAAAACTGAAATATGAAAACAAAAGTCAAAAGAAATGATAACATTTGAATGTAATATGCTTCATGAATCTAGAAAAGAAATTTCAAAACCTATGTAAAGTGAAGGCTCTGTCTACGGTGGGAGACTTTGATAGGTCTCCTACCATGCATCACCTTCTTCTTTTTTTTTGGAATAGTGTATTAACTTTCAAAACCGTTAGATTGATAAGCCCCACCATAAATTAAATACACTTGATTATTTTTGTTTTGTCTCCCTCTCATTAACTTCCATCAACAAACACCCAGACCCCATATTCATTCTTCTTCTTGTTATTTCACTCTCCATTTGCTTATTTCTTGTAAAATCAACACTTTTTTTTTATGCAGAACAACAATTTAAATGTTGTTTTCTTCATTCAGTATAACTATAAAAAATAAAATTTACTTCATTCTTACTGAACCAATTGTTCACGTGTTTCTTAAAAATTTAATTCTCAAATTTAGCATAAACTTAGAAAGAATGGTGCTTAAATTTGTAAATCTACCTTGTGAAAAGATTTTAAAGAAAGATTAAAATTTCATTTATATCAAAGATCATAGAACAAACTTGAATGTTTAAGGAGGAAAAACCGGTAAACTTGAAGCGGGTGTGGTTACGGTTCAGGGCATCCTCCTTCAGGTTTTGATAGATGTTATGGCTTTGGTTTTGGAACCGGGTCTGGGTCAGGATCCGAGTCTGGTTATGGATATGGTAGTGGCGGTGCTCATGGTGGTGGCTATGGAAATGGTTTTAGATCTGATAGTGATAGTGGTGGTGCTCATGGTAGCTTTAAATCTGGGTTGAGAGGAGAGGGAATATGGAAAGGGAGAATGGATAGATATTAATAGTATATGATGAAGGAAAAAAAAAAGTTTTTTACATGAGTGATAGATCTATCCTGAATTCTGTTGTTAATAGAGCATGAGATTCAAGAGGGTGAGTGAACAGGGATATGGGAGGTAGTGGAAGGTCCAATACTGTGGTTGTCTCATGTAATCAACTGAGTGGAAGCAGATGAAAAATTATCAAGTGCATATGGTCTACAGTATAATCCAATATTATTATCAATCTAACGATTTTCCAAAAAAAAAAGAAGGTGATGCACGGTAGGAGACCTATCAAAGTCTCCTACCGTAGACAGAGCCGTGAAGTGAATAGTAAAGTTATGAAAAGAGAAGAGTTATTTACCATAAAAAAGATGAGAGAGGATCGGTTGTTAGGGAAAAGTTTGAAGAGATGAAAGTGTTTGGTAGTAATAAAAAGTAGGGTCTTTGTTAAGGGCATCTTTGGTGCACTTTTTAAGAATTTTAAAAGAAAAAATTATTTTTTTTTATTTTTTTGAAAGAAAAAAAATTATTTTATTAAAAAGTTAAATATTTCGATTTTCAATATATTGATTACATATATTTTTATAAAAAGTTACAATTTAAAGATTACAAAGAGTGTTTCGGGAGCACTCGTCAGCAGTAAGGTTGTATTAGAAAAATGGATAATAGTGTAAGGTGATTGATTGCTAGATGACAAATTGATATTGGAACTATAGTTGTACTTCTACGTTTCCCACCCAAAAGACCTCAGCATAGTTTAATTGACATGACATAGATAAGTTAGATACATGTGCAAATAAGGCAAAGAGACCATTTTTTATAACTAATATGACATAGATAAGTTAGATACACGTGCAAATAAAGCAAAGAAACCAATTTTTTGAGTTGCATGACATCATTTGAGTTAGGTGATGTCATTTAGTTAGAAAAAACATTTTCTAGACATGAATTACCCCATAATGTGGGCTGTGGCAGTCAAGGAGAGTGGGGGCATAATAGCCATATATATACACAATATTAGACGGATCAAGAAAACAAAGAGAGAAGAAAGAATGGAGAAAGAGAATCAAAGAGTGATAATTGTTGGAGCAGGTCCTTCTGGTCTCTCTGTTGCAGCATGTTTAGCAAACCAATCTATTCCTTACATAATCCTCGAAAGAGAAAATTGTTTTGCTTCACTATGGAAAAAATATTCATATGATCGTCTTCATCTTCACCTCAAAAAGCAATTTTGCGAGCTTCCTCACAAACCATTCCCACCTTCTTTTCCATCGTACATTCCTAAACAAAAGTTTTTACAATACTTAGAAGACTACGTTACTCACTTCAAAATCAATCCTCTGTATCACAGAACAGTGGTGAATGCAGAGTATGATGAAGGTTCTGAGAAATGGAAGGTGAAGGCTAAGAATAAGGATTCTGGTGAGGTTGAGGAATATGAAGGAAGGTTTTTGGTTGTGGCTAGTGGTGAAACTAGTGACCCTTTTATACCTGAAATTGAAGGGTTGAAGAGTTTTACTGGGAAAGTGATTCATTCAACTGGGTTTAAGAGCGGGAAAGAGTTTAAAGATGATCAGCATGTTCTTGTTGTTGGGTCTGGGAATTCTGGCATGGAAATTGCATTGGATCTTATCAACCATGGTGCTAAAACTTCAATCGTTGTTCGAAGCAAGGTAATTGTTTTTTTCAACATCTATTTCATCAAATTCTATATTTTAATTTAGTTATCTCATCAAATTTATACCTACCTACTCTGTATTTGTAATCTATCATAACAAAAAAAAAAAAACCTCTATTTGTGATGAAACATAATCAAATGATTTTTTTGGTAAAAACCTTTTTGTTGTTGATGAAACGAGTAAAAACTTTTTAAACATTACTAATTCAATTGTTTTTGATTTTTGATTTTTTTTTGGTGGTGATTCAATTGTATTTGATTATACTCAAATATTTTTGGAGACATTTTATTTGTTTCCCTACATATTCCCTCCACGGAAGGTAGTAAAGATTTTTGTTTAGAATTGCACGGATATTTGGTATAAAAACAGAAGAAATTATATATTCAATATTTTAACACGTATAGCTAGCCCAAAATTATTTATAGAATAGATATATAATGACCGAATGAATGTGTAGTCTTTGATCTTTTTATAATTATGATGATGATATGATATGATTTATGATGATCGATCATGTCATGTTTGAGGGATTTGATTTGGCGCTTTTTTTGTTCTTTGTTAGCTGTTAATTATACATAGACATAGATGTAAAGAAAATTATATGATTGTGATTGATTATGTAACTTTGGTTAAACTATTGCATAAAAGAGTACTATTAGTTAGTTTGCCTGTCACGCTAAAATATACTTATAGTAAAAAATAAATTAAAATAAAGTGCATACAATGAATGCAATGCAATGTGTAGGTTCACATTTTGTCAAGGGGCATGCTGAATTTGGGGTTGTTTCTGATGAAGTATTTGTCAATGGAGATGGTGGATTCAGTGATGGTGATGCTTAGTAAAATGGTTTACGGGAATGTCACGAATTATGGGGTTGGTAGGCCTAGTGAGGGTCCCTTTTATATGAAGGTCAAGTACGGCAAGTATCCTATTGTTGACGTTGGAACCTTTCACAAAATTAAGTCTGGAGAGTTAAAGGTACGTTAGACAATTGGCATTGCATTGGTTGCTTTGGTGTAACTCGAAAGTTCAACCTTTCAATCATCAATTTGATCTCTAAGTTATGTATGTGTTTGGTTTGCGGGCGGTGAGAATTGATTTTGATAGAATTAAGTTTGAGAGAATTGATTTTGGTAAAAAAGTGAGTTTAGTATGAATTGATTTATGTTTGAATACATTCACTTAAAATTGATTCTATGAGTTTAAGTTGTTTGGATAGTTTGAATCAAAATTGATTTTAAATGTGCAATGAACAAACTATCCTTTAAATTGTACTAAAAACTAAATATCTCATTCTCATTTTAGATAATTATTTGAACTCATCTTCCGGATGCTGAACTCCGGAATATATCAGGGCCTCTTTCCCATGATAATCGGAATGTTAAAAAAAATAATATTTAAATTAGATAATTAATGAAATTTATTTTCTGTAATTTATTTTCTGTTATTAATTTCAATTTTGTATAGATCATACGAACTTTCAAAATAAAATACATATTTTTCTACCAAATAAAATCCATATTATAAGCACGATTTTGCGAGTAAAACAAAAATGACCAGAAGCATGGTTGTATACAAGAAATAGTTAGCCATGATAACGGAAACAAAATAAGCATGGTTGCCTAAGGAAAAAACAAGGGCATAATAGACAAACTAAAATATTATATAATATAATGGGTTAAATATGTATTTGGTCCCTATAAATATGTCAACTTTTCGTTTTAATCCCTCTAAAATTTTCCTTCAACTTTTAGTCCCTATAAAATTTTCAATGTTCATTTTTTTGTCCCTCTTTTAAAGTAAACTCATATGTAGAATTCATATTTTTTAATAAATTTTTCCAAAAAAATTCAAAATACTATAAGAATCACTCAAAAAAATTTTAGAATTTTTTAACAAAACATGAATTTAATATGAATTTTTATGTTTTTTACTTTTAAAAATTAATATTTAATTTGTGTTTTGTTAAAAAATTCTAACTTTTTTAAGGAATTTTTTTTAGAATATTTTACAAATTTCTAGACAATTTTATTAAAAAAATACAAAAATTAAATTAAAAATAAGGACCAAAAATAGTGATTGAAAATTTTATAGGAACTAAAAGTTAAAGGAAAATTTTAAAGGGATTAAAACAAAAAGTTAACATATTTATTGGGACTAATATAATTGTTCAACAAAAGGGTAGAATTGTCCCAAAAATAAAGTGTAGAATTGATTAGGTTCACCGCAAAAGCTTCAAATACTAGGGTCAAGTAAACGTGCGGTTGGCATCCAGAAGCAATTTACCTTTTTTAATGTCAAACATAAATTTTATGATCAAATTGTGTTTCATTGTTGTAGACGTGAGTTTGGAAGCACCCACCGTGCAACCAAACAGGCAACAACGATGAATTAAAGAAAGGGTTAAATATGTTTTTGGTCTCTATAAATATATTAATTTTTTGTTTTAGTCCCTCTAAAATTTTCCTTCAACTTTTAGTCTTTATAAAATTTTCAATTACTACTTTTGGTCCCTATTTTTAAGTTAATTTTAGTATTTTTAATGAAATGTGTAGAATATTGTAAAAATATTTCCCAATAAAAATTAGAATTTTTTAACAAAACATAAATTTAATATGAATTTTTAACCATAAAAAATATAACAATTCATATTAAATTCATGTTTTGTTAAAAAAATTCTAATTTTTTTGGGAGAGATTCATATAATGTTATGAATTTTTCTGCAAAATTTTATTCAAAAATATGAATTCTACATATGAGTTTACTTTAAAAGAGGGACCAAAAGTAAAGATGAAATTTTTTTGAAGGACTAAAAGTTGAAGGAAAATTTTAGAGGGACTAAAACAAAAAGTTGGTGTATTTATAGAGACCAAAAACATATTTAACCCTTAAAAAAATTCATGAGTAATACTTTTATACATCAATTTGGTCCTTAAACAAGTTAAATGAAGCAGTACATTGATGGATGAAACTAGACTTTTAGTTGATATTTAATTTTAGAGTTAAATATGTTTTTAGTCTCTACAAAATTATAAGCTTTCAAGTTTAGTATTTAAAAAAACTTTATTCACTTTTAATCCCTATTTCCATTTTACATAGACTATTTTGAAGGACTAAAAATATTCATGTTTTTTTAAAGTGTTGTTAAAATAGAGACAATTATTACAAACTACGATATTATGGAGGACTAAAATTACCATTAAAATTATATTGAGACTAGACTTGACAATTTGTGATTTTGTAAGGACTAAAAATATATTTAACCTTTGATTTTAACAGTTTAAGGGTGAAAGGGTGTTAGTTTAAGGTCTAAATTGGTTGTTTCTACTAAATTGATTTGTTTTAAATTACAAATTAACACTATACATCTTATGAAAAATTAGAGTATGTTAACAAAATTCTTCTCTTAAATGTTATGAATAAAATATTATTACTACACTCGAAATATATGTCATTCTAAGAAGAAAAAGTCTTACTTTTTATACTTCATTTTACAATATCAATCTATTCAACATTGATGCTTCTTTTTTTATTTTACTATTTATTATTTATTACACTCTCTATTTTTAATTCTCTTTATTTATATGTGTCATGCTAACCGGTATCCTAAGGCACCGGTTAAAAATTCAAATATAGTTATATTTGTATTAAATGCTTAATTAGTGACTCAAAAATGGGTAATATTTGCACTCAAAGTTGTGTAATCAATGCATTAAATGCTTCCTCTTTTGACTTTCTTAACTAGTGTCTTGGGGCACTGGTTAGCATTACCCAATTTATATTTATCATAGGTAATTTTATAAAAAATAGTCGTAATTTCTATATTAGATATGAAATTTGCAATATTTTTGAATTTATGAACGGTACCTAAAATAACATTTAGATGGGGTATTTATTTGCATAAACAAAATTATTTAAGTGAGAGGTTATCTAACTGTAAACAAGGTTCAATGTCATTTTACTAAAAAGATGAAAACTGACTTCAAATGTCAATTCGCTCCCGTAAAGTAGCTCGTTCCAAGAATAATTTTGATTCAGATAATGAATAACGATATAAATTCACATATAGTATTGAGTTAGTACATGAATAAGTTTATATTTGAAAAGTGCAGAAATATAATTGCGGTTGTTGTTGTGACGTGATGAATGGACATTGTGTTGTGTGTTACGTTAGGTTTTGCCAGCGGAAATAGACTGCGTAAGTGGCAAGAATGTCCTCTTCCAAAATGGCCAATTACACTCTTTTGACTCTATTATTTTCTGCACCGGCTTCAAGAGATCAACCCACAAGTGGCTCAAGGTTTGGAAATTTTCTTATTAGATCATTTTAATCAAATTTTTAATTGTATTAAATATTATTTTTAGTAAAATATTAGATTTTCTTTTGATGATGAATTGTCAACATCAACAACAGCAAGAGCAACAACGGTAAAATGAAAGTTAGATCGAAAGTTTCTATTTCTTGTAAAGTTAAAAAAAATAGTTTTTTACAAGACATGTTGCATATTTGTCGATTCCTTATCAAGTTTTTTTGTTTTTGACAAAAAAGATAGTTTTTTTAGGCACAAGTTAGTAAGACTATTTATTTTAATATATGTTACATGAAAATGGGAAATGTATAAACCAAAAGAAATGTGATCATATATACATTGATATATGTTAGATTTTATATATAAACTAATTAATCATATTTTGGTAGGGGGATGATTACCTTTTGAATGATGATGGTATTCCCAAGCCAAATTACCCTATTCATTGGAAGGGAAAGAATGGTCTGTATTGTGTTGGACTATCAAGGAGAGGTTTTTATGGATCTGCCGCGGATGCAAAAAATATAGCAAATGACGTGAGATCCATCATGCAAAATCTATGAAATTCAGAAATAGTTCAGAGATGATTATGATGATCCATCCACATATTATTGTGATCGTTGATTAAATATCAGTTCGGGTCAGAGAGACTCGAGTATAATTTATAAAACTAAAGATCAAAGGAGAGGAAGAGAGAAAGACTCGGCTCAAGTATAACTTCCAAACATATGAGAGCCCAATACAATTTTGTGTAATTTGTATGCGGTATTAGAATTTGCTCCGCAATTTATTTTGATATGTGTTCCGTAAAAAATATATATATATATATATATATATATATATATATATATATATGTTTTTAAAGTATGCTCCAATTATGTAGTTAGAATGTGTTTCAATCCATTTTTGTGATTGTTATTTGACAAAATTACTCCCACGTTTCGTAACTTAATTTCATGTATTAATTTAGTTGATTTTCGTTTTAATTTCTGTCTTTTACATTTTTAAATGTTAACATTGTTACCCTTTTAATGAGGTTTTGCTACAAGTTTGTTAAAAAAATCGAGGTTGCAATAGGAAAAAAAACATATATTGTCACTTGCTACTCCAACATGAAGAAGAAGTCATAAGAGAGTAAAGTACCAAACCTCAGATCGCTTGGGGTTGATGAAATTCCTTAAAGCGTTATGAGACGATGTGATTTTTTATTTTACTTTAATATTTTGATTTAGGAATTACTATTTATTTTCTTTATGTGTTGCTTACATTTAAAAATAGTTAAGTGTTGACTGTGTACGAAAATAGTCAAATTTACGGTCAATCGAATTCCCTTTATCTGAACAGAGGATAGTCGAATCCAAGACAACCAAATATGATATAGGCGAATCTTTCTCAAGTTCATTAAGGTTAACACATGTCGAGAGAATGACAGACGCGGTAAAAAGTACATAAAACTTGACAATAGAACATTTTTCTCTTGTTACGTGTTTCTAGCACCATAATGATGTTGTGTGCAAGTGTGAGTTATATGTCCCACATCGGATAGAAAAGTAAAGGTTAAACACCTTATAGTAAGAGGACTCATAAACCCATTACCTTAAGATTTTGGGTAAAAATGTGGTGTCTAGACTCCCCTCACTGACCCAACAAATGAAACATATATCTTCATAGAGGAATATTTTGAAGCAAAGTAGCACATGTGGATAGGGAAAACAAAAAACATTGCGAGATGGGGATGAATGTGGGGTGTCACGTACACCTATCAACAATAGTATTCACGTATTATCTGCGAAAATAGTCAAATGAGGTTGAATTGTATAGGCCATGTTGATTTAGCCGGTAGGAGTAGTTGTCTATAAATACAATTTTTTAGGGAAGTTGTTTATAAATACTGCACTTGTACATCTCATTTGACACACAATGATTCAAAATAGTTTTTTTTCTTCTTTCCGCTTGTTGAATTATGTAGGCCATTAGCATTTCGGGGATGAGGATCGGGGAAGTACCCCGCCTTGCAGATTCCCCAACCTCGAGTATAAAACTCTAATGTAAATACTATAATACCCTCCTCTAGTGAATTCTATAATACTATAATCTACTGATAAAAAAATTATCATTTCATCCAATTAATCAATTTCATCCACATATTAACCGAAATAACTAGAAGGTCCCTGCATTTTATAATGTTCAATCGACTTAGTCTCTGTGTCAAGTCTTGTTGTTAACGCATGTAACGTTAGTTTGTGACGTGAAGTGCTAAGTAAGTTTCCACGTATGTGAGGACGAGTTTGATCGAAATTTTAACGAGGATTGTTTTGATTGAAAATTTTCATATGGACTGTTTTGATATTATTTTTTTTGGAATTGTATAAAAAAATTTATTGTAATAAAAATTTCTTCAAATCGATAAACTCTTCAATGTTCATACATTCTTCAACATCTTCTGTCCTTGAAAACTCACCTTTTATACCATTGAACTTCCTCTCACCATCAAAACACCACCACCATCACCACAACTCCATTCTCCCCCTTCAACCCGAACACAAAACATCAATTTTTCACCAACATTCTCGAGACAGTAACGCCAATAGAAAATCCACAAAAACATTTTTTAAAATAAAAATCAACAAACCATATTGGATCATCATTTTTAAATGTCATAATCACAATCTCGTTCTTCTTTTCTTATTCTTTAAAATGCTGTCCAAAACAATTTACATCGTTGTTGTTCTGGAAGAAATTCACTATGTATGGGTAGTTGTTAGAAACATGGTTTGGCTAGATGAATTTTGTTGTTGGTACTGCAAATGGGTTAGTCCCATTAGTTTGGAAGAAATTTAGGACAAAATCAGTAACCATTGAAATGAGAGAGGGTTTTTGAAGCATGATTTGCATTATATAATCCATAATGTATTTTTTAGTTTAGATTATATAATCGAAACGAGGTAAAAATGAAAATGCGGAGGGTTATAACTCAATATTGGTTCACAATCAATAACATCTTTACCGTTGACCTCTTGACCTAAAAAAGTAATCTTTCTCGATCATTTGCGAAAGGTTTTATTAACTCCTAGAAAATAGTAAAGAGTATATAGAATACTATCTTAAAATTAAAATGTATTTGTCTATAATCGACATAAATGGAATTAGACTTTGATTTTCAATTCTTTCCTCCGTTAACGTAATTTTAAAAAAATAATAGCTGATTCTTCGGCATCTCATATAACGAGAAGCTCGGAAGATGGAAAAAAAGAAAATATCAAAAGAAAAATAAGTCCTATTAATTATGAACAAGACTATATTTTTATATTTATTTATTGAACCTTGGTCTAAAGGTCTCGTCAATTTGACCATGGTTTTTAAAATATTTCTTTAACTATATAAATATAATAAATAAATTATTTTATCATTTTTTTAAGTATATGAAATTCGTCAATATAATATTTAAAATATATGGAAAATCATCTATTCAATCTTTAACATCTTAAAAGTGATAATTTAGTTACTTAAAAAAAAAAAACAATAATTTAGTTATTGTGAGCATGCTCGGTTGGCAAATTTTACGATATGTAGGAGCCAGAGTTCGGAATCCAAATTCATTGTTTATTCACGTGACTTTATAGCCATTAAGTTAGTTATAAAAGGCTTTAAAACACAACTTATAAAAATAAGGGTTAATTAAGTATATGTTCCGTATCAATATTCAGAATTATGTTTTTAGTCTCTATAAAAAAAACACACATTTTAGTCTTTGTAACATTTTTCTTTAGCATTATTAGAGACCAAAAATGCTGATGAATTTTTTTATAAGGATTTAAAATGCTGATAAAGAATTTTGCAAGAGTTGAAAATGATAATGATAACGAATTTTTTTTTTTGTGTTACTTCTTCATTTTTTAGGAAAAAGAGCTCTACTCGTTAACCAATCGAATTCAATTGCTTAATTATGACCGAAAAATGTAAAAATATTTTACTAGTAATAAAAAGTGCTTATTTTGTATGTAGAACTGTAGGTATTACACGAAATTGTGAATATATTTACATGCAAATTAACATTCCAAATAAAATATAAAACGATGATCTATCGGAGGTGGAGTCTCCTTACAGGTCCGACGGCTCTCGTCGCTGGCGTGGTGGCCACTGTTGCCGTCGCCAACTTCATATTGGTCAAGAATGTAACTCTCTCTCTCATTCACCCCTCTTATGCGGTTGATTCATCCGTGCTTATATTTGTTGAAAAAGATTGATTTTTATAGATGTAAATGATGATTCATGATCTGGGTTTCCAGTAATTTAATCAATTTCATTTGGGGTTGTGAGGGTTGGATTTTGAGATTTGTCATTGAAATTGTGTAATTTGGGTTGTTTCGTTATGTTATCTGCCATTAATTATGATCATTTGATTCTTTTTTATGTTTGAATGAAGCTGAAATTCCGGGTCATGTTGATTAGTTTTGCTTCTTCGTTATGTATTTATGGAAAATTCATTTGTTTGATTGCTCCCTAACGCTAGGATTTTCTCCTCCAAGGAATTTAAAACACGTTACTGAGCTTGATTTGGGTGTAGTAACATGTATTTTATTGGTTATTTTTTTCCCTTGAGGTAAGCAAACTTGTATTATTTCAATTGCAATAGCTTGTTGCATACAAGTATTTTATTGATTAATTAAGTTATTTCACGTTGCTGATTAATTTTCTAGCTGAAGTCTAAGCATAGTTTTAATATTTAGTTATGGAAGGAGTGATTTAATCCCTTAATGTATTGCATATTAGGATTAGTCACTAAGATAGGAGGATTATACAAGAGAACCGTGTTTGATTTAGTCTTTGATTTAGGCCCTGTTTAGATATATAAGTACCTAAATTTGCAGTTTATAGCGTAAGTACATAGCATAAGGCCCACCGGAAGAAAAACTAAATTAAAATCCCCTTGGGAAGATTACAAAGTGAGCGTCCCCCAAAAGAGAGTTAGAAATAAACGCAGCAATGGACATAAACATTCTAGAAGGGACCTAATTTATATGGCGTAAGAGGATTTGGAGAGGTCTTAGGCTTATATGGCACGCAATGATTTGGGGTATTTGGCAAGCTAGGAGTCAAATTATTTTCAACAATGAGTCGAAAGATGTGGAGTCTATTGTGGAGGATATTAAAGTGCTCTCGTGGCGGTGGTGCTTGGATAGACTAAAAATTCTAACTTGTCTGTACTACGAATGGAGTTGGAATCCAAATGATTGCCTGTTGAGAAAATAGTTTGCTGTAGGGGTTTTTTGATGTAGGTGCCTTGGCTAATCCCTACTCCTACTCATTTGGAGGGGAAGCTGTCATAGTGATCGGTTGCGGAGGAGCCTTTTTTGGCTTGTCTGTGCTGCTGTTTTCTGCTGTGGGCGTTTTTGTGTTGGTATCCTGGGGAGTTGCTGGAAGTGTGGTAGCCTTGTTGGTAGATTTTCATCAATTTGGTGCTGATAGTGAGGCAGGGGTATGTGTTTTCTTTCTTGGGCTTTTAGGGAGCAGTAGCTAGTTTCTTGGGCATAGAATTAAGTATTGCATAGAATTAAGTAATGCTTTCCTTCTTGCTGTAAGTATATTCCAGCCTCACAATTTGTACTGTCGTGATGCTGTTTTGATTTTTGGCCTGGCCTCTTGGTTATTTGTTTGTAAGGTTGTGGGTTTAAGGTGTTTTAGAAGGTGTTCCGCCTATATACGGCGCCTTGGTTTTAGCCATCTTTGGCTCCTTCCGCGAGTTTTTGTGCATCTTGCACATCTCATCGAGAATAATATTAGCTGTTTCAAAAAAAAAGGGACCTAATTTAGCTAGACTGTCTGCCACTTGGTTAGCCTTCTCTTAAAACATGGTTAATTCTGACATGATCAAAATTGACCATCAAATCCTCAAAACCTCAACCATCCTGACCAAACCGTGACAAGCGTGGGTCAACACACGACCTGAGTTGATGGCATTAACTGCTAATAGAGGATCTGTCCCTTTCTCCTTTGCAAGTTGTAGACTCCAAACAACTGCCCAAAGCTCCGCTTTAATCACAGAACATCAACCCAAATTTACAGCAAAGCCACAAAGAAAAACTGTTTTTGTATAAGCTGTAAGTTATTCTGGATAGCTAGATGAAATCAGCTGAAGACAGTTTATGAACTTGTCATAAGTTGTTTTTATAAGTTCTTCTCAACAGCCTTACAAGTGCTTTGCCAGGTAATAAGTTCAAATAAGCCAATCCAAATAGAGACTCAGTTCTTGATTTTATTTTATGCTGTTCAATTGTATTTTCACGTTTTATGAGCATTGGGACGTGAGATTTTGTATAGTAACGCCCAACCAAACACACTATTAGTAAGGTCCAATGCAAGGACTATCCATTTCTTAGATGAACAATAACTGTTATTCTGCTAGGTGAGGTTGCTTAGATGAACAATAACAGTTCTTCGAATGGTTTATATGCTAATGTTTTGAAGTTGTTATGTCTCTCCTATCCACAATATTTTGGTTGTGTTTTTCCCTAAAGAGTTAAATATAATGTGATTGTAATTTACGTCTTTTATTGTACTTTCCAGGACCCATTTACCAAACCAGCCGAGAGGAAGTTTGGTGACCAACCTGCAACCAAGTAGTAGGAAATACGTCACAGTGGTTTGTATTTTGATGTAATCTATACAATTGATTTATGAGTCATGTATGCCTCTTTGCAAGACATGTTCGCTAGTTAATAAATTCTGAGGTGTCGAATGAAGTCTAGACTCTGGAGTATGGACTCTAATCCACTTCTTTTATAGATAGATCTCTATTCTAATGTGTACTGAAACGCAAGACAACAGTTAAACAAAGACAGGCCAATTATCCATTGCCTCCAATTTATTTCTCCTTAAAATTCACAACACTGAATTTAGTATTTTTGTTTTCATAAATAATAATAGGCTAGATCACTTTACAACAATTTTAATGTCTTCAAGTTTGATTCATCAGTGACATGTTATATTAAGCAACTATGAAATTGTCGCTCATTTAACAGAATGAGATGTCTCATTTCTTCTTCTGTTTTTCTTCAAAATACATATAGATGTGTACATTATTTAATGTTGAATGATATGAAAATCAGTTTTTTAGTTAAGCTGCTAGCTTACGGCGGCCATGGTATTCTTTATGTTCCTATTTTTGAAGAACTAATGTATAGGATTTGATCACTATCAGTAACTTTCACAAATTTCTAACTTTATTAGGAGAAGGATATTTGTACTTGTTCTTGATAAAAATAAAAGTTCCACCACCACCTCCTTAATATTACTTTTTAAGAAGTCATTTTATCTATCTACAATCAAACTGTAGAGTGCTCTGAGAGCTTCAGTCACTCTTGTTTTCCCTACAGACTGGATTCAAATGGCATGCTTTTTTAGTCCTTGAATTGGCATCCAACCTTTTGGTATGGAACTAACCCTGTTCAGAGATGCTACTCACATGGCATGATGTGTCAAGAGCATCGAAAAGGTGAATTTGACTCAACTTTAAGGGGATGTTTGGATCGACAAGTTCATTGATAACTTTAAATGTTTATTGTATAAAGCCTTATGTGTAAGATGTTTCTACAATCAGATAGGGAATAAAGGTAAACTCCGAACAAGTTATGAATAATTTGTTATTGTAAGTTATCTTGGAGAAATTAGAAAAATAAGCTGAAATCACCATATAGTTATATAATGAGCTATTTTTAATTAGTTTTGCTTTTCCAACCTTATATATTTATTATTATTATTATTATACAAATCTAAATAAGCTCTTTCAATCCACCCCTTTAAACAAGCTTTAAAAATTGAAAGCAGAATATCTTTCTAATGCACTTGATCTGGTGCATGAAACTCCAAATTCTTAAAAGATGTGAAACCTCCATCCACAACCAAATTATGCCCGCTGATATACCTAGCATCATTAGATACAACGTAAAGTGCAGCATTAGCAATATCATCGGGTTCACAATTCGCTCCTTTCAGGACACCAACATTACGAACAATTTCTACAAGTCGTTGCAAATCAAGATGTGGATATATCTGATCCATTTCGCTCATGACAAAAGGAGTAGGGATAGCAAAAGGCGATATACAATTGACTCGGATTCCATGCCAGGATTGCTCTGAAGCCATGGATTTAACAATGCCTATAACCGCAAACTTGGATACAGAGTATGTATGCTGCGCCATCCCTCCAACCACACCAGTGACTGGCAGTGCATAGAATGTATCCAGTTCCACGCGGGATCATTACACTCGCTGCATGCTTGATGCCAGCCATAACGCCGCGAACATTTATTTTCATGACTTTGTCAAACGATTCTAGATCGAGGTCAACAATGTTTGGAGGAGTTTTGCAGGGTATCCCTGCATTGTTATACATGATATCAAGTTGTTTGTATCCAGAAACGGCGAAATCAACTGCATCTGATATGTCTGATTCTTTTGTGACGTCGCAAGTTACAAAGGTAGCATTAGGTCCTAGTTCTTTTGCAGTTTCTTGGCCAAGTTGTTGTTGGATATCAGCAATAATCACTTTTGCTCCATTATTGATGAATTTTGTTGCTGCAGCTTTTCCTATTCCACTAGCTCCCCCAGTTATCCGTGCTACCTTGTCTTGTAGCTTCCTGACCACCACATCAAACGTGAATGAAAGGCATTAACATTAAACAACAAAGATCCTTATGATAATATTTACTTAATGTTGAGCATCATTTGATCATCCTCTGTGGTTTCTTTGGTCTAACCTCGGTCGTTTGATCAATCTAATGACTAAGTACTATATCATGGTCGTTAAATCAATAAAACAGTCAAGTTTTTATCAGAATAAATAACAGTTTGCCATCCTATGGATAAATAGAAAAGGAAAATGTAAACTAAAGACAGAAACTGAAGGCTTGTTAGGCCATACCTTCCAGTCTGAGTAGGGAAGATTTTTTCTGTTTTTAATAATTAGCAGAAACACAGTAAGCTGAAAACATATTCACAAAACTTCATATATGCATCCAAGATTAACCAAGTTAACACTACAGAAGTTGAAAGATATTTAATAGTAGATAACTGGAAAAATACAAGCAGAACATCTTATACTTAATTTTTTTTAATCATCAACTGAAAGTATAGATAGCTGAGAAAGTAAATTAAAATAGAGAAAAGGTGAAAGCATAAAAATGAGGTGTGAAACCAACCTCAAACAAATTCTTAACATGATTTTCTGCCAAAATGAATCAGATCTCATACACTGGAGTGTAATGTAGTTTGAGTCTCTGACCTTTTTCCTTGCATCCCTATAAGACAAATAAAAATTAGAGAAAAAAAAAAGTGACTTTCAATGGCTGTTATAGAAAAAGATACTGCAATTAGGGGTGGCAATATGATCAATGAGATCCATATCCATCCATGAAACAAAAAAAACCTTTTGTCAGTGAAAATGCAATTCACTTGATACTGTGAGAAGTGCTTAATGCAGTGTGAAATAAAAATGAATAGAATAAAATGCAAAAGGGGCATTCCGAGAATTGAACTCGGGACCTCTCGCACCCTAAGCGAGAATCATACCACTAGACCAAATGCCCGTTTGTTATTTTTTCTCGCATTTGTTTGTTAATTACTGTTTAATGACAATCACTTTTCCCGCCAAAACTGAAATCTCCACTTCATATATTCCCAATAATTTTGATTTGCCCCTCTTCATTCATCGCTTTTCCATCTTCACCTTCATCATCAGTGTTAGGGTTTTACTTCATTTTCACTCTCATCAAATTTATCATCCATTTACACTGTAATTTCAAGCAAAAAAAAAAGAACCAAAGGATTTCTCAATCCAATGGCGTACGCTCAACCTTCATCTGCACCTTGTGGTAGTTTTCGATTCTTTAACGCTTCTATTTCTTTCATTTATTTATTCTATTTACTGTATTCAATTTTCTCGTTTTCTGTGCGATTTGAAATTATTCAAAAACAGTGTTTCTCTGAATGTATTGTAGTTTTGTCTTGAATGTTGTTTCGAATTATTATGCCTATTTGTGATAGAAGTAAAGCACATCCATGATCAATCTCATTCATAATTGTAAGTTAATCAGAAACTAAAATAGAGATTAATGTAGTTAATCGATATTTTATTATATCATCCGTAGTGTGCTACTGGCTACTGCATTGTAAAAAATGCAACAGGTTGAGTTGAAAAATGTGAAATATGTGTTTGAAAAATGTAAAAATTAAGAAGTAATTGTGAACATCGTAGCACCAACACTTCTGATCTGATGGAAAGCGACAACTGACACGACACCGATGCATGTGATTACATTCAATTAATTCTTTTTTCAAATATTTACTGATGTCGACTTGTCTGTGTCAGTGTCGTGTCTGATATATGTATATGTGTATGTGCTTCATAGATTGCGAATATTATTGCTTATGTTTCTTCCTGATGACTATTATGGAATATTATTATATAGATAGAACTTTGTTAGGTTGATAAGAATGTTGATTCAATGTGATTAGGAGATGAAGTTAATGATGCAAATAGCGATGAGAATTATCAGGAAACCGAGCTTTTTGAGGACACCTTAGTGATCAACGGTCCATTCACTGAAATTGGGTTGGAAAATCTCGATCTGAATAATACCGAGATTGTAGAGGATTCAGATTTCAGAGCCTGTAGAGGATATGATAAGTGATAACTGGTACAGTATGTGAGTATGAGACAGAAGTGGTGCTTGATAGCGAGGACGAAGAAATGAATAATACAGGCAAAGTGACTGTTGGTGAAAGATTTCTTGAGGATGAAAGTGGTCCAGTGATAAACAATTCTTCGGTGCTCTTCAAGAAGAGATTGCCTAAGCTACCATGTGAGCAAGCAAACTCAAAATCAAATGGCACCACTTGTGGGAAATCTATTACTGGTATGTGTTTGTTTATCATCATTTTAACATTAGGACTTAAGAGGCTGTTTTTGGCATTTTTAATTATTCTTGCATTGACTTACCATATAAGTAAGTAGTTTATCGAGTATATGTTTCTAGAAAGTTCATGAATGATTGAATTTTCGAAAACATAATGTGCTTGAAGGTGACAAAGGATCTTCAATTGATGCTGAGAGCTTTGATGACAACAACCATCAATATCTACCTGCTATGTCATATGATACTCACTCACCAACCGTAGTTGCACTAGGCTTTGTGGATCAATACTTGTCACATATAGATGTGGATCTATTTCATGGATTTCAAAATGGAAAGATTGCAATGGAGAAGTCACCTCAAGTCTCGAGTGCCAGAGGATCAATTAGTCTGGCTAAGAAATTTAAAGCTCAAACGCAAAGTGAAGATAAAGACCCATTCAAATGGGCTGACAGTGATCAAAATTTAAAAGAAGCTGGTATTTTCTGTAAAAAAAACTTGAGGCATCTTTCAGTTTTTGAAGGATCAATTCGTCTTCAGAACCAAGGAAAATGTAGTGCAAGTAATGGATGTGATGAGAACCAAGGAAACTATAGTGCAAGTAATCAATGTGATGAGAATTTAGTCCAAGAATCAACAATGGCAACTGACAATAATAACTCTCTCAAGGAGTTGTATGTTGAGTCATGTGCCGCACGAGGCGGTGTTGATATTTATTCTAGTGTAGCACGTACAGAAGACATGTCTGATATTGGCTTAGACACTCAAATAGTTGCTGAAGCTATGAATGCTTTAGCCAATCTGTCCCCTGCCGGCTTTAGCCAATTTTTTTTTTTTTATGATGTAGGTTAAAGTAACTATATAGTATTAACGCTTAAAGATTTCTAAACTTGCATATATTCTTTAGCAGTTGCAATTTGTGTTGATTCTCCCATGGTTTTTCGTTCAACTCCCACCCAGGATTAATATTTTTTTCTTTAAATTCTTTTTTTTTTGTTCTGTTTTATTAACAAACACATTAGAACCTTTTTTTTTCTTTTCATTTATTCATGTTATTTTTTTGCCCAAACTTATAGCATAAAATAAAAAAGTTCTAACAACAAAATTATAATTATTTTTCGTAAAAAATAAAACAAAACAAATGTTATAAACATTTTTTGCTCTTTAAAAAAATTTGAGTTTTTTTTAGGAGCCTCTCTTTATTTTGAGAACTGGACCACAAATTTCATAGGAACGGTCTTACACACAAGGAAAAAGGAAGCATAAAAACGCAGAGCTGAGATCTCAGCGGAAAGACACGAATTAAGACCAGCTTTCCAGTTTCACACAAATTTCATAGTGCATTCTTCACCATTGTAACGGCCCGGGGTGGTACTGGGAGATATAAGATTCATATGCCATCCACATGCTTATCTCCTTTTTGCAATATTAGTGCATTCTGCCTCAACATTAATTAAAATGGTCGACTTAATAATAATTATACGACTCCTAATACTAGTTATAATTTTAGAAGATAATGGGTTATGAATCTACTAATGAGAGAAGATGATTAACAATCGGAAATTTAGGTTTAATTTAAGGATAATTTTAATCATTTTGAGGTGTAACCGGATATTTAAGGAATGTTGTTAAAACAATTCTTTAAATAATTTATTTAATCTTTTATTAAAATTACTTAAATTGAATAAGTTTCTTTTTTTTTTTTTCCTTTCAAGATCAACTACATTTCTTAATTTGGTCAAATTTTATTTAATTTAGTAACAACTAGCAACCCAAAAGTGAAATAAAAAAGGGTTTTGTTAACGAGTGCCCCCGGAGCACTGGTTAAGGAATCCAAAAGTAGAAAAATTGTTTTGGAAATATAAACCGTTACTTTTGACCAACTAATTGTTACATCAATTTTTAATAAAATCTTACTTCTTTTGACTTCTTAACCAATGCCCCAAGACACTGGATAACATTCTCCAATAAAAAAGCATCGATAGGATTTGACAGATGTGGAGGATAGTAAGTGTAATCCAACATTTCATGCTATGGTAGAGGACATTAATTAAGCGAGTTTGAGAATGAGTTGAGTCCAATAAACATTAAATCTAGTCTTTAAAATCAACTAAAATTTCTTTAAACTTTATTTTATCTATCAATTTAATCTTTAATGAATGTTATACTTTCAAGGATATTTGAGTTAATTTTAATATTTTAAAACCAAATTAATAAAAAAAGTGATAATTTATTAAATAGTAAATTGATAAACAGAACACATAAGGAGAGTGTGTGTGGGGTACTGGTGGTTTCAATTGAAAGTCACGACACGAGTTAATCTGATCATGCTTTTTCTTGTTTTTCCCATTAAGAAGTGGACTGACTTTTTGAGCATTTTGAGATATTAGGAATAGGAGGAGAAGAAGATCATGCTAAAACAATGTAAATTATAATTAAGAAAATAAGTAATAATAGAACCTCACGGACAAGACAAATGAGAGGAGGCTTCCTTTATTTCTTTAGCTTTCTTTTCACGTGAGTGAGTGTTTAACATTTAACTCTCTCTTTCTCTTTATTTTCACAAAAGAACCTGATTCTCTGAACGCAAGGCACAACATTACTTACTTTCCTTCTCTTTTATCTTTTCCTTTTCTTCTTTAACATAAACACTCTCATTCTCATTCTCATTCTCATTGCTGTTTTTCAGTCAGAACCTGTAGAATTGGAATGGATGAGACGAATAAGGTGATTATTTTCAAATGAAGAACAACAAGAAGAAGCGTGGCGACACAAAACGACACATTAACAAAAAACAACAACAATCTGGTATTTTATTCTAACCTTCTTTTCCCTTGTCTCTCTCTTCCTTCTTCTCATTTTATTCTTCTCTTTTCTGATAAATCATAGGTTTGAAAAAAACAAAGAAAGACAAGGTGAGAAGCTTAAGTGCTGTAGCTGAAGCATTATCAATGGGTTGCAATCTCTCCGGTTCTCACAAATTCAACCTTCCCAAAAAGGTTCTTTCTTTTCTACCAAACATATTTCAACTTTTTTTTCTCTTCTTCTTCAAAACATACTAACTAACAGTTATTGATTATTTCATTTTGTAGGTTTTCAATGAATGCAATGCCGTTGATCATTCCTCTGTTCCCCGTAAAATACGTTCAGGTACCATTTTTCATATTGAGCTCGCTTTTATAATTCTTCTTTTGTTTTTGTTTTTGTTTTTTTAGCCTATGAAAAAGTTGCGATTTTTATTAATTGATAATATCAGCAATGAAGAAACGGGGTCGCAAATCCGTTTTAACTGATTCAGAAAAGTTGAACCATAAGTTCCAAAGAATAGAAGAATCTCCTCAAAAAGATAGCATAAAGAAAACCAAAGTGAGAATTACTTAACCTCTTTATTACTATGATTTAAACTTTATCCTTTTATCTTTTTATTTTATTTTTTAAATTTCATGTAATTTTGCTTTTGTAGAAACAAATTGTGCTTGGGCCTATCACAAAAGATGAGCAAGAGGTTGCAGAGACTCTCTATGCTTTGGCTGGAATGTTTCCTACCAATGGTGGTTTCAATGCTGAGAATGCAGTAGACCGCGAATCGTTACCTAAGAATTCGGTTTCACAAGAACAAGAGGAGAGTACTAATGCTACTTTTCAAGGTTATTTATTCTCTCTATCACATTGGTTTCATTAGTTATTATTAATTAATACTACTACTACTACTACTAATAATAATAATAATTATTGTTTTATGAATTTCTGATTATATTTTTATTTGTCATGTGTTTTAGCCTCAGAAGCTGTTGAAGATACTAATCTTATTCCTGAAAGTTCGTCTATGGGAGCAGCAAAAATTAGTTCAAGTGAAACCATTGGTGTTGAGGACAATGATTTAACTGGGAGTGCAGATAATTTGATGGCAACTCAAAGCACTGCTCCAAAAGTAAATCTGCAGGGTGTGCCTATGATGGTTAAGAGTGAAAATGGTTGCAAAATTGAAGTGCATGACTCTGAATTGTCTCTTGAAATGGGGTGTGTAGTTTTTAAGTTGCATTGTGTGAAATCTCTATTTTCAAATTCTTTTTCATATTTATTTATTGTGTTTTGTCATCATATTTGCAGATTAAATGTGTCCACAGAATCGCAATTTTCACATATTGGGGGAAAAGTAGATGTGGAGTATGAGAAGGTAGTTGTTTTGTCTTTTACAGTTTGCTTTTAGAACTCTTGTTTTTACAAGCTAGCGCTAGTATGACCGGTGTCTTATTTATCAACTTACGTTTCAGGTCGGAGGCATTGATTGTAAGCAAGAACAACATATAATCAATTATCAAAGAGAAAACGGTATGCGAGGACAGAATTTTGATCGTTGGTTGTTACAAGAAGTGATTTTTCTTACTTGGGTGATGACTAAAGTATTTCATCATTTGGCTAATATCTAGACATCTTTGGTTGTTTTCACAGAAGGTCTAACATTATTGCCAGGCTCGACACAGAGTGCATCTGCTGCGACTAATGCTTCTTGTTTGCAGTAAATTTCTTTTCCTTAACTTCATTTTGACCTTGTTATGTAGCCTAATTTCCTCCACCCCCTTCATTTCTGCTTATCCAAATTCGATGGATTTTTTTTCTTAAGGTCTTCTGCTGCCGCTAAAGCTCCAAATTGGCTGAATGCTGCTATTTGCAACTCCAAACACGATTTGATGGAAAGTTGTTCTTCTGGTGGGAAGGTAAGGAACTAAAAATTCATGCTTAGTGTTGTTGTTTTGCATGATTAAAAAGTTTTTCATCATAGTCGATGCACTCCACTCAAACGCCTATTAGTTTTTTCCAATAATAAATATTTAATGATGATGCAGATTTCCGAAGCTGTTGTTCATAAAAAGTCATGGAAGAGTTGTGCAGCTCATGTTCACATTAGTCAGCTCATCCGGAGTTTAGAAGTTCCAAAAAAACATGGTGCCAAAGAATCTGAGCGTTACGAATGTCACCAAACCAGAGTAAACCAAGGATCAAAATGTGGAGTTCTAATCAAAGCACAAAACTCGAATGGGATGAGAAATGGAAATAGTTTTGATGTTAGAACAGTTCATTCTGCTAGTTTGGACATTTTCCCTGAAACTAAAAATGGTATTCTTCAACAACAGTGCCATTATCTTGACATATCACTCTCTAAGGATCCTCCGATGCCTGCAAAATGTGATCCTCAAAAGCAAGTAAGCTTATGAGTGTTTTTGGTAATGATGTCTCCCCTTGTCCCCTCTTCCTCATGCTCTGATGATTATATTTCATATTCTGTAGAATTTCAACTTCTTGTCCTTGTCCTTGTCGACTGGAGGTAACGGGTTAAAGGTTGAAGACTGTTTTACTAAAGGTGGAAGCAGGAGGTTAGAACAGTTCTCAAAATCGCAAGTGCCTTATTTTCGGTCTATACAACAGCAGCATGGGCTCATGCCAATACCTACAACTCCACCAAATCAGTATACCTCAACTTCTTACATTGATCAGCTTCCTGCGGCAGGACCACAGGTTTTAATCTTTCTTACTATAGACTCCTATGATGTTATATTAATGAACTACAAATTTTAGGTGCCATCTTTTACAAAGACAGCTTATAGTGATTTATATTATTGTTCAAACATGAATGTGGCAGGTAAAGTTTATTGTTTAGAATAACCTGCCCCACCAAGAAAAAGGGAAAATGTGCAGTTCATATAAATAACTATTGTAGCTCCTAATTTGTTATTGCAATGATAATGAGTTTTGTAACTTTGTTCCTTCATGCTTTAATTGAACGCAGGTTCGGTTGCAGCAACTTCATTATTATGGTACACCATTATGTGGGACTAATTATAGTTCGGAAATTTCATATAAACAGCAGTACCAAAACTTTTGGGCAGCGCAACTAGTAGCACAAGGTGGGTCTGGTGTAAATAGCAATGTTATGAGGGTCCAATATCCTAATTGGCGAAGTGGAAGACTTGAAACTTTTGCAGTGAATCCGGGTGCCCAAGTCATGCTTCCTCACCATTCCCTTGCATCGCTAGAATCACTTGGTTCCAAGATAACTTCAACCTCTGAGCAACAACCCTTTACACTCACCTCATCAATTCCACTATCTAGGATGAATGGGATAGAAGAAAGTAGAGGTAGGTTCCATGGTAGCTGTGCCTCATCGTTGCAATTGTTGTGTGATGAGCGTATCTGAAATTGAACGCGTAAGTTCAGTTTCTGTTTGGAAAGGCATGGAAAGATATTTCATAGAGGAAAAATAAATGCTGGTGGATAAATCTGAAAACTTCCAAAATATTAAATTAAAAGAAAAAGACAACTAGCTTATTGATAATTTTTCTGTACCTTTCCAAGTTAATACTTTTGAATTTTTATGTTTGGGACTCGTAGATAATCCGATTATTTTTTACTTGTGGAGTGTAATGTATAACAATCCAGAGGAATACAGTTACCAAACAAAAGAAAGGGACAAGCAGGTTGCCAAAGAGCGTACACTATATTACTGTTATTGTTTATAGACTTTATGGAAACACACATGTTGTCTGCTGATTGCCAAGGTTTAGAAGCAGTACACTTGCAACGTGGTTTGTTTGGTGCTGATTAAAAATGCAATTTAATTGAACTGTTTATGTTTCATAATTTTTCTCCTAAAATTAAATTTGTAATAGTCTGAATTATGCAGCTCAATACTTTAATTTAACCTTTAAGATTTTAAATAAAATTAATTCCGAGTAACGAAATACTAAATTCAAAATACTGTAGTACAAGTAGTTGTGAATTCACTTAAACAAATTGTGAATTGAACGCACTTTGATGGATTTATTATTAGTTGGAGAGTCTCTTTCCTGATTTCGAACAGTCTTGCTGCTCTTGCAGAAGAATTTCAATGTTCCTCTAAGAGCTACAACTGTTGGATAGCAAGGGCACAGAAAGGTCAACCCGAAGGATCCAATTTATGAAACTATTGATTGTGATTTTGTGTGTGAAAAAATTGAAAATATTTATGAAACAATTTTTTTATTTTTTTGGTTACAATTTATGAAACTTTTGTTTCAAAAAGAATAATAGGAAAATTTAAGCTGACGCATTTTTTTAAAGATATTAACTTGTGTCCTTGGAACACAGGTTAAGAAGCTTAAAATATAATTACAAAATAAGTTTTATATTAAAAAGATAACTTTTAAGACTTTTAACACATTAAATACACAACTTTTAATAAAAAACTTATATATTTAGTTTTTTAACTTATGCCTTACGGTGACAAGTTATATATTTTTTTGTTTTAAATAAATTGTTATACATATGCTCATCATGAATATGCTATCATTCTCACATGGAACTAATCACGCAAGGCATTAATCTAATGGAGTGTAGTAGATACGACACACAAATTTCATTAGCAAACCCTTCATGTCACTTTATGTATACCAAGTTTTTGGTGTAAACTGGGTATCTATTTGTGCAGAGATTAATCTATCAAGTTGGATATAACCGCGATGAGTGACAAAACTCACTCAAGATCTTTAGTTAAGTTGTTCCTTACCATCTCATCATCCAAGTGTTCTTGGGTTATGTAGAACAAAATATAATCAGTAATATAACAAGTTTTTGGTGTAAACCGGGTATCTATGTGTGCAAAGATTAATCTATCAAGTCGGATATGACCGCGATGAGTGACAAAACTCACTCAAGATCTTTAGCTAAGTTGTTCCTTACGATCTCATCATCCAAGTGTTCTTGGGTTATGTAGAACAAAATATAATCAAAATATAAAAATGTAATTATACACCATCGGAAAAAGAAAAAAAAAACCAGCCCTCGCATCTAGCTAGCTATATCGAAAAACACTCAAATTTCACGTCAAAAATAGATAACGTCTAAAAAAGAATATTTAAATAGTGTAACCTCTTACTTTACAAACTCCAGTTTGTAGGAATGAATTAGATTACATATAAAAATCTAAAAAGCTAATGTTAAGGTTTCCATTAAAAAGTATCACTAATTAAGAACAAAGGTAAGATAGGTTGCTTGGTAACTTGGCAACCATGCAGTGGTGTATATTCAATCTTGGGAGCAAAGGAATAAAAGATTCTATACATTGAGTTAGCTTCTCTCTTTGGAAATGCTAGCTTCTCTAAGACAACAAGTCCTATAGTAGTGGGGGGGAAACAAAAGTTGGGTATGGGTGAAGGGTCCTCTTCAATTCTGTTAAATATAAAACAAAGTTTGGGCAAATTAGGTTAGGTCCAACATAACATAACATAACATAGGAACAATATCCAAGACCAATAGCATATCCACCCACCGCTTTGGCTCTCTTTCTCAGATAGTATAACAGAATTGTTCTAGTGAAGTGGACGCGAAGAAACGAAGCTTCCAATCTTCATACCATATATTATGCCAATTGTCTCCTTTAATATTGTCCATTTCTACTACACGTTACTAACTACTACTTATAACCAACCTAATTATCTCATTCTTCTCTCTATCTCTCTCTAACACAAAGATGAATAAGAAGAAAGAGGGTGTGATGCTGCTCACGAGAAATACAGAGATAGACACAAGGGCGCCATTCAGGTCCGTCAAAGAGGCTGTTACATTATTCGGTGATAAAGTTTTAGCTGGAGAGCTCTATGCAACTGCAACTAAACTCAAACACCAGGTTCTATACACCATCACATCATTCAATTTTATTAGAGTATCAAAATGGTTAATTCCTTGAATTATTTAAATCACCAATTATACTTGTCATTTCATACATGCATGATAATATGTTTATAAATGGGGTAGTCCTCACCTTACAAATTGATTTTGTAAGATTGAGTTAGGCACAACCCAAATTTTATTCATTGGATGGTTATATTTTATATACTTATTAAAAAAAAAATACTGGCCAAGAGGAATTCTTGGACATTTTAATTGAATACCATCAATCAATAAGATTCTCCTATATATCCTATGTTATTTTGAAACTGGGTACAAACTACAAAGTACAAATTGTCATCAATTTGCAGAGTGTGTCATGTGCTTGCTTGTATTTGTGTCTTTTGCTTTCTTCACCGTCTAATTGAATAAAGGAAGTGAAAAAAAAAAATTCTGATTTTAATTTTTACTTTTGACTGTGCACTACATGTAAGTAAATTCATTTGTGTTTTCAATATAGCATGACAATATGGTGCGACATGAGTGATAGATATACTCAAATTCTTAATCATTTGGTCGGAAAAAAAATTACTTATTGACCCGTAGGTATGTAAAAACTAAAAACATTAGATTATGGTGTAAGAGTAGTATCGGCTGAGATAACTTAATTTACACACACCAAAATTATTTTAGAGATTCATAAGTATTATATGACAATCTAATTTCCTCATGATCACTTGTTTATGGTTTAAAATTTACACTTCCACACATGATTAATAATTAATTGTTGTTCCTCTCCATGTCTTCTAATCTATAGATTCACAATGGAGCAAATGAAAATGGGGTTGATCAGTCTTCAAGGGTTGAAAACGTTACAGCTGAGCTGGAGGGGACACGAGAGAATCTAGAGAAAGCTAAAGAAGAAAGCATGTTGATGGCACATTGTATGTCATCTCTCCAGGAAGAACTCGAACGCACGAAGCAAGAGCTCAAACAATTGAAGCAACGTGAAATGGAAAAACATCAAGTGGAATCATCAGAAACTGAAGACGTGAAGTTCGTTGAGAATTTAACAACCTTTGAAGTGAAAAGTTCAAGATTTGATGAAGAATTAATGGAGTTTCAAAAGAAAAGGTATGTGACGTTCGCGAATCCACCATCAGTTTCTCATGTCATGTTACCTCAAGGTCATCAAGGTGTTGAGAAGTTGGAAAGGCACCCTTCTCTTAGGAAGAAGAAGAAGAAGTCATTGATTCCACTTATCGGAGGTATTTTTTCTAGGAAAAAGGGAACTAGCCAAGAAGTTCCATGATGAGTGATGAGTTTGTATGAATTTTAGCGAGTATAAGTATGCTATATGCATTACATTACCAGAATAATTACCTAATCGGGTTTTGTATTCAAGTTTCTTTTCTTTTTGAAACAAGTATTTTTGTTTTTTTTTCGTGTGTCATATGTATCTAACTGTCTCTAATAATATTGTGTAAAATGTAGTTGAACTTTGTGAGTTGACAACTAGTAGAGTAGCAGAGTATGGATACTTGCATATTGTGGATGTTCCATGCATTGTTTAGAAAACTAGACCGGACCGGGACCAGCTGGTCGAATTGGTTGAGTCAAACGTCAGGTTTGGTGAACCGGGCGGATCAAAGCATGGACCAGGCTAATAAATATTTTTTAAACATAAACTAAAAACTGCTGCTAGAAGAATCCAACCAGGGAGAAGGAGATCATAGATGTACCCCTTTAACAATACAAATGTTTTGGTCCAATAAAATAAACATGGAAAATCAAAATCACTTGAGTTAAATCATCTCAATCTTCTATTCTCTAATTTCTCTCTTTTAGTACTATAGTTTTGGAAATCTAGACACCTAATATAATTCTACATCTCGACGAAGAAATAAATAAATAGAGTGATATGATAAATGTGATATGTTAGCGAACTAATGAAAATAGAAAGATAGAGAGAAAATGATGTGTTAAATAAATGTATGATAATTAAAGACACACCGTAAGCATTTACAATGATAATAATATAAAAAGAGAAATTAAATGGATTACATATGTAAACATCACTTATTTATAATTTTTGATGAAAGTATCTGTTAATAATTCAATGACTCCAGTAATAATAAACTAAAAATAGTCATTAAATAGGTGCCATTAATACACACTTTAATTTGTGCATTTAAAAAATAAATAAAAAGAAATTGTAGAGGGTAACACATAAATCTGAGATAGTGGGATCAACTTTTATCCGTGAGTTGATGAAGAGAGAGGAAATTCTTGTATAGTTTAATAGGTTGATGTCTTTATTAAATAAAAAAACTTCTTATTAGAGATGTTCAATATCATTGGTGATAAAAAAAAAAAAGGAGAGGATAGTCACTTTTATTATTTTCTTGCATTTCAATGGATAGATCGGGAAAAAGGGTATTTTTTTTCTCTCTGTCTAGATGGATAAATTAGACGAAAGTGATTTTTAAGAATTAGAGAGCGAAAAAAGAAATATCTATCATAAGTTAAGATTCTCATCATTTATTCGCTGCATTACAATAGTTGTTATATGAGTGAGAGAAAGCGTGGTCGAGAGACTGTGAGAAGCGGTAACCCTAGGTTCCACCACCATGGGCCACCGCGACAGTATTCACCTTCACCGGAAGCAAGGTACTATAGGGGGTAGGGGTCCAAGCAGGGTGCCACCAAATGGGGGGTTTAGGGGAGAGTGGTCTTACGTGAGACCGCGAAGGGGGAAAGCGCCGAAACAGGTGGAAGACGGACGGGACAAGCTTCAGGAGGATCAGCGGCAAGGAGGTTCGAGGCGGCAAAGGCAGTCTAGGATTAGAGGATTCAAGGGATTTTTGCGAGCCAATTCTGTCGTACGATGGCAAGGTTATAATGCAATATTCTCGTCATGGTGGGTCTCGCGGTGGCGCACACAAGCTGGGAGACCGATCGTCGTCCCTTCATAAGCAGCCGTACCAGATAAGGAAAGACGATCGGGATGGTGTGTTTTTTGACGACGGACACAGAGGTCCTGGAAAGCGGCGCAATTCGGTGGTTACGGACAGAGATGCAAAGCCGTTTGTTGAGGAAACAGGCGCAGCCATAGAAACTACAAGACCATTATTTCCTATGCGACAACGACATCAGCAAATATCATTCACTGGTACTGTAAGTCATAATCTTGTATCTTTTTATTTTACCAATGTACCGGATAATATTACATATAGCTCTTTAAGGCAAGGTTTTGAGGTTTGTGGTGTTATGGAGGATGTGTACTTGGCTAGGAAACGTAATGTAAATGGAGCACTTTGGTTTTGTCCGTTATAGCAAGGTGAAAGATATTGATAAACTGTTAAGGGCTGTGAACAATGTGAGGTTTGGTGACTGTAAGGTGGTGGCGAAAGTGTCGAGTTATGATCGTTTTGGTAATAAACGGGAAGACGGAATTGCGAGGGTTGAGGGAGAAAAAATTATTGAGGGAGGGAAACATCTTGTTGAGAATGAAAAAATTTTAGAGGGAGAAAAAAGAAAGATGAGTGGGTTACTTAAAGATGGTGGTGGGGCGGGAAAACAGGTGGTGGACGAGCTGTTGACAGGAGGTAGGGGTTCTAGTCTTGTGGTGCAATCTAAACAGACGTATGTTCCTAAATATATATCTATTGTTGATGATAAGACATGGGCATCGAAGGGTTTGGTGGTTTCCGTTTTGAATGGGGATTCTATACCAGTGTTACAAAGGCGGATTTTTGATGCGGGTTTCGACAAACTTGTTATTATTCCTTTGGGTGCAAATAAGGTGTTGTTGAAAACTCTTGATGACGGGGATGTCAGTTCTCTATTGTCTGGAGCTACTGATTTTTTTAATAATTTCTTCTCTAAACCGGTTTGGTGGAATAAGGATATGTTGTTTCGTGAAAGAGGCGGTTGGGTGCGGATTTATGGCGTGCCACTTCATGCATGGAATATTGATTTTTTAAAATTATGTGTGTTGGATTGTGGTTGTTTGCTGAAGGTTGATGATATTATTGTGGATAGAGACCGCTTTGATTATGCACGGATACTATTGTCTACTACATCCTTAAAGATTATCAATACAGGGGCTCAAGTTATGATAGATGGAATTATTTTTGATTTTAAAATTATTGAAGAGTGGGGTTTTTCGGTGGGAGAGGATGCTTGTTTATTTGACGATGAGGAAAGTATAGATGAAGAACCACATGGAATACCGGAAAGTCATGTTGAAGTCGCAAGGTGTGGTGACGTTGACGATCTTGTACATCATTTATCCGAGGATTGGAACAGGGAGGTTAATAATCAATGTGTAAATCACTCATCCCCAGTATTCTTTGGTTCTAAGAACGAGTCACCTTTGATATCTAGACCCCCGACACCTTTATTTCCTTTGTCGAAAGAACCGGATGTGGGTTTAACTCCCCAGCTAAGGCCGAGTGTGGAAACTACTGACATGAATGAAAAGATGATTGCGCAGGCTACTAAAGGTGTGGGAAACAAACAACCAGGGGACCATTTTTGTATTACAAAGCGGATAGTTAAGCGAACTTCTTCTTGTCCTCCGGGTAGGGTTCGTTCCTCTGTGTCTGGACCGTGGAGTTTGGAGTGGGTCAATAAACAATTTGATTCTGACAATCGACAGTTGTTAAAGCCGAGAGCATTACATGCTTCCTCCTCTAAAAGAGGCCATAAAATATCAAAGAAAAAGGGCAGTGATTACTTATGTGCACAGAGTCTTAAACGTATTGCAAGATTGTCCGATAACGATCGAAAGGAGGTGCTTCGGGTTTTGCAAAGGAAGATGAAACAACGGAAGGCGGTGTCAGGAAGTTCTAATGCTAAGCTTAATTCTAATGTTCCTTCGCCTAGTGATGCGTCTCAATCATCAGTCAACAATGACTGGGAGAACTTGTTGGTGCTTAATACTAATAAGAAGACGACGGTTGACGATGTTTGTGATATAGGGAAGAAAATTGGCCTTAAATTTGAGGGTGACAAAAATAATAAGTTTGATGTTCTGTCGGGTGTGGGGGAGGAAAACTCATGGTGGAGGTGGTGGGGATGTGTAGTTTGAACTTTAGTGGTAACATGGGGGTGGGGTGTGTTGGTGTATTGTCTGTTTGATATGAAGATCATTTCTTGGAATGTTAGGGGTTCAGGGAGTACTGAAAAAAGGAAATAAGTGTGTAATTTGGTGCGGGAGAAAAAGCCTTTTATTCTCTGTTGACAGGAAACTAAGTTATCTGTATTAGATGCCTCAGTTTGTAAATCCTTATGGGGTGATGTAAATGTTGTCTTCTATTTTCAACCATCAGTAGGAGCATCTGGTGGTATAATTACTTCTTGGGATACTCAAAAGGTGGAGGTTTGGTCGTCCTTTTCTTTTGATCATGTCTTGGTGGTTTCAGGCCGGTTCCTGAAAACTGGTGAAGAGTTTGTTTTGCTTAATATTTATGCTCCGTGTGATGTTTCCCGTCAGCAGCGTCTATGGAATCATCTATCTATGAGATTGGGGGTTCTATCAAGTCAAAATGTTTGTGTTTGTGGCGATTTTAATGCAGTCCGTTGTATTGAAGAACGCCGTAGTGTTGGAAGGGTTTATAATGCAGTGTGGAGTGACAATTTTAATAACTTTATTGATACTAATGCTCTGATAGACCTCCCTCTCCGGGGTCGCTTGTTCACGTGGTTTCGGGGGACGGGAAGTCTATGAGTCGTATTGACTGGTTTTTGTTGTCTGAAATATGGTGTTTGACTTGACCTAATTGTTCCCAGTTGGCCCTGACTCGTGGTTTGTCGGATCATTGTCCTCCGGTGCTTGCTATTGATGTTGAAAATTGGGGACGGAGACCTTTGCGTATGCTAAAGTGTTGGGAGTCTCTTCCTGGTTATAATGATTTTGTTCGAGATAAGTGGTTGTCCTTTCAGATCGAAGGTTAGGGTGGCTATGTTTTGAAAGAGAAATTAAAACTCCTAAAATTAGCTTTAAAAGAATGGCACCAGTGTCATTCTCAGAATCTTCCTGCTAGAATTTCAACTATAAAGGAAAATATTGCAACTTTAGATTTGAAAGGGGAGACAGAAGTCTTATGTGATGAAGAGATTGACGCGCTTCACGGTTTTACGGATAAATTGTTCTCTTTATCTTGCATTCATTCTAGTATCTGCTGGCAATAGTCAAGAATTAATTGGTTATGTGAAGGAGATGCAAACACAAAGTTCTTTCATGGTATTATGTCAAATAGACACCGAAGGAATTCCATTTCGTTCTTTTTGATGAATGGAGCGGTGGTTGAAGGGGTTCAAAACGTGCGTAATGTTGTTTTCAACCATTTCTCGTCGCATTTCCAGACTCGTCATGCTCATCGACCTAGATTGGATGATATGAATTTTCGAATGTTGAATTGTAGAGATAGGGCGGTATTGATAAAGCCATTCTCTTTGGACGAGGTTAAGGCGGCGGTGTGGGATTGTGATAATTTCAAGTGCCTGGGGCCAGATGGGGTGAATCTCGGTTTCATAAAGAATTTTTGGGATATTTTAAAGCTTGATGTTTTGTGTTTCTTGTCAGAGTTTCACAGGAATGGTAGGTTGGCAAAAGGTATCAATAACACTTTAATCGCTCTTATTCCTAAGGTCGATAGTCCTCAACGCCTGAACGATTTTAGACCGATTTTATTGGTGGGCAGTATGTATAAGATTTTGGCGAAGGTGCTTGCTAATAGACTTCGTTCTGTGATTGATTCTGTGGTTTCGGATACTCAGTCGGCTTTCATTAAAGGTCGTCAGATTTTGGATGGTATTTTGATTGCTAATGAAATTGTTGATGAAGCCCATAGATGTAATTTCAAGGTGGATTTTGAGAAAGCATATGATTCTACAGACTGGGGGTATTTAGATGAGGTTATGGGCAAAATGGGATTTCCGACTCTTTGGCGAAAATGGATAAAAGAGTGCATTGGCACCGCTACCGCGTCGGTCTTGGTCAATGGTTCTCCAACGGATGAGTTCTCTTTGGGAAGGGGATTGAGGCAGAGTGACCCTCTATCTCCATTTTTGTTCCTTTTAGCTGCAGAGGGGTTTAATGTGTTGATGGAGTCGTTGTGGGTTAATAATCTCTTCTCTGGCTATAAGGTGGGCGACAGTAATATGGCAGTAGTGTCTCATCTCCAGTTAGCAGATGACACTTTGATTCTGGGAGAGAAATCGCGGGCAAATATCAAGACCATGCGTGCTATTCTTATTCTTTTTGAAACTTTGTCTGGTTTAAAGGTGAATTTTTCGAAAAGCCATTTAGTAGGTGTGAATGTTGCACCGTCCTGGTTGACACAAACGGCTAGGGTACTGAATTGTAAGGTGGGAACCATTCCTTTTGTGTATCTGGGGTTGCCTATTGGTGGTAATGCTCAGCGTTTGTCGTTTTGGGATCCTCTTATTACTCGGATTAAAACTAGACTGTCGGGTTGGAAGTCAAAGCATCTGTCTTTGGGTGGTCGTTTGGTCTTGCTGAAGTATGTCATGTCGTCGCTGTCTGTTTATGCTCTTCCTTTTTTCAAGGCTCCGTCAGGTACCGTCTCCTCTATTGAATCTATTTTAAATTGTTTTTTTTTTGGG
>Ga0228710_1000599_pt1 | contig 47446 bp, 16 predicted proteins | sample MedpolnodulmetaG_FD_177995 | JGI IMG/M metagenome (GOLD analysis project Ga0228710, IMG submission 177995) | Root nodule microbial communities from Medicago polymorpha collected in Santa Monica, California, United States - pink nodules | ecosystem: Host-associated > Plants > Roots > Nodule... | reverse complement strand
TGATTATTATTATTGTCTATGATAGAAAATAATTCTTTTTCATCAGAAAAACAAGTCATTTAATTGTTAATTTAATGATTTGGTGTACCGGTACACTTAAATATTTGGGTGTACCATAGAATTTGCCCCCTAGAAATAATATTCCGAGAACATCACGACCTTGCATTCCTTGTATTTCTCCACCTTATTATATTTGTCAGCTGCCCATGTATTGTGTAGAAGGCCTTAATCCGACGGTTCCAAATTATTTGGGATAACTTCTTCATGTTTTCTTTCCCACTAAATAGCACCTGATTGGAATTGAGATACTTTTAATTTCATACTTCTAATTTGAACCTTATTAAGGTTTGAACTTATTTTTCGCAATGCATTGGATTCATTTTGTTCTAAATCTTATTTTATGTCTACCATCGAGGAATAATTTAGTAAGTATCTCCGGTTATTCACTTTTGATAAAAACCATGCTTGATAGGTGTCAGCGTAAGATACCGTCGTCAACATGATATCAACACACGTAATTACATTTAATTATACCATTTTTTTAAATTATTAACGGTGACAACATGTCAGTGTAGTGTCTGGTGTTCGTATTAATGGCAAATACGATGGGATACCGATACATGTGATTACATTAAATTATGTTATTCTTTTTTTTCAAATAATTACTTGTGTTGACGTAACATCGGTGTGGTGTTTGGTTTCTTGTTTGTGTCCATGCTTCATATATAAGTTATACTTTCATTACTAGGTCTATGCTGTATGGTGTTTTCTCAACATGGTAATATCATTAAGTCTTTTCCTACTGGGGTATAAGGACCATATTCATGGTACTTTCCTTCATATATTAGAATCCCAAATAGGATCTAAATCAAACTGATAAAAGGCTTGTGGAAAGTAATAAGAGTAGGTTCTGATTGGATACTCTTTGCATTCTCCTTTGAAGTAGCATTGATAAGCATTTCTTTTATTGATATGATGTTAAATCAGAAAATTCCTTTTCGGTTTCTTTTGAAATATTGAAATATGAAAAAATTGTTATATTTAGTTTTTTCTTATATTTTAAAAATTAAGAATTCGCACATAAAATAATTTAGAGAATTTTGTAGTCTTTATATACTAATAATATGTATTACACAAATGTAATTAGTAAGAGGGAATGAGAAATTTGTTTGGAGTAGGGATATTTTACATTAAATCCACCTTCAACATAAAATTTCTCTTCTCTCTTTCTCTTAGCTAATTTTTTTATATTGTTTTTTTTTTTCACAAAATTTCTCTTTCTCTTAACTAATTTTTTTTATATAGTGTTTTTTGAAAGGTTTTGTACAGCTTATGTATCTCTACTTTTTCATCAAGTCTCTAAATTTATTTTTTCATGAATATCCAGCTTTGGAGGATTGTTTTCGTAAGTTAAGTAACAAACTTATTTTGATTGAGAAGCTCTCATAAGGTAAAAATTAATCCATATTAACCTAAAGCTAATCCAAACTCAACCTATGTATTTAACAGCTTCAATTACTTTAACCAAGATTGATACTATTGTTTATATCTTACTATATCTCCCGTTGAAAAAGTAAATCAAACTTTAATGAAAATAAATAATAAACGTTAACGCACATTATAACACATGCAATTGCTCACATAATTTGTTCAATTATATCTTTGTCTTCGGCTCTAGAGTAACACTGGTGCACTTTTCGAGCTGGGTCGAACCCAAGACCTCTGGTTAACCATTTGGTCTAGGGTAGCGGTGTATGTAGAAAAATATATGTATGCAGTTGAGTTGCGGGGGATCTATAACCATATGACTTATTCGTCGGTGAAATTAGCTTGATAACAAAATTGCAAAAAGTTTTTTAAAGAAAATGAGATTATTTAAAGTTTTGTTAGTAGGTTGAACTCGGCATGATGTCTATGGTGGGATGGTGGGGCGTTGGAGTAATTCACAAAGATGCAATCACTTACATTTTGTGTGTTTGTGAAGATTTGTTTTGTTGGCATGATGTTAGATCAAAAGTTGATTTTCCATTTCTTTTGAACATTTGAAATATGTGATATATTGTAATATTTTAAAAGTTAGAAGTCCCACATAGAATACTTTAAAGGGAGTTTTTGAGTCTTTATACACACTAATGGGTAATACATGATTGTAGAAAAGTTGATGGATGGAATTTATTGTGGATTAAAAATATATTTATAATGTACAAAAAGTTCCACCTCTTTTTTAATGAAAAAATTGGCCTTGAATTTTGTAAAAAAAACAACTTCTTGCTTGAGTTAAATTAGCATATACTTCTGAAGTTTTAAACTTTGGGAAAGAAATATTCTTAGTGGATGCAGGACCTGGAACCCCAGAAATTGGAGAGATTATTCATCGATCTAGTGGCTAGCGCGAATCAATGATCAAAGAGCAAGCAACTTCCATGTTTAATGATTTGGTAGATCAAATAATAACTTAGGTTAATAGTTGTTATTTGTTAGACTTGATTGCAGTTATGGTTCCTTTCAGTTTCTTGTTTTCTGTTGATGAAAGTCTCTGATTTGTGGAACTCTACACTCTAAAGAGACGAAAACGAGCATAAATATGTCTGAATTTTATGATAAGATGGCAAATGCATGTAATGATCCAGTTCTAATTCCAATCAAATATTCAAAAAGATCTGATCGTAACAGATTTTACTGCTTCATAGTTCTTAAGTTTTACTCCATAGGCTGTAACTATGCAAGGCTATGTGCCTTCAATTTGATTTCATGTCAGATTTATTTTAATGTTCTTGGCAATTAATGTGTTGCTGTAAATTGTTTGGTTGTGAATTTATGCGTTAGTAAGTATGGAATTGAAACTTACGAAATGCATGGCCTTCTCCTTTGGCATTCATAGTGAAAAGAAAAATAACAACAGATTAAGTCTCAAGTTCGATTGGTGAGATAAGGGACATCAAATAAATCTGAAATAGAAGATCTAAATTTACTAAGATTTATCTATAAAAAATAAGAAAAATGTTGGCGAGATAAGAGGCACCAAATATATTTGAAATAGGAGATTTAGGGTTTTAACGATGGAAAACTTAACAACTAATAACTAACATTTATCGGTAAAAAATTAGTGACAACATTTGGTCATGAAGAGATATGGTAGAAGCACATAAAAAGGAAAAGTTATGTTTGATGGTAGAACTTACTAGCAGAATTTTTTTCAAATCACAATATTTTAATTTTTATTAGGAAAATATACGTGTCAGTAAGTGTTATGTGTCATGTTCGGTGTCCGTATCATTGTTCGATGTGACACAAGTGATTACTTTTAAATTATACAACTGTTTAAAATTATTGTCGGTTTCAACGTGTCAATGTGGTGTTCGATGCCTTTGTTTGTGTCGGTGTTTCATACGTTATAATTTCATTACTAGGTATCTCTTGTTGTATGGTATTTTCTCTTGTAGTATTGATTCATGGTTTTGATTTTGTTAATTGGTTGTTTGCTAGCTGAGAAATTTGTGTGTTTCTGTGGCGGATTCAGTGAGTAGTGGATGTTATACACATGCCTCTAGTTAGTTGATCAGCATGATGCATTGTACCGTGTACCTACTGTTCTAGTTGGATACTCTTTAATTTCTCCATCTAAGCAACATTGATAAAAGCATTATTATTGATAGCATTTGTATTGTTGCTATCATGTTAAATAAAATAAAAAATTCATTTTCAGTTTCTTTAGAACAATTGAAATATGTGAGAGATTGTTATGTTTAGTTTTTTCTTATATTTTAAAAGTTAAGAAGTTCTACATAGAATAGTTCAAAAAATTGTGTAGTCTTTATAAATTAATAATGTGTATTATAATAATGTAAATTAGTAGGAAAGAAAGAAAAACTTGTTTTGGAGTAAGGACATGTTTATAAATGAACCAGCCTTCATCACAAAATTTCTTAGTCAGCTAGGTTTTTTTTTTTATATTCACAATTTATGCATCTCAACTTTTTCAGCAATTCTCTAATTTAACTTTTTCATGAATATCAACAAGTTTTTGGAGAATTATTTTCGTAAGTGAAGTAACAAACTTATTTTGATTGGAAAGCTCTCATAAGGTAAAAATTAATCCATATTAACCTAAAGTTAATCCAAACTCAACATAAGTAAAAAAAAAAAAAAAGTATTCAAGAACCAAGGTTGATACTATTGTTTACTATATCTTCTATTAAAAAAGTAAATTAAACTTTAATTAAAACAAATAATAAACGCATATTATAACAAAGACAATTGTTAACGTAGTTTGTTCAGTTATGTCTTGTCTTAGGTTGTAGAGTGTCTGTTATAGTTTTCTATTATGCAATACTTACGATTAGATTATAAATACAAATTGTGGTTAAATACTACGGTCTATATCACAATTCTCTACTACAAATGACAGAGAGTATGACAAAGTTATTTTATCACATCGAAACTCACACACCAGAGATCTATGTAATACCCTTTTGTCCAAGTCAAACAAGCTGCCGCCAATTACAAAGTTGAAGAAATTTCTGAAACCTAGGTTTCAGAAGCACATGAAGAAGGAAGCTGTGAGAGCTTATGATGTGGCTGCTCAAACAGCGATCTCCATCTCTCTCCCACGAACGATGGCGATTCTTTATCCTGGTATTGATCTTGGTCACTTTTTCTTTTTTTTTTTCATCTGTTAAATTTTTCTCAGACCTTGGATTTTCGCTTTTTAAAAATATCAATGAGTGAATCATTTCGATTTTAATCATATTTGTGCTTTTTATTTTACTACATTATAAATTATAAAAGTAAAATTACCAAAATTTAAGTTATACGATATGATGTCCCTGTAACGAATTTGCTCATAACTAGTCGATAATCTATTTTTTTGTTTCTGTTGTATGTGTTACCTATGAAACACGAAAACATACACACGACCAGTTATATGTCAACACCAATGATAGTTTATAAAATAACATATTTTATAATATAATCACATATGTTGTTGACAAACAACCACATATCATAAGTGCAAGTGTTTCAATTTTGGACAGTGTCACGAAATCTCTTAAAGAGAGTGAGATTAGCTTACAAGAGTACCAATTAAATTAACAACCTAGTAACAACTTCTCTGGATGAGAATTCTATTTCAAAATATACTTTGGAAATAAAAAAATAACAGTTTTGAAATCCAAAAACCAACATTTTTAAGACGGAGCAATTACAATCCTACATTTTAATGACGATTTTCGAACAAATTATAATTGATAGCATTTTCACATTCAAGGCTTGAACAGAAACATGCTTCTTCATTGATAGATGATTCATTATAGCTGGTCGGGGTGATTGAAATAAAATTAATTAGTAGTTTTGAAATGAATGTTGGTATGAAAATTGAAGAGCCCCTATCGCTCAAGGACATGCATGCAGTCTTGACACGTTAAGATAAAAGAGCTAGATAAGCTTACAAGAGTACCAATTAAGCCAGCCACCAGGTTTGAAAATGATATCATTTAAAGTTTCCTAAGTATGTTGAACTTGGCATGATGTCTATTGGAGTAATCGCATTTCTTAACCTTTATCACCAATGACAAGCACCAAGATATTGGTAACATTTTTTGTGTGTTTGTGGTTGATTAGTAAATGTGAAGATTTGTTTTGTTATCATGATGTTAACTCAGAAAATTAATTTCAGTTTCTTTTGAACTTTTGATATATGTGAGAGATTGATATGTTTTCTTAGCATTTTTCTTATATTTCAAAAGTTAAAAGTCCTAGGTAGAATAGTTTAGAGAGTTTTTGTTTTGAATTAGTTATGTTCTTGTTACAAAGTTTATGCTTTGAATTGTTCTTTTGTGGTTGATTATGGACCAGGTTTTCGGGTGAAAAGGAATATCTCTAAAGTTTACATGTAAAGATTGTTTTGTCGGCATGATGTTTAACTATTCGGTTTCTTTTGAACATTGAAACATCTGAGAGATTGTTACGTTTTCTAGTGTTTTTCTTATATTTCAAAAGTTAAGAAGTCCCACATAGAATAGTTTAGAGTTTTTATGTCTTAATATAATGTGAACATGTAATGTTAGAATGTACATGTATGTGCAGTTAAAATTTGATTGTGGTGTGGACAACTTTTAGGTTGTTCATTTATCATTTCCCTTGTGTATATACACAATCAAGCTTTAACTATAAAATCATGTTTTATTTTTTTAACTTACTTTTTCATCCATTTATGTACAAATATATTCAATGTTGATTTTTTATATTTTAAGATAATTGATAGTATTAATAAAGGTAAAGTTGGAAAAAAAGAGTAATAAATGCATCTGAAAATTTGTAGATAGTCTTATAATTAGGAACAAATAAAGAAATTATTTATGAGCTTCAATTACTTTCACCAAGGCTGAGACTATTGTTTATATCTTACTTTATCTCATGTTAAAAAAGTGGATCAAGCTCTAAAGAAAACAAATATATAAACGCACCCACAATATAACAAGAAAATTAGTTACACAATATAACAAGAAAATTAGTTACAAAGTTTGTTCAATTATGTGTATGTCTTCGACTCTATAGAGTTACAAAATACAAACTGTCTTTGAATACTATGGTCTATATCACAATTTTATACCTACGGTCGTTATGTTTTCAACTCCATTTGCTACGCTTCAACATTTTGTCTATTTTATCTTTTTCATTTTCAATAAATACAAGCCACAGTAAATATCATCCATGTAATTTTTATTTTTTACTTTCTATATTTCCCTAGAGTAAATCTATAAATTGCCAACAAGTAAGTTCAATATAAGTGGCCTAGTTCCTGCTATAATAGCCCATAGGTTTAGGCCATTTTTGTTATTTTACCTTTTTTTTTTACTAATTAATATCTCCTATGCCTTGGACAGAATGACAGACAAAAATAGAATAAGAGTAGTTCATAAAAAATCATATGCATTAATAATACTAGTTGCACCTAAACAAATAATTTTCCAATTTGGTATTTGACGAAATTTTAATCAAAATTACTAAGTCGGAGACTAAAATTCAATAGAATCTTGTTGTAATTACTAAAAATAGATTTAACCAAATTAAAATTAGATAAAGATCACAGATCACACAATTTAGTTTGTGTGACATAAGGAATTTGAAAGAAGTGGCAAATCACACACCAGAAATATATGTAATACCTAAAGAGATCATAGATTACACATATTAAGTTTGTATCATATAAAAAGACTTGAAAAACTAGAAATGTCAGTGACACATTTTGGATAACACTAATGACATAGAATATGATGAAAAACTAGAAATGTCAGTGACACATTTGGGATAACATTAAAAAATAACACGTGGCGCCTCACTTAAGGTGTCACGTCAGCGTAGATTGAGTCAAAATTGACCTTGGGGTGAAAAGTGAATTATCTAAATGATAATAAGTGTGAAGATTGTTTTGTTGGCATGAAGTTTATTAGTTCAGAAAATTAATTTTTTAGTTTCTTTGTTTCTTTTGAATTTTGAAATATGTGAGGGGTTGTTATCTTTTCTAGTGTTTTTCACTTTTTCTTATATTTCAAAAGTTAAGTAGTTCCACATAGAATAGTTTTGAGAGTCTTTGAATCTTTATATATAAATATGTAACATCAAATTGTAAACATATATAAAAGAGTAAACTTAACCCAAACAGCAAGGAGCGATATTTTTGGGGTTTAGGTTAGTCTTTATAGTTTGTAATTTTTTTAATACTTATAATTACATTATATATACTTTTTAACTAAAAAAAATGGCTATGAGTTTTGTTGAACAAGCTTGAGGCCATTGCTTAGACCTTACCATATATTTGATAGGTTAGAAAACATGTCTAACTCTAAGAAAAATAGATATATAAACACACAATTTGACTTTATTTTATCTTTTTGTTGTGAATTCGTTAAAAATCACACTAATAAAAAACTTGATGTGTGGAGCAAATTAATCAAGAAACCACAACAACGTGGGTGACAGTTATAAACACAAGCAAAAGATAGAACAACAAGAGAGAGAGAGAGAGAGAGAGAGAGAGAGAGAGAGAGCACGAAAATGTGGTTACCTAGTTCAATCCAATATTGACCTAGTATGAGGAGAGAGCAGCTCTCCATTCCACTATAATGATGAGTAACATTACAAAAGAAATATCAAAGGGTTACAAGAATTAGTTTTCAAACCTAATTCTACCCAAAGTCTCGAATCTATTCCCGTGACCAAGAGACTCAATTCTAATAGTGTTTCTTCAAAGTGAATCAATGGTGATTCAATCCTAACCCTAGTGTTTGTTGCCAAGAAAAATCTCTATAACCCTAGTTTTAGTGTTGGTTTCTAATCCTTGTTTCTTATACTCTCTACCTTTCTATTCATCTGATACAAGGTTTATATTTATAGAGAAATAAAATCCTCAAATTTTGAAACAAATCTCACGCTGAAAATACGTTTATGTTTTTCTGCATTAGCACAAAATCGGGCACCGATTTTCTTACTTCGGGTGTGATGAGTAAAACCGCAAGTGCGCGGTTCTACCAAAGTAGTAAAAGGAGAGTATCGTTCCAACAGGAAGTTGTTCAATTCAATTAACTTTAATAGATGATTAGAAAGAGTTTAAGTTGCAAAGTTGAGACTTTTAGACGGTTGAAAGTAATAATAATAAAAGAGCCTTGGGATTATTGGTCCGTCATGGTGACAAACCCTTCTCAAATCAAACCTTAAACCTAGAACTTTATGTTAGACCTTCTTTCTAAAGACAAGTTTCTCTTTAGCCTATCACATCTCCTTTCGGTCTCAGTGAGTGTGTTTCTCTAGCAATCACGCCTATTTTCATGGTTGATTGCTATTGAAATCCTTGAAGCTCGAAACTTTATTGTCTCAAGGTTTGCTAGACTATTTTCATGTTTCGCAATCCTTGTCTATATTCACGTGTTCCAATATTAAAACTTTATCTTTCGATCCATCGCTTAATATTTGTGATGAATCAATAACAACTATTAAACTTCATTTTTCGATCCATCGATAAATATTTGTTATTGATTATAAGAACGGTGAAATAGATTAGAAATTAGGGTTACTTAAAATTAGGGTTTAAGGCTTGGTTTTGATTAGGATTACGTCATTAGACTTATCCAACAATCCCAAGACAAGAAGAGTCTACTCACTCATGTTCATTGTAGACATAGAGAAGAAGAAGAAGAACATAAATAAAATAACAAGAAAGTAAAAGAAAGAACTTTTATTAAAGAAGACAATTGTCACTATTGAATTCCAAGAACAAAAGATGAATTGTTGTGATAGCTAACAACTCTATTTATAGTTTACAATGACTTAAGCCCTAAGAAAATATATCACTAGAATGTTCCGCAAGAAACCACGGGCTTTTAGGTCAGAAGTAAACTGATAGGTAGCTTGTCCATGAAGCAAAAAGCAGCAAAAGGAATCCTGAAGGCTGGCACGGCCGTGCCAAGTTTCTGACTTGGGGGATGTCATATTTTTGTACCGAATCTTCGTATTTTCAACTCGAATCAGCTCCAAATCCCTTTCTTTTGCTCCAAGACTCAATCTTTAGAATATTTGTTCCTGAAATTAAATAACTTGCAATTGAAGTAAAATAGTTCTAAAAAGGAAATAATATTAAATAAAACGAAATCAAATATAAATAAAACGGACTCAAATATTATATTAAAAATATTAATTATTGACTCATCAGAGTGCCAATTATTGTCGAGACATAAGTCTCAAAATTGAGCCAAAAATTGGGCCCCAATATTGCCAAATCAGCCGCTGATTTTGGTAGATTCTGAAACATCAATTTTGAGTTAAAAAACAACAATTCTACACATTGACTCTAAATTTATGATGATACCAATTTAACCATCAATCACTTTGCTGCTCTCTCCATGCTTCATCTTCCCTTGCTTCCAACTACACCAAGTAGCTTCACAAGCTTCCACCCTTTGCCTCTTCAACCCTTGGAATGCCTTCCGGCCTCTTGAAGATCCTTGCATCCAACTACACTAGGAATTTTAGGTAGTTCCACAAGCCTACACCATAAACCTCTTCAGCTCCCCGAGTGATCAAATTCGTCCTCCTGAATATTCACTTGCCTCCAATTACCCTTAGTCTTTTATGGCAATCCCACAAGCCATGTCATACATTCTTCAAACCCCAAAATTCCTTTCGTCCTCTTGAAGAATTCCCTTGCTCACAAATAGAGCCTAGAACCCAAGGTCTCCATAGTCGTACCAATCCCGGTGTCATCAAGTCCACCTCAAGTTGAGCTTTCTCTACCTCAACTAGCAAATGCGTACATCCACTATGAATTTCACCTTGCAACTCCAGCTCAAAGGTTAATCACGAGTATTCTTACCTCAACCTCTTCAGACTGACCGTGAGTATTCTTCCCACCGCCTCTTCAAGTGTATGTTAAGTGTTTAACGTCTCTCTAGACGTCCACCGCTCTACAAGGCATCATTCCCAAGGTGAGAAACATCACCTTCTTCATCACCCTAACGAGACACCACCAAAGCAGATGCATCCTCATAACCCTCGGAGGCAATTTGTGCGGAGTTACCATTGTTCTCTAGACAATCCTTCTTGAAATGACCTATCCTGTGATAGTTAAAGCGCTTAAACTTTGACTTGTTACTGCTCTTTCCCCAGTTACCTCTACCTCCATCGTTCCCTCTTAAAGCACTTAGGCCTTCACCGTTTTTATCAGCTCTTAAGTCCTTGGACTTGGTCAACTACTTGGTTCTTAAAGCAGCTTGAACTTCTTCTAAGGTGACAATGCCTTCTTTTCCATATAGCATGGTATCCTTGAAAGATTCAAATGATCTTTTAGATCACACAACAAGAGTATAACTTTATCTTCATCCTCAAGATGCACCTCAACGTTCTCCAAATCATCAAGGATTTTTTTGAACTCCGTAAGTAGCTCCATGATGGTCTTTGACTCCACCATCTTGAATGAGTAGAGTTTTTGCTTTAGGAATTTCCTATGAGCCAAAGACTTGGTCATATACAATGATTCCAACTTTGACCATGTTGATGTCGCGGTTGGTTCCTTTGTGACATCCCACAAAACTTTATCCCCGAGGCACAAAATAATGGCCCTAGCCTTGTCCACCATCTCGGTCTTCTCCACTTTTGACATGGTAACCGGTAACACACCTTCACCCTTCAAAGCTTGTACACACTTTTGTTGTATAAAAACTGCTTCGATATTTACCTTTCATAACCCAAAATCGTTACTTCCTATGAACTTCTCAATATCCCACTTCAAACCCCTAATACCTGATTATCGATTTGATCCTTGCCACACGGTGGGCGCCAATTGTTGAGAATTCATTAAAAATCACACTAATTAAATACTTGATGTGTGGAGAAAACTAATCAAGCAACCAAAACAATGTGGGTGACCGTTAAAAACACAAGCAAAAGATAGAACAACAAGAGAGAGAGAGAGAGAGAGAGAGAGAGAGAACACAAAAATATGTTTATCCAGTTCGATCCAATACTGACCTAGTATGGGGAGAGAGCAGCTCTTCGTTCCACTATAATGATGAGTAACTTTACAAAAAGATATCAAAACAAGACTCAGTCTTCAAACCTAATTCTACCCAGAGTCCTGAATCTTTTCCCGTGACCAAGAGACTCAATGCTAATAGTGTTTCTCCAAGGTGAATCAATGGTGATTCTATCCCAACCATAATGTTCGTTGCCAAGAGAATTCTCTACAAACCATAATTTTAGTGTTGGCTTCTAATCCTTGTTTTTTCTACTCTCTATCTTTCTATTCATCATATACAAGGTTTATATTTATAGAGAAATAAAACCCTCAAAATTTGGAACAAATCTCACGATGAAAATATGTTTCTGTTTTTCTACATTAGCACAAAATCGGGCACCGATTTTATCACTTCGAGCGCCGATTTTTGTCGAGACAGAAGTCTCAAAATTGAGCAAAAAATCGGGCCCCGATTTTGCCAAATCGGCCGATGATTTTGGCAGATTCTGAAACGTCAATTTTGAGTCAAAAAACAACATTTTTGTTATAAAAACAATTATGGATATCGTGTCAAGCATGAGCTGGAATTTAGTCATATTTGAATGAGAGAAATGTTATGATGTATCAAGTGTCATTTACAGTACAACATTGAAATGAAGAGTTATGGTTGAGAAACATATAAGTGAGAAAACTGCATTCTTAAAATATTGGATGAAAATGTGGTATCATTCTCACTTGAATTATTGTTTTTTATCCAACGGATCAATCCACAACAGTGTTGACTCTCCTAGATATCCCAACGCTAGTGTAGCCCAGTTTCCCTTTGTGGGGAAGCTCAAGTGGTTCTTGTTGGTTGATCACGGATGCGGAGAGTCTCATACTTGAAGTAGAGATGTTAAGTATCAAGTGAGCCAAGGTTCCACATTAAATGCAAGAGTGGATGTTGAGCAACATATAAGTGATATGACCTTTATAACTAGCATGAACGACTTAGGTTAATTTTGTCCAGTATCTATGTCAGTGTCAATTCTTCATAGCGTGAATGACTTAGGTTAGATTTGTTCTGAATGTTATTTTATGATTGGCATTGAGAAACGATATTATCAAATATGTGCAGTTGTAATTTCATTATTTGGTCTGTGTTAATTTTTTTTTCCTTCTTTCATCGTAATAACATATTAAGTCTTTTAGTATCAATTTCAAAGTGACCGTGTCATTTCTTACTTTCCTTGAACTCAAGTAGCTATATAAGAAATTTGTGCATTTTTGTGGTGGGTTCGGTGAGTTGTGGATTTGATATGCATGCCTCTAGTTAGTTAGTTGATGAGCATGATTTATCGTATCTTGTACCTTTAGTTCTATATTAGAATCCCAGGTAACTAGCTATTAAAGTTGTGTTAGCAACCTATTATGACAATTTTGCAAGTGTTATGCTAAAAAAATGCTCCACAAAATGTTACATACACTTCTCCTAAGCAGAGAGACTCAGTCATCATATTACCACCACACAAATTTATTAGAAGATAGCTATCCAATTTTTTATGCTTAATATTGATCATAGACCCTAATGGCCCAATGAGAAAAGAAAAAAAAAAGTGTCAACGACATATTATGTAGTAATAAAATAGTTGGAGCCATAAATATTCATTTAATATTAGCATAAAAGAATATGCTTCATCTCTATCGGCAATGAATGACTAATCAAAAAGTTGTTTCATAAGAGAAAAAGAGAAATGATATTTATAGAACTACTTTATAAATTTTGTAACAAATTTCTATCTTATATTCACGTTGGTTTTCGTGTTAATATCTATTTTTCATATATGTAGATCTTTGGTTATCCTATAAGTCTTCCTCAAAGTTCAAATAACATACGTCTCGTTAAAAATAGAAAAGGAGGCAGTGACGTTAGTAAAATAAAAATGGCATTATTAAAACGGGAAACCACTAATCAACAGCATAAAGGCAAAATTTGTATGTATTTGGCTATTTGCACATCAACATGACTCATGTCTAAGACCCCATTTTTTAACAATATTTCAAATCAGAATATACCGTAGGAGGCCTAATTGAAATTATATTTATATATTGGCAGTTTGAATATATGTAATGTTTTTATAAGGATATATAAGGTTATATGTATGTTCTAATTTCTAGTTTTTTTTTATTCAATTAAAATTGTGACTATTGTTTTGCTAGAAAGCTTCCGCGTGGAAGAAGGAGAATAAATGTTGTTGCTAAATGCATATGACTTCTTCATTTTGAAACCATGTTTTTCCACACAAACTTAGTTTATATTTAGGGTTTAGTTTTAATATCTATACCTTTTTTATTAACCACTTGAACATAATTATTTTGGTTGATATATATACCTATTATCTAGGAGGGAGATATACCATTTTGATATATTTATTTCCTTTCAATTTTAATTTACATTTATCAACAGTTATATATTACAAACAAAAATAAATAAATTAATTGAGCAGAACAAGATTTGCGCATGGTTCATTAGTTTTGATAATAGTTCCATTACAACTATGAAATCCAAAATATATTGCTTTATTTTATGTTGATATTTGAAATTTGAACGAATATATTATATAGTAAATGCGATGAATAATTTACTTTTTTATTATAAGCATGCTTTAGTTTAGAAACATGATTTTTCTCTACATGAAATATAGGGATAAAAACATGAACAATTTCAAAGTAGAAATATAAGAGAGAAGAAAGTACACTCTTTTGAGGGATTTGTTGGCAAGAATAGTTCTAATAGTATTTGAAAATTAATTGATTCCTTCAATTATTTTCTTACTTGTATCATAGACACCTTTTTGTGATTAAGATTTATTATCAAACATTGACAAAATAGATTGCTTATGTAGGAAGTGGTGTTAAATTAGTTAATATCAATGGGGTGATATCATAGAAAACTAAATAAACTAATAAAGACATAAAGGCAAAATTTGTCAGTATTTGAATGACTTTGTCTCCTTCTTTGGTAGTTGATTGAAGTAGGCTCCATAGATAGAATATACCTTAGTTTATTTTATTTTTTTATATGTTGGTTTTTTCTTATGGCATGGACCACTTCGGATTCTAGATAAGGCAGGGAAAATGAATTGAAAAATAGAAAATTATTTTTTATTTTCCAAGAGTGTTCAAATCAAAGGGAAAAATAAAAAAGAAACTCTTGAATGAAGTTTTGTTTGAAAAAGCTAAATTAGTCGACCAAAATTAATATCGAAAAGAATTAAATTTAAAACCTTAAAAAAACACTCTTCAAAATTCCAAACCAACGTTATCAGGTCAACCCAAGTGGGTTTTTTTCACCTATCTTCAGGCTAGCTTTTCAAATTTTGAAGATATTCTAATCCTTAAAAGCATTTGCAAGGTTATGATTTGAGACGATTACAAATGGCAGAGCCATACATCCTTAGAGAGTTACGGTCCGTTTGTTACGGATTAAAATAAAAATGATTTTGATATAAAATAATTTAGAGATTTTACGAAAAAACAGAATCTATTTTACGTTTGTTTACCATAATAAAAATTATTTTTTTTAATCAAATAATTTAATTTGTTTAGATACAACTATATAAAAGGAACTTTTTGTTACAAAATTTGTTCATCTTTTAAATCATATTTTCTCTCTCCTCTAAAAAAAATCTATTTTTTGAAAAGCTGCTCTTAACAGCTTCTCATTTGAAGTTGTTTTTAGATTCTGATTTTTTTTAAAATGTTGTAACAAACAGGTGTAAAACTCTTAAAAGTGATTATTTTTTTTAAAAAAAATGATTTTTTCCTTAAAAAAGCTATAACAGACGGGGGTTAGGATCCTCTCCATTTGATAAAATAAATGTTAGTACACAATTTGGAGAGAGATAAACACATAAAATAGATAATAGGTCCTACTATTAAGTGAGTCCAACCATCATTGATTATTTTTTACTTTTTTCAATTTTTTTTGAGTCTATATCTCTCCAAATAGAGAAATGGAGAGGATACAAAATGGAGAAGATGTTGACTCAACAAACGGGCTCTTAATGTGATTGAGATTTTTTCCCTTCTCCATTTGTTTTGCTTTTAGTCATTCTCCACTTAACTTGTAACTTTGTGTTGTATATGAAAAAAAAATGAATCTAAGTGTTTGAAAAGTCATTGCCATTGATTTAATTTATAAGGCCCACTATATTACATTAATTATTTGTATATTAAATCAGATAAAATAATAAAATAAATGCATTATTAATTTATTTGATTAATTAAAGCAGCCCGGCTTTCTTTTATTTGAATTTGGGTAGCCTCTTTGTGCTACTCTTTGCTTAAAAAAAAATTATTTGATTAATTATTCAATCAAATGAAATCATAAGAGAGTAGTATCAATAAGTTGTGAGAGACAAATTTTATTTACTAATAAGTTGTAACGATAAAGAGAGTGTTTTTTTCTTAAAGGATAAAGAATGTTTCTTCTAAGTTAAAGAATTCAAAACACAAAATGAGAACCACACATTTTGTTTTTCACTTGCCTCAATCATCTATGACCCGTGACGGTGAGTATATATTTACATTTTTTATTTACTTCTCTATTTACATCCATAGACAAAACCCCTTTTAAAAGTACTTAAATCACAATCTTGAAATTCTAAAGTTTAAACTATGCACTTATTTGGGACAATAAATTAGACACTATGAAGCCTTTGGGAAGAAAAAAAAAATTTGTAATAAACATCTTGTTAGACAAATCTCTCCACTCAAGGTTTTATAACTTCAAAGTTTACCTCGACTCGTTTTACTAATATATACTCGTAGGAGTTTATCTAAAATTAAAATAATGAGATCATTTAAAGAAACATAAGAAATTTGTTACTTTGAAGGTTTCTCTCATTTGAGTTTAATAAATTAATATTATAGGATGCTTTTGGTGATGCATTGAGAGTTGAAAAAATAATGAGACAATAATATTATTAGTTGATATCAATGTTATAATAAAGTGAATACTAGTAAACAGCAAAAAGGCCAAGTTTGTCTCATCTTAACCTCATTCTAACTTCTTTTTTTAATTGTTTTGCGTCTCATTTCAAGTAACAATGCACTACGATTCATTTTTTCATAAGTCACCATCATCCATCTTTGTTTATTCATTCCTATTCTACTATTATTTTTGTCATATTGTTATTAAAAAAATATTAGTAATATTAAAAGACTACAATCATGCTTCTTCAGAGGTTTGCGTTTGTTTTATTAAAGAAAATATTTGATTCCTTAAAGTCCAACCAAATAATCAAATTGGCACCAAATGGAATAAATGGTATGTTTTAATGAAAATATCAAAGTTTGAAAATAAAAAAGGGGTTATGGGCTTAAATATGTTGAGAATTTGTAAATGAAATCAGAGATAAAAAATAATCAAATATTTTCTTTCTTTCAAAAAAGAGAAATGTAACGGTAGAAGTGTAAAGAAAATTGAGTGAACCATCAAATTGATCTCTATTTTTGTAGGTCACTCTCAAATTAGTCATTGACTATATTAATATTTTAAAATAGTCATTGTCTTTGTCAAAAGTTTCTCAATTAAATCTTTCGTCATGTGACAAAAAACATAGAGATAATGATCTAATTGAAAAACTATTTAGATTATTCTAAAATATTAATAGTAAGAGACTGATTTAAAAATATCTTACAAAGACAGACAGAGACCAAATTAATGATTTCTTAAAAAATATAGTAAGATGTGTCAAATAGTTTAAGAGTATCAATTAACAATATTTTATATTTTAAAGTTTAATGATTGTTTGTACCAAAAAATATATATAATTAATGTTTGTTATGTTGGTCCAGGAATGTCACGATCCATGACGAAAATCCCATAAAAGGTTTGTACATTAAATTATTCTATAACCATGACTAATTCATCAATGAAAGCTTGGTGACGAAATTGCAAAAGGTTTTTGAAGAAAATGATATTATTTAATGTTTTCTAAGTAGGTTGAACTTGGGATGATGTTTACGCTGGGACATAGTGGGGCATTGGAGTAATCGTATTTTTTTAACATTTATCATCAATACAAGCACAAAGATATAGTATTAGTTATATTTATTTGTGTGTTTGTTTGTGGTTGATTGCTGATTGTTTTGAGGTGAAAAGTGACTTTACTAACGGTTAATAACTATGAAGATTTGTTTTGTTGACATGATGTTAAACCAATTTTTTTTCTTTTGTGAGAGGTTATGTTTTTTTTAGTGTTTTTCTTATATTTCGAAAGCTACAGTACATAGTTTCATGTAGAATAATTTAGACAGCTTTCCGTCTTTATATACAAACGTGCAATATTAAATATTGTTCAACCATTAAAGAGGAAATTTCTTCCAAACACAAGGAATGACCGACCATATGATCTATGTTCTGTCACGCTTTGAGATGGAAGAAAATAGGTAGTTTTTTTTAATACTTATAATTATAATTATGTTATATACACTTTTTGAGCAACACTCTCATTCAACTTTTTCATAAATATCTACAAGCTTTGAAGAACTATTTCTTAAGTTAAGTAAAACATGCTAATTTTGATAGAAAAATGTGATAAAAGACAATCCATCTTAAACTCTTTTTTTTTTTTATGGAACAATCCATCTTAACCTAAAAGGTGCTTTAAACTCAATAAGTATTTAAGAGCTTCAATACATTAATCACAAAGTTGAGATTATTACTTAGACCTTATTATATATTCGACCTATTATAAAATAAGTCCAACTCTAAGGAAAACAAATAAATAATCAATTGTGTTTACAAACTATGATTAGGTACCATAGTACATATTACAAATTTACCCTCCTCCCCCTTACACTTGATGTATTCTCTATTTCTTTGTGGGTATGAGCCATAGTAAATATCTTCCATGTACATTTTGTTTCTTACTTTCTTTCTTTTCCCTAGAGTAAATCTACAAAGTGCCAACAAGTTTAATATAGGCAATCATAGTTTATACAAGGTAAAATCCAAATATCAACTGCAGCTAGTTAAGCAGTCTAGTTCCTGCCAATAGCCCATAGGTTTAGGCCATTCTTGTTGTTTTACTTGGTGTCTTTACTAATAACAGATATAAAGTATTGTTTCTTAACATCTCCTTTGGTACCTTGGACAAAATGACAAGCAAGAATAGAATAAGAGAAGATCGTAAAAGATCATATGCATTAGTACTAGTACGATCGCGCCTAAATAAATAATTCTCTAATTCAGTATTTTCATGTGCATTAGTACAAGCACGATCACGCCTAAATAATTCTCCAATTTAGATAAAGATTAAAGATCACAAAAAATTCAGTATTTAGGCCATTCTTTCCGTCTTGGTTAATAAAAAAAATTAACCATGTTAAAATAAGATAAAGATCATAGATCACAAAATTTAGTTTGTGTCACATAAGAAATTTGGAAGTGGCAAATGGTACTGACAAGTTCAGGATTACAACACTAATGACAGAGAATATGATGAAATTATTCTCTTCACACATAAAACCTCACATCAGAAATCCATGTAATACCAAGTCAAACAAGTTGCACCAATTACCAAGTCAAAGAAACTGCCAAATGTTTAGATATAGCAGCCTAAATTATAAACAAACAAATGAATAAAACTAATTAGTAAGACTTATTCAGCTTAAAAACTTAACTAGTTCTGAGGTTCACTCACTCTCCCCTCACATATAAAAGCACAACAAAACCAACTCAAACCAAACATCAAAACCAAACTTCAACAATACCTTCAAAATAAATCACACTGAGAGCATAAAAGAGTTCATATAATGGCAAGGAAAAGAAAGGTTTCTGAAGTAGTTGAAGAAGGAAGCATGGTATGGGATGATATGATGAAAGAAGCTGCATCACTTGGAGGAGCTAGGCGAGTCCGAAAGAGATTTGTCGGTGTTCGACAAAGGCCATCGGGTAGATGGGTTGCTGAGATAAAAGATACCATTCAAAAGATAAGAGTTTGGTTAGGTACTTTTGATACAGCTGAAGAAGCTGCAAGAGCTTATGATGAGGCTGCTTGTTTGCTTCGAGGCGCAAACACTCGGACGAATTTCTGGCCTTGTTCTCAATCTTCAACTAGTCCTGCTCTTTCTTCAAAGATCACCAATCTCCTCCTTCAAAGACTTAAAGAAAGGAATATGAGTAACTCTTGTTCTTCCTTTTCTTCGTCGAAATACACTTCCATGTTGGGAAGCTCAGGAGAGCTTAGGGAGCAACAACGAGCTAATGATCAGGATCATCAGGAGATGCAACAACAAGTGGATGCATATGGAGAAGTATCAAAAGATTTCTCAATTGACCAGTTCACTGATTTCCTTAATGATCATGAGGATTATAGCACAAGCAACAATGAATTGATCAATGATGCTGCTCAATTCGATTACATTTCGAGTAGTTTTGAATCGTGTTTAACTGAAAACAATGGCTGCAAGGAGGATGAAATGAATATGGAATCTAAATCAAACAATGTCACACAAACTTCAAGTGGTGATAGCAATTCAGAAGATGGTGAAGAGGAAGTCAATAATGATGTAAGTGCTGATGTTCCTGATTTTCGGTTTCTCGACGATATTGCTCCAACTAGTTACTACTCACCTTTTGAGATTGCTGAGGAAATGGAAGAGCAAATGGAGACAGAAAGCTTTTGTGATGAGCCTTCAATGATTAGAGCTGTTATGAAGAGAATGAAATATGAGAGAAAATTTTCAGCTTCACTTTATGCATTCAATGGAATACCTGAATGCTTGAAGTTGAAACTTGAATCTGGAAACAATAATGGAAGAGGAATTTCTGATCAATTGAACAATCTCAAAGAAGCATGTAACAAAAATAAACTTGAGAAGAAGAAGAAGGTGGATGAGAAAAATGAAGAAAATAATGAAACTTCAACTGAAATGGATTCTTCTTGTTTGTCAAGTAATGATGGTGATCTTTTTCTTTGGAATTCACTTGATCTTCCTCCTATTTGTTTTGTTAACTTACTTGAAAATGGTTTATTCAATTAGTAATGTCATTTTCATTTGTGCTCAATGTATGCTTAATTGCCAAGCAATTATCTAATTTGTAACACTTGTTTTGTAATATCTAATTTCTAATGAAAGTATGTTATTTCATTCATTTTTGGAACTAAAAAGTATCATTGAATCAAGTAGGTAACTCGGTTGGTGAGGTAAGAAACACCGAAAAGAGTTTCAAGCAGAAGGTCTAACATCCGAATCATGGATTTGTAATATCTAATTGAAGTGTTTTAATTTCATTCATTTTAAAACTTAGAAGTATCAATGTATCATTGAGTCAAGTAGGTAGTTCGATTTGTGAGTTAAAAGACGTCGAAAGAGTTTCAAGTAGAAGAATTTGGATTAGAACTCTAGAAACTAAAATAACCACTAACTAATTAACATTTGCGTATTAAAAAAATAGAATCTCTTAGATGTTGAACTTGCATTGAAAGAATTTTTATACATTTTAGTAATTTTCACAAAAAGTTATCTCATCATCATTGGCATTCTAACCAGAACTATTATCCAATATAAATTCATGCAGCAACCTTAATTTATATATATGACAAAATAATGTGCTTGTGTTGCAATTTGATGCTTACAGTTTAATCACTAAAGTTATATGTTATGACTTTAGAAGTATAAGAGGGTTAGTTCATGTGGAGAATGAAACTTTGAGGCAGGGCTTCAAATGATTAGCATTATTTTTTTATTTTTTTATATATTTCTTTTTTTGTATAGCACCAAATTCTAATGAATTAAATATCATTTGAGGAAGCTTCCTCATGCATCAAGATAGGCTCTATCACAATCATTTTTGCATAAGAACAATCAATTAAAAGCTTAAGATACAACAAAATACTGACATTAATTTAGTGTTTCCATTAACTTTTGGTAGGTTGTTTGTTTCTGTAGGCACTTAGTTCTTGCAAGAGTTGCTACATACCACAAAGAAGATACAAACAAATGCTGCTTAATTGATATATGTATTTTAAGTTCTCTAATGGTCATGATCATTACTTCTTTTTTGTTTTCGGTACTCCCCGAACTCTCCAATAAGTGGTATTAAAATCATGGTCATGTAATTTGGCGGGGCGGTAGAAGTAGATCCAAGTGTAATAGATTAAGTATAACGATGTGGAAGATTCAGGCTTAAGGGAGGTTGTTGGAGTTCGAGTGTGAATTGTTAGTCCTACATCGACTATAAGTAAGCCAAAAAGAGATGTACAAGTCTCTTAGTCACTTTTCATATACTGAGATTATTAAGTTGGACATTTTATGTGTCTGTATCTAAGTTCGAACATATGATCTTCTCATTATTGTATGTGAGTTTTCAGATGGTGTTGTCACTCTGAAAAGAAAGAAAATAATTTAATTACATTGTAAACTTCTAGTGAAATGGATTCTTCTGATTCCTCAATTAGCTTCCACGTGGTAGAAGAGCATTGAACAATGACATGTTCATTTTGGATACATTTACCATGCCCTACGCTTGATAACCAAGTCAAACTTATATCTAAGATATTTCTTCTTATTATTATAAAAATGATTAACCAACTCTCTAATTATTCGATTATTTCTAAGAAAGATGAAGCATATTCTGTTATGCTAGCAATTGATTCTCCTTATGGGAATATAAAAATCAAGCAGCACACGATGGAGAACTTGTTTGCAGGTGCTAATTCTAAAAATCTAATAATTGAAAATTTATAGTTCCATGTATTTCTTTAATCATAAATGTCATCACACTTTTTGGTGATTGGGACTTGTATATCAATAATTCAATGTTGAGGATGATAAAATAAGTTAATCGTTTAAGAAAAATAAAAAAATATGTGACATTAGTCAACATTTTGTTTTTCCAATAGGCAGTAGTTAATATCAATGAGATGAATGATACCAAAAACTAAAAAATTATATGGGCTTATGAAATATATATTTTTAGCATAGATTATCTTATTTCTCATAAACAAAAACAGAATGTTCCGTTACTATATTGAAAAAAGCTGAGGCATTGTTTGGATGAGAAAAGAAAGTATAAGGAAAGAAAGTAAGAGGAAAGATTGATTAAGTAATGAATGTGAGTAGAAAGTGAATGGAAAGTATGATGATAATTTTAGTTGTTTGGTATTAATGAATGTGAGTAGAAAGTGAAAGGAAAGATGTAAGTACATTTAAAAAATGACACATATATCCTGGATTAAAAATTAAAATGAGATACTACAAATTAAAAGTATAACGGGCGGCATATTCGTAAATAAAGTGGCAGCGTATTGGTAAAAAAAATCCCTGACAATACAAAATAAAATAGAAATTTATTTTTGAAAGAAAAGTAAAATACAACTATTAAAAACATAAAAATGAAGAAGAAAAAAATAAAGAAACACAAACGTTAAACCAAATATCTATCTCCCTCACAAATATGTCTATAAAGCAGGGGTATATACGTCATTTTGCTTAAAAAATGCAAGTTCCTAACTTTCTTCTCATAACCCTGTGGAAAGTTTTCTGAGCATGGGGCCCACTCAAATCAATCTTTCCTTCCTCAATCTATGGAAACCAAACGATGGAAAACCCACATCCCAAGAAACTTTTCATCCCATAGGCTTCCACCCCTCCACTTTCTCTTGAAACAAACAAGCCCTAAGTTCTACGTATTATAGAGACGAGTCTTAAATGTCGGATCAGTGTTTCTCATCGTAAAATCTCTCTAGTTTACTACTTATTGCATTTTGGACATCTTCGCGAGAGAGTCATTTTGGCAGGGCCGGTCTAAGGGGGATTGCCACTAAAGCAAGGGTTTTAAGCCTCCGATTTTTTAGGCCTCATATTCCTATCAATCTAATTCGATGATGGTTGTTTTAAATATATTAAGACAAGTAGTGTGTAATCAAAGTTTGTAAAATTAAAAAATTAATTTATATTTGTATTATTTCAATATTATTTTGTTATTTTAAGATTTCTAACAATTGGTAAATAATGTCTATATTAAATATTATTTTCAACACACGCACGCACGCACACACATATATTAAAAAGGTCACGCACTAACGGAGTTGGAGTTGATTATAGCGAAAGAGGATATACTCTCACAATGTGACAAACCAAAGTGTGATTTCTAGTTGACAAAATACTCATTTATTTAGTCTCTGACACGCATCGTATAGAATTACTTTCGATTAAAGGAACTTATGGAATTCTTTTCTTAATTTTGTCTTATTCTATCTAAACGCATATAAAAGGCCTCTGTTTAAATTTTGCTTTAGGCCTTAAAATAAATTAGGCCGACCCTGCAGTTTGGTCATAATTGAATTGAAAAGTTGAAGGTGTTTAAATCATTTTCATTTCACAAAAGTGCCTCTTAGATATGGAGATTTTTATGTGGCCTATAAATAAATAAAAAATTGTCAGTTCGAATCCCGGCTGCCAAAAAAAAATCCAAAACTTCTCTTCTTTTAAAAAATCCAAAATTTCTCCGAAGTTCTATATTTTTTTTACAATTAATCTATGATGGTTTTGATTAAATCCCGCTCCAAAAAGACCTTAATTAACATTTAAGGTTACACAATTTTGTTAAATTAAACTGGTTTTTACCATTCAATGATGTCAAACTGTATCTACGATCACATGAAACATATTATATATCTTTATCCACCAAAAGTGATAACACATAGAAACATAACATTAAGAAAGCGCATATTTTGGAGAACGAAGAGAAAGCTTAATATCACAAATGTTCAATGATGAACATGATTTAGAATTCACGGGCGGCACACATTGCATTATGCTGTTTGATTGAGAATGGTGAGGTTAAAGATATATAGTGTAAAAAAAAAAATATGACGTAGAAATGTCGGTTATCCTAAAATCACTTAATTCAAAATTTGCTCTTCAACTTTGATGATTTAAATTCGATACTCTGACACATCGAAAATACAAAAGATATGACATAGAGATTATCATAAAAATTTTGGTCCTATTTGATATGATGGCCAAAAGTGAACTTCACAATCATAGATCATTTTCTTTCAAAAAAAAATAATCATAGATCATTTTAATAGTGGTTCATACTAATTATGTCACCCATAACCAAACCCATCTTAACTCCTACATAGTTTTATTTTTATTTTATTTTTTTGGAATATACATAGTATGTTTTTGTTTATACATTCTTATCATCAAAAGGTTACAAACTTAACCAAATTTAGCATTCAAATGACAAGCTTCAAATTTTCCCTTCTAAAGTCTTTGTCACCATGTTTGAATCATTATCACTATTGTGAATCTTTTCAAACTCTAGCAAATTAGTATCCTGAAAATCACAAATTCAATGTCACCACACATCAATTGTTTATAAGTTATATCTAACATAGAAAGTAAAATTCATTCTAAGATGGATACACTCAAATAATATAAGCAATGCCAAACAAACCTCTCTTGAGAAAAACCTAGTTGATGTATAAAACATTTCATCCAAACATCGAGAGAAAATCTTTGCAAGATTTTGTGGTAGTAACCAACTTAGACTCGAAAGTATATAGAACAACACATTTTTGCAATCTAGACCATCAAGCCGTAGCTCCTCCTCCTCCTCCAGCTGTAATCATAGTTAAATAGATTGAAAAGGGAAAAAAAATAGAATAGATTTTATAGAATCAAAGCAAAATTTTCAACAAAAATAAAAAAGTAAAGTGCAAAAGCTTGGGCAGTGATGTTGCTAGTAGACTTTCATCTTACTAGCCAAAGAAGGGTTTTTAGGAAAATAAAAATATGAAAAATCCAACAAAACATGAAACTTTTTAGCCTCATTTTGCAATGGTTCAGCAAATTGTTAGATTTTTTTTCTAATAATGATTGTGCACTACAATCAATTCTAATTTTATGTTTAACTAAGCTAATGTTAATTTTGATTGGTTTGATTATGCTTAGGTTTTATAGTGTTTGATCAATTTGTAATGTACTTTAGACACTTAATTATGGTTCAAGTGGGTAACAATGTAAGCCATAACCTTCCCATGATGGGAGGTATCTAGTTTTACGTTGTTAGGTGATTGCTCTATAATCTCTTTAGATTGATCAATCTCTAAAATAAGACAATCGAAAATTACATCTTGATCCAAAAAACAATGATTAGGTCGTAACTTCCGATAACCTATAAAGCAATTACCACATTGTTACTATAAATACAAGATAGAATATTAAAACAAGAATTATCATTTCTTAAAAATAAAAAAAAACAAGAATGATCATGAACAAATTGAAAACCAAAAAATAAGTAAAACCCAAACCTTTTTGGCTTGTTGCACTTTATCTAGTGGTGATGGCATTGCCAAATAATGAGGCAGAGAAATTTGGAACCAAGGGTGCTGGTGTATTTCAAGTATGGTAATCCTCTTCATAGGATCCACCTCAAGCAGCTTTGTAATCAAATCACTAGCACCAGGTGATAAATAACTAGGAATAGTGTATATACCACCCTATGTAAAGATGAACACAGAAACATAATTAAATCTCTTAATTTGTTGACAATATAATGGAAGAGACAAACTCCATTGGAATAAAGGAATTCTCATAAAGAAGTATCTCAAAGGTATGAATACCACAATTAACCACACAAAATTGAACTACCTTACATGTTAATAATCCTCTCAAAACAAAGTTAATAATATTTTTTTTATCTAAACATGCTAATAATAATTAAAAAAGTTATCCATTTGGGGTTAGCTTGATATCTTAGAATTTGCTCTTCTTAAGATCTTAGGTTTGATTTCCTCTGATGTCAACTTCGGTGGACAAGTCCATAAAAGCTTTGTTTTGGCTTAAATTGAGGCCCTCACAAGTGGGTGATGGGATTGGTCTCCTCGGATTAGTTGATTATTGGATACCGAGTTTTTTAAATAAAAATAATAATAACAATTATTAATTCTATTAAAATTATTATTATTGTTGTTGAAATGTGTCTCAAAATTGATGTTGAAGTTTGGAGAAATCATGGCACGTGAGCATGGATTGTGGCATGATTTTGGGTGTGTTTCTGGGAGGTTGTCACTGGAAAAATCGTGGCACGATGTAGTGTATAAGTTCGAGTATTGTACTATTACCAACTTCAACGTGGCACGATAGGCTGGCAACGCTGTACGATGCCGCGGGGTCTGAACATTGTATAAGACTTCATTTTTCATGTTTTTTAGGGAGGCTTCAAGAGAGAGAAACTTGGGAAATCAATGGAGGTAACATTAGGGTTGAGAGTCTTTGGTGAGGGTTCTCTTGAGTTGGGAAAGATTTGTAAACACCTAGGGTGAGTGAAAATCATTGAGTGACTTGTTCATTGGAGAGATTGGGAAAATAGTAGAAGTTAATTTCTTGTAACCATTTTATATCTTTTTGTAAATAAACTCACTGATAGTGGATTGGAGAGATCAATATCTGCCCCAAAGTAGGTGGACCAAACTAGGTAAGCATTTCTTCGTGTGTTTGTTTCTCTTCTCTCTTTATCTTTTGCTTGTAGTTTTGTGTTTTTCACTTGATTCTTAGATTATATCTAAGTTTGTTATTGTTGTTTGAAGTTACTTTGATATTGATTACTACTTTATTTTACTCCACACATTTAAGATTATTGGTGTGAGTTTTGAGTCCGAATTCACAACAATTATCATCAATGTGTACCTTTATTTTTTTGTAGAGGGTGGGAATATTTTCATCATCAAAAGGAAGAGCACCGCATAGAAGTGCATACAGTAACGTACCACAATTCCAAATATCTACTTTGGATCCATCATATAACTTCCCAGAGATAACCTGTGAAAAATAATAGTTTGATCAAAACAATTTCCTCAATTTTTTTATAAAATTACAATCCAATTTTTCTTTAAAATCAAACAATACAAACCTCAGGAGCTGCATAGTTAACACTTCCACAACGTGTCTTAAGTAACTGACTATGTTGCATTGTGTTGCTCAAGCCAAAATCAGTAATCTTGACATTGAATTTTGAGTCCAAAAGTATAGTTTCTGGCTTTAAGTCTCTATGAGTCACCATATTGTTGTGACAATGCTCTACCCCGGAGATTATCTGATTATGTTACAAGCACTTAATTAAGTTGTTTATCCAAACAGGATCAAATGTCCATCATTCATGTGGTAGGGAGAATGATGGAGAGAATCTAAATCCGTAGAGTTTATACCTGCTGAAAAAATTTGCGCGCTTCATCTTCGTGCAACCTACCCTTTTCTACTATATAATCAAAAAGCTCCCCAGATTCCATATACTCCATAATAACATATATATTTGTTAGGGTTTCTATCACCTCATAAACTTGTATAATGTGAGGATGCCTTAACAATTTTAAAGTATTAATTTCTCTTCTTACTGCAACAAATTGAAGAATTAAAATATCGTAAGCAATCTTCAAAAAAAAAAAATTGAAAGCATTTAAAATCAACTCTACAATTAAATTTCTAGTGCTCATAAGGTGTTTGTAATTGATTGACAATGTAAAAAGATGAACATTGATTGTGCATCAAAATTAATCACTAAGTTTAATAACTATACATAAATAGTATAATCATATTTCATTATATTGGTACTCACAATGTTACTTCTCAAAATCTATTGACCCTATGATTATGAAATATGTTTGAACACATGCATAATTTTTTTACAATAATACTCTCTCCGGTTCTATTTATAAAAAACTTTTAGGTCAATAAAACATGATGTATTTGGTTAAGAATTTGGATCGAATATATCGACTTTTATTGACCAAAACGTCTTTTATAAATAAGATCGGAGGGAGTAGTTACCATACTCGAAAATTGTTGATATACAAATGACATGGTACCTTTTTCTTCCATTTGTGTATTCTCTGTCCAACGGCAATCAATGAGATATATGGCAACTTTTTCACCAGTCATTACATGCTCTGCTAACCTCACCTTGCCAAAGGACCAATTGTACAATGTCTTCACCAATTTATAATTTGTTAGACATATGTCTACACTTCCTCCAACACTGCTATTTGATCCGTCCATTTTCAAAATCTAGAGGAAATTTCAGGGAGGAAAAATTAATGCAAAATTAAACACATAAACATGGATGTACACATACATAATAGATTTAAGACTTTCACACACATGCGTTTCTTTGCTGACTAGAGTAAATATTTAACGAGTGTGACAGAATTAAGGAATAAAGTGATAAAATCGTAGATTATTTTATCCACGACTAATCATAAGATTTATTGTTCAAACAATTGTCGTTAAAAAAAATCAATGTGATTTGTCATGATAAGAGAACAAGAGATTTTTGTTATATGAATAAAGAACTCTTGTAACCATTTTTTTCATTAATATTTTACAATGTCAATCAATTAAAATGATGAAATCATTAGAAGTATTTCAATTTAATCATAACTACTTTGAAGTCACGTATACGATTGCTTATGATTTGTTGAGCATGTAGACGTTTTATAACAACAATCAAAATTAAACTCTTTCTGAATTAGTATTAGTTGTATTATGATTAATAATATGTATTTTAAAGAGAAAAACGAATTCCATTTAGCTTCTAAAAAAACTATAATTATAATTACTTTCATTCGTGAATAAAAAGTTGTTTTTATTATTGTGATCAAACAAAAAATGACTTTTGCTTTGTATAAAAAATAAAAATATTTACATAGATTGAAAAAAATGTTCTGTTCAAAAGATTAATCAAACAACTCAAAATTCTGCATACGAAGTTTCATATGGGAAAAATTAAATAAAATAAGTTTACAATTGAATCTGCTAATTTACTGAATGGTCAAACAGGCTAAATAAAATGGTCAATTTCTTGGGAAAGTCTAAAATGGATCATCAAATTTGAAGGTAAATCCTAGCCTAGAGTTCAAAAGTTTTGAAGGATTGCAGTTGCCTAAACATTATGATAAGAAATTAACATTAGAAATTAACAAAAGGGAAGGAACTAATATGAGTACAGTACCTGTAGAAGAAACTAATAATGATTGAGTTTGAGGAAACAGTGGGAAATTGGAAGAATCTACAAGTCAACCACACATAAATTCTTTTTTCAAGGGAACAACACATATACATATGCATATGATGATATAAAAATTAAATGAAGATAAAACAAAAACTAAAAAACAGCTATGTACTAACCCGTTTGTTAAACTTTTATATGTGATGGTCGAACCCGTTTGTGTGTATGAGTATAGGCTAATTCTTTTTTATTTCCTTTCACTTTGTATGTAAACTTTGAGGTCTTTGTTGACACACTTTGTGCTTACAAGGACTCTATGTTAGTGTTAATATATTTCATTTTTCTTTTAAAAAAAAAAAAAAAAAACAACCATGTACTAATTTTATTTTTGTGGTGAGCGGGGTTTGAACCCCGAACCTTGCATATATCATGCATTGTTTCTATCAACTGAGTTAAACTCACGGGTACATGAGATCATGCGACGAAAACAAAGAAAGTGGTAATTTCTTTTTTCTAATTGGTTTGCGTCTCTTTTCAGGTAACATGGACGTACCGTTGATTCTATCGACTCGTCATTGTTCATATTTATTTACTTTTCCACTTGTTATGTTGTTGTTGTTCTCATTCATCATTTGATTAAAACAAACTAAATCATACAGTTACAAGTTCTTTTGTTATAAAATTTGATTTCTTTTGTTTGCGTTGTTTTTGTAACCTTGTTAAACAAGTGCCATGAGTTTTCATACACCATTCTAAATGTCTCAACCATTTTAAAAGAAATTATATTCCTCTTTTCCATTACCTACCATTTCCTATAAAATCTGGACCATTTTTCAATTTATGTGTCACCGGGTCATGTTAATCTTCTCGTTTAACAACACTACATTAACAGTAACATACAGAATACAACTAAAAGAAAAAGGTATACAAACATCTAATCAGATCTCACAACAGTGTTATTGGCATGGAGATATGCTTGCTTAAGAACAACTCCAAATCTAAAAAAATTAGGCACTCTCACATGTTTTTTTCTTCAAGATAAAATGGTTTTATTTTTTTTATTTTTTTTGAAGGAAGATAAAATGGTTTAATGATGTTGAATGGTGTGGTTAATTTATTCCATCACTAAATTTTCTTCATTGTTGTGGATGTGCCCAAATAATTTTATTTGTATTTGTATCTATGGAAGACTATCTCGTTGGCATGTTAACAAAATACGCATAACATGTTAAAATATGTAAAATATTTTAACCCTGGCAAATAAATTTTTTCTCCAAAGACATCCATCCATCCATACACAAACTTCTAAATCGAACCAAATACATGATGAATACAAACTTGTCGATCTTAAAATATTTACAAATCACAACCAAAAAAGCATTCTACCAATAAGTTTTTTTTATTTAAAAGAAAAACAATAATAAAAGTAACAAATATGATCAGTTATTTTACACAAGCATACCAGCAATGTAATGCAAGGCGAGTGGGGAGAAAAAGCTAATCTGCAAGCTCATGTTCGACGCAGATTAAGCAAACAACCCCACAGCTTCCGGGTAATAAATTGTCAGTTACAACATTAGGTTCAATGCCATAAATATGTCTAATGAGGAATATTTCTTCAAATAAATTCCCAGAGATTTCACAGGATTGAAAAACACAATTCACTGTGAAAAGGGGAGTGAATACCAATTATAGGATTGCCCCATAATCATGATCAACCGATGAAAAACTGGAGGTATACTAGAAAGTACAAATATAAGTTCAGCCCATACTGGAAGGAAAATTATATGTACAACATAAGCTTATTCACATCAAGTCCCTCATGCGAGTGCACTATATTCGCACTACAGGACACGAAGCTGCGCAAGGAAGGCAGCACAGAGATCCAGGAAAAGAAACTGGGGTCCCTCAAGCCTTTGAAGATCAAGCAGATATTTCTCCTGAGTTTTGTACAGCTGTAAAAGATATTAACAGAGGTTTGAGAATGTTCATGAAAAAAAGTACAGATAACTTGGTCATCAAAAAGAGAATATCAATCTTCAGACATAAAAGTAAAGCTATGAAGTGTGTAATTGTTTTCCTGTTAGCATTATAATTCGCAAGCTTGTAAACAGAGAAGCGATAACTAACTATGAAGCATTGACACATACACTGAATATGACACATAACACTAACACGTAAGTACCAATAAGAATTTAAAAATGAAAGTGATAGAATTCAACTCCGACACAAGTTGGACACCAAACACACTTTTAATATAAAGTACCGGTGCTACGTAGACAACTAGTTCGTTGGACACCAGACACACTATCAATATAAAGTACCGGTGCTACATGGACAACTAATTCAATCCTGGTTAAATGCGAGTTGGCCTCTTTTCTAATAGATTCCAAAACACAATATTTCTATAAGAAATTATTTGATTGCATGCCAAAAGAACCAAAATATAGCAACAGCCAACAATGACTTAAGCATGTCAATCAAATTGTCTAGTACTATAAAATAGGAGGTTGGAGGAAGAATTTTTTTTTTTAAGACCCTTCAACTTGGGGTTCAAACTACTAATGTTTAGCAAAGGGTTCTTGATGTTCATGTAAATCAATGAATGACAATGAAAAAGTTAATACCACACCAGTAATTAAACAATTCGTTTAAATCGAAATGCAACATAGATTAGGGTTTATCGGGATAACTACCTGCAGTTCAAACTTGACTACAGTTGTCTTAGGAACAACTTCGTTCTCAATAATGCTGTCATTTCCTCCATGATGACCAGGGATGCCGACGGCCCATCTGCACTTCATGTTATAGGGTCCAATTTTTTTCCAACAGACATTCAGTTCTTGCAGAGCTTTAAGGACCTCGGTCATTATTTCACGAGGCTGGGCTCGAGACTGTCACATATCAACAAAAAGAACCAACAGCTTAAAGACATCAGTTACAGGTAACTATTAAAACAGGTACATCAAAACATAAAAAATTTCAGATAACAACTATTGTTAATGACAGCAGATTAATACCAATAATGTCATGTGTTTACACCCAATGTGAAAAAAAGGAAGCACATAAGTAACACCTTCAATCAATAAATTTGATAATTCACTCTCTAAAGTGGCACAGAAACAGTTGAAACAATCACAAACATCCAATAATTATTTCATTAAAAGCCACGAATTGTTGCTCGTGATGGTGGAGTGAATTAAAGATGCCAAGCAAAATAAACGGTTACAGAATTCGGTTTCGACATAAAAAAACCAAACAAGTAAATGCTGCACCTGAAGCCCAAGGGCCCATTTTCTCTCAGCAGGGAACTGTTGCCTCATTCCTACTCCTTGGTAATCCATATATCCTGGAAAGCGGTGTCCAACGACTGGAGAAGCAACTTCACCGGAGTGGATACGGTTCAAACCAGAATCCTGAGCAGTCATATCATAAAACCAAAATTATAGACCTTTGCATAATCCTGTTCTAAAAAGATATGGAGAACGAAATAAAATATCAAGAATAGGAAACCTAAAATTTCCATGGTAAAAAACTACATAAACAACTATGATCAAGCTAAATATAAGTTTTACACGCACAATTTACATGTGGGGATATTATTTAGAGTATACAAGCAATTTTGAGACTACTGCATATTTCACACAGGGATATAATTTAAAAGTAAGTTAAACATGCGTCGTATCAACTATAAGGAATAAGACAAATGACTGAATACAGACAACTAATGAAATTGTTAAGTAATTGAAGAGAAAACAAACTGACCATTGTCTCTTGAAACTCAGCTCCGAGATAGCCAGTGGAGACACGATAACGGTTGTCCAATAACAAATAGTAAGTCACAGTACCCTGAAATAAATTGATGCAAGTAATAAGAAGCAATCTGGCAGGCACGTAAGTATGTGTCTATGTGAAAATGAATGGGACAAACCTCATTTTGTACCCTGTTCTTAAGGGACTCAACCAATGGTTCCCTAGCAAATCCCCTATTAACCACCTCCTGAAGAATCTCCTCGTCAATCTGCAAAATCACGACATTGGTTGAAAAAATTTAGGACTCATTAACACAAGCACCATATTGTATGCAACACATGTAATTATGAGCTTCAAAAACAAGCAAAACCAATTGCAATTCTAGTGTGCCACAGAAATGCAAAAAGAAAGCAGAACCCATAAAAAAAAACACAAACCTTTTTGGCCTGTTGTAGTGTATCTGGTGGTGGCACAGCCAAATATCGAGGCAGATGAAGTTGGAACCATGGGTGTTGGCGTATCTCAGGTATGGTCATCCTTTTCATGGGATCCACCACAAGCAGCCTTGGTATCAAATCTCTGGCACCAGGAGATAGATGACTAGGAAGAGTATATATCCCACCCTATAACAAATGAGAAGAGGACTACTTCAGAAGCAAAATAAAAACTATTTCTAAAGAGCATCATTGAAGAGATAAATAATAAACCTGATTTGTGTGATGGGGTTCTTAAAAAAAGCCATCCAATGGGTTAATTCAAAGTTATTATTAATGGTGCACTTTAAAACATAAAACTGAACTATGTTACATAATGAAATATCTACAGCAATATAGATCATGCATCAGAGCTCGGACAGAAAAGAATCGTGAGATTGTGTAATGAAATTAGTGCGAAATCGATGGATGAGAAGAATGGTATAAGTTCCACATAGATAGATGAGTAGAATGGTATAAGTTCCACAATCTTGATAGGTTCAAGAAAGAAACTGGCAAAAACTTTGGCATATTTCCCCAATTTTTCTTCTGTGTGGAGCATGTCTCCTTTTATCATAAGAGCAGAGAGGATGATGAAGACTCCCCTTTCATCAGTAATAAAGAAAACCAAAATTGAAAGAAAAAAAATGCATATAAAAAAATCAATCTTCTAACTCAGAAATGAAGAAAACCAAATAATAAATTAAAATACTTTGTAAACAAACACTAGACTGGACTGGACAAGGCAAGGCAAGGCAAGACTGATGCAAACATAGCATAAGTATTCAAAATTGATGGAGAAATTCATAGATGATAAGATAATTTCAGAACTCGGCAGAGTATAACAAGTTCAAAATTGATGGAGATATTGACAAATCAAAAGGTTCAAAATTACTAAAGACTGAAGAATGGTGGGAGTGGGTTCCTCTAGTGGGAGATGGATTCAGCTTGGTAAAGTTTTTTACCTAACAAAGTTGGGTTCTTTCACCTCAATGACCTCTTGGGCTCATTGCAAACTGGCAACAATGGATCTGTCTGTGTTTTCTAGTTCTGATTTTGTTATGGGGTTGAGACTCAATATACCATGACTCACCTCCCTTGCAGATGGGTATATGGTGGGATTTTAGATGTATCTCTGGAGTTGAGTGCTGCAATTTGGAGGTTAATGTTTATTGTCTAATTCATGAGGATAGAAAAAAGGTGTACTGTGGAGCCTTATCAATGACACAGCTGTTGCATCATGGGCTTTTGTAAGACACTAAACTATTGTAATTGGGGTTTTGTAAAATGATAACTGTTGTCATTTTAGGAATGCCTCAAGAAAATAAACAGCCTAGGGTGGTTATTTTCAAACCTCCTCAAACATGCGAGTCAATAAGGGTGTCTTTGATATGACTGTAAGAGAGAAATAGAGAAGAGAGTGAAAGAAGAGAAATAGTGATTTTCTCTTTTCTCAGTTAGAAGAGAAATAGAGAAGAGAGAAGTAAAGCTGATGGGGCCCACTTCTTTTTACAATATTGGAAAGCATGTACGACCTAATTTGAAAATACAATTCATATTAAATGCAAATAATTTTAGTAATTATGTATGAAATTATGAAAATGCATGTTATTTACTAAATTTGTATGTTATTGACAACAATAAGTTGATAAGTATTCCATAATAGGAGATTCTATTTTTATAAACGTAACGTAAAATATTATTAATGTGAATACAGAAAGAAAAAAATATATATTTATATAAACATGTCTAAAAATACAACAATTAGTTGATAACTATTCCATAATAGAAGATGATATTTTTATACAAATAAAAATATTATCAATGTGACTACATAAAGAATCAATATATTTATATAAAGATATCTTAAAAAACAAATATCCCTTACAAGGAAATAATTAATAGAAAAAATTATACTAATAAATTAAGTAATTTAATTTGATGAGAAATAAAATTTATACAATGTGCCTGTCAGAAAAATTTATACAACGTGAAATTGTGTATACAGTTTGAAAATTATTTTACTAACCATGGCACTTGATGGTTCTTTACCAAACAAAGGAACAAAAAACAACCGACTATTTTTTGTCAAATAAAAAAAAAACAACAAATCTTTTGATGTGTAGAGTCGATTTGTGGCATCGTACAGTTCTATCATCTCTAAGATAATTCGCAAATTTGATGATTATTTTATTAACCATGGCACTGATGGTTCTTTAACTCCCACATGTTTTCCTTTTGTCCATCTTCATCTGTGGCAACTGATCTCAATTAGTTTAATACAATTATTGTTTTCGTTGGTGTTGTTGTTAATATGTGATAGACTTGGCTCATTGAGGATTATTTGTTCTAACAACAGTTAATAATGTACTAGTAATATACTGATTCAATGTTTAACCTCGTGTTGTTTCTCAAAACAGACTTATCTATGCAACAGGGGATGAGTTAAGCCCAAACCCAAAATCCAATCAATATGACATGGCAGTGGTGGGTAATAAAATCTACTGGTCCTTGCAAACTCACAAAACAGAGGAAAAACAAAAAGAAATTATACCTTTATTTTTTTGAAGAGGTTGGGAATATTTTCATCATCAAAAGGTAGAGTGCCACAGAGAAGTGCATATAAAATTACACCACAGCTCCAAACATCTACTTCAGGTCCAGCATATAATTTCCCAGAGATAACCTACAAAAAATAACAGTTTGACCAAGAACTGAGAATCATAGGAGGAAGAAAATGTAGATTATCAAAATGAACATCAACAATAGTAACTTGTTGAATTAAAATTTAAAATCCGTAGACGTACAAACCTCGGGAGCTGCATAGTTAGGGCTTCCACAACTTGTCTTAAGAAAGTGACCATCACGCATGATGTTGCTCAGGCCAAAATCAGCAATTTTGACACTCCATTTTGAGTCCAAAAGTAAATTCTCAGGCTTCAAGTCTCTATGAACTACCATATTCCTGTGACAGTACTCCACACCAGAGATTATCTGCATTCAAAGTAGAAGTTTGATTAAATACGCCATGACAAGTATAAGCTTCTCAAGTACGCAAAAAAAGTATATATACCTGCTGGAAAAAACTGCGGGCTTCATCTTCTTGTAGCCTGCCCTTTTCTACAATGTAATCAAAGAGCTCTCCGGATTTCACATACTCCATCACAACATAAATGTCTGTTGGGGTTTCCACAACCTCATAAAGGCGTATGATGTGATGGTGCATGAACAATCTTAAAATCTTAATTTCTCTTCGCACTACAACAGATTGAAGAAAAAAATTATTGTAAGCATATTTAATCAATTAAGACTTGGCTGAAGCAAAAACACAGAATTTGAAAACTACAGCGTAAGAAAATCAATTATCAATCTCCAAAAACACACACAATATGTTTTTGAACCTAAAAATAAAAAATTACAGAAAAATAATGGAAAAAACTATAAACAATTAAAATCAAGTCCTGCAATTTTATAGAGTATGAGTCATAGTTATGCAAGGGATCCATACCCTTTTCTTCCATTTCCATATTTTTTATCTTCCGGCGATTGAGAATCTTAATGGCAACTTTGTGCCCAGTCAATACATGCTCCGCAATTTTCACTTTGCCAAAGGAGCCAATTCCAAGTGTTTTCCCCATTTTATAGTTCCGTAGAAATGCATTCACATTTCCACCACCAGGTCCAGCTGATCCATCCATTGTCAAAATCTAGAGGAAAATTCAGAAAGAAACAATATGAAACTCAGACTCAGAAGCATATGAAAATGGATACACGCGTAAAATACAGATTGGAGCCATCATTGGATATGAAATCTAATACATAAATGAAAGGATCATATGCAAAGTGATTAAAAGATGGCAACAAATCTGATTGGTGTCGACAGCATAATTTTCCTCTAATAAGTGATGAGCTCTAATCGTGTTTTAAAACACATTTAATGATTTACTTTATTCAATATTTTAACTTTATACAAAATTGTAAACACAATAGAAGAGTTAACAAAAAAGAAGAAATACACGCATCATATACGCCAAAGAGCGAATCTAAAGCACCAAGGTAACACGTCGAGGCGTTGTCCCTTTAAGTTAGGTGCATGCCCATGGGACCTTTGGCAAGCGTTACTAGTTCAAGCAAGGCATAATTTTCTTAATTGGCACCTGATAAAGGACCACCATTCTAATTTGCTAGTTTTGATTCTAATAAGGTAAAACAATCCAGCTGACCGTTAAAAAAACAAACAAACTGTAAGGTCTTTGGCACTTTTCTTCAATTCGATATACAAATTATCAGCATCTCTCGCATAAATACCACAAAAACCCACTAGGGTTTTGACTTTAAATCCACGTTTAGTTGGTGTACAAAATTCTACCTACCAATAGAATACAATGGAAGAGCTAACAGAAACGAGGAAACCGACACATCAAATACACCAAAGAGCAATTCTAACGCATGAAGGTAACGCACCGAGCTATTGTCCCTTTAGGGTAGGTGCATGTCTGTGGGACCTTTGGCAAGCGTTACTAGTTCAAGCAAGGTATTCCTTATAACCACGTCCTAATTTGCTCATTTTTTATTCTAATAAGGTAAAACAGCCCCGCCAACCGTTAAAAAAATTATGAAACAAACTGGTACATCTTTGGCGCCTTTCTTCAGTTATAGATACAAATCATTAGCACCTCTCGCAATAATACCCCCCAAAAACCCTCGAAGGTTTTGACCATTAATCCACCTTTAACCACACCATACTCCCCTCTTCTCAAAAACCTTCACCTTAGATAAAAATAAAAAAAAAACCATATTTTTTCCCTTCCACTACACTTGCAACAAATTTTCACTCAATAACATGAACCCTCCTCAATCACCATATTCTTTTACTTCTCAAAAACCATCATCTCATACAATTACCTCAATTTCTTTCAATTTTCTACACTAACCTTAACAAAATTCAGTGATTTTTTTCCATCTACAATAACACAATTAACAATAAACACATTTCAATTAATAATAATTGAGTAAAAAACTTCAGAAGCTAGAATTGAACGAATTCAAATCGAAAAAAAAAAATCAAATCATAAAAATCAAATCTTTGCACGATAAATTCAGAAATTCATTAACGAAGCAATCCAGATTCAAAAATCAACGAATCAAAGCGAATAACAAATTCACGAAAAGCGGAAAGAGAGAGAGAGAGAGAGCTCACCAGAAATTAGAGAGAGATCGAAGTTGCAGAGAGAGAGAGAGTGAAGAAAAAACCCTAAAAAGGCGAAGAATGAATGAAAAGAAACGTGACGATGATTGAAGAAGACGCCAATTAAACGCAGCGTTTTGCACTCTTTTTCCGTTTTTTACATTCCCAAGTTGGTCCTTGTCTTTTTTATATTTTTTGTTTGTTTGTGGTAAGAATGGTGCTTAAGAATATGTTAAGTTTTTATCCTCGTGATCTTAACTCAGTTGGTATGGACAATTGCATAAAATATGTAAGATCTGGCTTCAAACCTTGGCCACCACTAGAAAAAAAAATATGTTAAGTTTTTGTGAGACGTATGAGTTGAGTTTCAATTTTTTAATTCTTTACTTATTTAATTTTATCAATTAGGTTGTTTGACATAGTTTGTCTTTAGAAAATTTTAGATAAGTTATCCATTATAATTCATTACGTCAAATAAAGAATTCTAAAATAGAAAATCGTTAGAGTATATGTGATTGATTTAAATTGGTTGTGAGGAACTCACACATAATGATATGTGTAATGTGAATCGATTTGTCTCATTTGTACTATTGTGGTCGAAGATGAACTCTATTTTTATTTCAATGTGAACACTCTTGTGAATCCTGGTAGGTTGCAGGTTTGGGCAGATTGTTTCATAACAAGGCTATTTGGCTTAACGATTTGACGAAGTTGGTGTCTATATTTGTGTGCATGGGGATCAAAATATGATTGTGAGGAGCTTGTTATGCTTTTTTGGTGTATTTGGAGAAAAAAACTGTACTGATATGGTGTGGAATAACAACAAACAATCTTCGGCTCAGGTTGATAAGTTACCTATTAATTTATGACAATATTGGTTGGAGGTTTATCAATGTTGACATAGCAGAAATGTTGATAGGTAACCTACTGGCTCCTGGTTGGAGAGACCTCCTTACAGTTGGCTTAAAGGCAACGTCGATAAGGGTTTTCATCTTGACGTAGGTATCACTTCATAGGGATGTTATGTGTAGAACAATGACAATGTTTTTATTCTATCTCAAACAAATTAGAGATCTACCACGATGCCAATAGTTGACGAGGAAACTTGTACACTATTGGATGCAATTAATAAGGTCATTAACAAAGGTTGAGACCATGTGGTGTTTGAAAATGATTCTCAAATTCTTATTAAATATTTACTCTCGCAAAGAAGGTGTTTCCAAAATTAGTTATAAAGTTTCCATCATTATTACTAATTTGTCTTAATTTTCTAATTGTGAAGTAAAGTTTGTTAGATTGTAAACAAAGGTGATTGATCTATTGCGAGGACAAACATTTCTTGAACTAATCATCGTATTATTTAGATTATTTCCAAACTAATTTTGATTAATGATATGAATTAAGCTTCTTTTGGTATGAAAAAAACTTCCTATTAATTTTTCAGAAGAGGCCTAGAGTTAACATTCACTGTCCGAAAAAACAATAGTATGATATTTTAAAGTGAAATGACGTTGTAGAACTTACTAAACAATTTTAGAATGGAATTAGATTGTCTTCATTGATATAAGAGAATATTGGAGTCAAGACTCGTGAATAAAAAGGAGATGGGAGGAATTTTCAATATGAAAATGGGAAAGAAAAAAGTTTAAGTGATGTTTGAAACATGTGAGAGAACATAAAAAAAAATGGAAAAAAATATTTTATCATCAAATTTCATCATAATATTAATTGGAGATATTTAAAAATGACATAAAATAAAGTGATATAATAATATTATGATGTAATATAATAATATTACTCTTTATACTCTACTTTATTTTGTAATGATAATCATAAAAAAATTATTGGAAAGTAATGGAAAAACATAACAATATATACAAGATGTGATGAATTGTAACACTAGCCACATTTCTAACAAGTACATAACTAATTGTACACAAACAATTGCAATGAATGAAATATCATAAACATTTTAGAGTAAAAAAAGTGATGAATGGGAAAAAGGTTCATGTGTCACCAACTATGCAAAGAAAACGAGATCTATTATTTGTCGAAAAATGATGACAAATCTAAACAATGAGCTATGACTAAAGTAAATACCTACATACTTTTGAAAACAACTTTAAATAGGAATAACAATTCATATTATATATTTTTTTTAAATAAACAATTTATATTATATTTGTATTTTAATGTTAATATTGATTTCAATATCAAAACTTAATCGAAACAATAGTTATTGCACTTAATCAACAATATATCAATGTTAATATCGTCAAACAATTCTATTGAATGATCATTTAAAGTTCATCCGTGCAACATCATCAATAAAATTCTTTTCACGTCAAACCATAACTATTGATTTCAATTTGTTATAGAACAAAACATATAGCTTGATTACAGTTACAAACATGAACAAGAATATAATAGCAACAATAGAAAGAATTGAGAGAACAAATCACTATGTTTCAATTTAAAATTTAATCTATCTTCACTACCACTAATTATTTATTTTTTTGACAAAACACTACTACTAATTCTTAAAACATCTTACATTGTTGAATATTAGTTGAGACTTTAAGACGTTTATCATTTCTATATTATAATAACAAGTCTTCAGTAATTTAAGACTTCATTAATTTTCTTAACAATCGATGTGTCTAGGTTCTTAATGAACACATTGTCTGATCCACTTTTCCGAACACTTGGATCGCATTGAGAAAATATGATACAAATAGGTTCCTCGTTTAGATGAGTAAAGTTGAGAAGTTTCTTAATATTGGATGCATCTTAAGCATCAATGAAGTTGACATAAGTGTAACCAAGAGAGGATTGCCTAGATAAAAAAACTGAGTGACTTGGCTGAATAGATAAAAATAACTGCCATTCATTCACACTCCCTTTTAGATTGCCAACGTAAAGCGACGCATTCACAAATGGTCCTTGGTCAAGCCACCACAGTCAAAGACTGAACCATCGGTGATGAAATCGCAACCATTCCGTTATTTTCGTCCAAAATAACAGAGAAAATTGAAATGGCAAAAATGAGAATGAACAAGAATGAGAAGAAAGTGTGTAACTAACAGTAACTATGAGAAGATCGAATGAGAAAACAAACCCCTGTTTTTTGTTTTTAGAAAATTTTTATTTTTATTTTTTTTTGTTTTTTTCTGTTTGCCTTACTTGACTAACAACTATTATCCGATGTAAGACTCTTAACACTTACTAACAATGATTGTAGATAAGTTTGAATCAAGTTTGTCACTATTTCAATTTTCTCATGTTTGTTACTAGACAAACATATGAAAAATGAATGTTATCATATATTTTTAAAACAATATATTTGCCAAATATTAATAATACATTTTGAACACAGTCATTGTCTATGTAATATCGCAATATGTAACCATTTCACAACACTATCTTTTTTTTCTTCCAATTGTAGTGTACTTCAATTCTTTAGCATATTATAATTTAATCTATTTCAAGCATCCGTGACAGTAAAACACATTTTAATCTTATTATATTGTTTACTCATAAGTTATCATCAAAGTTAGGGTTAGCCTCAGTAGGATCTCCCATAAACATAATACATACAAATAATTCTTCATCAATCTTAATAATCATATTATATCAAACTCTTCAAATTCAATGATAAATGAGTGAAATATTCATACGTTATATTAAAACATAATCAACACTAAAATAGCTTGCACTTAATCAAAAATATATTATGTTAATAGTCATATTGTCATACAATTTTGTAACAAAAAGCTTAATATGCAGATTATATCAAAACATAATTATCACGGTGAAATATTCATACATTATATTAAAATATAATCATTACAATTAAAGATAGCTTGCTATATATAATCAAATATTTAATTAAACAAATTAAAATAAACTTAACAAACACATTATTATATCAAACATTAATCAAATATTTTAATGAAACAAATTGAAATAAACTTAATAAACACATCATTACATCAATCATTGATATATTGTTATTCAATCTAATTCAAGCATCTTAGAGAGTAAAACACATTTTAATCTTATTATATTGTTATTTCATCAAAGTTAGGGCTAGCCTGAGTGGTATCTCCCATAAACATAATACATACAAAATATTCTTTATCAATCTTAGTAATCATATTATATCAAACTCTTGAAATTCAATGATAAATAAGTGAAATGTTCATACGTTATATTAAAACATAATCAACACACAAAAAAAACAATGATGTTTAATACGTTCAAACAATTTGACTTAGAAAATTAACTATTTAATTTGTTTTACAATAGTTTTTAGACAATTGTTTCTTTCTCATGAACAATACTTTATTTAAGTTGTTTTACAATAATTTAGAGACAGATATTTAGTTACAAAGTTAATAATTACACATTTTTCTCCTTCTATCTTTGATGGACAACAGTTGTTTCTTTCCTCCGGAAGACGAATATGTTGTAATAGAACTTGGAAAACATATTGTCAAAATTAGAGAAGCGATATAAGAGAAAGTAAATCTTTTCAACTAGACCATTGTCACATCACACTTATGAAAGAGGTATGCAAATGTTTACTGAACTTTGATCAAAACTTCAAAACAATACTTGAATTACAACAATGTATGAACATATGTGACATTTCTGCAGTACGGCCAAAGTTACATTTAACATTGAATGCATATATAATAGAGTTTTATTTTATGTATATAATTATAAATATCAAAATCGCAGAAGCCAAACCACCAAACAATGTATTAAAAAGGTCAGTGTCACAACCATCCTAAAAACTATCAAAAGCAGCAGAATTACTATCACCAACAACAACAACATCAATTTCAGCAAAAGCCCAATCACCAACACCAACAGTATCAATCTAGCAGAAACACCATCACTATCAAAAGCAGAAGTAGCAGAAAGATAACCATCATTATCACCATCAGCAGAAGTCGCAGGCCTTAAGAACTGGATCAATGACATAAAGAACTCTTTAGCAACAAAGAAAACTGCCAACAGATTTCCCCATGCAAATATCAACTTATCAATAATCTCAATTGCCTTAAACAGAACACACATGATCACACCGAAAACCCAGATACCATAATAGTGTGGAAATTGATTAAGAAAAGAGACAGGATTGGAGAAGGGGTTGGGATGGAATCATTCATTTTTCGTTTCGATTGAAAGTGGGGAAGAGTGAAAATGATTATGAATGCAGAGTGAAAGTAGTAGCTAGTGTTGCTTTATAACCCCTCTCTCTAATTCTGTTGTAGTGAGTTAGAGAGAGAAAATTTTCATTTTCTTATTATTTTGTCATTAGCACATGAGCTACAATTTTTATTTTATCCCTTTTCTATATAAAAATAAATAATTTTTTTAATCCTTATCTATTTTTCAATTAATTAAAAAAATCATTAAGGATTAGAGAATCATAAATTTCAACCCGTCCTTTTCGCTGGTTTCAATAAAGTTTTTGTTCCTTTAAAAAAAATAAAGTTTTTGATCAACACATTGAAATATTAAAAAAAAAAATTTTTTACATAAGATTTATCAATTGTTTTTATTCTTGAATCCTTAACAAATGCTATTTGTTAGCATAACTCTTTAATATTTTACTAATAAGTAACAAGAACAACCGAGTCTTATCCCACTAAGGGTGTGTTTGGATTAAGGGTTTAAGAGGGAAAGGGAGAAGAGGGTTTAATTTTCTTTTTAAAATTACGAATTATATAACATGTTTTCCTAAAATAAATTAAGTTTGATTGAATTATTATATAATCATTTATCATGTTAATATGTTAACTTTTTAAAAAACATTTCATAGTCCACGACGCCAAAAACCTCTATAAATAAGTGTGTCTGTTTCCACTAGCAGTAAACCACACAAAAAAACATGAAAATTTATGTCATTGATCCGAACATCAAGCTAGCTGCAGTTTACTACAACAAGGATCAGTTGAATCAAATCAACCGTCAACTCAACCACAAAGACACAAGGAGGGTGGACGGTGTTGAGTATCGATGTTCGTCGACCGACTCAGTCAGAACTCTGCGGTTCAGCCGAATGAAGCTCAAGAACGATGACGACATGAGATCCATGTTCTCGATCTTTGGTCAGTACATTACTAAAAGATTAGTTGAGTTGTACACTTCGTTGGTCTGATCAGTTGAACAAATTCAGAAAAGTTTGATCCGGCCTAGGAACTACGAAGAGATTAGGGCTCTGCTGGAGGGCCAGATGAAGGCACTAGTTTATATGATATGTGATCTGTTATTTTGTTGAATTATGTTGTTTTTTTTTCTCTTCTTAACACAAATTTATTTTTGTCTGCACCGAAGGAACACATTGAAGAAATACGATGAGAAATGTTTTCTGAAGATCTTCATCATGCTGTCAAAAATCTATCCGCTGAACTTTACACTAAAGATGTTCATTTAATAAAATAGATAGATAGAAAATGTAGATCTTCATCTTGTTGTAAAAATTCTCTCCGCTGAACTTTATGGTAAAGATGTTCATTTAATAAAATAGATAGATAGAAAATATAGATCTTCGTCATGCTCAGGGGCGGACCTGGACTTTCAATATCAGTGGAGCAAAGTCGATGACTTTGTTACTCTCACTACTACTAACTTTGTCTCTAGGTATGTAACCAAAAAAAAAAAATTCTTCATTCCAAATCAATTATACAACACACAAAATATTAGATTACTACAGTATTAATATAAATGAAGATATGTAAGAGGAATTCATAGAAAGTACATTGAGAGCAATAAATTACCACTTTTATAAAATCAACAAACAAAATAATACATCTTAATTCAATTTAAACTTCAAACAATTTAAAATCAGTTTTATTAACCAAACCCTAAAAATAAAAATCAATTTCAATTTCTTATCACTACTAGTCTCACTATCTTAATTCAATTTCAATTTCAATATCATGATTTAATTACTTTCACTACTACTATCAATTTCAGTTTAGTAATTTCAATTCAACAAAGAAAATGTTTATAAGAAACAATATAGAAGATAAAATAAACAAATATAAATATTTGCAATTAATAATTTATGATATTATGTTTACCCCTCAACATGTTTTTCTACTTGCCTATTTGCAGCCTTGACTTTAGTATCTTATATTAACTATATTATTTTCAAAAATCCAAACAGAGCACTCAAGTTTCTTTCTGTCTGTTTGTTCACTTTTTCAATACACAAGCGGTTTCCAAATCATACACTAAAAATTTCTAAGCTCCAGTTTCATATTTGGGGCAAATAGAGCACTCAGGTTTTTTCATAAGAATTCTGCTCTTCACCCAAACTGTTTTGCTCGTTTCCAAAGTAAATGTCCAAATTGTCCCTGCATTAGTTAACATGCGCTGCGTGAGTTAAGTCACGCTGCGTGAGTTAACTCACGCTACGTGCTGTTATTAGCCCAGCCAGAACCTCATTTCCTCATTTCCAATCAAATCTCTCTCAAATTACCCCAATTTAAAATTCCTTCAACTTCAAATCAAACAACACTCCAACAACAAGAACAAGTAAGTTTTCACTTAAATTATGTTGGTATGATATATTTTTTCACTTAAACTTGATTTTTTTAGGTTTAGTGTTTTGTTAAAATTTTGATTTTTTTTTGCAAGAAATTATAGAATGTTACATGCATATGACTTATAGTGCTTAATTGTTATGATGTTTAGATGTTTGCATGATTATGTTAGATTTTTTACACTTAGATTAGATTTTTTTAGATTTAGGGTTTGTTTAAATTTTGATTTTTTTTGCAAGATATGATACAATGTTACATGCAAATGACTTATATTGCTTAATTGTTTAGATGTTTGCATGTTTATGTTGTAGTTATCATTTTTATGGTTTATGAATAATTTACACTCCAAGTGTTTGATGAAATGTTTGAATGAGTTTTTCATTGGTTGTTTATAATTTCTTATTATGTAGATTTGAAGCAATAATGGCCGGATGGATCGACGTTCATGCATAACTCAACGGCGGAGAACTTCAGAGGTTGAAGGTTCGGTGTCTTAGTGTAACGTTAAGAGTGTCTTAGGGTGACATACGTTTGATATAAACGTCCAATGCTCGACGAGGGAAGAGTATCGCTCACTTGGGTGGAATTAACGAACGACGAAAACGTGAAGAGCATGTTTCGGGAGCACAACATGTTCCAGTGGATCGATATGTGGGTAACGTTGCTGAGATCAACTGAAGATATAATCAATAGTCTGATTCCGCCAGAAAATCGTGATTAGGTAGGGAATGCACCTTCCAACTACAACAATTATCTTCCTCTGGATGAGGTAATTCAAACTTGTTAAACGACAGTTCCCAAACATTCACCCGGAAGTGTTATTGTTTCATTCAAAAGATTAAATTCTTGTTAGTTTGGTTTAGATGAAGGTATTGAAGTGTCAAGGACTGGACCTCATTCTTTTGGCACTTGAATACCATCATCTAAACCAAACTAACAAGAATTTAATCTTTTAAA